>Ga0207687_10001520_pt1 | contig 15891 bp, 16 predicted proteins | sample KBSM54metaG_FD_184399 | JGI IMG/M metagenome (GOLD analysis project Ga0207687, IMG submission 184399) | Miscanthus rhizosphere microbial communities from Kellogg Biological Station, Michigan, USA - KBS M5-4 metaG (SPAdes) (version 2) | ecosystem: Host-associated > Plants > Roots > Rhizosphere >...
TCGAAAGCTGGTACAACCTGCATCGGCGGCATTCGTCGATCGACTACCTTTCACCCAACAACTACGAACGCCGGCATACGAGGCATTGCGCAACTTAATAACTGTCCACCGAAACGGGGCAACCTCATGCGCGAACACCGGCCTGGCAACCTGGCAACCGGCAACCGAACACCGCGAGACCCCGCAACCGCGAGACGGCGCAACCGCTACTTGTCGTACCGCTTGCCAAACACGAACGCCACGCCGACGCCGAGGAAGTAGAGCGCGATCATCGGGATGGCCAGGAACGACTGCGTGACCATGTCCGGCGTCGGCGTCACGATCGCGGCGATGATGAACGACAGCACGATCGCGTACTTCGACTTCTGCAGCAGGAAGTGCGGCGTGACGATGCCGAGGCGCGCCAGGAAGAAGATCAGGATCGGCGTTTCGAAGACGGCGCCCGAGGCCAGGACGATCGTGCTGGCGAACGAAAAATACTCGTCCACCTTGATCATCTGTTTGAACTGCGCGCCGGTCTGGACGAAGAACGCGCACGTTCCGGGAAGGATGATGCGGTAGCCGAAGTAGCCGCCGGCGACGAAGAACAGCGTGGCGAAGATGATGAACGGCGCGGCATAACGGCGCTCCCGTTTGTAGAGTCCGGGCGAGATGAAGCGCCACACCTGCCACATCAAAATTGGGGAGGCCACGAAGATCGCGGCGAAGAACGCCACCTTCATGTAGAGGAAAAACGGCTCGGTCAGCCGCGTGTAGGCCAGCTTCTGATCGCCGGGCGGAAGGAACTTCGTCAGTGGCGCCTGGATCCAGGCGAAGATTTTGTCCGCGTAGTTCCAGCACGCGATGAAGGCTACGAAGATGGCGATGATGGCGACGATCAGCCGTTTGCGCAGCTCCTCGAGGTGATCGAGGAACGACATCTTCGGCAGCTCGGCGTCGGGAACTTCGGCGTCGCCGAAGGGAGCGGTATCGACAGTTTCCGTCATCGGCTATGAATCGTGGTGCTGCGTGACGGCTTCCGGCGTGAGATCGGCGGTCTGTTGCGGCGGTTCTGCGGGCATGCCGTTCGCCGTCGGCGTCACTGGCGCGGACCTTGATACGGCCTCGTGCACGGGGATCGTCGTCGAGGCCAGCTGCTTGAGCTCTTCGACCTGTACCTCGCGCTCGATCGTGTTCTTGAAATCGTCGGTCGCCTTCTTGAACTCGCCCATCGCTTTGCCGAGGGTGCGGCCGATTTCAGGGAGACGTTTCGGGCCGAAAACGATCAGGGCCACGATGAAAATGAGAATCAACTCCGGGATGCCGAGCGAACCGAACATGAACGACCTCTCCTTGACTGATACGGCCGCGTGAACATCGCCGGGCTGTCGAATACTCCGCGCCTATAATGAGTTCTTCCCCTGAAATCAGGTGACCAAAAACATGGTGAAAATACAAAAGACAACGAAGTGGACCTTCTCGTTGACACTCGCCGTGGCCATCGTCGGCGCGACGTTGTTCGGCGGATTCTACGGCAACCGCCTCTTCGGCTCGCCCGTGCAGAGCGACGTGCAGAAGCGGCTCAAAGAGTACACGGATCTTCTGGCCGCCGTCACCGCGAATGCGCCGGATGACATCGGCGCCGACAAGTTCGTCTACTCGTCGATCGACGGCATGCTTCGCACGCTCGATCCGCACACCTCCTTCCTCGAGCCGAAGGAGTACGCGGACATGCAGGACCGCCAGAAGGGCTCGTTCTACGGTCTCGGCATCCTGGTGACGAAGCGCAACGATCAGGTCACCGTGATCACGCCGCTCGAAGGCACGCCCGCGGCGCGCCTCGGCATTCGCGCCGGCGACGTGATCTCCGAAGTTGAGGGCGTGTCGACGGACGACCTGCCGCTCGACGACGTAGTCAAGCGCCTCAAAGGTCCGAAAGGGACCACCGTTCACATCAAAATCGTCCGTCCCGGAATGAAGGAACCGATCCCTCTTTCGATCGTGCGCGCCGCCATTCCGACCAACTCCATCTCCAACGTGCTGATGCTGAAGCCGGGCATCGGTTACATCCGCATCAAAGATTTCACCGCCACGACCGTTCGCGAGCTCGATGAAGCGATCGACAAGCTGAAGGGGCAGGGGATGCAGAAGCTCGTCCTCGACCTTCGCCAGAATCCTGGCGGCCTGCTCGACGCAGCGGTGGGCGTCTCCGATCACTTCCTCGACAAGGGTCAGATGATCGTCTACACGAAAGGCCGCACTCCTGATTCGGCGCAGGATTACCTCGCGCCGGGCAAGCATCAGAAGTTCGATATGCCGCTCGTCGTGGTGGTCAACCGCGGCAGCGCCTCGGCGTCCGAAATCGTCGCCGGCGCGCTGCAGGATCACGACCGCGCCATCATCGTCGGCGAGACGAGCTGGGGCAAAGGTCTCGTGCAGAGCGTCTACACGCTGCAGTACGGCGCGGGTCTGGCGCTGACGACCTCCAAGTACTACACGCCCTCGGGCCGCAACATCCAGCGCGACTACAGCTCGTTCTACGACTACTACGTGGCAGACGAGAGCGATGACGGCAGCGCGTCGGAGATGCCGCTGAAGGACCGCAAGAAGTTCACCACCGCCACCGGCCGCGTAGTTTACGGCGGCGGCGGAATCACGCCGGACATCTTCGTCAAGCCGGCGCCGCTGTCGCGCACGACGCAGCTTCTCGAAGTGCGCAGCGCGATCTTCAACTACGGCGTCGATTACGTCTCCAAGCATCCGGACGTGACGGAAGACGTCGCGATCACGCCGGCGGTGATGGAAGACTTCGTTCACTTCGCCAGCGACAAGGACATCGCACCGCTGGCCGACATCCGCGAAGCGCTGCAGAAGCCGAACGACCGCAACTTCATCGAGCGGGCGCTGAAGGCCGAGATCATCGCGGCGAAGTTCGGCTTCGATGCGTCGTATCCGTATCGTCTGCAGGGCGACAACCAGATCGCGAAAGCGATCGAAGTGCTGCCCGATTCACAGAAGCTGGCCGAGAAAGCGGCCGCGCTTCAAACTGCACCGGGCGCGAATTCGTCTGACGCAGGCACCCGCGCCGCGCAGGCCATTCCGCGCGGGAAGTAGCCGTTGTTGTAATCACAAACACTCCGCTCAGGTTGCGGGGTTGCGCGGTCTCGAAGTCTCGTGGCAATGCGCTGCGAGACTCCGAAACCGCGCGGCCCCGCAACCTTTTTTTCATCTGCGCCCGCTACTTGCTACACATCAGTCGCGGTGCTAACGTGTCGCCGCTTTTGCGCTGGGGGATTTTCTAGTTATGCCTGATCTCGGAAAGAAGTACACCTGTTATAGCTGTCACACGAAGTTCTATGACCTCGGCAAGCCTGTTCCGACGTGCCCGAAGTGCGGCGCGGATCAGCGCGATGCCGATGAGGCGCCGTCGGTGCCGGCCTCGCGCAGCCGCGCGCGTGCCGTGCCGGTGCCCGTTGTGGAGGAGACGCCGGACGAAGAGTTTGGCGGCGAAGCGGAAGCGGCTCCCGCTACCGGCGACGAGGATGAGGACATCATCCCCGAGGCCGACCGCGACGAAGAGCCGGCCGACGAAGACGACGACGAAGACTATTGAGCAGTCCAGAAAGAAGGATTTGAATGGGTAGACTCGGTCTGCTTGGATGTCTCGGTGCCATCGTTTTAATTCTGCTGATCGGCGGCGGCTGGTACATCGGCGTCCGCAATCATTTCGTCGATCTCGATCAGCAGGTGCAGGCGCAGTGGGCGCAGGTCGAGAACGACTATCAGCGCCGTTTCGATCTGATCCCGAACCTCGTGCGCACGGTGCAGGGCGCGGCGAATTTCGAGAAGTCGACGCTGGAGGCGGTGGTCAACGCCCGCGCCAAGGTCGGCCAGGTTCAGGCTCCGGCGGGCGGTCCGCCGGGCACGCAGTCAAACCTGCCGAACGATCCGAATGCGATGGCACAGTTCGCCGGCGCGCAGGAGAACCTCACCGGCGCGCTGTCTCGCCTGCTCGTCGTCGTCGAGCGCTATCCCGACCTGAAGTCGAATCAGAACTTCCTCGAGCTGCAGTCGCAGCTTGAAGGAACGGAGAATCGCATCGCCGTCGAACGGCGCCGCTACAACGAAGTGGCGCAGACGTTCAACTCGGCCGTGCTCAAGTTCCCTGCGAACCTCGTGGCGAACATGAGCGGATTCAAGCCGAAGGCGTACTTCCAGGGCGCGAAGGGCTCGCAGAACGCGCCCGAGGTGAACTTCAACTTCGGAACGACCGCCCCGGCCACGGGAACGCGATGAACGTCCGCCGCAGCGCGATCGCGTTCATCGCGATCGCGCTCATCGCCTCGGCCGCGCTGGCGCTGGACATCCCGCCGAAGCCGACGCAGTGGGTCAACGACTACGGCACCGGCATCGTCAACACCTCGCAGATTCAGCAGCTGAACGAGAAGCTGGAAGGCTTCTACAAACAGACCGGCGTTCAGTTCCTGATCATGATCTTCCCTTCGTTGGAAGGGGAGGACGACCTCGGCTACGCGAACAAAGTCGCGAACATCTGGAAGGTCAAAGACGACAAATCCGTGATGTTTTTTGTGTTCGTGAAGGAACACAAGACGCGGATCCAGACCGGCTACAGCATGGAGCCGGTCATCACCGATGCGTTTGCGTCGGATGTTCTCCACAACACGGTGCCGCCGTACTTTCGCGCGGACGATTACGCGGGCGGACTGAATGCGGCGATCGATCAGATCGCGAAGAAGGTCGATCCCAACTTCGTGAGCACGACCACGATTGCGACGACCGCGCCGCGCGCGCGGCAGGTGCAATCAAAGAGCCCCGAAGCCGACATGTTCTTTCCCACGATCTTTTTCCTCTTCGTCATCTTCGTGCTGCTGCCGCTGCTGATGCGCGGACGGCGCCGCGGCGGTTGCGGCGGCTGCTTCTGGCCGATGTTCTTCGGCGGTGGCGGATGGGGCGGCGGCGGAGGAACGACATTCGGTGGTGGTGGCGGAGGCGGCGGCTGGAGCACCGGCGGGTCGTGGGGTGGCGGCGGAAGTTCCTTCGGCGGCGGCGGCGCGGGAGGTGGATGGTGACGCAGAAAGAGTTCATCGACATGCTCGATCAGCCGCGCATCACCGCGGCGATCGGCGCGGCGGAGCGCGAGACCTCGGGCGAGGTCCGCGTACACATCCAGCCGAAGGCGAGGGGCGGCGAGCCGCGGTTCGTCGCAGAGCGCACCTTCGAACGCCTCGGCATGACGAAGACGGCGCTGCGCAACGGAGTGCTCCTCTTCATCGCATCCGAGGAGCGCAGCTTCGTGATCCTCGGCGACAAAGGGATCGACGAGAAGGTTCCGGAGCGGTTCTGGGACGAGATCGCGGCGAAACTGGCCTTTCGTTTCCGCAACGGCGAGTTCACCGACGGCATCGTCGAAGCGATTACCGCGGCCGGGCAGCAGCTCAAGACGTACTTCCCGCGCGCCGAGGGCGACGTGAACGAACTGTCTGACGACATCGACATCAGCGAGGAGTAGCGTGTCCTCCTCGGTGCTGATCGCCCTCGGCTCCAACCTCGGCGACCGCGCGCTCTCCCTTCGCCGCGCGATTTTCGAACTGCGACAAGTCATGCATGTCGTCCGCGTCAGCTCGTTCATCGAGACGGATCCGGTCGACGCGCCGCCGCCGAAGTATCTGAACGCGGTGGTCGCCGGCTACACGGACTTGTCGCCCGAATCGCTGCTCGAAGCGCTGCACGCGATCGAATCGCGCCTCGGCCGCCGCCGCAGCACGCGCAACGCGCCGCGGGTGATCGACCTCGATCTGATTCTGCACAGCGCGCATCTGATTCGAACGCGTTCGCTCACCGTTCCGCATCCGCGCTACCGCGAGCGGGAGTTCGTGCTTGCGCCGATGCGGGAGTTGAATTTAGGTTGGCTGTCATCCTGAGCCGCCGCAGGACGGTCGAAGGACCCCCAGCTGATAACGAGGTGCGCGTTGGATGCCCCGTCCCTTTCCGGGTTACCAGCTGGGGGTCCTTCGACCGTCCTGCGGCGGCTCAGGATGACAGGTAGGTGGGTTTACCGCGTGGCGACTGGTCCGCCGCTCAGCGTCGTGTGGACGTGGGCGTGGAGGGTGGGGACGGCGTGGGTGAGCACCGGATATGGGTTCACCATTTCGTCGTTCTGATTGATGCCGAAATGGAGGTGCGACGGGGTGTACTTCGCGTTGCCGGTGTTGCCGACGTAGCCGATCAGATCGCCGGCCTGTACTTCCTCACCCTCGTACAACCCAGCCGCCCAGCGATCGAGATGCGCGTAGTAGAAGGACGCGCCGTTCTCGGTGGTCAGCCAGATGCAGTGTCCGCCGAGCTTTTGGTCGCCGATGAAACTGATCACGCCATCGACGACCGCGACGACCTCGCTGCCCTTCGGCGCGAAGATGTCGATTCCTTTGTGAACGCGCGCGCCGCCGTCCCGCGGGGCATGCCAGCTATCGTCGAGCGACGAGGTGCGGACGCCGACGACGGGAACGCGCAGCGACAGCTTCGAAAGCGGCGCGAACAGCGCCTGGGCGCGCGCGCCGAACTCGCTGTCGCGCATCTGGGCGGTGGCGGGAGGAGCGGTGGTCAGCGGGGTGCGGGCAATCTCGCGGCTGTTATAGCGATTGAGATCGATCCGCATCTGCGTTTTGAGCTGGCTCCAGTCGTCGTCCTCGGAGGGCATTGCCGCCGAGGTGTGGGCCGGTTCCGCTGGCGTCGCATCGGTGGCGATGGAGGCGCAGCCGGTGAGGAAGAGGAGCATGAGGCCGCTCAGCGCTGTGAACGAGCGAAGCCACCTACCGCGCACGTGGAGAAGATTCATAGGGATCGGGATCGACGGGCTGGAGTGTAAATAATCTTTTTCGCGGTGTCTACTGTTTTCCGAAGAGCACATCCGCGAATTCATCGACGCGGCGAACGCCGACTACTTCGACGTCTGCGCGGATCTCGGCGGCATTCGATTGGGGGAGGATCACGCGGCGGAAGCCGAGGGCGGCGGCTTCGCGGGCGCGCAGATCGGCCTGCGAAACACTGCGCACTTCGCCGAGCAAGCCGACCTCGCCGAAGACGACGACGTCGTGCGCGATCGGGACGTTGCGGTGCGAAGAAATGAGCGCGGCGACCACGCCGAGGTCGATGGCGGGTTCGTCGATCTGCAGTCCGCCGGCGAGATTCGCGTAGACGTCGCTGGCCAGGAAGTTGCCGCCGTTTTTCTTCTCGAGAACTGCCAGCAGAAGCGAGACGCGATTCGCATCCATGCCGATGGCCATGCGCCGCGGCGATGGAAAGTGCGTGGCGGAAACGAGCGCCTGCACTTCGATCAGCAGCGGCCGCGTTCCCTCAAGAGCGGCCACGATCGCCGATCCGGCGGCGGTGCTGCGCTGCGAGATCAATGCAGCGGAGGGATTCGGCACCTCCTGCAGACCGTCGTCGTGCATCTCGAAGATCGCGACTTCGTTGGCCGGTCCGAAGCGATTTTTGTACGCACGGACGACGCGGTAGTTCTGAAACTTCTCCCCTTCGAAATAGAGAACGGTATCGACGATGTGCTCCAGCGACTTCGGCCCGGCGATCGTCCCTTCCTTGGTGATGTGGCCGATGAGAAAGATCGGAATCGAAAGGCGTTTGGCGGCCGTCATCAGCAGGCCGGCGGAATCGCGCACCTGGCCGACGGAGCCGGGCGTCGACGCGCTGCTCGACGTGTGCACGGTCTGGATCGAATCGATGATCACGGCCACCGGCCTGATCGATTCAGTGACGGAGACGATCCGCTCGATCGACGTCTCCGCGAAGAGCCGGATGTTGTCGTTGGTCGTGCCGAGGCGGCGGGCGCGGATGGCGATCTGTCGCGGCGATTCTTCGCCGGAGACGTAGAGCACCACGCCGTCGCGTGCGAGCTGTTCGGCGGCCTGGAGCAGCAGTGTCGACTTGCCGATTCCCGGCTCGCCGCCGACCAGCGTCACCGCGCCGGAAACGAGGCCGCCGCCGAGAACGCGATCGAGTCCGGCGATGTCGGTGGAGATGCGGTGCGTCGTATCGCCGTCGATTGCGCCGATCGCGACCGGCATCGCGCCACTGGATGACGTGAGCACCGGCGCGATCTGCTCCTCGCCGTAGGAGTTCCAGGCGTTGCAGTCGGGACAGCGGCCGAGCCATTTCGGCGACTGGCTGCCGCATTCGGTACAGGAAAAGACTGCTGCCGCTTTCTTGGCCAAGTGGAGAGGATTGTAGCGAAGGGATTCAGAGAAACCGCGAACGGACCGTCGCCTCTCTCTGCGAGGCGCCGCTTCATCTACGAAACGTAGAGACGCGCAGTGCGACGATTTGTCATCCAGAGCCGCCGCAGCCGCGCGGCGCGAAGCGCAAGGCGGCGAAGGACGGCGAAGGAACTCAAGATGCGCAGCTCCGGCTGAAACCCTCGGGTTTCAGCGCAAGGTATGCATCTTGAGTTCCTTCGCCGTCCTCCGCCGTTCCGTCGCTTCGCGACTCCCGGCTGCGGCGGCTCTGGATGACAGCCTCACAGCCTCAATTCAGCTTTTTCTCGCGGCGTGCTTCGTCTGCCGCGATGCCGAGCGCGATCATCGGCTCGTTTTCCTTCTGCAGCACGTCGGTTCCGTAGCCTTCCTTGGTGATGAACTCGAACTTTACTTCCCGCTTCGGAAGGTCGTGCGGCAGACGATCGGTGTGGTAGTACCAGGACTCGCGTTTGGCCTTTCGGCTGTCCGTTTCGAGGTTGTCGATCTTCCGTCTCTCGGGCGCGGTTACGTGCCCATAAATCGGGTTTACTCCTTGTGATTTGTTGCTTGTGCTCGTCCCCCGATTCGTCATGTCGCTGAGACCCTCGTGATTTCCGTCGACGCGCAGCCGCCCGAGGGAGTCATCGCTCAGTTGAGACAAGGCGGCGTACGTCGGCGCTCCAAGGAAGACGAAGGTGGCGGCGCGATCGGTTTCGCGGCCGGGCAACTTCGGTGTGGCGAAGTTCGCATCGGCGAATGCCAGGCGACGTTCAAACTCGGCGCGGAACTCGTTCACATCCGTCGTCGGCGTCGGATCGAGCTGACGCCAGACCGCCTCGATGAATTCCGCGCGCTCCTTGTTCGTGGTGAAGGTGGCGTACTCCTTTTTCTGCGCCGCCGTCAGCAGATAACGCGCCGGGGTCTGGATCCAGCGCTCGTCCGAGGCGAGCGTCCAGTTCGACGGAACTTTGAACACCGCGTACGCCGCTCCGATGCTCAGTTGTGTCGTCGAAGCAGCCTCGTTCCGCGCCTGTTCGAAGAGATCGACCGTCGGCTTCGGGAAAGGCGGTGATGCGATTGAGGCGGTGGGAACGAAACCGAGGTAGGCGATGAAGGCGTCCTTCGCTTCCCGCTTGCGCCCGAGCGCCGCCAGATTCGCGCCGCGGTAGAACGTCACTACCGGCAGCAGTTTTGCGCGATCGTTTTCGAATCCCGGTTGCGCGCTATTCGTATCGAGCAGCTCGAAGTCGGAAAGCGACGCCTTGTAATCGCCGGCGGCGAACTTCTCCTTCGCCCGTTTGAAGAGATCCGGGAGCGAAGGATCCGCGGTAAAGGCAGCCATGGCCGAGAACGCGAGCAGGACACCAAACAAAACCACACGAAACGACTTCATGGCTGCCTCCTTTTTTACTTCACAACGGTTTACTTAATCCTGAGCCGCGAAGACGGCGAAGGATCTGGCGACTGGATGCGCAGCGTGATCGCTCGCCAGACTCTTCGCTTCGCTCAGAGTGAACGATTAATTGAGTTTCTTATCGCGCCGTGCTGCCTCGACTGCCAGACCGAGGGTCTGCATCGGCTGCGGATCTTTCTGCAGGACGCCGCTTCCGTAGCCTTGCTTGGTGACGAAGGCGACGCGCACTTCCTGGAACGCGACCGCCTTCGGAAGCCGGTCTTTTCGATAAACCCACGACTCGCGATTGCCGCGGTTGTAATCCTGTTCGAGATTGTCGGTATTGCTGCGAGTGGGCGGAGGAACGGTCCCGCCCGGGTTGAACTTGCTCTTGCCGCTGTACGAGCCGAGATCGCTGTTGCCGCCGGCGCGGATCGAGGCCAGCGTGTCGTCGGACGTGCCGACGTTGCTCATCGCCGCGTAGTTGGGGGCGCCGAGGAAGGCGAACATCACCGCGCGGTCGGAGGCGCGGCCAGGCAGCTTGTCCGTCGTCCAAGTGACGTCGGCAAACGCGATGCGCCGTTCGAACTCGCCGCGGAACTCGTTCTCCGGAGTCCCCGGCGTCGGATCGAGCTGCTTCCAGAAGGCGTCGATGAACGCCTGCCGTTCCGCGTTCGTGGTGAAGGTCGCGTACTCGCTCTTCTGCGCCGGCGTCAGGAGATAGCGCACCGGCGTCTCGATCCAGTGCTCGTCGGCGGGCAGCGACCAGCCGGTCGGGATGGCGAAGGTCATGTACGCGGTGCCGATGGTGTTCGATCGGCCGGCCGCGTCTTTCCGCGCCGCCTCGAAGAGATCCACCGTCGTTTTGGGGAAGGGCGGCGATGCGATGGCGGCGGTCGGAACGAACGTCAGGTAGCTGACGAACGCCTCTTTCGCCTCGTCCTTGCGGCCGAGCGCGGCCAGATTCGCGCCGCGGTAGAAGGTGACGACCGGCAGCAGCTTGGCGCGATCGTTTTCGAATCCCGGCTTGGCGCTGTTCGCGTCGAGCAGCTCGAAATCAGCGAGGGAACCGCGATAGTCGGCGCTTGCGAACTTGTCCTTGGCGCGCTTGAAAAGCTCCGGAAGGGTCGGATCGGCGGCGAAAACGGCTACCGCGGACAGCAGCAGCAATGCACTAACGACGATGCGGACGTGTTTCATGGGATCTCTCTCTCCTAGTTGAGTTTCTTGTCGCGCCGCGCGTTGTCGGCGGCGATGCCGAGCGTCTGGATCGGCTCGGCGTCCTTTTGCAGCACGGACGTGCCGTAGCCTTCTTTGGTCATGAAATCGAATCGCACTTCGCGATACGGAACGCCGGCCGGGATGCGGCCGGGGCGGTAGTACCACGACTCGAGCTGGCCCAGCGATCCACGCTGCTGCAGCTCGCGGCCGCCGGTAGCGAGTCCGCCGCTCCGAAGCTGATCCATCGCGTCGTCGCCGCTGGCGAGAGCCTTGATGCCGGCGTACGTCGGCGGCCCGAGGAGGGCAAAGACGGCGGCGCGGTCGCTGAGATGGCCGGCCAGTTTCGGGGTTCCGAGAGTCTCGTCGGCGAAGGCAAGCCGGCGTTCGAACTCGGCGCGGAACTCGTTCGCGTCCGTCGTCGGCGTCGGATCGAGCTGCTTCCAGAACGCGTCGATGAACGACGCGCGCTCCGCATTGCTGGTGAATGTGGCGTACTCCTTTTTCTGCGCCGGCGTCAGGAGGTACTTGACCGGCGATTCGATCCAGTGCTCGTCGGCGGGCAGCGTCCAGCCTGCCGGCGTCGCGAAGCTGAGGAACGCCGTGCGGATCGTGCCCGACCGTCCGGCCGATTCTTTGCGCGCCTGCTCGAATACGTCGACGGTGGCCTTCGGAAACGGCGGCGATGCGATCGCGGCCGTCGGCACGTATTCGAGATAGCTGATGAACGCCTCTTTGGCGTCGTTCTTCCGCCCGAGCGCGGCGAGATTCGCACCGCGATAGAACGTGACCACCGGAATGAGCTTGGCGCGGTCCGCTTCGAATCCCGGCTTGGCGCTGTTGGTGTCGAGGAGCTCGAAATCGGCCAGCGACGCTTTGTAATCGCCGGCGGAGAACTCGTCTTTGGCGCGTTTGAAAAGCTCCGGCAGCGTCGGATCGGCGGCGAGCGCGCTGCACGTGATGAAAAGAAGAAGCGAGGCACACAACGACTGAAGTTGTTTCAAGGGTCCCCCTGGAGAAGTGCGTATTCTACTCTGTGACGGTCATCTCCCCCCTCAGGTCGCGCTGCATTTCCCGCTTCACCTTTTCGATTCCGTAACCTCGGCTGAACAGGTAGTACAGCTTCGCCAGCGCCGCCTCGGCGGTCATATCGAAGCCGCTGATGACGCCGGCGCGGGCGAGCGCCGACCCGGCCGCGTACTCGGAAAGATCGACCGTCCCTTCCAGACACTGCGTGCAATCGACGATAACCACTCCATGGCTTGTCGCCTCGGTGAGCGCGGAGAGAAAGGCGTCGTCGTGATCGGGTCCGTTGCCGACGCCGTACGCCTCGAGCACGAGCCCCTGCAGCGGCGGACGCAACACGTTGCGCACGAGCTCCGGCGAAATCCCGGGAAAGAGCCGCAGCGCGCTGACGACCGGGGAGGCGAGCTCTTCGACGCGCATCTTCTGCCGGGGCCGCGGCTTTCGCACGAGATCCCAATTGATCTCGATGTCGATTCCGACGTTGCCTAACGGCGCCACGTTCGGCGACGCGAACGCCGCGAATCCATCCGCGCTGACTTTCACCGCCCGGCATCCGCGCAGCAGCCGTCCGCCAAAGTACAAACAGACCTCGGGGATGTCGTAGTTGGCCGCGATGAGCAGGGATGTGATGAGGTTCTCCCGCCCGTCGTTGCGCACTTCGCACAACGGAATCTGCGATCCGGTGACGATGACCGGCTTCCCCAGCCCGTGCAGCATGAACGGCAGCGCGGACGTGGTGTACGCCATGGTGTCGGTCCCGTGCAGGACGACGAAGCCGTCGTAATCGTCGTAGTGATCGCCGATGTCCCGCGCGATCGCCACCCACTCCCGCGGCGTCATGTTCGAGGAGTCGAGCAGCGGCGCGTACTCGTGCACATCAAAGCGCGGCATCGACGGATGCTTCAGCTCCGGCATCGCCTCCATCTGTTGCTGCAGGAAGCCGGACGCCGGCACATACCCGTCTCGCGTCCTCTTCATCCCGATCGTGCCGCCCGTGTAGGCGATGTAGACGCGCTTACGCATTGAGGGGCGATGATAGTCGTAGCGCCGACCGCTCGTCGGCTGGACCGCCAGCGGCTCGCTGGCGCTTCTTACTCGCCGCCGAGCCGGCGGCGGTCCAGCCGGCGAGCCGCCGGCGCTACGGTTTCGACGGTTACTTTCCCTTCACCACCACCCCATCCTTCATCACGAAGGCGACCCGCTCCATGACTTTGATGTCGTCGAGCGGGTTGCCGGGGACGGCGATGATGTCGGCTAACTTCCCGGCGGCCAACATTCCGCGGTCGTCGACGCCGAGGAGATCCGCGGCGGCGGTGGTGGCGGAGCGGAGGGCGGCGGCGGGGGACATGCCGAGGCCTGTCATCAGGGCGAACTCGCGGGCGTTGAGGCCGTGCGGGGAGACGGCGGAATCGGTGCCGAAGGCGATCTTCACGCCGATCTTCAGCGCATTGCGGAACATTTCGCTGCGCGCGGCCAGGGCCGCTTTCGCTTTCGTCGCAATCGCGGGCGGGAACTTGTCCAGCCGCTCGCTCAGCCACTCGCCGGCCAGCAGCGTCGGCACGAGATAGATGCCTTTGTCGCGCATTTGCGTCAGCGTGTCGGGCTTGATGAACGAGCCGTGCTCGATCGAGTCGACGCCGGCGATCACCGCCATCTTCGCCGCCGCGTCGCCGTGGCAATGCGCGGCAACCTTGCGGCCCCAATGGTGCGACTCCTCGACGATCGCGTTCATCTCTTCCTGCGACAGCTCGGGCGCGTCGACCGGATCGGAGAGCGACAGCACGCCGCCCGAGGGCATGAATTTGATGACGTCGGCGCCGTACTTGATCTGGTAGCGGACGGCGGCGCGACATTCCGCGGGACCGTTGCAGACGCCGTCGATCGGCCCGAGGGACGGGATGCCTTTCGACGGCGGCGTCGGATCGCTGTCGCCGTGACCTGCCGTCGCACCGATCGCGTGAACGGCAGTGAGCATGCGCGGACCGACCGTCCAGCCGTTGTTGATGGCGTTGCGCAGGCCGACGTCGATGTAGTCGCTTGCGCCGACGTTGCGCACCGTGGTGAAACCGGCATCGATCGTTTTGCGCGCGAACGTCGTGGCCAGGATGGCCTGCTCGGCCGGCTGGCGCATCATGTTTTGAAAATACTGGAGATAGAAATTGTCGCCATTCTCTTCGGTGAGATGAACGTGCGCGTCGATGAGGCCGGGGAGGAGCGTGGCATCGCCGAGGTCGATGACCTGCGCGTTCGCGGGGATGGGGACGTTCGCGCCGGCGGCGACGATACGGTTCCCCTGCACCACGACCACGCCATTGCTGACGAGCGTTTCCGACTTGCCGTCGAAGAGCCGCGCGGCACGAAGGGCGATCGGCTTCGGTGATGCGACGGGCGCGGTCTGCTGCGCGATGACTTGCGATGCGGTGAAGAGAAAGGCGGCTGCGATCGATTTCATGCTGAAAACGTAGCACGCCTGCGGCGCGCGTTGTCGGTTGTCGGTTGATTTCGCGCTTCGCGCGCGTTGTCGGGAACACAACCCACAACGGATAACCGACAACGCGCCGCCGGCGCTTATCTACGCGTATTGGAGCGCTGGCGTCCCCGCCGGCTGGCCCGGCTGCGCCCTCGCTGCCGAACCGGCAAACCCTCGAATGTCGCTGGTAATTAAGCGCCTGGCGCAAGCTTCCCATTCGGCGGCGGGGACGCCGCCGTGCCAGATGAGATGAGAAGGCCAACCTCCGGCGCAGTCGCAGAATCTGCGCTGCGAGGAATGCGTCGAGCGCAAGAAAGGAGATTGGCCGTGAAAAAGTCTACCAGTTCGGTGAAACGTACGACGATGGAGAGCAACAACATCAGCCAAGCCGAGGTGATCGGGATCGATCTTGGAGATCGCACTTCCCACCTAGTCGGGCTGAATACAAACGGCGAAGTCGTGGCCATGGGGCGGCTAACGACGACAGCCGAAGCGATGACCAAGGAGTTCGGCTCGATCGGATCAAAAGTGATTGCGATCGAGACCGGTACCCACTCGCCGTGGATCTCACGGCTGCTCACGCAACTCGGTCATCGCGTGGTCGTAGCCAACTCACGCAAGCTCCGTCTGATCTACGAGAACCGTCGCAAGAACGATCGGGTCGACGCCGAGTACCTGGCGCGGCTGGTGCGGATGGATCCGAAGCTGCTCGAGCCGATCACCCATCGCTCCGAGCGCGACCAGCAGCATCTGTCGCTTCTCCGTTCGCGGGACAAGCTGGTTCGGACCCGCTCGGGTCTGATCACCCATGTCCGCGGCACGGTCAAGTCGATCGGTCTGCGTGTGCCGGCTTGTTCGGCAGAGGCATTCGTCAAGCGCGCGAGGCCGGTCATCCCGAAGGAGCTCAAAGCCGCGGTGGATCCGGTCCTTGGGACCATCGAGCACCTGAACAAACAGATCGCTGGCTACGACCGCAGAGTCGAGCAACTCGCCAGAACCGAATATCCCGCGGCGCAGTTGCTCATGCAGGTCAGCGGGGTGGGGCCGGTGACGTCGGTCGCGTACGTGGTGACGGTCGGCGACCCCGGACGGTTCGCCAAGAGCCGCACCGCCGGAGCGTGGGTCGGTCTCACGCCCGGCCAATCCGCCTCGGGTCAACAGGACCCGCAGATGAGGATCACCAAGGAAGGAGACAGCTATCTGCGCCGGCTACTGGTCAGTTGCGCGCAATACATCCTCGCTCCCAATCGACCGGACTCCGACCTGCGCCGGCACGGGCTGGCACTGGCGGCGCGGGGAGGAAAGAACGCCAAGAAACGAGCGGTGGTGGCGGTCGCACGGAAACTCACCGTGCTCCTGCACATGCTCTGGCGCACCGGCGTCGTTTACGAGCCGCTCTACAACGCGAACGCAATACGCGCCGCAGCTTGAAAAACCAGGAGAACCGATCAGCAAAGAAACAATGAACGCGACGCTCGATCCCTCATCCGGGTGACTGCGACCGCCGGCTTGGTCGACAGCGATGCCAGACCGTG
>Ga0207687_10001526_pt1 | contig 15874 bp, 16 predicted proteins | sample KBSM54metaG_FD_184399 | JGI IMG/M metagenome (GOLD analysis project Ga0207687, IMG submission 184399) | Miscanthus rhizosphere microbial communities from Kellogg Biological Station, Michigan, USA - KBS M5-4 metaG (SPAdes) (version 2) | ecosystem: Host-associated > Plants > Roots > Rhizosphere >...
CATCAGCCCGTCGGCCGCCTCCCCCTCGAAGCGGCCCTGCCAGAGCGTCATCCGCCCCCCGGGCTGTCGCCGGGACTGCCGGGACCCGAGCGCACCTGGCGGCTGGCCCAGGTCTGCACGCCCAGTCCCCAGAGGCGGACGAAGCCGGCGGCGTCGTCGTGGTTGAACGTGTCGGACGCGTCGTAGGTGGCCAGGCCGTGGTCGTAGAGGCTCACCGGGCTGCGGCGGCCGACGACGTCGCACCGGCCGGGGGCGCACCGCAGGCGCACCTCACCCGACACGTAGGCCTGGCTCTCGTCGACGAAGGCGTCGATGGCCTGCTTGAGGGGCGAGAACCACATCCCGTCGTAGACGAGCTCGGCCCACCGGGGCTCGAGCCGCAGCTTCTCGTGGGCCAGGTCGCGCTCGAGGGTGAGCCCCTCCAGGTCCTGGTGGGCCTGGATGAGGGCCAGCGCCCCGGGGGCCTCGTAGACCTCCCGGCTCTTGATCCCGACCCGCCGGTTCTCCACCATGTCGATCCGGCCCCAGCCGTACGACCCGACCACGGCCCCGACCGCCGGGATCAGCTCGTGCAGGGGCATCGACACCCCGTCGACCGCCACCGGCAGCCCCCGGTCGAACGTGACGACCATCTCGGTGGGCTCGGTGGCGGTGGGCACCGTCATGGCGAACACGTCCTCCGGCGGCTGCTCCCACGGGTCCTCGAGGATGCCGCACTCGATGGCCCGGCCCCACAGGTTCTCGTCGATGGAATAGAGGCTGGTGCGGCTGGCCCGGATGGGGATGCCGTGGCGGATGGCGTAGTCGAGGGAGTCCTCCCGGGTCATCCCCCACTCCCGCACCGGCGCCAGCACCTCCAGGTCGGGGGCCAGGGCCCGGGTGGAGACCTCGAAGCGGACCTGGTCGTTGCCCTTCCCGGTGCAGCCGTGGGCGACGGCGTCGGCGCCGAACTCCCGGGCCGCGGCCACCAGGTGCTTGACGATCACCGGCCGCGACAACGACGACACCAACGGGTAGCGGCCCTCGTAGAGGGCGTTGGCCTTGAGCGCGGGGGCCACGAAGTCGGCCGCGTACTCGGCCTTGCAGTCGACCACGATGGCCTCGATGGCGCCCGCGGCCAGGGCCCGCTCCTCGAGCGTCCCGGGCGAGTCGGAGGCCCCCTGACCCACGTCGGCGGCCAGGGCGATCACCTCGACGCCCTTGTTGTCGATCAGCCACCGGACCGCGACCGAGGTGTCCAGCCCTCCCGAGTACGCCAACACGACCCTTTCAGCCACGTGCATCCTCTCCCTGAAGGTCTTCGGCGCCGAACGCGAACCGACTCATCACCCGGGCCAGCGTCTGCCCTCCGGCCCGCTCGGACGCGATCACCAGGACGGTGTCGTCGCCCGCGACGGTACCGACCACGTCGGCCAGGCCGGACCGGTCGAGGGCGGAGCCGACCACGTGGGCCGAGCCGGGCGGGGTGCGGAGGACGACGATGTTCCCGGAATGGGCCACCTCGACGACCCACTCGCCCAGGACCCGGCGCAGGTGCTCGTCCGGCGCCAGTCGCTCCTTGGCGTGCTCGGGGATGGCGTAGACGGGCTCGCCCCCGGCCATCCGCACCTTCACCGCCCCCAGGTCGTCCAGGTCGCGCGACACGGTGGCCTGGGTGGCCACCACCCCCTCCGCCGCCAGCAGCTCCACCAGCTGGGCCTGGCTGGTGACGGGATGGGCCTCGATGATCCGGGCCAGGCGGTGCTGGCGCTGGGGCTTGGCCAGCCGCAACGACCCCCCCGGGATCAACGGCTCCCGGCCCGGCTCGGTCACCGACGCCCTCCCACGATCCCCAACCGGTGACGCTTCTCGTTGTCGTGGCGCCGGGAATCGTCACCGGTTCGGCGGAGGGGGGTCACGGGCGGGCGCCGAGGAGCCAGAGGAGCAGTCCCCGCTGGCTGTGGACCCGGTTGGCGGCCTGGCGCCAGACCGCGCTCCGGGGGCCGTCGATGACCGAGGCCGAAACCTCCTCGCCCCGGTGGGCGGGCAGGCAGTGCAGGAAGACGGCGTGGGGGGACGCCGCGCCCAGCAGGGCGTCGTCGACGGTGAAGCCGGCGAAGTCCTCCCGGCGGCGGTCGGCCTGGCCCTCCTGGCCCATCGACGCCCACACGTCGGTGTAGACGGCGTCGGCCCCGGTGGCGGCGGCCAGGGGGTCGGTGCCGATCTCGACGCCGTCGACGCCGTCCACGCCGTCGGCGGCGGGCGCGGGCGGCTCGTACCCCACCGGCGTCGCCACCCGGAGGGTGAGGCCGGCCAGGGGGGCGGCCTTCATGAGCGACCGGCAGACGTTGTTCCCGTCGCCCACGTAGGCCACGGTGAGGCCCTTCAGCCGGCCGAAGCACTGGCGCAGGGTCAGCAGGTCGGCCAGCGTCTGGCACGGGTGGGCGTCGTCGGACAGGAGGTTGACGACCGGCACCGTCGCCGCGCTCGCCATCCGCACCAGGCGCTGGTGGTTGTAGACCCGGGCCGCGAGGGCGGCGCAGTAGCTCGACAGCACCCGGGCCACGTCCTCCGCCGGCTCCCGGTCGTCGACCCCCACCTCCTCGCCCCGCAGGGTGACGGGGTGGCCGCCGAGCTGCACCACCGCCATCTCCATCGACACCCGGGTGCGGGTGGACGCCTTCTCGAACATCAGGGCCACCCCCTGCCCGGCCAGCAGCGGGGGCGGGCTGGGCAGCTCGGCCAGGTCGAGGACCTCGGCCAGCTCGCGGGGGTCGAGGTCGTCGACGTCGAGCAGGTGCCTCATGGGGCCAGCACCTCCCCCAGGATGGCCAGGGCCTGGTCGATCTCGCCGTCGGTGACCAGGAGGGACGGGGCCACCCGGATGGCGGTGGGCGTCACCGGGTTGACCACCAGTCCCCGCTCGAGGGCGGCCAGGGCCACCTCCCGGGCGGACGGGCCGAGGGGGTCGAGCTCGGCCGCCAGCAGCAGGCCCAGCCCCCGCACCGAGACGACCCCGGGCAGGGCGGCCAGGCCCCCGGCCAGGCGGGCGCCGGCCCTCGTGGCCCGGGCGGGCACGTCCTCCGCCTCCATGACCGCCAGCACGGCCCGGGCGGCGGCGGCGGCGAGGGGCTGGCCGCCGAAGGTGGTGCCGTGGTCGCCGGGGCGGAAGGCGTCGGAGATCTCGGCCCGGGCCCAGCAGGCGCCGATGGGCATGCCGTTGCCCAGGGCCTTGGCCAGGGTGACGACGTCGGGCCGGATGCCGTCGTGCTCGAACCCGAACCAGCGCCCGGTGCGGCCCAGCCCGGTCTGGACCTCGTCCATCATCAACAGGACGCCCTTGTCGTCACACAGACGGCGGACGCCGGCCAGCCAGCCCGGCGGGGCGACGTTGACGCCGCCCTCGCCCTGCACCGGCTCCAGCAGGACCGCCGCGATCGTGGGGTCGATGGCCGCAGCCAGGGCGTCGAGGTCGCCCAGGGCCACGTGGCGGAACCCGGGGGGCAGGGGCTGGAACGGCTCGTGCTTGGCCGGCTGGCCGGTGGCGTGGAGGGTGGCCAGGGTGCGCCCGTGGAACGAGCCGTAGGCGCTGACCACGCCGTAGCGCCCGGGGCCGCCCCACCGGCGGGCGAGCTTGATGGCGCACTCGTTGGCCTCGGCGCCCGAGTTGCAGAAGAAGACCCGTCCCCCGCCGCCCAGCAGGCGGTCGAGGGTGGCCGCCACCTCCGGTCCGACCACGGTGCCGTAGAGGTTGCTCACGTGGACCAGGGTGCGAGCCTGGGCCGCGATGGCGTCGGCCACCACCGGGTGGCAGTGCCCGAGGGACGTGACGGCCAGCCCACCGAGGAAGTCGAGGTACGCGTGGCCGTCGGCGTCGAACAGCCACGAGCCCTCCCCCCGGACGAACGTGACCGGGGGCGGGGCGTAGTTGGGCATCAACACCGAGGACACGGTCGCGGGCGCGGTCACGGGTTCACCATCGTGCCCACGCCCTCGCGGGTGAAGACCTCGAGCAGCAACGCATGAGGCACCCGCCCGTCGAGGATGTGGGCGTGGCCGACGCCGTTGCGCACGGCCCGGATGCACGAGGTGATCTTGGGGATCATCCCACCCCGGATGCCCCCGGCGGCCAGGAGCTTCTCCAGCTCGTCGGCCGACGTGGTGTTGATGAGGCTGAAGGGGTTGCCGACCTCGGACAGCAGCCCGACCACGTCGGTGAGGTAGACGAGCTTCTCCGCCCCCAGGGCCTCGGCCACCGCCCCCGCCACCGTGTCGGCGTTGATGTTGTAGGCCTGGCCCTCGGCGTCGGAGCCGATGGTGGCCAGCACCGGGATGAGCTCCTCCGCCACCAGCCGCTCGAGCAGCCCCGGGTTGACGCCCTGCACGTCGCCCACGAAGCCGAGCTCGGGCGAGCGGGCGCTGGCCATGATGAGGCCGGCGTCCTCCCCCGACAGCCCCACCGCCAGCGCCCCGTGGACGTTGATGCTGGCCACGATGTCGCGGTTGACCTTGCCCACCAGCACCATGCGGGCGATGTCGAGGGTGTCGGCGTCGGTGACCCGCAGGCCGTCGAGGAACTCGGGCTCCTTGCCCAGCCGCTGCATGAGCTGGCCGATCTGTGGTCCCCCGCCGTGGACCACCACCGGGTGGATGCCGACCATGCGCATGAGGACGACGTCCTGGGCGAACAGGGCGCCCAGGCTGGGGTCGGTCATGGCCGCCCCCCCGTACTTGATGACGACGACCTTGCCCGCGAAGCGGCGGATGTAGGGCAGGGCGTCGGCCAGGACCGCCGCCTTGGCCAGGGCGGTGGTGATGTTCACGAGGTGCCCATGTTCTCGTCGATGTAGCCGGGGGTGAGGTCGCTGAAGAGCATGGCCGCCCGGCCCTCGCCCAGGCCGAGGTCGGCGGTGACCTCGACGTGGCGGCCGGCCAGGTGGGCGGCCACCGCGGCGGTGTCGTGATCGGCGGCGATCCCGTCCCGGCAGACGACGACCCCGCCATAGGCCACCGAGACCAGGCGGCCGTCGAAGGCGGCGCCCGAGCTGCCGAGCTCGCTGACGATCCGGCCCCAGTACGGGTCCTCGCCGTAGAGCGAGCACTGCACCAGCTGGCTCTCGGCCACCTTGCGGGCGGCCCGCCGGGCGTCGTCGTCGGACGCGGCGCGGTGGACCCGGATGCGGGCCACCTTGGTGCCCCCCTCGGCGTCGGCGACCATCATCTCGGCCAGCTCGGCGCACGCCTCGGCCAGCACGTCGGGGTCGAGGCGGCGTCCCGAGCGGCCGTTGGCCAGCACGATCACGGTGTCGTTGGTCGACGTGCAGCCGTCGACGACGATGGTGTTGAACGAGCCCGCCACCGCCGCCCGCAGCTGCCCGACCAGCAGGTCGGGGTCGGCCACCGCGTCGGTGGTGAGCACGGCCAGCATGGTGGCCAGGTCGGGGGCGAGCATGGCCGCCCCCTTGGCCATCCCACCGACGGTGTAGCCGTCGACCGTGATCGACACCTCCTTGGGGACGGTGTCGGTGGTCATGATGGCGTGGGCCGCGGCCGGGCCGCCGTGGGGCCGGCGGGCGGCCACGAGGGACGGGATCCCCGACTCGACCGCGGCCATGGGCAGGTGGTAGCCGATGAGGCCGGTGGAGCAGACGAGGACCTCGTCGGCCGCGCAGCCGAGGCCGGCCGCCACCAGCTCGCACATGCGCTCGGCGTCGGCGTCGCCCCGGGCGCCGGTGGCGGCGTTGGCGCAGCCGCTGTTGAGGACGACGGCCGCGGCCCGTCCCCCGGTGGCGGCCAGGTGGGCCCGGCTTACGTTCACCGGCCCGGCGGTGGCCCGGTTGGACGTGAACACGGCCGCCGCCACCACCGGCCGGCCGTCGTCGGTGGCCACGAGGGACAGGTCGGGGTCGCCGCTGGCCTTGATCCCGCAGGCCACGCCGGCGGCCACGAACCCCTCGGGCGAGGTGACGCCGCTCACGGATAGACCCCCACGGGCGACAGGCCGGCCGTCTCGTCGAGGCCGAGGACGATGTTGGCGCACTGCACCGCCTGCCCCGACGCCCCCTTGACCAGGTTGTCGATGGCGGACAGCACCACCACCCAGCCGGTGCGGGGGTCGAAGCGGGCGGTGAGGTGGGCGGTGTTGGAGCCCCACGCGGCCTTGGTGGACGGGGGGGCGTCGCCGACCACGACGAACGGCTCCCCGGCGTAGGCGTCCCGCAGCAGGGCGAGCAGGGCCGCGGTCGACGTGGGGCCGGCGGGACGGGCGTAGCAGGTGGCCAGGATGCCCCTGGTCATGGGGGCGAGGTGGGGCGTGAACAGGACGGTGGCGCCGGTGGCCTGCTCGATCTCGGGCGTGTGGCGGTGGTCGAGGAGCCCGTAGGCCACGAAGTCCTCGTTGACGGTGCCGAAGTGCGACGTGGGGCGCAGGGCGCGGCCCGCGCCCGACACCCCGCTGGCGGCGTCGACCACGATCCCCTCGGCCTCGACCACACCCGCCGCCACCAGGGGGGCGAGGGCGAGGGCGGCGGCGGTGGGGTAGCAGCCGGGGGCGGCCACCGCGGTGGCGCCCACGATGTCCTTGCGGTGGAGCTCGGGGAGGCCGTAGGCGAAGCGTTCGAGCAGGTCGGGGGCGGTGTGGGCCTCGCCGTACCACCGCTCGTAGGCGGACGGGTCCTTCAGCCGGAAGTCGGCGGCCAGGTCGACGATGCGGGTGCCGGGCGCGGCCGCCAGCAGGTCGGGCACCAGCCGCTGCGACGCCCCGTGGGGCAGGGCCAGGAACACCAGGTCGACACCGGCGGCCAGGGCCGGGTCGAACGGGTCGAACACCATCGACGGATAGGCCGCGGCCAGGCTCGGGTAGAGGGCCCCCACCGCGGTGCCGGCCTGGGTGTCGCCCGTGGCCCAGGCCACCCGCAGGTGGGGATGGCCGTGGCCGAGGCGGAGCAGCTCCGCCCCCGTGTAGCCCGACCCTCCGACGATCCCGACGTCGATCATCCGCCGATCATACACCGGCGTGCATGATTATGCGCGCCCATTCCCCCGGCGACACCGCAGCCGAATGATTGTCAAAGTCTTGCTCGTCGGTAGAGTTGGCGCATGGGCTGGACGATCGTGGTGCGTCCCAAGGAGATGGAGATCCTCCGCTCCTGTCGACGCCATTGGGACTTCGACAGCCGGCTGCGCCAGAACCTGGTCCCGATCAAGCCGGTGAAGATGTTCGACTTCGACCTGGCCATGCACCAGGCCCTCGCCGTCTGGTATTTCCCGGCCATGGACGACTGGAGCCGGGTCATCGTCCGCCCGGTGGCGCTCAAGGGCTTCGAGCGCAAGATGCGGGAGGACCGCACCGCCTACGCCGACTACCACGAGGTCACCCCGGAGATGGACGAGGAGTTCGAGCGCTACCTGAAGCTGGGCGACGCCGTCCTCAGCCGGTACTTCGACTGGGCCACCACCGCCGACGACTTCGACTCCATCCTCGCCGACGAGGACATCTGGACCGCCGTCCCCGACCCCGACGCCCCCGAGAACGACCTCGGGTCGGTCGACCTGAAGCGGGAGATCCGGTACTTCGGCCGGGTCGACCAGGTGATGTCCACCCCCGACGACGAGTACTGGGTCGTCAACCACCGCATCGTCTGGGACAACTTCGCCGACGAGGACGACCTGCTGGCCGACACCCGCACCCTGCTCGGCCAGCGGGCGCTCGAGTTCGCCTATCCCCAGCTGCGCATCGCCGGCACCGTCTACAACGAGCTGCGCATCGGGCGGGACGAGCTGGAGGGGGCGGCGCCGTCGCCCGAGCCGGCGGGGGTCGACATCCGCGACCACACCCGGGGCGCCCGCCACATCAACTTCCGGCGGGTGGCGGCGGCCATCGAGAGCAAGTACGTCGACGACGGGTCCGACCACGTGGTGCAGCGGGAGGGGAACGACTACATCCGGCGCACGTACATCACCCGGTCCCGGGCCACGATGGAGCCGATCAGCCGGCGGATGGCCGACGACGCCATCCTCGTCCGCGACGCCGACATCGAGATCTATCCCGACCCCGAGCCGGAGAAGTGCGCCGCTTGCCTGTTCGCGGTGCCGTGCCAGATGCTCGACGCCGGCCTCGACACCACCGAGTACATGGCCGCCCACTACCGGGTGCGCACCGACGAGGAGTTCGACGAGGAGGGGCTGCGCTTCTCGCCCCGCCGCCAGGCCTACCGGGCGTCGCTGGGCGGGGCGCAGGAGCGGATGCGCAACGCGGCCAAGTGGCGCGGGGGCGACGGCACCACCTAACCCCGGAGGCGGCCTCCGCGCTGGGCCACGACGGCGTCGATGCACCGGCGGCGCACGGCCGCCAGCTCGTCCTCGGTGAGGGTGTGGTCGAGGGCGGAGAAGCGCAGGTGGAAGGCAAGGCTGCGGCTGCCGGGGGGGACACCCGGGCCTCGGTAGACGTCGAACAACTCGACCCGCTCGAGGAGGTCGCCGGCGGCGGCGCCCAGGGTTCGCTCCACGTCGCCCGCGGGGACGTCGTCGTCGACCACGAAGGCGAGGTCGACGTCGGCCGACGGGAAGCGGCTGATGGGTCGATAGGTCGACGGCCGGCGGGGGGCCTCGCCCAGGAGCAGCCCCAGGTCGACCTGGACCCATCCCACCGGGCCGTCGAGCTGGTGGGCCGCGAGCACGCCCGGATCGACCTCGCCGACGACGCCGAGGACGGTGGCGCCCGCCACCAGCTCGGCGGTGCGGGTCGGGTGGAGGCCGGGGCGGGAGGCCGCCCGCAGGCGGACGTCGTCGAGGCGGAGGCCGGCGGCGAGGGCCCGCCACGTGCGCACGGCCTCGGACGCGTCCCGGCCGGCGAGCACCACCGCCAGCTGCTCGGGCTCGTCGGGCAGGCGGCGGTCGTCCCCCGGGGTCGGCGCCAGGAAGACGTGGCCGAGCTCGAAGAGGGCCACGTCGGGCCGGCGGTGGTTGGCGTTGGTGACGAGGGCCTTCAGCAGGCCGGGCAGGAGCGAGGGGCGCAGGATCGACTCCTCCGCCGCCAACGGGTTCTCCACCTCGATGGCGTCGGGGGGGAGGCCGGCCCGGGCCAGGTCGTCGGGAGCCAGGAACGACGTGGCCCACGCCTCCGACAGGCCCGCCCCCACCAGGATGTCGGCCACCAGCCGGCGGTCGCGCTGGTACCGGTTGAGGGCCCCGACGGTGGCCACCGGCGGCCGGGTGCGGGGGATGCGGTGGTAGCCGTGGTGACGGGCCACCTCCTCGATCACGTCGATCTCCCGCTCGCTGTCGGGCCGCCACGACGGGATGGTGACGGCCAGGGTGCCCTTGCCGTCGGCGGCGCCGGCGCCGGCCTCGGCGGTGAACCCGATCGGGTCCAGATAGCCCCTGACCTGCTCCGACGTGAGGTCGGTGCCGAGGATCGAGTTCACCCGGGCCGTGCGGACGGCGACGGTGACCGGGGCCGGCAGATGGTCGGGGTGGCTGACGTCGACCACGCCGCCCACGACCTCGCCCCCGGCCGTCGAGGTGAGGAGCTCGACGAAGCGGGCCGCGGCCCGGTGGGCGCCCTCCGGGTCGACCCCCCGCTCGAAGCGCACCGACGCCTCCGAGCGCAGGCCCAGGCGCTTCGCCGTGCGGGCGATGGCCTCGGGCCGGAACCAGGCCGACTCCAACAGGACGGTGGTGGTGGCGTCGGAGATCTCCGACGAGGCGCCACCCATGATCCCGCCCACGCCCACGGGAGTGCCCTCGGCGTCGCAGATGAGGCAGTCGTCGGGACCCACCCCCCGCTCGACCTCGTCGAGGGTGACGATGGTCTCGCCCTCCCGGCCCCGGCGCACGAGCAGGCCCCGGCCGGGCAGGCGGTCGAGGTCGTAGGCGTGGTTGGGCTGGCCGAGCTCGAGCATGACGTAGTTGGACACGTCGACAACGTTGCTGATCGGTCGCATCCCCGCGGTGGTGAGCCGCCCCGCCAGCCACGGAGGCGACGGCCCGACGGTGATCCCCCGGATCACGGTGCCGGTGAAGCGGGCCGACAGGTCGGGGGCGTCGACCTCGATGGTGGCCGGCGACGTCCCCTCGTCGGGGGCGAGCGGCGGCGGCGCGGGCAGGGCGAAGGGGAGGTGGTAGTGGGCGGCCAGGTCGCGGGCCACCCCGGCCACCGACAGGGCGTCGGGGCGGTTGGGGGTGATGTCGAGGTCGAAGACGGCGTCGGGATGGATGCCGAGGGCCTCGGCCAGGGGCATGCCCGGCGTCGCCCCCTCCGCCTCCACGATCATGATCCCGGAGTGGTCGTCGTCGAGGCCCAGCTCCGTCGGCGAGCAGAGCATCCCCTCCGACCACTGGCCCCGCACCTTGCGCCGGCCGATCTCCATCCCGTTGGGCAGGCGGGCGCCGATGGTGGCCAGGGGGACGAGGTCGCCGGGCCCGAAGTTGAACGCCCCGCACACGATCTGGCGGGTCGGGCCGCCATCCCCCACGTCCACCTCCACCAGCTGCACCTTGTCGGCGTCGGGATGCGGGTTCGTGGCCACGACCCGGGCCACGATCACCCCGTCGAGCCCCTCGCCGACCCGCTCCACACCGTCGACCACCAGCCCCAACTCGGAGAGCGAGGAGGCCAGGTCGTCGACGTCGTCCCCAAAGGGCGCGAAGTCCCGCAGCCAGGAGAGGGAGACCTTCACGAGCCCTCGGTTTCAATCAACGGAATCGGCGTGATCTCGGCCGGCCGGACGGTTTGCACCCCGGTTCGGGCGCACCAAACGCCCGCCGCAACCATCAGAACTGTTCCAGGAAGCGGATGTCGTTGGAGATGAAGTGGCGGATGTCGTCGACGTCGTGGCGGAGCATGGCGCAGCGGTCGATGCCGAAGCCGAAGGCGAAGCCCTGCCACTCCTCGGGGTCGAGGCCGACCGCCTCGAAGACATTAGGGTCGACCATCCCGCAGCCGCCCAGCTCGATCCACCCCGACTGGGAGCAGACCCGGCATCCCGTGCCCTCGCAGAAGATGCAGGTGACCTCGAACTCGGCCGACGGCTCGGTGAACGGGAAGTACGACGGCCGCAGGCGGGACGTGATGGTGGGCCCGAAGTAGGACGCGGTGAAGGCGTCGATGGTGCCGGCCATGTCGCCGAACGTGATCCCCCGGTCGACCACCAGTCCCTCGATCTGGTGGAAGACGGGCAGGTGGCGGGCGTCGGGGGTGTCGCGCCGGTAGGCCCGGCCGGGGGCGACGATGTAGATGGGCGGCGGCTGCGACGTCATCACCCGGATCTGCACCGGCGACGTGTGGGTGCGCAGCAGGGTCGACTCGGGCTCGCCCAGCTTCACGTAGAGCGTGTCCCACATGCCCCGGGCAGGGTGGGCGGGGGGCATGTTGAGGGCCTCGAAGTTGTGCCAGTCGGTCTCCACCTCGGGGCCCTCGGCCACCGAGTAGCCCATGCCGACGAAGACGTCCTCCAACTCCCGCCGGGCCTGGTTGACCAGGTGGAGGTGGCCCCGGGGCGACGCGCCGACCACCTCGGTGAGGTCGAGCCGGTCGGCGTCCAACCGCCGCCGGCGATCCTCCGCCTCCAGCGCCCCCCGCCGATCGCCGACGGCCGCCACCAGCCGCTCCCGGACGGCGTTGATCGCCCGCCCCGCCTCCTTGCGCTCCTCGGCCGGCATCCGCCCGAGCTGTTGGTTGAGCCCGGACAGGGCCGAGCGCCGGCCCAGGACCTCGGTCTCCACCGCCCGCAGCTCCTCCAGCGTGCCTGCGCCCGCGATCCGGGCCAGACCCTTCTCCTCGACCTCCTCCGGCGTCATCGGAGCTCCTCGGGGATGGCGGTGGGGAGGGTGAACCGGAACACCGATCCCACGCCCACCTCGGACTCGACCACCAGCCGCCCGCCATGGGCCTCCACCAGCCCCCGGCTGATCCACAGGCCCAGGCCCGAGCCCGACGGACGGGTCTCCGCCCGGCGGTAGAACTTGGTGAAGACCCGGGGCAGGTCGGCCTCGGGGATGCCCTCGCCCTGGTCGACCACCGCCACCGACACCTCCCCCTCGCCGAGGCGGCCCAGCACCCGCACCCCCTTGGGGTCGGCGTACTTGGCCGCGTTCTCCACCAGGTTGGTCAGCACCTGCTCGATCTTGTCGGGGTCGGCGTAGACCTGTGGGAAGTTTTCGTCGAAGTCGACGTCGGCCCGCACCTCGGCCTCGATCATCCGCACCTTCTCGACCACCACGACCACCAGCTTGGGGAGGTCGACCAGCTGCCGGCGCAGGACGAGCTTGCCGCTCTCCAGCCGGCTGATGTCGAGCAGCTCGGTGACCAGCCGGGTGACCCGGTCGGCGTCATGGTGGACCTGCTCCAGCATCATCAGCTTCTGCTCGTCGGCCAGCCGGTCCCAGCGGTTCAGGAGCAGGCTGGTGTAGCCCTTCACCGACGTGAGGGGCGAGCGCAGCTCGTGGCTGACGGTGGAGATGACCTCGATGCCCTGGGCCACCGCCTGGCGCCGGCGGGCGCCGTCGCGCAGCATGAGCACCGCGCCCCGCACCCGCCCGTCGGCCCCCCGCTCGTAGCGGCCGGTGAGCATGACCCGGACCTCGTCGCCGCCGGACATCCGCAGCCGCACTTCGTGCTCGGGGATCCGCACCACCGATCGGAGTCGGGTGGACCGGTGCCAGCCGACGGCCAGCAGCCGCTCGCCGTCGGCCCCGCGGGGAGCGAGCAGCTCGTCGACGTCGTGGCCCACCATCTCCTCCGCGGAGTAGCCCAGCAGCTCGACCAGGGCCCGGTTGACGGCCCGCACCCGGCGGTCGGCGTCGCACTCGAGGACCGCGTCGGGGAGCCGGTCGAGCTCATCGCGCCCGGACGGCGCGGGCGTGGTCATGTGCCGCGCTGGCGGGCCGCCTCGAAGCACAGGACGGCGGCGGCCATACCGACGTTGAGCGAGTCTCCCCGCCCCGCCATGGGAATGGTCACCGTCTCGTCGACCAGCCGGTCGAGCCCCGCCGGCAGACCGGACGCCTCGTTGCCGAGGACGATGGCGGTGGGGCGGGCCAGGTCGGCCTGATGGTACGGCTGACCACCCGTGGGCCGCGTGGCCACGCGGCGCAGTCCCCACTCACCCAGCGTCGCCAGCACCTCCTCGGGCTCCCCTCCTGCGACCACACGCACGTGGAACAACGAACCAGCCGACGCCCGGACGGTCTTCGGGTTGTAGACGTCGACGGTGCCGTCACAGCAGATTACCCCGCCCACCCCGGCTGCCTCGGCCGTACGCAGGACCGTTCCCAGGTTCCCCGGGTCGCGGACGTCGACGCAGACCACCACCAGATCGGCTCGCCGCAGGTCGTCGAGGGCGACGTCGACGTAGGGGGCGACGGCGAGCACCGGCTGGGGGGTGACGGTGCCCGCCACCCGCTCGAGGACGCCCGGCCCGAGGTCGGACACCCGGATGCCGGCAGCCAGGGCCCGGGCCACGACCGGGTGGCCGGCCGCCCCCGGCGGGACGTAGACCGACTCGATGGCGGCGCCGGCGTCGAGGGCGGCGTCGAGGACCTTGAGCGAGTCGACCACGAACGCCCGCTCCCCGTCGCGGGCGGTGCCCCGCTGCACCAGCTTGCGCAGCCGCTGGACCCGCCGGTGCTTGAACCCCAACCCGTTCGTCGGGAGGGGGGTCGGGCTCACGAGACGGCGCTGGCCTCCGCGCCGGCGCCGGCGTCGGCGTCGTCGTCCGTGTCCACGGCGGCCGCGGCGTTGGCCTCGGCGTTGGCCTCGTGGGCAGCCTGGGCCACCTTCACCAGGGCCGCGAACGCAGCCTCGTCGCGCACGGCCAGGTCGGCCAGGATCTTGCGGTCGACCTCGACCCCGGCGTCACGCAGCCCGGCGATGAAGCGGCTGTAGCTCATGCCGTGCAGGCGGGCGGCGGCGTTGATGCGCTGGATCCAGAGCTGGCGGAAGTCGCCCTTGCGGGCCCGGCGGTCGCGGAAGGCGTACTGCAGGGAGTGCATCACCTGCTCGTTGGCCGCCTTGTAGGAGCGGCTCTTGTTGCCGTAGTAGCCCTTGGCCGCCTCGAGGACTGCGCGGTGGTGCTTCCGGCCGTGGACGGCGCGCTTGACCCTGGCCATGGGAGGTTCCTTTCTTCGGGGAGTGGAGGGGAGAAGCCGAACCAGCCGGGGCCCGGCTAGAGGCCGAGCAGCCGCTTGACCTGGTTCTTGTCGCCTCCCGTGACCTCGGCCGGACGGGCCAGGCGACGGGTGCGGACGGAGGACTTCTTCTCGAGGATGTGGGCCCGGTAGGCCTTGCGGCGCATGATCTTGCCGGTGCCGGTCACCTTGAACCGCTTCGCCGCTCCGCGGTGGGTCTTCATCTTCGGCATTGGTTCAGCTCTTCCCTCTGTGGTTCTGGACTGTCGTGGTTCTCGGTGGCCGCCGTATGCGTCCATCAGGTCTGGCCGTTGCCGGCCGCCGCCGTGCCCTCGTCGTGCTCCTGGCCGTGCTCGTGACCCTTGGCCTGGCTGGCCTGCTTGGCCCGACGATCCGGCGCCAGCACCATGATCATGTTGCGCCCGTCGAGCTTGGGGGCGGCCTCGACCTTGGCCGTCGGGAGCTGCTCGGCGATGCGGTCGAGGATCCGCTTGCCCAACTCGGGGTGTGCGACCTCCCGGCCCCGGAACATGATCGTGATCTTGACCTTGTGACCCTGGTCGATGAACTCGCCCACTTTGCGGGTCTTGGTGTCGAAGTCACCGCCGCCGATCTTGGGCCGGTACTTCATCTCCTTGATGGCTGCGTTGGTGGCCTTTCGCCGGGACTCCTTCTCGCGCTGCGCGGCCTCGTACTTCCACTTCCCGTAATTGAGGATGCGGCAGACGGGCGGGTCGGCGAGAGGTGCCACCTCCACCAGGTCGAGCTCCAAGTCACGGGCGATGGACAGGGCCTCGGGCAGGGGTTTGATGCCCAGCTGGTTGCCATCGGGGTCGACGAGACGAACTTCTCGCGCCCGGATCCGGTCGTTGATCCTGGGGTCGCCACTCTCCGGTGCAGCTATGCGGCATCACTCCTTATGCAGAACGGACCTGAAAACGCGTACAGAGGCGGACGTCGAGGAAGCAACGCCCGCCTCAGCGGTCGATCGACCTGGACGCACCTTGTTCGATCGGCTCTGTACCGTGCCCGATCGGCGGTGGCCGGGTGGGGGCCGGTCAAGGCCCCGCTTCCGTTCTTCAGTTGTCTGGTTAGGGTAGCAGCATGAGCTCGATCTGGACACCGTCCGGGGAGCGCCCGATCGGTCGACCCGAGCCCGAGGCGGCGCCCCGACCCCAGCCCCGGGGTGGTCCCGCCGGCCCCGACGACCTCACCGACGAGGAGCTGGCGGAGCAGATGCTGCTCATGCAGGAGCAGGTCCTGGCCACCCCGGCGGTGGTGGTGGTGGCCAACCACGCCATGGCCCTGTTCGAGCTGGCCGCCCTGTACCTGAGCGCGGAGCCGCCCAAGCTCGACGACGCCCAGGTCGCCATCGACGCCATGGCCGCGGTGGTCGACGCGGTGGGCGCCCGCTTCGGCCCCAACGAGCGTCCCCTCCGGGAGGGCCTGGCCCAGCTCCGCATGGCCTTCGTCGAGGCCAAGCGCCACCTCTCCTCGCCCCCGCCGCCGCCGGCGCCCTAGGCGCCCGCGTCAGCGCCAGAAGCGGCGTCGCGGGCGGGCGGCCGTGCGGGCCGCGGCCACCAGCTTCCGGCGGCGGGCGGCCGTCGGGGACCCGGTTCGCAGCTCGGTGACCAGCACCTTCAGGGCGTGGACGAGGGCCGCGGGGGCGCCGGCCGCCTCCAGCCGGGTGACGAGATCGTCGGCCTCGTCGGCGGTGCCCCCGCCCGCCTCGATGCGCCCGAGCAGGTCGGACGCGTCCTTCCAGACG
>Ga0207687_10001527_pt1 | contig 15872 bp, 14 predicted proteins | sample KBSM54metaG_FD_184399 | JGI IMG/M metagenome (GOLD analysis project Ga0207687, IMG submission 184399) | Miscanthus rhizosphere microbial communities from Kellogg Biological Station, Michigan, USA - KBS M5-4 metaG (SPAdes) (version 2) | ecosystem: Host-associated > Plants > Roots > Rhizosphere >...
GACCTGACGGCGGCGCCTTCGCCGTCGGCCTCGCCGTCGGTCTGACCCTCTCACCACCGTGTGTCGGTTGATGGTAAGGTCGACCGGCAAACGTGAACAGGTGGTGAGAGATCGGCAGGCGCACCGCGGCCCCGGGCGAGCTGGAGCTCGTGCGGGCGTTCATCAACACCGCGCGCCTCGAGGACGGCGCCGAGGGCTTCGACGAGGCCGGTGCGCTCGCGGCTTGGCTGCGCGGGCGCGATCTGCTGGCGTCGGGGGCGGGCGCGACCGAAGGCGAGCGGGAGGCGGCGGTCGCCGTACGCGAGGCCCTGCGCGACCTGGCCGGCGTGAACGCCGGCCGGCCGCTGCCCGATGCGTCCAGCCGCAGGCTGGATGCGCTGGCGGCGGCCTGCGGGCTGCGGCCGCGGTTCGACCCGGGTGGGACGGTGTCGCTGGCGCCCGAGGTGGCGGGGGTGGCGGGCGCGCTCGGCCGACTGCTGGGGATCGTCGTGGCGTCGATCGGGGACGGGCGCTGGCAGCGGATGAAGACCTGCCGCAACCCCGCCTGCCGCTGGGCGTTCTACGACGCCACGCGCAACCGCTCGGCCGTGTGGTGCGACATGGCAGCCTGCGGCAACCGCGCCAAGGCGCGCAGCTACTACGCACGCCGCACACGGCCGGACGGGTGATTCCGTGACCGGCGTGTGACACCCACTTGTGCAACGAATCCCACGCCGCCGCAACCATCCCATCGGCCACCCGCAACGGCTCGCACCGCCCCGCCGACACGAACATCACGGTCCGCCAACGGCCGCCGCTCAACCACGCGGGTCCGGATCACGGTTCCGCAACGACACGTCACGATCCCGTGCCGGACCGCCCTCGCCACCCGAGTCGGTGTTTGACTCCGTTAAGAACGCGCCGGGCGTCGCGCAATTGGGCGGGCGGCGTGACCCGCTGTTGCGGCGCGGTGCAGGACTCGCCCGGGACCCGGCGAATCCCCCCAGTCCATGGCTCGGGCCGAACGACTCGTCTCCTCCCAAGAGCGGATTTACCTGGTGACACGCGAGCACGGCGTCGTGCTGCTGCGGCCGTTCCTGCGCTCGGCCCTGGCGGTGGTCCTGTTCGGAGGCGCCGCCTTCGAGCTGGCCGGCGCCCCGGTGCCCTCGGTGGTGCGCTGGGCGGGGGCGCTGATGGCAGCCGCGATCGTCTCGATCTCGATGCTCGGCTTGCTGCGCCGGGTCGGCCGCTGGAACGCCCGCAAGCTGGTCGTGACCGACCGGCGGGTGCTGCTGACGTCGGGCACCCTGTCGCGGCGGGTCGCTGCGATCTCGCTGGACGACCTCTACGACCTGCAGATCCACGTCTCCGGTTTCGGTCGCCTGCTGCGCTACGGCTGCGTGATCGCCAACACCAACGGGCGCCGCGCGCCGCTGCTGGGCCTGCGCCGGCTGCCCGACCCCGATCTGATCTTCGCGCTGCTGCTGGGCCTCGATGAGGCCGGCGAGGAGCAGCCGCAGCCGCCCAGCGTCCGGCGGCGCCGGGCGATCCCTGCCACCAGCTGATCGACCTGGGTCATGCGGTGGCGGGGTGTCCGCCCGGATTGCTACGCTACTGAGCGAACATGCGTTCGCCCAACGACACACTGCTAGAATCCCAGGTGTTTCCGCTTGATCAAGCCACATCTGGGGGGTTCGTGCCGAGCGACGAGATCGTGATCCGGGGCGCCCGGGAGCACAATCTGAAGGACGTCACGGTCTCGCTGCCGCGCGATCGACTGGTCGTCATCACCGGACTCTCGGGCTCCGGCAAGTCCAGCCTGGCGTTCGACACGCTCTACGCCGAGGGACAGCGCCGCTACGTCGAGTCGCTGTCGGCGTACGCGCGCCAGTTCCTGGGGCAGATGGACAAGCCCGACGTCGATTCGATCGACGGCCTGTCGCCTGCCATCTCGATCGACCAGAAGACGACGACCCGCAACCCGCGCTCGACGGTGGGCACGGTCACCGAGATCTACGACTACCTGCGGCTGCTGTACGCGCGGATCGGCATCCCGCACTGCCCCAAGTGCGGCAAGGTCGTCACCGGCCAGTCGGCCGAGCAGATCGTCGACCAGGTGCTGGGCCTGCCCGAGGGCACCCGCTTCACGGTCGACGCCCCGATCGTGCGAGGCCGCAAGGGCGAGTTCAAGGACGTGCTCGAGGACCTGCGCAGCGACGGCTTCACCCGCGTCAAGATCGACGGCGAGCAGTACCTGCTGGACGAGCCGCCCACGCTGGACAAGCAGATCCGCCACACGATCGTGGTCGTGGTCGACCGGCTGGTGATGAAGCAGGGCCTGCGCACCCGCCTCAACGACTCGGTCGAGACGGCGCTGCGCCTGGCCGAGGGCCTGGTCGAGGTGAGCGAGGTGGACGGCGCAACCCGCACCTACTCGGAGCGGTTCGCGTGCCCCGACGACGGCATCTCGCTGCCCGAGCTGGCGCCTCGCATCTTTTCGTTCAACTCGCCGCACGGCGCCTGCCCTCGCTGCACGGGACTCGGCACCCAGCGCGAGATCGACCCCGAGCTGATCGTGCCGGACCCGTCGCTGTCGATCGCCGAGGGGGCGCTGGTGCCGTGGACGGTGATCAACAGCGCCTTCTACGAGCAGGTGATCCAGGCCATCGCCGACCGCTACGAGATCTCGCTGGAGACGCCGTGGCAGGACCTGCCGGACTCACAGCAGAACCTGTTCCTGTACGGCACCGACGGCGAGAAGGTGTACGTCACCTACCGCAACCGGATGGGCCGCAAGCGCAGCTACATGCTGGCCTTCGAGGGCATCGTGCCGGGCCTCGAGCGCCGTTACCGCGAGACCGACTCCAACTTCCAGAAGGAGCGGATCGAGGAGTACATGACGCTGAAGCCGTGCCCGCTCTGCCACGGCGCCCGGCTCAAGGAGACGAGCCTGGCCGTCACCGTCAACGACCGCAACATCTCACAGTTCACCGAGCTGTCGGTGGAGCGCGCGATCGACTTCGTGGACAGCCTCGAGCTGACCGACACCGAGCGCGCGATCGGGGCCCGGATCCTGAAGGAGATCCGCGAGCGCCTCAGCTTCCTCGAGAACGTGGGCGTCGGCTACCTGACGCTGAACCGCGCGGCCGGGTCGCTTTCCGGCGGCGAGGCCCAGCGGATCCGGCTGGCCACCCAGATCGGCTCCAGCCTGATGGGTGTGCTCTACATCCTGGACGAGCCCTCGATCGGGCTGCACCAGCGCGACAACGCGCGGCTGCTGGCCACGTTGGTGCGCCTGCGCGACCTCGGCAACACGGTGATCGTGGTCGAGCACGACGAGGAGACGATGCGCGCCGCCGACCACATCGTGGACATGGGCCCCGGCGCGGGCGAGCACGGCGGCCATGTCGTGGCCACCGGCACCGCCGCCCAGGTGATGGCGAGCAAGCAGTCGCTCACCGGCGCGTACCTGAGCGGCCGCCGCGCGATCCCTGTGCCCGACCGGCGGATCCACGACGCCGGCTGGTTCGGCGTGGACGGCGCCGCCGAACACAACCTCAAGTCGATCGACGTCGAGCTGCCCGTGGGCAAGCTGATCTGCGTCACGGGCGTGTCGGGGTCCGGCAAGAGCACGCTGGTCAACGAGGTCATCTACAAGGCGCTCGCCAACCGCGTCTCGCGCACCCGCGTGAAGCCGGGCGCCCACCGGTCGGTGCATGGCTTCGAGGCGTTCGACAAGGTGATCGACATCGACCAGTCGCCGATCGGCCGCACGCCGCGGTCGAACCCGGCCACCTACACCGGCCTGTTCGACCACATCCGCGCTCTGTACGCGCAGACGCCCGAGTCGCGGGCCCGCGGCTACAAGGCCGGCCGCTTCTCGTTCAACGTCAAGGGCGGGCGCTGCGAGACCTGCCGCGGCGACGGCACCATCAAGATCGAGATGCACTTCCTGCCCGACGTGTACATCAACTGCGAGGTCTGTCACGGCCGCCGCTACAACCGCGAGACGCTCGAGGTGAAGTTCAAGGGCAAGTCGATCGCGGACGTGCTGGACATGTCGGTGGAGGAGGCGGTGGAGTTCTTCGCCAAGGTGCCGAAGCTGCGCCGGCGGCTGCAGACGCTGCACGACGTCGGGCTCGACTACATGCGCCTCGGGCAGCCGGCCACGACCCTGTCGGGCGGCGAGGCACAGCGCGTGAAGCTGGCGACCGAGCTCTCGAAGGTGGCGACGGGCCGCACGCTCTACATCCTCGACGAGCCCACCACGGGGCTGCACACGTACGACATCGAGAAGCTGCTGCTGGTGCTGCAGCGGCTGGCCGACGCCGGGAACACCGTGCTCGTGATCGAGCACAACCTCGACGTGATCAAGCAGGCCGACTGGGTGCTCGATCTGGGGCCGGAGGGCGGAGACAAGGGCGGCGAGATCATCGCCCAGGGCACGCCCGAGGAGGTGGCCGAGACGCCAGGCAGCGCCACCGGCGAGTACCTGCGGCGCGTACTCCCCGTCTACGAGGCGGAACGCGCGCTTGCCTGAGCTGCCCGAGCTCTCGCTGCGGGTTCGGGCGGTGATCGTGCAGGAGGGGGCAGTGCTGATGGATCGCACCCACCACGACGATCGTGAGCGCTTCTACTGGCTGCCCGGCGGTGGCCTGGAGCCGGGGGAGACGTCGGAGCAGTGCCTGCAGCGTGAGCTGATGGAGGAGGCGGCGCTCGAGATCGAGGTGGGGCGGGTGCTGTACCTGAGCGAGAACATCTACGTGGAGAGCGGCGATTACCGCCACGAGCTGATCCTCTACCGGCTGGCGGCTGTGCGCGGCGGCCCGCACGGCGCGCCCAGCGACCCGCGCCTGCACGAGTGGCACCGGCCCGGCGAGCAGCCCGGCCCGCTGCTGCCGGAGGCGATGGCCGCCGAGCTGGCCTTCGATCTGGCCGACGGGTTCCGCCGGCCGATCCAGCACCTGGTCAACGTGGCACGGCCGCCGGGCTCAGCCAGCCAATAGACTCGACCCATGTCCGAGTCCTCGAGCGAGCTGCTGGTCAGCCACGACGGCGCGGTGCAGACGATCACGCTCAACCGCCCAGCCGTGCTGAACGCGCTTGACCTGGCCATGCACGAGCGGCTGGCAGCGGCGCTGGAGCGGGCCGCCCAGCCAGACGTGCGGACGCTGGTGATCACGGGCGCCGGGCGCGGGTTCTGCGTCGGCCAGGATGTCGGTGAGTTCCCGCGCGACGCGGCCGCTCTGGGGGAGCTGCTGAGGCAGCGCTTCAACCCCGCCATCCGCGCGCTGCGGAGTTTGCGAAAGCCGGTGATCGCCGCCATCAACGGCCCCGCCGCGGGAGCCGGTCTGGCGCTGGCGCTGGCCTGTGACCTGCGGCTGGCGGCCGCCTCCGCCAGCCTGGTGCCGGCCTTCGCGGGGATCGGTCTGGTGCCGGACTCGGGCCTCTCGCACACGCTGCCGCGGCTGATCGGATCGGCTGCGGCGTTCGAGTGGATCGTCTCGGGCCGGAGGATCGCGGCGCCGGAGGCGGCAGCCATGGGGCTGGTCACGCGGGTGGTCGAGGACGCCGACCTGGCCGCCGAGACGGACGCGCTGGCAACCGCGCTGGCCGCGGGGCCGACCGCCGCGATCGGCCTCACCAAAGAGCTGATCGGCCGCTCGCTCGAGAGCACGCTGGACGACCAACTGGAAGAGGAGGCGCGGCTGCAGGCGATCGCGGCGGCCGGCGACGACTTCGCCGAAGGCGTGGCGGCGTTCCTGGAGAAGCGCCCGCCGCGGTTCACGGGCAGCTGAGCCCGTGGCCTAGTTCGGGATGTCGATCACGTCGCCCGACACGGAGCCGCCTCTGCGGAACTCCTGCCAGTGGCGGAACGCGGCGGCGGTCAGCTCGCCCTTGACCTCGTTGTTCGCGATCATGATCTCGATGTCGGCCGGGCTGAACCACTGGGGCGCGCCCAGGATGTCGGAGTCGTTGATCGCGTAGCTGGTCTGGCGGGGCTGGCTGGAGAGGTAGTCGAGCCGCATCGAGGTGCCGATGCGCCGGCCGTCCTCATCGTGCTCGCGGACCAGCGTGGCGCCGATCAACGTCGCGCCGGACGCGGCGTAGCCGGTCTCCATCAGCAGGTTGCGGTTGACCACGTGCTCGGGGATCTGGAGGTTTCCGTCCTCGTCGTGGGACGCCATCCACCCGGTCGGGAAGTTCCAGCGCTCCTCGCCCTCGCGGTTCAGCTGCCGCACCATCAGCAGCTGTCCGCCATGCTCCACGATCGAGCACACCGTCGTCGCGAAGATGGCGGGGTGCTGCTCCTCGCCCGCGCCGCCCGTGCCCGCTGCCGGTATCGCCTGCTCGCTCATGTGCATAGCTTACAGCGGTCGCTATCGTGATCCGATGCCGCAGTGGAGTCCGGAGATCGTGGTCGACTCGGCGCTTGCGCGGCGGCTGATCCGGGAGCGGTTTCCGGAGCTGGACGGAGCCCCGATCGAGCCGCTTGGCGAGGGCTGGGACAGCACCGTGTGGCTGGTCGCCTCGCGCTGGGTGTTCCGCTTCCCGCGCCGCGAAGTGGTGGTTCCCGGCTTCCTGCGTGAAACCGAGGTGCTGCCGGTACTGGCGCCCGGCCTACCGCTGCCGATCCCAGTGGCGGCCTTCCGCGGCGAGCCCGGGCCGGAGTTCCCGTGGCCGTGGTCCGGCTCGCCGTACCTGCCCGGACGCGAGGTGGCCGACGCGGCGCCCTCGGACGCCGATCGCGTGGGCCACGGCTCCGCCCTCGGCCGGTTCCTGCGGGCGCTCCACGACGTCGATCCGAGCACGGTCACGGCCGGCGGAGCGGCGCTTCCGGTCGATCCGGTGCGGCGCGCCGACATGCCTCACCGCGTGGCCGACGCCCGCCGCCGCTGCGGGGTTTTGCAGGGCGCGGGCCTGTGGACTCCGCCGCCGGGGCTGGCGGCGTTGCTCGACCGAGCCCAGCGGTTGGATCCGCCCGAGGCGCTGGCCGTGGTGCACGGCGACCTGCACGTGCGCCACCTGCTGATCGGCGCCGGCGGCGAGCCATCCGGGGTGATCGACTGGATCGACGTATGCCGCGCGCACCCCGCGATCGACCTGCCGCTTTACTGGGGCTACCTGCCGCCCGCCGGCCGTGCGGCCTTCCACGACGCCTACGGGCCGGTCGACGACGACGCCCTCACCCGGGCACGGGTGCTGGCCGTCTCGCTGTGGGCCGCGCTGGCCGAGTACGCACACGACGTCGGCATGCCGGCGCTCCTGTCGGAGGTGCTGGCCGGGCTGGGGCGGGCTACCGAGGATCTACGCTAGCCGCGGCACGCGCCGACGACACCACCGGCACGACCTCGAATTCCGCCAGGTCGTCCCAGCAGGCGATCCACTGGTCGAACAGCCCGGGATCATCGGTCTCCATCAGCTGAAAGCAGCGATCGAGCCGCTGGTCGACCCAGCTGTCGATGTACTCGAGCCCCGGCGGCAGCATGCGGCCACGCTCGGCCGCCCGCCGGTAGACCGGCTCAGGGCCCTGGGTGAACCGTTCCACGACCATGTAGCGCACGGCCCAAGCTTCGCACGTCAGCGGTCGTCGGGGCGGAACGCGGCCGCCCAGGTGGGATCGTCGTCCGGCCGGCTGCGCCAACGAACACGCGAGCCGAACGCTCCGAAGAAGAACGCGATCGTGGCGGCGAGCGGGATCATCAGCAGCGCCAGCACGCCCCACATGATCAGGTTGGCGTGGCTCTTGTGCTTCAGCGAGGCGACCCCCAGCGACGGTGCCAGGTCCGGCTCCGCGAACAGCTTGGGCGTCTGGCCCTTGGCCGCGAAGAAGGCTGACGGCGTGAACCAGTCGATCAGCCAACTGCCGTTGGCGGCCTTCGAGAGCCGGATGTTGTAGGCCACGGCGCCCTGTTTCTTGGCGTTGCGCGGCTGCAGGATCATGGTCAGGTAGACCTGATTCTTCGAGGCGCTCATCACGGTGTAGCCATGGAACTCCGTGCCCTTCGTGCGGTACGGCGGCACCGGAAGCGTGCCCTGATTCCACTGCTTGTGGGTCTGGCCGATGCGCATCATCGACGACGCCACCGCGTACGCCTTGGCCGGGTCGCGGCGCTCCACGCCGTTTCGCACGAACACGTCCAGCGTGTGGTTGATCGACGCGCGTGAGCCCGCCGGCAGGTGCGGCGTGGCGGTGGTCGACAGCGGCCCCCACGGCTTCTCCGTGCCCTTGACCGTGTTGCCGCACGCGGTGCCGGCGGCGAGAACGGTCGCCACGATCATCCCCACGACTGCTCGCGACTGCAGCATGCTCCACCACAGCGTAATCGAACCTGCCGGCATTTCTACTCGTCGAGCACGGTCACGCTCAGGTACGACGGGATCGGGCCGCCGGTCAGCAGGCGCTGGTGGTTGACCGCGGTACGGGTCGCGAACCACGGGCTCTGCGACGTCCCCGGGTGCGCCACGTAGAGGGGGTAGTCGCTGGAGGCGACCTGCAGCCGCAACCGGTGGCCGGCCGCGACGCGGTACCCGGTGTGCCCCAGGTAGACCTCGGCGGCGGTGCCGTCTCCGGGATCGTCGACCGCACGCTGGCCGTAGAGCACGATGTGCGACCCGCCCGCCGGGTCGACGTCGACCAGCTTGACGTGCAGGTTCATGGACGGGCCATCTCCGGCCACCGTCAGGTGAGCGACGACGCGGCCTGCGAGCGTCAGATGATCGGCCAGGTCGGCCGACTCGAACACCGCGACGTCGGGCCGCGAGGCGACCGCATCCTCGTCGGGGTACTCGTAGAGGAAGGCGAACGGGTTCTCGATGGTGGAGGGCACCAGGTTCTCGGGATCGTGCACCCACTCGACCGCCCCCTCGTCGGGCTCGACCTGGCCGAGACCGCCCGCCTCCGTCAGATACAGGCGCTGCCCGCGTGCACCCGCGGGCGGCCACACCGGTGACTCGCGCCAGCCCACGTTCGGCAGGTGCCAGCGCACGCGCGGCACCGACTCGGGGTCGCCACGGCCGGCCAGGAAGGCGTCGAAGAAGTCGAGCGCGGGGGCCAGGTAGCGCGGCAGCATCCGCTCCAGCGCATCGTCGTGGGTGTCGTGGTCCTCGCTCTCGGGGATCGGCACGAACTCGAAGCGGTAGTTCTCATGGTCGGTCGAGCCGGCGTGCAGATACTGGAACGGCGCCGTCTCCGGGTCGCTCACGAGGCGCTCGTAGTCCAGCATGTGCGGGGGAGTGATGTTGTCGAACCAGCCAACCCCGTGCAGCGTCGGGATGCGGAGCCGCGTGAACGGATGGCGGTCGCCGTACATGTCCACCGGTGCCTGTCCGCGGGCCTCCGCCAGCAGCCGGTCGAAGGCCAGGGAGCGGCTGCCGATCAGTTCGAACGCGGGGTCGAACAGCTCGCTCAGCGGCCGCCGCGTCCAGTCCGGCGTCCAGTGGTGCGTGCGGCCGTCCGCCCAGTACTGGGCCAGGTAGTGAGCGCCGTAGAGCGGTGCCACGCCGTCGCCGTCGAGCCAGCCGAACAGGTCGGCCACGGTCACGCGTGGCACGATCGCCTTCAGCGCGGGGTGCCCGGAGGCGACCGCCGCCCACTGGGTGTAGCCGTAGTAGGAGTCACCCCACATGCCGACGTCGCCGGTCGACCAGGGCTGTTCCGTGATCCACTGGATCGTGTCGTAGCCGTCGTCGACCTCGTGCACGAACGCGTTCACCTCGCCCCCCGACCGGAACTTGCCGCGCACGTCCTGGGGCAGGAACGCGTAGCCGCGCTCGGTGAAGTGGCCCGCGATGAACGGCATCCAGCAGTAGCGGCCGTTCTTGTCGTAGGGCAGCCGCACCAGCACCGCCGGCCACGGGCCCTGCCCGTCTGGCAGGTAGACGTCGGTGGCCAGCTCGACGCCGTCGCGCATCGGCGCCATGTGCTGCTGCGCGCGAGGGTCGAGCGCGGCCGCCTCGAGCGTCTCGATCTCGATCATCATCGGCGCGGGAGCCTACCCGAGCCGTGCCCACCGCGGGGGGGCCGGATCCGCCCGGCCCACCCCGCCGCGTCTACCCGCGCTCTAGTTGTGGATCAGCTCCCAGGTGTCGTTGTCGCCGTGCTGGGCGGTGAAGAACACCCGCCACGGAGAACCGGGCACCCACGGGTGCGGCACCTCGACGCCGAGCAGGCCGGCGATCGAGGCGTCTCCGTCGGAGACGTGGATCCCGGTGACCTCGTTGTCCCCCTCGTTCTGGTAGCCGTCCATCCCGGAGAAGCCCGAGTCGATCGTGGCCGACGCGTCCCGGCCGACGTACAGCACTCGCGTCGGAGCCGGTGCACTGGGCGCGCCGTAGTTGACGTCGGTGCGGATCGCCCACAGCGAGTCGAACGCATTTCGCTGCGTGTGGAGCGTGTCGCCGGCGTCCTCGGCCACCAGCGCCGTGTTGGCGCTCGAGAACGAGACGTTGTCGAACCCGGTGTGCATCTCGTTTCCGCGGTACACCATCGTCAGCGTGCCGTGCGACGCGCCGGGGGAGGACTGGCTGAGCTTGTACAGCGCGCCGTAGCCACCCAGCGCCGCGCCGGCCTCTGACAGCGCGCTGGTGTCGCCGGTCTCGGTGAACACGAACTGGCGGAAGCCGGAACCCGGCCGAAACACGCCGTTCTCGGGACGCTTGAACGGGGTAGCCCCCCGTGCCTTGGCCAGCGCGTTCGCATCGAACGTCGCCGCGCCGTCGGTGGCAGTGTCGTGCACCGTCACCCACCTGGTCTGGAACTGCTTGCCGTACGTGTGCAGGTCACGGCGGTCGGGCGAGGTGATGTCCTGGTCGGCCTTGCCGTTGTGCAACACGATCGGGTTGCCGCTGCGCAGCGAGATCACCTGCAACGCCTGCAGCTTGCCGCCCGCCGCCAGGTTGCCGCGGTTGCTCGGCGTGAACCGGTAGACGAAGCTGTTCGGCTGCTTGGCATTCGGGTTGGCGGTGCCGAAGGCGCCACCGGAGTCTTCGACCAGCCAGATGCGACCGTCCGAGTCAGCCTGCACGCCCTCGTAGTCCCCGCGGCCGAATACCCCGTCAAGCGGCGCCACCCGGGACGGGTAGTGCAGCGTGGCCTGGAAGACGCTCGGCCCCGCGTTGCTCTCGGTGGTGAGCAGGAGCCGTCCCGCGAACGGGTCCCAGGTGGAGCCGTCGAAGTCGGGCAGCGGGTCGCCGTTCGTGTCCTTGCTCGCCATCAGGGTGACCCGGTGCGTCCCGTCCGCGTCGAGGTTGATGCGCGACAGGAAGCCGGGCGCGCCGCCCTCGTGGCCCTGGAACACGAAGTGCGTCCCGTAGTTGTACGAGGCGTCCGGGCCGTTCTGGCCGTGCAGCACCAGGTAGGTGTTCTTGTCCGGCTCGGTCTTGGTCGCCTCCACCAGGTGCGTGCTCGTGGGGAGGTCGCCCGGGGCGGGCACCATCGGCCCGTCGCCGTCGTAGCCGTAGTACGGATTGGCGGCGGTGCCGCCGTCCATGCGGTCCGAGCCCTGCGCGACGGGGGCCTTCTCGAGGCCGCGCATCAGCGTCACCGGTACCGCGTTGCCGGCCACCTTGGGCTGCACCGCGTCGCTTCCGGATAGCATCGGGACCGCCTCCGCAGCCGCCGCGAACACGAGCGTGCAGCCCGCCGCCGCGGCCACGGCCGCTCGTCTGGTGAATCGCATTGCGAAGCTCCTTCGTCCGGGTTCGGCGCCGTATGTTCGCGCCCGAGGCCACGCTAGCCAGGAGGCGGGAAGCAAAGGGTGTCCGTGTTGTGGACCGTCCGTGACGAAGAGGTGAACACAGGCGGCCGCGGTAGGCTCGCGGCGTGTTCAGCGACGATGACGCCGGCCGGATCGCTCGCGCCTTCGAGCTGGGCGACGGCGCGGCGTTCACGGGCACGGTCGCGCGCGGCGAGCAGGGCCAGGTGGCACAGCTCGAGACGTCGCGCGGCCTGTGGGCGGTGAAGACGTCGTTTCGGCCGCCCGAGCTGGACGGGGAGGACGGCGCCTTCCAGGCGGCGGCGGTGGCGGCCGGCGTGCCGGCGCCCGCGGTCGCGTTCACCGCCGGCGGAGAGCTGTTCACCGACGTCGGCGGTCTACCCGTGCGCGTGTACGGATGGGTCGACGCGCTGCCCCCAGACAGCGGGCTCGACCCCGGTCGGGTGGGGCGGCTGATGGCTGCGATCCACCAGGTGCCGTTTCGCGGCCGGCGGCCGCAGGATCCCTGGTACACCGAGCCGGTCGGCGCAGCCGGCTGGGATCGGCTGGCCGAGCGGCTGGCCGCAGCCGGCGCCCCGTTCGCCGGTGACCTGGCCGCGATGCGCGACGAGCTGGTGGCGCTGGAAGGGCTGCTGGTGCCCGCCCGCGATCTTCGCACGTGCCATCGCGACCTGTGGTCGGACAACCTTCGCGCCACGTCCCACGGCGGGCTCTGCGTGATCGACTGGGACAACTGCGGGCTGGCCGACCCGGGTCAGGAGCTGGCCGGCGTCCTGTTCGAGTTCGGGTACGGCGACGCCGACCGGGCACGAGCGCTCTACGGCGAGTACCGGCGCGGCGGCGGCGCCGGGCGGATCGAGCGGCGCGGCGACTTCTCGATGACGATCGCCCAGCTCGGCCACATCAACGAGATGTCCTGCCTGATGTGGCTCGACCCGGCCCACACGGACGAGGAGCGAGCTCGGCAGGCGTCCCGGTTCCACGAAAGCGTGAAGATGCCGCTGACGGTCGCGGTGATCGACGAGCTGCTGGACGCGGTGGCGGCCTGACCGGGGCGTCGCGTCCGGATCGGTTCGTCACGGTCACCGTCACGCTGCCGTGACGCCCGCGCCGGCCTCAGGGGTGTCAAACACCGCTTCGGCCACCGTTGGGGTGCCGTGACAGGTCTGTGACGGGCCGTGACAGGCGTTCCGGATGGTTGAGCCAACCAGATTGTAAAGGGGTCAGAGCCCGACTCGGCGGCCGTGAACGGTCGGTGCGCCGGCGTGACCGTTGGTGACCGAATCGTTGCGATCGCGGGGTCGGCCGGGAACTCTGTGACGTTTCGGCGACGTGACGGATTTGTGACTGTCAGACGATTCGCCGTCGCGAGCCGGGCCGGGTAGGTTCCGGCCATGACCGACCTGCTGTTCTACGGGGACACCGAGCGCTCGCACGCAATGCGCCACGAGCTGCCGATTTCGATCGGCGATCCGTTCCTGCTCGGCATCATCGGTGGCAGGCTGCACATCATGGTCAGCCCGCTCGAGAGCTCCCGGATCGAAGCGGTCGCGCCCGATGCCGTGTACCACGACCTGGCCGACCTCGGCTTTCAGGAGCTGCGCGAGAGCGGACTGAAGATGCACGAGCTCGATCTGGAACTCGTGTCGCGGGCGGCGGCCGCGATGGCCGTCCGGGAGGCGGTCGTCGACCCGGAGATGCCGGTCGCGGTGGCCGACCGCCTGCGCGCCGACGGCATCGTGCTTAGGCCCGATCACGATGCGATCGCATCCCGGAGGCGCGTGAAGTCGCGCGAGGAGCTGGCGGGCATACGCCGTGCTCAGGTCGCGGCCGAGGCCGCGTTGCGCGCCGCGGCCGACCTGCTCGCCCAGGCCGTGCCCGCCGGCGAGGGGCTGCTGCACAACGGGAAGCCGCTGACCGCCGAGATGGTGCGCGCCGAGCTGCGGGACGCCTGCAGGCGCGGCGGCGCCCCGGCGCCGCCGGACGTGATCGTGGCCTCGCTGTGGCAGGGGACCGGTCACGATCCCGGCTCCGGGCCGCTTCCCGCCGACCTGCCGATCGTGATCGACCTGTGGCCGCAGGACGAGCAGTCGGGGTGCTGGGCGGATATGACCCGGACGCTGGTCATCGGCGACGTCGCTGACGGCGTGCGCGTGCTCGAGTCGGTCGTCCGCGAGGCGCTGGAGCGTTCCCGCGCGGCGGTGCAGCCCGGGATCACCGGCCGCGAACTGCACGCGGTCGCGTGCGAGGTGTTCGAGCTGGCCGGGTTTCCCACGCAGCGCACGAATCCGGGGATCGATCCGGAGGAGGGCTTCCAGTTCTCGCTCGGCCATGGCGTCGGGCTCGCCGTGCACGAGGATCCGGCGCTCGGTCAGGCAGGGCATGACCCGCTGGTGGCCGGGGACGTGATCGCGGTCGAGCCCGGGCTGTGGCAGCGTGAGGTCGGCGAGGTGCGGTTCGAGGACCTGCTGCTGGTGACCGACGAGGGCTGCGAGACGCTCACGAGCTACCCGTACGAGCTCACTCCGTGACCGGCGCCGAACGCGGCAGCGCCGAGAGGCGGGCGCTCAGCTCGGCCAGGTAGCGCCGGCGGGTGTCCTGATCGACCGAATCAGCGGCGTAGGCGATGAAGGGATCGACCACCTGCATCCCGGTGTATGCGAGCGTGCCGTGCAACAGCGGGTGCAGAACGTGCGTGAGCTCCCCCACGTAGTCATCGCTGAACGAGCTCGGTTCGTACGAGGAGGTCATCACCAGCATCCCCCGCTTGTCTCCGAGGAAGCCTGACCAGGCCGGCACCTCGGGGTAGCGGTAGGCCACGCCGTTCGCGAACACGCGGTCGATCCAGCCCTTGAGCATGGCCGGCACCGAGAACCACCACATCGGCGAGACGAGCACCAGCAGGTCTGCCGCCTCGAACAGCTCCACGTGGCGAGCGAGGTCGGGTGCGAACGTGCCGCCGGCTGCGGCGTGCGCCTGCTCGTCCATGGGCTGCAGCCGCTCGGCGATCAGCCGGTCCGAGAAGTCGGCCGCCGACAGCACCGGATCGAACCCCTCCATGTAGAGGTCGACCAGTTTCACGCTCCAGCCGGCGGCCAGCAGCGCATCGGCCGCGGTGTGGGCAAGTGCTGCTGCAAAGGACGAGGGCTCGGGATGCGCGAGCACGACCAGGGCCGCGGCGCTCCGGGAACGGGACACGGCCGCAGCCTATCCGGCCGGCGTCAGGCGATGGTGCCGACGGTCGTCGGCTCGCCACCCGGATCCGCCGGTGCGGTCGGTGCGATCGCCTCGGCCGGCAGGCGGGTGTCCGCCCGCGGGCGCAGGCGGTCGGCGGCTACCAGGCCGGCGATGCCGGCCGCCACGCACAGCGGCGGGATCGCCGGCAGCGCGTAGCGGTAGTCGAACATGGTGGTCGCTGCAGCCGTCATCGGCAGCAGCAGGGCCGCGAACCCGAACAGCATCGCCTCGCCGCGCAGCCGCCGCGCCGGCGGCCGGCGGCCGGCGACGGCAGCTGCCACGCTTGCCAGCAGGATCGCCGCCATCACCGTGCCGGGCAGGAAGATCACCCGCTGGTAGTCGCGCAGCGGTCCCACCAGCGACCGGTCGAGCGCCAGCGTGCCGCCGTGGCGTGCGATCGACTGCTCGGTGCGGGCCAGGTGCGGCCCGTCCAGGGTGGTGGGGAACCGCCAGTGCGTGAAGGGCGTGTCGAAGTTGTTCGTCCAGTGCCCGAAGGACGCATAGTGCGCAAGGTCGCCCAGGATCGTCGAGGCATAGGCCTCCGGCTCGTGCTCGATCGCCGCCAGCGAGAACGAGCGCAGCTCGCTGTCCAGGCCGAACGGGTGGCGGTGATAGGCACGGCCGCTCCACTTGTGCCACACGTAGTAGTTCGGGTTGTGCCGCTGCGCCGGCGGACCGTGGAAGCAGAGCCTGCGCTGAGCCGGCGGGACGGTCCAGTTCGAGCAGTTGGCGAACGTCGAGACGCGGCCGTAGAGGAAGTAACCGTCGTGCTTGGTCACGGAGAACTGGCCCCAGGTCGCATCGAACGCGGCGGCGTAGCCGAGAATCGGCACCGCGAATCCCACGGTGAGCAGCACGATGCGCAGCACGCCGACCCAGCGCACCACCACGTAGAGCAGTGCCGGAAGCAGCAACGCCATGCCCACCGTTCGGGTCACG
>Ga0207687_10001530_pt1 | contig 15859 bp, 10 predicted proteins | sample KBSM54metaG_FD_184399 | JGI IMG/M metagenome (GOLD analysis project Ga0207687, IMG submission 184399) | Miscanthus rhizosphere microbial communities from Kellogg Biological Station, Michigan, USA - KBS M5-4 metaG (SPAdes) (version 2) | ecosystem: Host-associated > Plants > Roots > Rhizosphere >...
TCTCTTGGGGAGGCCTGGAGTTCCACGAAACGGACTACCAAGTACTGGCTCGTCTATGAGTCACTACCGGAGCGCGCTCGACGCCTTCGTCACCGCGCCAGCGAGCTAGTCCACGCGAACGGCTTTGACGCCATCACCGAGGTGGGCGGCAGCGGAGACGTAGCCGACGGCGCCACGATATTTCGCGACATAGCGCAGCACGGCTTCATCCGAATCGAGTTCCGGGGGTGGCACGTCGCGGCCCGAGAAAATGCGCTGTTGCCAATAACTCCGGATCGCGGCGATCGCGCGTCGCAGTACGGTTTTCGAAAACGCGCGTCGCACCGTGGAATCCAGACGCAAGTCGCAGGGCCGGATGGGTTCACCGTCGTCCCAACGTGTGACCTTTTTGAGGAACGCGTCGGCCAAGAAATCGCGAGCGATCGAGTCTTGCGGGTTTCGCGCGTTGATGACGACTCGAAATTCTGCCACCTCGGGCGTGTCGGCGTGCGCGGAGGACGCTCCGAGCACGCCGCCCGCGGCAACCGCAAGCGCGAGGCACACCAGTGCCCGACGGTCGAGCTTTCGGCTCGCCGCAGCAGCAACTCTCGGTGTGGCTCGGGTGGTCATGTTGTGGGGTCCTCCGCTGGCTCAGAAGTACGCGGTCGTCTTCATGAGCAACATGCCCCACTCCTTCTTGAGATTCGCGGGATCGGTGCCGCCATTCAGTGTCTTGTCGAGTGCTGCCGTTCCTTCCATCCAGTGCCCTTCGATCTTGAGCAACCAGTGCGAGGTGAGGTCGTAGCGAAAGCTGAGCGCGACATCGCGTTGATGGTTTTGGGGTCCGCCTCCGGGCGTGTCGATGTTCGGGAAGTAGGCCGAGTAGTAGACGCACGGGGTGAACCAAGGGGTGACGTGGTACGAGGCCATCACGTAGTGGCGCTCGTTCACGATGTGCGGCGTCAAAAGCTTCGGTGCTTGGCTCTCGAATTCGCCGATCCAGCGGCTGAACTCGGCGGATAGCAAGAGGCCGCCCGTTTGATACTCGAGCGAGCCGACCCACAACTTGACTCGGAATTTCGCATCGAGCGTGCCGTTGAAGGGCGTCGGAAGAAGGCCAGCCGCTTGAAACGGAGCCACGAGCGGCGGAATGAAGTTGTAGTCCGCATCGATCCGCAACGATTGAAAGCTGCCGCCCACTTGCAGACCGTCGATCGGCGTCGACCACATCAAACGACCACCGAACACGTACGGCACGCTCAGGTTGCTCACCGTGATGCCCGGCGCCGGGGGCGGCGGGGTTGCGACATCGAGCGTGCCGCCGTAGCCGCGATACTCGAGCGACCCGAGCTCACCGAGTCGTAAATTGCCGTAGATTTCGCCGCCTATTTGGGCGAGCAGGTAATCCCGGTGATCGATGGGGTAGATCGATTGCGGAAGCAAGATCGGCACGCGCGCGCTGTCGAAATCGCTGCTGTCGTTGTACAGGCCAAAGGGGATCTTGGTGCGCCCGGCACGAACTCCGAGCCAATCGCGAAAGCGATAATCCAGGTAGTACCAATCGAACTGCGTTCGGTAATTCCCCTGCGGCCCGAGATCGTGCGTGAACAGCTGAAAGCCAGCGCGGAAGTTCGGCGTTAGGCTTTCGGTGAAATTGAGGCCGGCTTCGGTGAACTCGAAACTGCCGCGCTTCGAGTCGGCGAGGTAGTTGTTTTGAGTCGTCTTCAGGAACCCCTGACTGACGATCCCGTGGACTTCCGGGAGCAGCGAATTGGTCGGCGAGTCCGGCGAATCAGGCGGATCAGGCTGGGCGCCGGCGTCGGCGGCGAAGAGGCAGCCCAGGCACGGCATGGCCACGCTCAGCAACGTGCGTAGCACGCTGGATCGCCATGACTGGACGCACCAACCCATCTTGGGATCTTTTTCAGCCCGATGGCGCGATGTTGTCAAGTTCGCGACTGGCTCGCGAGCCGCCTGATGGGCGTCGAATGCTCGTCCGGGCGAGGGAAGAAGTCGCGCAGCGCTTGAAAAGAGCTGGCTCCCGCGGCCGGCGGCAATCGCCAGGGGGGAAGTTCGCTCGCGCGAGCCAATTCGCGTGCACGCCGTTTCCCGCAACTGAAGTCGCAGCCGCGGATGCCGCGCTGGACACGGAGCAAGGGCGACGGCACCGATTTGCGTGCGACTGGAAGAGCGGCGCGTGCATTCGCTGAGCCCACCGCATTCTCGCACGGCGATCCGAAAATCGAATGTGCGCGTGAAGGTCCCCAGCGCGTCGGACTCTAACGACGATGGAGACGAGCTGCATTCCGAACCACGCAACCATCGCGAAACCTAAGTTCGCGTGAAGCAGTCGTCATGCAATGCATTCGACGACGCAGTGAAGACGAAACGTGGTACGCACCGCGAACGCAAAGACACGCGGGCTCACGGGGTGTGCGTCGCTTCTGAATCACGGGGTCTCGAGGCGCGTCAAAAAGTCACTCTACGAACCTCGAACGTTAGAAAGCTAATCATTGGTTAGCTGTGCAAAAGGGAAATGGATCATGTTATCGAGTCGTCGGCTCATTGGGCTTACTTTAATCACGGGGCTCTTTCACAATGCTTGCGGGGGCGGCACTGGCGCGTCGGACACGGAACCAGTTGCAGCCAGCCAGGAACGGCTGGTCGTCGCCGCGCCGGCGCGCATTTTAGGCCAAAATTACGTGCGTTTCCAGGAAAGCACGCCCGCCAACCAGGGTGGCCAGTGCGACCGCGGTGATGGCGTAGACATGGAGCTCACGTCGGATCTCAACGGCGGCAAGTGCAACATCGGCTGGACGACGCCAGGCGAATGGCTCGAATACGACATCAGCGTGGCGAGCGCGAGCGTGTTCAACATCAGCGCGCGTGTCGCTAGCGCCAACGCCGGTCAGACGTTCCACATCGAGCTCGACGGCGTGAACCTCGGCAGCCTCACGTCCCCCGCCGCAGGCTGGCAAGCGTTCGCCGATCGCAGTTACTCGAACGTCAACGTGGGTGCCGGCAGTCATGTGCTGCGCATCGCGTTCGACAGCGGTAACGTGAACCTCAATTACATCGATGTCACAGCGGCTGTCGTGGCGCCCACTTGCACCGATGGCGTGCAGAACGGCACCGAGACGGGCGTCGACTGCGGTGGCTCGTGCCCCGTGTGCCAGACCACGACGACCTGCACCGAACAAGCCTTGTCGCGCGCCAGCGCCACGGCCTCGTCACAGGAAACCGCGGCATTTCCTGCTAGTCTCGCCATCGACGGCGATACCACCACCCGCTGGTCGAGCGCATTCAGCGATCCGCAGTGGATCTACGTCGACCTGGGCGCCTCGCGCCACATCAGCCGCGTTGCGCTGAATTGGGAAACGGCTGCCAGCAAGAACTACGAAATCGGCGTCAGCGACAGCGCGTCCGGCCCGTGGAACGTCGTCGCTTCGACGACCACTGGCGACGGTGGCATCGACAATCTGTCGTTCACTCCGGTGACCGGGCGCTTCGTGCGCATGAACTCCACGGCGCGCACCACGCAATGGGGCAACTCGCTGTTCGAGTTCCAGATCTTCGGTGATCCGAACCCCAACTGCGGCACGACCAGCACGACGGACACCGTCCCGCCGCTCTCGCAATGGCAGCCCATCTCCACGTCCTGGCCGGTCGACGCCAACATCATGTTGATGACCGACGGCACGCTGATTGGCTTCCGCTATTTCGACGGCGCCGTTTTCTCGCTCGCCCCGAGCACCACCACCGGCGGCTATGACTCCAGCACCTGGAATCCGCTCGCTTCGATGCACGATTCGCGTCTCTACTTCGGCTCGCACATTCTTCCGGACGGCCGCGTGTTCGTGGTCGGCGGAGAATATGGATCCGGCACGAACAAGGGCGAAGTGTACGATCCCTTGGCCAACACTTGGTCGACGCCGTTTGCGACGACTGCAGCCGATACCGAAACCGCACTGCTGCCGGACGGGCGGGTGTACATCTCGTGGAGTTCGTCGATCTACGATCCCCAAACCGGTTCGCTCAGCGCGGGGCCACAGTACCCCGGCAACTACGATGAGGCGGGGTTCGTCCTGCTCACGGATCAGAGCTATCTGACGATTCCTGCCTTCTCCAACCAAGCCTATCGGTACGTTCCGTCGTCCGCCTCGTTCGTCCCGGCCGGCGTCATCCCGGGCACCGGCTTGTACGATGCCAAACAAGAGATCGGCCCGGGTGTTCTGCTTCCCAGCGGCAAGGTGCTCTGGCTCGGAGCCAACGGGAACACCGCGATCTACACGCCGCCCAGCAACGCCTCCGATCCCGGATCGTGGGTCGAAGGCCCGAGAAATCCCGATGGTTACGGCGCGGATGATGCGCCCGCCGTGGTGCTTCGCAACGGCAACGTGCTGTTCCTCGCGGATGTGGGTGGTTCGGGCTACGTCGGGCCGACGAAGTTCTACCTGTACAATCCGACCACGAACACCATCTCTGCCGGTAGCGATGCGTTCCCCGATGCCGTTTACGGCTCGCGCTTGCTCCCGCTGCCGAACGGACAGGTGCTGCTCTCGTTCGGTGGTACGGGCTACCTCTACACGCCGCCAGCCGGTGGTACGGCGTGGGCGCCCACGATCTCGACGATCACGCCAGTATCGAGCGGAGTTTACCAACTCGCGGGCACCAACCTCAACGGCGTTACCGAAGGCGCTTCCTACGGCGACGATGCCGAGATGTCCTCGAACTTCCCGCTCGTCCGCTTCCAGTGCGGTGGCGGAACGACGATCCGATACGCTCGCACCTTTGGTTGGGCGCCGGCTGTCGTGGGCGCGAGCTCGATTCAGCGAACCACTCGCTTTCAGGTCCCTGCGGACTTGAACGGCGCGTGCTCGTTGTTCGTCGTTGCCAACGGCATCCCGTCGGCCGCGAAGTCAGTGACCGTCACGAACGGCGTGCTCTCGGGTATCTGATCGACGCTCGTTCTTCACGTCTGTGATTCGAGCCCGCGAAGCTCGGTGAGCCGAAAGTCTCACCGGGCTTCGCGCGTTTTGTGGCCCTGCAGGTCGCGCGCGCGTGCGGTGTGACAATTCATCGCGAGTTCGTCGTCGCGCCGCCTCCAAAGTGTTGCCGAGTCATCGCTCAACGGCGTCGGACCAGGCTGTAGCGTGCGCGCTCGATGGAGGCAAAACGATGATTGTCAGTTCAAGAGTGGCTTATTTGGCAACGGCCCTGCTGTTCGGGGGCGCTTTGGGGTCCACCGCGTGCGGCAACGCAGGCAATGAAAACGCGACGGGTGGCGATAGCGCGAGCGGTGAGATCGGGCTTGCCCTCAATGTTGCGGGCGCGACCATCAACAGCGCGAGCTACACCATCACTGGCCCGGCCGGCTTCAGCAAGACCGGCACGATCGAGCTCAGCAACGCCACCACGTTGGCGGCGGTCATCGGCGGTATCCCCGCCGGCACCGGCTACTCGATTTCTATCACCGCAAACGCGATCGACGGAGGCACGACGTGCGCCGGCTCGGCCACCTTCAACGTGGCTGCGCATGCCACCACGAGCGTGACGGTGCACTTGCTGTGTCACGAGGCCGCGCACACGGGCAGCGTGACCGTCAACGGCACACTCAACGTTTGCCCGGTCTTGGACAGTGTTTCGGCCAATCCGAGTGAAGTCCTCGTGGGCAGTTCATTGGCTGTTTCGGCAGTCGCTCACGATAGCGATGGCGCGCCGGCCGCTCTTTCTTACAGCTGGACGGCCAACTCGGGGACTGTGGGTAACGGCACGTCGGCCACGGCGACGTTCACGTGCAGCGCGCCGGGAAACGCCACGCTGACAGTGACCGCGTCCGACGGCGATCCGGCTGCCAGCTGCGCCGATTCGCAAACCGTCACGGTGAAGTGTAGCTTGCCCGGCTCGGGCTCCACGGGTGGTTCGACGATTGCCGTGTACGGCGACGCGCCGTACGGCACGACGCCCACCGACACCAGCCAAACGCTGGCCACGCCTGCCTTCATCAACGCGGTGAATGCAGATCCGCTCGTTAGCTTGGTGCTCCACGTCGGTGACATCCATTCGGGCAAGCAGTTCTGCACGCAAGCCTACGACCAGACCATCTTCGACCTGTGGAAGTCGTATCAAGATCCGGTGGTGTATACGCCCGGCGACAACGAATGGGCCGATTGCCACAAGATCGGCGAGGGCGGCGGCGCGTACAACGCGACGACCGGTCAAATCGACTACGCCAAAGACGCGATGGGCAACCCGGTAGACTACGCAAGCGGCGACCCGGTCGCGAATCTCGCGCTCATCCGCTCGATTTTCTTCCCGACCCCGGGCATGTCGCTCGGCATCAACAAGATGCCCGTGCTTTCGCAGGCCAAGTCCTTCGACCCCGCCCACCCGACCGACGCGAACTACGTCGAGAACGTGATGTTCGAGCAGTCCCAGGTGCTGTTCGTCGCCATCAACTTGCCGGGCGGCTCGAACAACGATGACGACGCGTGGTACGGAGCGCCGACCAAGAGCGCCTCGCAAATCCAAGAGAGCGCCGAGCGCAGCGGCGCGAATCTCCGCTGGCTCGATGCGGCTTTCAAGCAGGCTCAAGCCGACGGCGTCGTGGCGGTCGTGGTCGAAACCCAAGCAGACATGTGGGATGCGTCTGGCAGCGCCGCGCACGAGGCGCTGTACGAGCCCTTCGTCCAGAGTATCGCGACGCACACCACGGCGTTCGGCAAACCGGTCTTGTTGTTCAACGGCGATTCACACGTGTACGCCTCGGATAACCCGCTGCTCGCGACCGACCCGCTGAACTTCATGCACCCGGGTTACAACGTGCCGAACTTCCACCGCATCGTGGTGCACGGCAGTACCTTTCCGCTCGAGTACCTGCGCGTGACGATCGATCCGAGCGCGAACGCGGCGTCGAGCGCGACGGCGTTCGGCCCGTTCAGCTGGCAGCGCGTCACTCCCTGAGCCACTCTGCCCGTGGGCGGCACGCGGGCCTACTGGAGTAATTCCAAACCAGACTAGCTCTATCAATCGGGTGAGGAGGGGTGTGGACGCTGACGATCGCCGCTCAGCCAAGCACCCCGAATTGCCCCGGTTGCGCCGGGCAAAACGGGGCATTCTCTCGCACTGCGACGAACAAACCCGCGCCCGCTCGCTGAATCCGAACCTGAAGCTCCGCGGAGCGCCCGATGAAACCTCTCGGCAAGCAGTTCGGCTACTTCTGAGACGTCAGGAGCGGGCTGTTTCCGCCATGGAAGCGGCCGAAAGAGCGCGCTGCTAGCGTTGAGGTCATCAGCGCGGCGAGGCCCGCGATGCCCATGTGGAGCACGTTGCGCACGTCGAAAGCTCCCACTCGGCAGAGCAGCACGTATGCGACCGCGAAGTTGAACGCGCCCCAAAGCACGTTGCTGGTCGAGGACGACAGGCCCTCGCCCGGAGGCTTCGAGAATGGGCTCTGAAACGGGCGCCCCATCGTGCCGCTCACGAAGTGCGGGATCGCGTTCGTGAGGAATGCTCCGCCGAAAAAGAAGGAAACGTAGTGGTACCAAGCCATTTGAGCTCCTTTGCCGTGGATCGTGATGACCGTCACGAGACGAAAACTCTGCGCAAGAGTGCGAGAGCGGTCGCGACCGTCCGTTGCTCGTCGGCATCGAGTTGCTCGGCGATCAGCTGACTGGCCCACCGCAAACGAACCGCCCGATTGACGGCGAGCGCTTTGCGCCCAGCAGCCGTCATCGAGACGAGACGCCGACGGCCGTGGCTCTCGTCATTGCGCCGCGCGACGTAGCCGCCGGTTTCGAGTGCAGCCACGAGCGCGCCCATCGATTGCGGAGTCATGGCTTCCGCGCGTGCCAGATCCGCCGTACTCGCTGGCCCGTCCGCATCCACGCGCTTCAGTACGGATAGTTGCGGGTAGGGGAGCGTCTCGCCGGGGACGGTTTTGTCGACCGACTCAGCGCGCGCGCGTCGGCGCAAAGCGACGGTGAGCTCTCTAAGCTGCTCGGCGAGCTCTTCGGGGGACGGTCGTTTGGCTGGCACCGAGAAGAGTCTGATGAATAGAAGCCTACCTTGCAAGTCAAACTTCTATCGGCAGCGGTCACGGCGCAGGGGTGATTGGTAAACTACGGAAATTGCCTCGTAAAATGGCAAAATCGGGGCGCCGCAGGCACGCCCCGATCGATCATCGAGCAGACGTCACTTCACGATTTGGCAGCAGCCCCCGGAGCAGGTGCCCTGCGAGCAGTCGGCTTGCGAGAAGCACGCTTCACCGCCGCACGCCGTCTGGTCGCAGTACGTCGGGTGAGCGGGGGTACCCGCGACGACGACGCCGTTCGGTCCGCAGATGTCCGCTTTGTTGAGCCGCGCGGCATCCGTGTCACCGCACTCACAGCGCACGTTGCTCGGGGTGCACTTGAGGCCCGGCGCTTGCCCGGTCGTTGCCGCCGTGCAGTAGCTCATGGTGCCAGTCGACGGATTGCAATACTGGATATTGCACGCGTAGAAGTTGTCGTGCTCGAACTGCGCGATCGTCGAGGCGACCTGATGCGGATCCATCACGGGGACTTCCGGCTGCGAGGCGGCCGGCACGTTGAGGCACGAGGCGACCGATTGCGCGCTGACCCCGACGTTGTACCCGGTGATGGTGCTCTGCGCGTTGTCCGTCCAATCCACTTCGGAAGTGACGTAGCGACTCGAAGCGTTCGAGTTCGTGGCGCTGTTGACCAGGCTGAAGCTTTGGTCGATGAGCGTGGTATGGCCGATGGGCCACGGGAAATCGCCCTCGAGCTTCACGCCGGCGTCGATGTGAATCGAGCCTTCGGCGTCGAGCCAAGTCGACGTCGTGTTGATCACGGAAGGGTGCGCGTCGGGCTCTTGGATCTGGTTTTCGCGCACGGCCAAGCCATCACGGAACTGGAACTGGTTGTTCAAGCCGAGCGTGAGCTTCAGGATGTCGTACGTCATGATCAGGTCTAGATTCAGGCCGAACGCGGTGGTCGGAACCATATCGCCCGAGGTGTCGATACTGCGCGGACGCAGCGCGTAGGAGGGTTCGCCCGGCACGAGCGGAATGACACTGCCGCTCTTCGGTGTACCAAAGTGCCACCAATTGGTCGGGATCCCGTTGTCGTAGTAGGGGCCAGCGATGCCGGTGATCCCTTCGTACGGAACGCGGCCATCCGACAGGTTGGCGAAGAACGAATCGACACAGCCCGAAGCGCCGCACAGCCGCTCTGCCTCTTGCATGATGGCGGCGGGACAGTTGCAAACGTTGAGGCCGCCGGGTGGGATGCTCGCCAAGCAAGCGTTGCATTGCGTCAAGTACGCCGAGGCGCTCGCCTGGCGCGCGGCCATACTCGCGTTCTCGATCTCGAACATGCGCGGAAAATAGCCCTTGCTCGCGTAAGCGGGCAGGCCTCCGGTGGGCGTTCCGTCGAAAGAGACCGCGTAGTGATTGCCCGAATCGTAAGGCGCCTCCATCCGGAAGTTGAGATCCGCCGTGAGCATGATGGGGCCTGCGATCGGAATGGTGGCGTGGCCCAAGAGCAAGAAGGACTGTCCACTCTCGGTCATCAGGGCGTACTGGCCCGTCTGCTCGGGAAGCGCTTGCGGGTATTGATAGTAGTAATTGCCGGAGGTTCCGACGGCGGTGATGGTCTGAGCCGCTTGGTGCTCGGTGGCCATGTTGAAGTCGAACTTCTGCGTCTCCATATCCATGGTGAGGCCGAAGAAATTCAACTGACCGATGCGTTGGCCGACCACGTGCATCGACGCGGGGTCACTGTTTAGCACCGCGATGCGCCCCTGAATCCCCATCTTGCCGAACGGAGTGTTGAAATAGGCGTTCGCGGCATGACCGTCAGTGCCCTTGAGCGCGCAGTACAGGGCTTGCGCCTCGACGCGCGAGTTGCTCGTGGCAAATTGAGCGGAAGGAGCGCCGCCGAGGTAGTAGTCGGTATCGAAGCTTTCCCCCTCGCAGGCTGTCGTCAAGTTGATGGTGGCGCCCGCCAAGTTCATCGAGCGCGAGCCTTTGACGACCTTACAGATGTCGTTCATCGAGATGGCCTCGGCAGTGTGGCCCACCGTTTCACCCGCTGGGTCAGCGCTGTTGCTGGCGCTCTCTTCGCCTGCCTGTGGAGCCGCGCCGCACGCCGTAGCCGCGAGCGCGAAGAAGAGCGGCGTCGCCAAAAAACGGACGCGCGGGTGATGGGAACATTTTCGGGTGTGCGTGGTTTGCATGATGATGACTCCTGCGAGTGAGTTCGCTGCGCCCCTCCCGAAAGACGAGCCAAGCGTCGCGCCCCCCCGGTGCAACGGCTGTGCCCTGCTCGTGCCGTGACTGCACGGCGATTTCAAGCGTGTTTTCGGGGCTAACAACGCTCAAACCCGAGTGTCCGGACAGCCAATGTCCGAACATTCGGGTGCCCGGACAACGCAAGGAACGTCGACCCGAAAGGAAGACGTCAGCTCTTGGTCCGCGGACACGCATCGAGCATCGTGCGCGCTGCCGCTACGCGAGACCGGTCGCGCTTACTTCGGGACGTTGACCTGCGTTTGGCAGCCGAAGAGCACTTCGAGGTGGCCGCCTGGATTGGCCTCGATCGTCGAGCAAATGGCGCCGCACAATTGAATTTGAGTTTGGTCTGGCGAGTATTGCCAGCCATCTTTGCAGGTGGTCGAAGGATCTTGAAAGACATCCGTCGATTTGCCGCTGGCATCCGTGAAGCGCACGTTCACGAGATTCGGGTCCAGCGTTTGGCCAGCGGGGGGAGCCGGCACGGTGTACGTACAGCCGAGCACGGCGTTGCTGCGGATGCTCGATAGAGCTGCAGCCAATTGTCCCGCGGCGTCCCCACCGGTATCGACGTGATAGGCTTTGGTGGTGCCGCCGGATGACGCGATCGAGTCCAGCGAATCCAAGTTCGGGCCGACGCCGAGCACGTAGGTGGAAATACTCGGCTTGCTTGCGACCCCTTTTGCGGCAAGCGCGGCAGCCGCCGGGATCGTGTTGCCCGTGCAACCCTTGGGATAGCCATCGGTCGCATACACCACGGCGACGCGATGAGTCGGATGAGCCTTGGCCCATGCGGTGGCGTGTTGGATGGCGCCGTCCAGCGAGGGCACCGTCGGCGTTTGTCCGGCTGGATTTTGAGCGGCAATCGCTTTATCCAAATTGGCGGCCGCAGCCGGCAAGGTGCCGATTTCGACCAGCGGCGTCACGTAGCTAGACGAGTTGCAGGTGCCGTTGTCAGTGGGGAAGAAGTTGATGCCGACGCCCAGGCCTTGGTTCTTGGCGCTGTCCACGAACGCTTTCAGCGCCGCGCTTTCGACCGTCCAGCGAGTGGTTGCCGAATAGGGAGGCCCAGGATCCACTTCGCAGGCGTTGTTCGGATCGTCCGGCACGGGGCAGTTCATCGAACCGGTGATGTCGACCATGAAATACAGGTCGACGGGGATCGGCTCACCGTTGGCGGAAGTCGTCGCGCAGGCGGCATCGGGATCGAACGCCGTGGAGCCGGCGATGTTCGTCGAGCCGCCGCTCGCCGAACTGCTTCCGCCGTTGCCCATGGAGAAGCCTCCACTGCCGGTGATGATGTTGCTCGTGCCTCCGGTGGCCCCGACTTTCGAGCCGCTGCTGTTTCCGCCGCAAGCCGCAGCCAACGCAAAACCAACGAGTACGGGCAGCACGGGAGTGACACGCATCGGGACCTCCTCACCAAGGGTGAACTGAATACTCTATGTGTAAGTGCCTCCAACGTCTCGAACAAATCGCGCGTCGGGTACCCATGAACGCTACCAAACTGGGCGTTTTCCTTGCACTTTCCGCCTACAACGTGCGTGCAGGCCCTCCATCACGGCGCCCGACGAATGGTTGCCAGCAGCGTCACGCCCGCGACAATAGTCCCCAATTAACAACGGTTTGAACGAGCTACCGCGGACAACCTACATCACGCGAGCTGCAAACGGCTGGCCGAGCAGGCGACACGAATCAAACTGCTGCTTCTCCTTGCCGCGCCTGCGTGAGAAAGTGGTTTTGTCACTGGCACGACTTTCTGCTCCCGACCCTGCCATGTCTACCGACGACGAAACGCAGGCGATCGCCTCCGGAGAGTTTCTCGACGTGACGTCTTGGAGTGGCGCCACTGTCCCTCAGGATATCGGCGAGGATCTGCTGGGCGTAACGCTGAACGACACGTACGTCGTCGAGCGCGTGCTGGGCGAGGGGGGTATGGGGCGCGTGTACCTAGCGCGCCACACCCGCATCGGCCAGAAGCGCGTCGCCGTGAAGGTGCTGCATCCGGAGTTCTTCGGCAATTCTCAGATGCTCGCTCGCTTTCAACGCGAAGCGGAGACGGCAGCCGCGATTTCACACCCGAACGTGGTTGCGGTTCTCGACATCGACCGCACTCCGCACGGTCTGCCCTACTTGGTCTGCGAGTATCTCGAAGGCATCGATCTCGCCGATCAGTTGAAGGCGCACGGCAAACTGTCTGCGGGGACGGCGGTGCATATCGCAAGGCAGCTGTGCAAGGGGCTCGCGGCAGCGCACGAAAGTGGCGTCATTCATCGGGACGTGAAGCCGCAGAATATCTTCCTCGTGGGCAATTTCTCGGAAGGCCTTCCGGAGCGGCCCTACGTCAAAATCCTGGATTTCGGGCTATCGCGCTTTTCCGACGCCTCGGAGAACCAGCTCACCAAGACCGGCTACATCATGGGCACGCCCGCGTACATGCCGCCGGAGCAGGCACGCGGTCAGCGCGTCGACCATCGCGCGGACGTCTACGGCGTGGGCGTCATTCTGTACACTTCGTTGACCGGCCGCCCGCCGTTCGACGAAGACTCACCGCAGGCGACGGTGTTTGCGGTCATGCACAACGAACCGCCGCGCCCGCGTTCGGTCGAAGCCTCGATCCCGCCGCACCTCGAGCTCGTCATCGAACGGGCCATGGCGCGGGATCCAGCCGAGCGCTATCCGAGTATGGCGGCGTTCGAGCAAGCGCTTTCGGATCTCGAACCGGAGAGCCGCGTGCGCCCCGTCGAATCGATCGCGCCTCCGCCGCCGACCCCGCCCGCCGCGAACTCCATCCGTCGCTCGCGTGAGGACGACGAAGACGTTCACGCGGCACGCTTGCGCTTGGTGTTGTCCCTGTTGGCGGCGGTCGTGCTGCTGATCTGCGGTGCGACCAGTTCGATCGTCGGCATCGAGCATGCGACGAACTACCGCTTCAGCCAGGTGGAACTCGGGCTTTTGTGTTTGGCGATCACCGGTAGCTCGCTCACGCCGGCGATCGTCTGGATCCGGCACGTGCAGCAGCGCGTCTGGGACAACAGCTCGCGGGTGCTGGTATTGCTCGGCCAAGTTCGCGCGGCGGTGCGTACCGGGATTGCCACCTACGGGCTCGGGTTGCTCGCGCTGCACATGGTCGACGACTTCTTGGTGCGCCTCATCGGCAATTCGCGGCTACCTGCGGTGGGCGCAAATTGGCCCGGATGGAGCTTGATCCTGCCGTTGATGTCGCTCGACCTGGCGCTGACGGTCTTGTGGCGTCGGCGGCTGGTCGCGGTTCGCGCGGGCTGGCGGCGCCGGCTCGCCGTTTGGCTCGTTACGAGCTTCGGGCTCGCCGTGCTCGTTTCGCTGGTCGCTGCAGGCCTATGGTGGCGACATCATTCGGGTTGAGCGTTTCTGCTCGCACTAAAACCCGATCGCGCTCGACGGGTGTCCACTTACGCTCACCCCAGGTTGCGCCGTTCAACCAGCCAGCCTCCCGATTTCTCCTTCCAGGCGCGCCATGGCTCGACCGAGCGCAATCAAGACCAACTCCGCCGCGAGCTCCGCGCCCAGAATCTTCGACGAAGAGCTCTGGTTCGGAACCGACGATTTCGATGCGGCCCAGCAAGCTGCAGCGGACAGCATGGCGGCGACCGCTGGAAGGGTGCTCGGCGCGAAACCCCTGCCGCAGTCGACGCTGAAGTTGGCTGAGCTGGCCGGCGACGATTCGACCACCGTCCAACAGTTCGTCGACGTGCTGGAGCAGGATCCGGCGCTCTCCGCCAAATTGCTACGCATGGTGAACTCGGCGGGTTTTTCTCTCCGCCAGCGTTGCACGTCGGTGCGTCACGCGGTCACCATCCTGGGGTCGAAGCGCCTGTTTCAAATTGCCAGTACCGCGGCCGTGTTGGATCTCTTCGATGCCGAGACCGGCTATGCCGTGCAAGTGCTCGAGCACTCCTCGGTGATGGGCGCGTTCTGCAGGTATCTCGGCGCTCACCTGGGGTTGGCTACCGAAGAGCTATTTACCATCGGCTCGCTTCACGACATCGGCAAGCTGATGTTGCTGGACACGTTTGGTGAGCAATATCAGAACTTGATGGATCGCTCGGGCGGGGAGGCAGACACCTTGCACGCGCTCGAACGCGCCGAATTCGGTTACGACCACGCGGTCTTGGCGGCGCACGTCTTGAAGGCGTGGACCATCCCCGACCCTGTGCCCAAGATCGTCGCATGGCACCACGCGCCGGCCCGAGCCTACCGAAGCTCGACGAGTCACGCCGCGCTCGTGCAGACGGTTCGGCTCGCCGATGTACTGGTTCACGCCCTGGCAACGGGTGCGGATGCCGCGGACGTGCCGCGGCTCGCAGCACATGAGGCGGCCAACTACCTGGATATTTCGGAAGCGCAACTTGTCGCTCTGTGGCCCGAGCTCGTCGAGCTTCGGCTGCACACGCTGGAGGGCACCGTGCCAGAAACGGGTGACGCGCCGCCGCGAACTGGCTCGACCGCTCGGCTCAAAGCGAGCTCCCGCCGCCCCGCGGCACCTGCCACGGTGCCCAAGCAGTTTCCCTGTATCGAATGCCAACGGGCTAGCTTTGGTTCGACTTGCCCGGCCTGCAAAGGCGAGCTTTGCCCCGCGCATCCGGTTGGCCCGGAGGGTTGGTGCGTCGTGTGTGCTCGCGACTATCCCGGGTTCAAGGCGGCGACGGCAGGAGAGGAACGCCGTCGTTCACTGCTCGGTGCGCTGCTGATCGCCGTGTTGTGCGCCGCTTTTGGCTTGTCCCTGCAGGGGCTCGGCGTTGTGCCTCGCCTCGTCCTCGTCCTGCTGATCGCGGCGTTCGCGGCGTTCGTCGCTTGGCTCGGTGCGCGATCCTATTCGCGAACGACGTTTCGGCGCAGCCGCCCGAACCACGCGGCGCAGTCTCCTCGGAGCTAGGGCGAAGCCCCGGCTCCGAGCCGTGTTGTGTGAGTGCACGGGCGCCACGCGGTACACGAGCTGCCGTGTGGTATCGAACCTCCGACTGGGAGTTACGGGAGCGGTTTGACGATGGCGTTGCCGTCGAGGTTGACCGCGGCGATTCGGGCGAGTGCGCGGCCAGTCAGCGAAGCACCGGTGCCGAGCGTGATCGCTTGATCGGCCATGATCGTCCCCTCGACGACGGAGGTAGTCCCGAGAGTCGCCGAAGTGCCGACCTGCCAGTAGACATTGGCGGCCAGCGCGCCGTTGCTGAGGATGACCTGCCGCCCGGAAGTGGTGGTCAACGTCGAGGCCATCTGAAAGATGAAGACGGCTTTGCCATCACCTTGCGCGTCGAGTGTCAGATCTCCCGAGGAGACAGCGAGCGAGGTGGTGGACTTGTAGAGCCCCGGCGTCAGTGTTTGCCCGCCGAGGTTGCCGGAGACCGTGACGGGGCACAGCGTGCGTCCCGCTGCATCGTTGTAGGCAGTGGTGAGATCGGCAATGCCCTGCGCCGAGGTCGGATCGCCCGCGTGGACGAGGCCCACCACGAGCCCTGGCGGAAAACCAGTGATCGCCGTACCCGGGCTCACGCCCAAATCGCCGGTGACGGTCGTGAGCCCGGGTACGGCGATCACTGGTTTTCCGCCAGG
>Ga0207687_10001536_pt1 | contig 15844 bp, 12 predicted proteins | sample KBSM54metaG_FD_184399 | JGI IMG/M metagenome (GOLD analysis project Ga0207687, IMG submission 184399) | Miscanthus rhizosphere microbial communities from Kellogg Biological Station, Michigan, USA - KBS M5-4 metaG (SPAdes) (version 2) | ecosystem: Host-associated > Plants > Roots > Rhizosphere >...
TTCTCGTGGACATGCGAACGGCAAGGGTTGGCGTTTCAATGGTGGTACTTGTCATAGATACTAAGAATCTTCCTGTACTTAGGGTTGTCCCACTTAAAGCCGGTGAGGTCTTCATCCAGCTTGATCGCGTTGCCCTCCCCCGGAACTACTGGAATAAATCGAAAGAAGAATCTCTGCGCTATTCTCATTGAAGGAAGGGATTTGTCGAAGTACTCCGGCCTAATGCCCACGCTGTAAGGCTCCAGCGAACCATAGTGGTGCGTCGAGTGTTGATTGTTTGCAAGAACGCTACGCGCCAGCTTCGGAAAAATCCCAGGAATGAATTGGTGCGCGTCAATATTGGTTTTGATTCCCATCGTCACGAACAGAAACGCAATCAACGGATTATAAAAAGGTGTCGGGATTGCCATCGTGAATCTAATAACGCCTTCAAGGAATCCATTTTCACCCACGGCGATTAAACCGGACGGAATGGCATCATGATGTGTCCCGTGCAGGAAGACAAAGTTAATTTCCGAGTTGTGTCCCAGCCAGTGGTCCCGATAGAACCACGTGTCGTTTCGGCTGTACCAGCGCAGCTGCGTAACGATGTTGATAGCACACACAAGCGGAAGCAAGATCATTGAAAACTTCGCGTGCGTAATAACGAAATACCAGGGTGCAATCAACAGGACGTGCTCGCACAGCTCTACGCCATGTGCTGTCCATCAGGGCTTCGCGCACCAGGTTCCGCTTCCACAGATGCGAGATCAGAATGACGGTTCTGTATGCACTAATAGAAACGAAATGAAAATAAAAGAGGTACAGTGCACATTGCCGCGCAAATTCCACGTGGTGCGGCAGATTCGGTGTCAGCAGGATCAGAACATTTTCCAGCAGCAATACGCCCAGAGCAATGAAATATACGTCCCTCAGATTCTGCAGCTTGTATAGGATTATGTGAAAGATTTCCTGCGGCCTTTTAAAGAGAACCGGCACCGCCAATTCAACACCGTGTCTTATCCCAAACGTCACCACAGCAAAACCGCACAAGACAAGGCCTGCCGCTCCCATCAACTGCTTCCCACCATAGCAAAGGACAATCACAAGCCCACTGAGGCCAGCCATCAATACATAGTCGAGAAAATCCCTTTTGACATAACCGATCCTGGGTTTCCTGACTCCATACAATTGGTGAAAAACAGCGGGGTCCGCTTTCATGGTGCCTTCTCCTCTGCTTGTCGGCCTATGTAGAAACGGGGCGATTCCCGCTTGTGGGTTAGGGCTGCAGGCTGCCAGCCCTGGGTCCGGGTCGAACCGGCCACAAAAACTTGGAGGCGGCGGAGAGAATTGCACTCCCGATTATCTGCTTTGCGAGCAGATGCCTTGCTGTCTTGGCTACGCCGCCTTTGAGAATGAATGCGATGCTGCTTGCGAGTCAGCTCTTGACCGAAAATGATGTTTCCCACGCTCGCCCAAGAACGAAGCGTTGCAACCCTGCTACTGAGGACGCTGCCAGCACATTGCGGTGTTAATGCCGCCAAAGCCCATACTCAATGTCAAGGCATTTTCGATCGTGTGTGTGATGGAGGCTTCTTTCACCCAATTCAGTGTGGGGTCAATTGGATTTTCCAAATTACGCGTTGGATGCAATTCACCAGCTTGCATCTGCAGTAACGATGCAATCACTTCCACCGTGCCGGCAGCGCTTAGGCCGTGACCGATGAGCGACTTGGTCGCGTTCAGATAGGCATTGGCCAGCCCGCAGGCATGCAGCGCCTTCAACTCAGTCTCGTCGCCCACTATGGAACCTGTGCCGTGAGGATTAACATAGTCGATCTGTGCCGGCCGCAATTCCGACGCATGAATCGCACTTTTAATTGCCTCTATCTCCCCCTCGAGAGATGGATCCGGGTTTCGATTCGCATCCATCGTAAATCCCCAGCCTCGCAACACCGCGTAGGGCTTCAGCCCTCGACGCTGGCTCGAATCTGCTGATTCGATCACCACTGCACCGCAAGCCTCGCCAAAGATGAAGCCATCGTGGTCACGGTCGAACGGACGACATGCGAGTGAAGGTTCGTTCGCATAACGATCGGATCCCATGGCACCAATCGCGCGCAGAGCCCGGCACTCCCAGTGAGATAAGTCCATTAGCGCACCCAGCGCAATGCAGACGTCAACTTGATTCGCTAGTATCGCCTGAGCCGCTTGAATAATGGCCAGTTGACCGCTTGCCGACGCGCCCCCGACGGTATACGCCAGGCCGCGAATGCCAAATTGCGCCGAGCAGAGCCCGCAAAGATCCGAATCCATGAAGGATAATGCGTATGTCGGCCGCAAGAACAGCTCACGATTCCGATAGCTTTCATGAATCTGAGTCAGTTCACGTTGTTGAACGTTGGAACCCCCAACAATCAAGCCGATGCGTCGCGGATCAACCTCGGACAGCCGAGATTCGATCCAAGCTTCCTGAACAACGGCGAGACTAGCCTGCGCAGACAAAGAACTCACCCGTAATGATGGGCGGCCGTTCGCGGGTAAGAACACAACTTCCGGGATCTCAGCACCGAGATAGCTGGAATCCAGTTGTCGGCCGGCCCGCCGCATAATGCCAAACGCCGACAGACCACGGAGCAAAGCACTTGTGAACAAGTTCTTTCCTTGACCGATCGCCGAGACGACGCCGATCCCCGTGACGACCAGTTCTAGCTTCATTGAACAACACTACTCTCCCAATCAACTGCGGAGCTAGTTTGCAGCGTGGTAGAGGGGAAACAACTGGGGCTGACAGGTTCGATATCCTCTAGCGTGACTTCCACGGCTACGCTTCTATTGATCATTTCCATCGTCAGCACCACTCGAAAGTCATTCTTGATGCGAAGCAAGATTCCTTCAGTACCGGCCATTGCCCCGGACCGGATGCGTACCTTCGCGCCGGCGGCCAGGTACGGATGCGGCTCAATCTTCCTTTGCCGCAAGCTGTCGCGAAGCCAAGCGATATAATTATCTGGAATGGGCGAAGGTTGCGATCCAAAGCCAACAATCGATCTTACCCCCGGAACCTGAAGAACCGGCACACGACCGCTGCGATTTATCCGAACAAAAACGTAGCTTGAAAACAACGGGAGTTGAAGCATTACCTTCGAGCCGTCTCGCCACTGGCATTGCTTCTGGTACAAGGGAACAAAGTTCTCAATCATTCGGAGATTAAGTAGATGCGCGACGCGCTTCTCATGCCGCGTCACTGTATAGACCGCAAACCATTGCATGGCTGCAGACCTATCAGCGGAATCGAGTTGGGAACACCAAACATTTTCGTTCATTGCTTTAACCCCTTTGAACAGAGCTCCGCTTTTGTCACTTGGGAGCAAGTTTTCCACGACGCTGAAGTCACGAGAAATCCGAATTCAAACAACAAACTCAGAGCGACACTTTACTGGAAGCAATTACTCGAAGCGATGCACTTTCTGCTGGAATATTTATCGAATTCTTTTGCCGGCACTTTACTGATTGCGTGCTTCTCCAGCAGAGGCTCTCGTGAGGCTCGTTAGAAGACGCAACCACAGAATGTGAGAGCTAGGCCAAAGCAAAGACAGCACGGATTATTCCAAGTCCTGCATTCTCCAGTGCTATAAATTTCTGGTTGTCGAGAAAGGATGTGACAGTGATCGGCGCGGGAACCGTTGCTCCGCGTCCAAATCCTGCTTTCTCTAAGATGGAGTCCAATGTGCGTCTATCACTGATGTCCAGGAGGCAACTAAGATCGCAAGCATCAAGTGATGGCATTAGTATAAGGCGAAGGACCCTGGCAAAGTCCCGGGCACAGCGAGGTGAGACCCCGATTAATCGACAGCTTTCACACAATGTCGTATAACTAACCGCGACCTGCCGGGCCCATATACCCAGAGTTCTTGGATCCCTCGCTGAGACACATGCTCCGAGCACGTAGCTCGCCCAGCGCTCGGCAGTCGACGTTGGCTGAGCGATTTGCGGAATTGCAGGCATCGTGTCATTGTTGCTGTGCAGCCGACTGAGGGTGAGCTCATAGCCTGGCTGCAGGAAAGGCATTTGCAGAGATCTCAAACTCGATAGCATTATGTCGCCTCTCGACCCAAGACTTCCTGTGGTCCTAAAAAACTAACTACCACAATAGCAATATCTCTGTTGCTCGATCACATTGTCTGTTCAATATTGCTCACGAACTAATAAGAATCGTCGCCAAGGAAAGCTCGACGCCGACTATCGCAATATTGCAGAGTGTCTTACGACCATCTATCGCGGCTCGGCCGCGCTGCGTTGACGAGCTGTTCCGAATTCGGGCCTTTCGACAATGCATCCGGGCAGTTTGACCTCTACCTCGCAACCTGCGCGCTCAGCGCGGTTTCGCAACACCAGCGCGCCCTGATGAGCCTCGATAATCTGCCGGCAGAGCAGAAGACCGATTCCCGAACCAGATTCTTTCGTCGTATAAAACGGCACAAACAGGTTCTCCGTTCCGGTAAGCCCGAGGCCTTCATCCTGAATCACAATTCTCAGGTCCTTGGAGTGCACTGTCCAGGACACAGTTACGGCTTCGGGACCGATATTGTCCTGAGAGGCAAGCAAAACAGCGTCGGCAGCGTTCTTAATCAGATTGATCAAAGCTTGTTCTATCTGGTCGGGATCCACGTAGACGTGAACTTTCGGCCCGGCGACCAAATTAACAGTCAAGCGCGCTTCGAGCGAAATAATGCGGCTCACGAGAATGTCGACGGAAACTGCCTTTCGGGCCGGCATCGGTACCTTGGCCAGCCGCGCATAGCTTTGGAGGAACCGACCAAGGGAGTCGGCCCGATCATGAATCACCTCCAGACCATGGCTTAAATGTTCGGAAATCGGCATAGGCAGTTCTGTATTGGAGGCCATGCGTTCGAGGGTCCGAGCAATGGTCCCAATAGGCGCCAGGGAATTGTTAATTTCATGACTCAAGACGCGAATTAAACGTTGCCACGCGAGCCGCTCCTCCGCACGCAGAGCTTCAGAAGCTTCCGCCAGAACTATCAGACGATGCGGTTCGCCGCTTTGCCGGAAGCTGGCCCTACGGACAATCCAGCGCTTCTCCCTACCCGAATCCACCCGCGATATCACATCCCAAGACGGACCCTCCACCAAGTCCTCGATTCCCAACTCGTGGGCTGTGCGATGGATAACCTCTTCTTCCCGCTTTCGCAAGAACAGCAGACCCGTACCGTTGATAATTCGCAGCCGATTATCCGGAGAAAAAGCGAAAATAATGGTCCCTGCTTCAGCCATCACCGTGCGCAACAGGCTGCTGGCTTCCAGGGTTCCCAGTCGTTCTTCAGCGAGAGCTCGTGAAAGGTTATTTATCTCGACTGCCAAATCTCCAAAGGCATCGCCTGAGATTGCTTTCGTGGCCCGGAAGGAAAAGTCTTCCTCCTTTATAGCGGAGACCACATTGGAGAGGACGCGGAGAGAATTGACTACGCTCTCTCGCGTGGAGAAGCTCAGGCCCAGCCATAGCAGAAGGACTAGCCCGCTGCCCTCCATCTTGTGATCGAGCGCGTAGCTGCTTCGCCACAGGAGAACAAAGCTCAAGATGACTCCGGGTGCGCCTGTCAGTAAGACAGAGAAGAGCAAACGCCCTTCAAAACGGCCCGGCGACAGCCTGTGTTGCTCAGCGCTTTTCTTTCCGAGCAGGATCAGGGGCATAGAGGCCGTATTTCTCCATCCGGCGATAAAACGTTCCGCGGCTCAGACCCAATACTTCCGCCGCTTGGCTCACGTTGCCGTTAAAGCGGGCAAGAGCTTTACCGACCAACAACGCTTCGACTTCCTCCAAGCTCATGTCAGTAAGATCGGGAACAACGGGCCGGTTTGAGTTCTGTAGACCAAGATGATGGGTATGAACGGTATTCTCACGGCACATTATGATGGCTCGCTCAATTATGTGCTCAAGTTCTCGAACATTGCCCGGCCAAGCGTACTCTGCAATTTTCTGAATCGCCTCCTGGGAGAAGCCTTCAATCTGCTTGTTGTACCGGGATGCGTATTTGGACAGAAAATGAGACGACAAGGCGGGGAGATCCTCGCGGCGCTCTCGTAATGGCGGAATGTGGACCTCGACCGTATTCAAACGGAAGAGAAGATCCTCACGAAAGTTTCCGGAGGCACACGCGGCTCGCAGATCGGCATTGGTGGCGGAGAACACGCGGACATCCACTTGGCGTGTGCGCGAAGAACCTACTCGCTCCATTTCCCCTGTCTCGAGCACGCGCAGCAGCTTCGCCTGCTGGCGCAGTGGAACATTTGCGATCTCATCCAGAAACAGAGTGCCCGTATCCGCCATTTCAAACCGTCCAATTCGATCGCTTCTGGCGTCAGTAAATGCTCCCTTTACATGTCCGAACAGTTCACTTTCGAACGTCCCCTCTGGCAACCCACCGGTGTTCACCGTGATCAGAGGTCTGTCCGCACGCAAGGAGACTCGGTAGAGCATCTGGGCAACAACTTCCTTCCCGGTACCGTGCTCTCCGGTAATGAGCACATTGGCATGCGAGGGACCTACTTGTGAGATCGAATCGACGACGGAACGCATCGCGGGCGCTTCGGCAATAAAGGTGGCGCCCGGGCTTCGGAAGAGTTTGTTTGCTGCCTCCAGCCGCTGGCTCTTGCGCAATGCCTGATACAGCTCCGCATGGTTGCGAACGGTGGTCACCAGGCGTTCGTCATCCCACGGTTTCTGAATGAAATCGCGCGCTCCGCGGCGGACGGCCTCCACGGCCAGTTCGATTGTGCCCCAAGCGCTCATGACCACGATGGGCAACTGGCTATCTATCGCGCGAATACTTTCGATGAGCTCGATACCTTCTTGTCCTGAGGTTGTGTCCCGGGCATAGTTCAAATCGAGTAGGACGACGTCATACTCGCGGAGTCCGACCGACTCGAGGGCCACCTGGGGAGAACGCACCGTATCGACTTGAAAGCCCTCGGCACGTAAAAGCATCTTAAGTGCGTCGAGAATGGCCGACTGATCATCTGCAACCAGGATCCGATGCGTCTTCTTTGCGATTGGCATCTCTGCGATTGGCATCGCACCACTCTTCCTCTCCGCACCCTCGGCGAGTTCTTGAATTATGGAAGCAGGCCTTTTTTTCTTCCAACGCCGAAGCGAGAAACGGTCGAAGAACCTCATCGTACCGTCACTCATTTCTCAAAACCGCCATCGGCTCGACGGATGCCGCCCGAAAGGCTGTCAGGAAGCTGATCAGCGTTGCGACCAACACGAGTACGAGGCCGGTGGTCAGAATAAGAACGACCGAACTCCCCCGCACATTATAAAGCAGGCTTCCAAGCAGCCTCTTGATTATGAACGAACCGGCCAAACCCGCCAAGACAGCAAACAGGATCGGGTTCGTTCCCTGTTTGACAACCATGCGGAGAGTATCGGCGCGACTGGCACCGACCGCCATGCGAATAGCGATCTCTCGGGCACGCAGTCGAACCTGATAGTTCAACAGGCCATAGACGCCAATTACGGCAAGCAGAAAGGCAAACGCACTGATGGCAGTGGTCAGGCGAGCGATAAAACGCCGGTTCGCTAACGAGCGATCGATCACCTCGTCATATTGTCGAAAAGATGCGAGCGGCAAACTGGGATCAACTGACTGAACGGCGCTGCGAATCTCATGCGAAAGATCAATCTCACTCGACGTCCGAACCACAATGGACGTCAGGAATGTCTTGTTTGAAAACGCCATAATCGGGTCCGGCGTCTGACTGATTGGTACGTAGACAGTTGTTGGGGGCGGTATATCCAATCCTTTCTCGTGGATATCGCCGACGACGCCTACGATCCGGCGCGGTACATCAGCAAATTGAGGACCGAGCTGTTTGTCGACCTGGATATAATGGCCAATCGCCGATGCGCCAGGCCACCATCGTCGGGCCATTGTCTCATTGATGATCGCCACGGGTGGGCTTCCGGCGAAATCGTTCGAGCTAAAGAACCTCCCAGAGTGTAATGGGATCCGCAATGTAGTGAAGTAGTCGCTGGTTACGGGTCGGTATTCATCGTCGTGATCTAAGACGGATGGCGTCTCAACTGGATGAAGGACGAGGTTGAGACCCTGGTCCAAAGGCAAGCCATGCGTGGCGGCAGCCGCATGTACTCCGGGTAAAGCCTCTAGCTGCTTTAAAACACGAACCAGCAGAAACTCAAGGGAGCGTGTCGTCTGGTAGTTATCTGTCGCAAGTGATACCTGTCCCACAACCAAATTGTTGGGGTCAAAACCCAAGGGCTCGGAATAGAGGTTCATGAGGCTTTTCACCAGCAGCATGGTTCCCGTCAGGAGCATCACGGTCAGTGCCATCTGGACGAAGACCAAGATGCGAACAACCCGCACGGTCTCGGCGCTGGAACTTGCACTGCGAGAAGTTCTTGCTAAAGCTCGCGCAACGTTGACGCCCGACAACTTCAAGGCCGGTGCAAGCCCGAACAGAAGCGGGCTAAGCACGGCAACTGCGAGCGTGAATATCAAGACGCGCCCGTCAATGGCCAGCCTCGCTGCGAAAGGAAGGTCCGCTGGCCACAGTCTAAGAATCAGAGGGAGAGACTCCTTTGCCAAGATGAGGCCGAGCAAGCCGCCGGCAAAGGAAAGCCAAAGGCTCTCGCTCAAGAGGGACAGCACCAGGCGAGATCGACTGGGACCGAGCGCGGCGCGAATAGCGATCAGCGGCGTGCTCGCAGCCCCACGAACTAGAATGAGGATTGCTACATTAGCGCAGGCAATTAGAAACAGAAAAGCAACCGCGGCAAACAAGATTGCTAATCCTTCTCGCTCATTCTCCACCAAAAAAGCTTGCAGGGATTCCACGATAAGGGTCTCCTTGCGGGGCGACTCTGGATAGATGGAGCGATATTCGCGCGCCAGGCCATCTAACTCGTATTGCGCCTGCTGTCGTGAAACGCCATCCGCAAGACGACCCATGACCCTGTAATTGCTTCCAGGATCTGCGCTGCCGAGGGTAAACTGAAGCGGCAGCCAAACATCCGCGTCGGGATAAGATCGAAATCGCTGGGGCATAACCCCGAGGACTCTGCAGCTTTTGCCATTCACCCACAGAGTGCTGCCTACGGCTGATCGATCGCGGTTGAACATCTGGGTCCACAGCCGATAGCTCAACACGGCGGTGTTGGGGGCGTTAGGCTGGGTTTCCTCTGAACCGAATGCATTACCAATCTCGAGCGGTACGCCAAGCGTCTGAAAGAAGTCTTTCGAAACTGACAGAGCTCTAACGTATTGCGGCGAACCGGTTGCAGAGACGTTCGCTCCTACGTCAAAAGGGTACCAAGCCGCAAGAGAAGCGAACGAATGCGCTCGTTTCTCCAGCATCAAGAACGCCGGAACCGACACTGCCGGTTGATCGGTCCAGCGAACGATGGTAAGCCGCTGAGGCTCGGGGTAGGCCAGGGACTTCAAGAGAGTGGCGTTGAGCACGCTGAAAATCACCGTATTGCCGGCAATTCCCAGCGCCAGTGTAAGTACGGCCAGAGACGTAAATCCCGGACTCCGGCGTAGGGAACGAAGAGATAACGACAAGTCCCGGATGAATGGATACACGATTGGCCCCGTCAAAGTTTTTCACCCCCTGTGCGCTTGCCGGCATTGCCACCGCAAGGCAAGAAGGTTCACTGCTGATCCTCCGACTTGCCTTCATCACTCTGGGGATAGAGGCATATTAAGTGCCAAATCCAAGCTGTTGGTACATGGGACTTTAGTGAAAAAGTTGGGCGCTCTTGGAAAGCGACTGCTTCCGCAGTCGGCCTGACTCGCGGCTGAGGCCCCATCTTATTATGTTCAGTGAATTCCTCCAACATGTGAAACGCCGACGACAGGGTGCCTACCAGCTCTAAACTACTCTGGGTAAAGGACTTCGGGTCAAGACAGGGCTGGCCCAAGATCAAAAGATTAAATAATTAGGAGTCTTGTAATCCGTGTGAGCGACAAAATACACAACATTTCTCCCGCTCTATCAAAGATCTGGTTCTAGCTTGACTGGACGGTTCGTCCACGAAAATGGACATCTTGGTTGTCACGTAATAGCAAGGCGTTCAAGCACGGACATTTCATTTTGCGAAGTGGACACCACGTAACCGAGTTCTGGCCACGAGTTGACAGGCTCAATACCTGATTCCAATCCAGGAGGACGCATCTCAAGGCAACATACTGTCCAAGACCGGACAGCAGCTTTTCACCGGTGGACAGGGCGCAAATTTCAAAGTGGCCAGCGCGCCGTTTTTGAATGGCTTGTGAACAAAACATCCCCTGGTGTGTGTCTTCTACTTCGATCTTGAGAAATTAGAGTTTTCAAAGGTTTACAACCAGAGTCTGCGTTCGCCAAGAATTGAGCAGAAGTCGCCTCTACTTAAATCCGTTCAATCTGCTCAAACATCGTTGCAGGTTTAGCCTGTGACATTGCGTTCCGCTTTTGGCCCTTATCTTGCGTACACACAATCCATCCAAACGTTAGTTTCAGACCAACAGTAAGTTCGGAACGTTAGTTTCGGGCCCCCAGCCATTTCGGGAACGTTAGTTTCAGACCAACAGTAAGTTCGGAACGTTAGTTTCGGGCCCCACAGCCATTTCGGGAACATTAGTTTCAGACCTACAGAAAATTCAGAAACGAACGAAAGGACAGTCCATGAGCACCATTCTCCAGTTGCAAAAGCTTCCCACCACGGTCAGCGTATCGGATTTTAACCTTGCGGTCTCCAGTTCCGTCAGCGTTGTTTGCCCGACCACGGCCGCTGCCGGGGAATTTCAAAACTTCGAATTGGACTAAACAGAATCTTCAACTGCGAATGCTTTCCTGTACTGGACGCCCGTTCCACATGCGCTAGGGAATGTACGTGAAGCGACAGACAGTTGAAAGTGAAAAGGAGAAACCGGCAATGCGGAGCAGCCCCAACTTGCTTTACCGATTGTTTCATAAGGAATACCCGGAGAGCGTTGCGGCTTATTCTCCTCAAGCGACAGACTTCCACGACTTGGTTTGTTCTCAACTCCGAAAAGGTTGGGACATTCGGCGTCAGGATATGTGGTTCTACTGCAGCCCTCCCTTGCTAGAACTTCCTTTGCAGGGTTGGAAAATCCATGTTTCAGCAACCGTATCAAATTCCCGAGACATCTTGAGGAAAGTCGCATCGGTTCTGTTCAAGTACGAGGACGTTTCATTCAAGTTTGCCGTGGATCGTTCACTCCTTTCTTTGCTGAACAGCAAAAGCTGGCCGCGGGGAGCCTCGGGGAAATTCATCACGATCTATCCCGCGAACAGCCGCCGCTTTCTGGAACTGATCGATGAAATTGATCAAGCTACGGCCGGAATGAATGGGCCGTACATCCTGTCCGACTATCGATACAAGGCTAGCCACGTTGTCTTCTATCGCTTTGGAGGCATACGAACACATACTGCACTCAACGTGCGGGGCGAAAGAATTCCTGTGCTGAAAAGACCGGATGGCACGGAAGTGCCGGATCAGAGGCTTCCTTACCCGAGTATTCCCGCGTGGGAGACACCACTGATACCGGTTGAAGAAAGTGACCACAGTAGTACGATCCCTCTGCTGATAGGTGGGCGATACCTTATTGAGAATGCGATTTCCTTTTCGAGCGCGGGCGGCGTTTATTTCGGCCAGGATATCAAGACGGTGAAACGGGTCGTGATCAAAGAAGCCCGTCCATGCATCAGCGCAGGCACAGATGATTACGATGCCGTCGAATTGCTGAAGAAGGAACATCGGCTTCTTACTGTGCTAGCGAATACCGGCATTGCTCCTCAACCTGTTGATCTGTTTCAAGAGTGGGAGCATTGGTTTTTAGTCGAGGATTTCGTCGAGGGAGTTGCGCTGAGCCGGCATTCGGGGGCTCATAACATTCTGCTTCGAACACGGCCCACCGAAAGTGACCTTATAGAATGGCGCGTAATGTTCGCCCGGCTGGCAAAGAACCTGGTGCGAATTGTGGAGACCCTCCACAGCCACCAAATCGTATTTGCGGACCTCTCTCCTAACAATCTGATCGTTACACAGGGCGAGGAGCTGAAAATAATAGATTTTGAAGGTGCGCGTGAGCTCGGAGTGGACCGCCCAGCCAACATCTATACCCCGGGATTCGGATCGCAACACTGCATAGCGGGTCTTCCTGCCAGAAAGGAAGACGATTATTACTCCCTTGGCGCAGTACTTCTGGCATATCTTCTTCCAGTCAACGGCTTGTTGCACTTGAACCCTCAAGCCAGGCGCGACATAGTTTCTTCCCTGAGCAAAGATGTCCAGTTACCTGGGAGTCTGGCTGAGCTGATCAACCAGTTGATGGATGGGCCGGAATCTGTTTCAGGGCAGACGCCCAGAGCGGAGGCGCTGACTCGCACCACTCGCGAATGTGAACGACCGTCAGCACTATCGCGCGATTACCAGAGTGTCTTGGACGATATCGTCACACACCTGAATGGCGTAGCAGGGTACCATCGCAAAGATCGTTTGTATCCAGCAGACCCCAGGCTCTATTCGACGAATCCTTTGAGCCTCGCTTACGGTGCGGCGGGCGTGGCCTATGCACTTCACAGAATTACCGGCCAACTTCCCGAAGATGCGGTGGATTGGATCCTTCGACATCGGATCACCGCCACCGACTACCCGCCCGGTTTGTACATTGGCCTCTCGGGAATCGCCTGGTCACTCCTCGAGATGGGACTGAGCGAGCCGGCCGAAAGAATCTTCCAGTCAACTCTGGAACACCCACTCGCCTCCCACTCCGCGGATTTGTTTCATGGGATGGCTGGATGGGGAATGACGAGTCTGCGGCTATTCCGCTCTACTGGCAACGAGGTATATCTCGAGCATGCAAAACGTGCAGGAAAAGACCTTCTTGCCTCCTGCCAGAAGTCGGTCCGCGGTTATTTCTGGACCTCATCGGATCAATGCCCTCTCGGGTTGGCGCACGGCAGCAGTGGAGTTGGTTTATTCCTTCTCTATCTCTATCTGATCACCAAAAACGAACAATACTTGGCCGCGGGACTGCATGCGCTCGATTTCGATCTAGCCGCGGCCACCGGAACTAAAGATGGGGGGCTCTCCTGGGGTGAAACTGTCGAATCTACGTCGCCTCTGTTCCCGTATTGGCGCTTTGGCAGCGCTGGAATCGGCATGGCAACAGTGCGTTTTCAGCGCGTGGTTCGATTGCCACGATACCAATCCATCCTCGAACAGATTTTTATCGACACCGATCGCAAGTATGCGGTCTTACCGGGTCGCTTCAGCGGCCTGGCCGGTCTGGGTGAGTTTCTCTTGGACATGCACGATCTCAGCGGAGAACGTCGTTTTCTGGAGAGTGCCGAAAAGGTGGCGGAAGGAATCATGCACTTTCGCGTGCAACGGGATGGCACGGCTTTCCCTGGTGAATTGTTATCGCGGTTGTGCTGCGACTATGGCACAGGAAGTGCTGGAATCGCATTGTTCCTAAACCGTCTTCTAGGAAGACAAAAGAATGATTTCATGCTGGACGAATTGTTTGAGTGCTCGCCGGAAACGGCGGAGCACATGGTATATCCGACGAAAGCGATCGTCTGTTGCGCCTAGCGGAAAGGACGGACATGGTAACCGCAAGAGCTATGACATCTGCAAACCGTACCTGGCCTGAGCCTTTGCACGAGTATCTGGCAACAGCCGGCCCGCGCAAGACGCTCCTGAATATACCGAAGGGAAAGGTCATTTTCGGACAAGGTGATCCCGCCGACTGTGTTTTCTACATCCTAAAAGGACGTGTAAAAATCAGCGTTACCTCGAGCCAGGGGAAGGAGGCGACGCTCGCGTTGCAGGGCACGGGTGATTTCATCGGTGAGGAGTGCATCATCTCATCCCAGCCCCAGCGTCTGGCTGCTGCCGTCGCTACCCTGACGTGTACTGTTCTCAGAATCGAGCGTCATGAAATGATGCGAGCGTTAGAGGCGGACAAGTCGCTGGCTCATCTTTTTCAATCATTTCTCCTAACCCGCTGTGTGGGGATGCAGGCAAGTTTAATTGACCATCTCTTTAACAACAGTGAAAAGCGCCTGGCTCGCACTCTCCTGTTGCTGTCTCAGTTGGAAGGCGGGGAGGAAGCCGCGATACCGCCCGGGTTGACTCAGGAAACCCTGGCGGAGATGATTGGAACCACTCGCTCGCGTGTCAGTTTTTTCATGAACCGCTTCCGCAGCAAGGGATATATCCAATATGACCGCTGCAACGATGGGCTGACCGTTCACCGATCACTTTTCAACATCCTGTTGCAGGAGTAGGCGCGGAAGGCGCGGCTTACTCCTCAATGGACAGTCAGACCGCTTCAAAACATGTGGCAAGGTCGGCAGTGCCTGTCTATGTCACGTGGTCAGAAAGTTCGGGAGGCACAAAACCAATCAAACGCTGCATCCCGCTTGATAGCAGCGCAAACGTCAACGACAGAAAATGCTCATCCAAATTGATGTATAGATCTCTGTCGAAGCCGCGCGTGATTTTCACTTCGAGAACATAGAAGAGTTGTTGATAGGTTCTGTCCGAAAAGCTGAGTTGGGGGGCGCGAACGCAGCTAAACGCGAAGCACGGTGCCTCCTGACACGGCTTGCAGTCAAGTCAGCCGAGGCTATTGTACGATTCGCGCAACAGCGATGAGCAGTCTTGAACTGGAGCGTGTGGAAGTGATGGGACGGGTAGCGAGCGGAGCCTTGCAGCTGGTGCATGCAGCCGAGATGCTGGAGTTGAGCTATCGACAGACGAAAAGGCTGTGGCGCAGGTATCGGAAGAAAGATCCCGAGGGATTCAAGCACTGGCATGCAGGTCAGGGCTCGAATCGAGGCAAGCCCAAGATTGCGGCGGAGGGTGCTGCAATTGATTCAGAGGAGGTATTCCGGGAGTCCGGAGGAGAGATTCGAGCCAACGTTAGCGGCCGAGCACCTAGCTGAGGAAGACGGAATCGCGGTGGACCACGAGACATTGCGGCGTTGGATGCTGGCCGAAGGGCTGTTGAGCCGGCAGCGGAAGTGCAAGAAGCACTGCCAGCGCGGGAGCGCAAAGCGCATTTTGGAGAGTTGGTGCAGTTGGAAGGCAGCTTTCATGATTGGTTGGAAGGGCGAGGAGCGCGCCGCTATCTGATGGACATGGTGAATGACGCCACAGGACGCACGGTAGCGCGTCTGGGGAAGGAAAGACGATCTGGGCGGCGGTGGGAGTGTTGCGGGCCTGTCGAGCAATATGGGTGTGCCGCGGGCGCTCTACACGGATTGGAAGAACGTGTATAAGCGAAAGCCAAGCCGGACGAGCAGTTGCGGGGCCAGGTGCCGCTGACGCAGTTCGGACGGATGTGCCAGAAGTTGGGGATAAGGATCGCAGCGAGTACGCTGCAGGCCTAGGGGCGAGTCGAGCGGATCCATGGAGTGCATCAGTACCGGTGGATCAAGAAACTGCGGCCGGAAAGGGATTGCCAGCCATGCGGCGGCCAACCAGGATCTGGAAGAAAAGTATCTGGAAAAATTCCGGCCCGTTAATATATTCCTCAATCAGCAACTCGGCGAGCATGGGCATCCCGCGTTCATTGACTGTCCGCTGCAGAAGAAGACCGGCATGCTCGACAACTTCTTCAGACGTCCGGCACAACCGAACACCCACACTTCCGCTGCTCTGAACCCAGTCACTCGTGAGCAGGGTGTGAAAGAATATGCCTTCCTGCATGGAAGAAAGAGAGCGGATGGCTTCAATGGAATCGATGGTAACCGGCTCTTCGAGCACCGGTTCCTCTGCGGCGCAATATGGATTTTCAGGAATTTTCATTTT
>Ga0207687_10001538_pt1 | contig 15833 bp, 20 predicted proteins | sample KBSM54metaG_FD_184399 | JGI IMG/M metagenome (GOLD analysis project Ga0207687, IMG submission 184399) | Miscanthus rhizosphere microbial communities from Kellogg Biological Station, Michigan, USA - KBS M5-4 metaG (SPAdes) (version 2) | ecosystem: Host-associated > Plants > Roots > Rhizosphere >...
CGTGTTTCTGGATGCTACGGGCGCTCCGCTCGGGGCGTTTTCGACCGATCGCCGATGCTATCCCTGATTTACGTACCTGCGATCTGCGTCACCTTCGCACTGATGAGCTGTCCCTGGATAATGACCCCAAGGAACCCTGACTTCCTGGTTACAGAACTTACATGTAAACAAGGAACCTCGGTCATCGGTCCCTTCATAGTTGAATCCAACGAAGCCCGTAGGCTGTACCTTACGACTGTCTACAATCAAGGCGTCGAGTACGGGGGTGCTATCTCCCTCGATCAACTCGATGTACTTTTCCAGAAAATGCTTGGCCTTTAGCAGATCTTCAATTCCATTCTTGTCTCGATGTCGGCAGACGTACTTCGTGATTTGCCCCTGGAAGTAGTCCAGGTTTTGGGCCCAAACAAAGTCCCAATGCTGAATCGATACGTCCTTGTAATGCTGCCCTCCTACCTGCTCGTCATTCGCCTTAGTGTTTGACATTATTGACTCCTTCCGCTCCGTCAAAGTCCGGTATCTGTACATAGGGATTATTGCTTAGTTCCTTGTATAAACCGTGGGCTCTTAGGTGGCCTTTAAGTTCGCTGTTAAGTATGGCTTTAACGGCAACTACCCCTCGGCTAAGTGGACCAAAGAAGCACACGTTACCCAGAGAAATCTCCTCCACTGCCTTAAAGCAGAGATCCATGAGATCGGCGTAGTGGAGCAGCATCTCGTCCAGATGGGGGAGAGCATTGACCTCTATCTCCAATTCCTTACAGATTTCCCGCTCCAGCTCGATTACCGCTGCGTTCAGAGGCTTACTACGCCACTTCGCCGGTGCGGGTATGTCCCCCGTTAGCAGTTCGGGAGCGTCGTGCATCATCGTCCTCCAGACACTCTCTAGGGGTGGCTTACCGTCATACAGATAAAACACTAGCATCAGCATATTAGCTGTATGGGCGCCTACCGTCTCTTCAGAGACTACGTGCGGAACCGTATGCCACCGCTTTACCCTGAAGGCTTCGCGCATGAACGTAATGAGGTCAGGCTTCACGTTTATTCTCCACTCTTTCTAACCAACGAATACATCCTTGTCTCCAGTCCTCGTCGAAGATGCGACCCGCTATGTGTATAGCTAGGGGCAGGTTTCCGCTCTTGTAAGTCTCCCAGGCATCATACATGGGGGTGGCGTTATCCCGCAGTATGCGGCACTGATAGGGTCGATTAGTGTGGATTCCCTCCTCCACGAATCGCTGAGCTTCCTCTTCGTCAAAGTTACGTGGGCCGAACCTCCAACATTGGAAGGTAGGATGTAGAGTATACCACTCGTCCTTGCCTTCCTTATTCCACTTATCTACCCAGGCCTCGTAGACGTGGAGGTTATTAGTGAATTGGTGGTAATCGCCCACTTCTAACTGGAGAGCGTTAGCGATGTATTCTTGGAGGATAGACATATGAACCACGTTAGCTCCAAGCATTCCCCACACTAGATCGTTCGACCTGTTACAAACGGTCATTTCTAGTTTTCCATACTTAACCTGGAAGTAGATGTGGGTATTACAGGGTAGGTCCTTACTGTCTACCTCTAGGTCAGACCTCGGATCCCACATAGCAATGACGGCCCTACGCGTGATAGAGTCTTTATTCAGCATATGTATGACCGTTTCGATCTGGTCAATCCCGAAGTGGTGCATCCACCTATGCCCGTACGCACCGTGAAAGGTCATCGCGTTGTCTGAATACTGGGCGATATTCTTGGCGAACCTCTCTGGGAACGATACAGAATTGCTCCCCGCTAGCATCCAGATCGCCTCCATGTAGTGGAAGAACGGATTGGCGTTCCGCACGGGGTCAAACAATACCCTGCGGTATGGGGAAGCGTGGGTAATAAGCACGGGACACTGGAATACAAGTGCCGGTCCGTTTCTGGTATCCTCCATCTCTGCGAAGTTCTTCTTGATGTACTGAAGCTCATAGTACGCTTCGTTGACGTCTCTGTACGTTAGGGCGATTGGTTTCATGGGGCGGTGATCACGATCTGCTTACGAGTCTTGGTTACGGTACACAATTCCTTACCCAGGTCGTTATCCCAGATTTGGATGTGCGTATTGGGGAGAACCATAGCGCGGAAGATGGCCCGTTGCGCAATCTTGTAGCAGTAGAACCGACTGATAGGCTTGCCGCCCCCATTGATAAGGACGATTGGTTTCTTTCCCATGATTTTTCCTTTGATTATCGGCCTGGGTAGCTACTACGTGGTTTACCCTGACCTAGTTTAACTCTTTCATATTTATCAAACTCACAGAGGCAATTCTGTACATCCTGAAGACATAGATCCTGTCTACCTAGCTGGTATTTCACCTCCCTCATTTCGGCCAGTCCTTTGGCCTGTGGTATGATATCGCTGAGCGGGCGTCCGTGAAGGCGGTTCAACCCTCGAGCTGACCCCGGCCCTACGGCGGCCCAGTTATCCCAATCCTTCGCGTTACAGAGTACCGGGGTATGCTTCAGGTCGGCTATAATCTGCCCCGCTATAAATGGCCCTACGCAGGGGTATTTCCCATCTATAATCGCCTCCCACGAGCGTTGGATGCTAGTGGGGTCAAGCTTGGGTATACGTCTGAAGTAGTGATCGGCGTTACCCGTGACCCATAGGTTCTTTCTGATCCCCGTAGGGCCAGCCGTAATCATGTAGGCGCCGGTGTATATCTTGAGACCTTTACGCTGTAGGAAGTCCAGTTTGCCGCAATATAGGTCTTTGTTCCACTCTTTCGGGAAACCAATGAACTCTAGAGTGTCGGGCCAGTTAATGGTCCTTCCGAGCATGATAGCAGGAATAAAATTGGGCTCGTCCCAATACTGCTCGTTCCGCCAGTTCTTAGCGAACCACTGGGTAACCTTGTCGTCCTCCCGCTTGACGTTACAAAACTTGAACTGTTGAAAGATGGGGTCAGTACTCCAGGGCTTCTTGGCTCCCTGTACCTTGAGATCGTGGACTTTCTGCCGCTCTTCCATCCAATATCTCATCTCTCCTAGCAAGTTAGATTTTAGCATCTGCGGCCCTGTACAGGTTGTATACTTGTTCGAGAGCGTTCTTGTGATCAAGGGTAACCACGTTACGCTCCGTCCGAATCAGCTTATCCTTAAGCATCTGTATCTTGCGTATCCTGCCTCGGGTATTGTCTTCATTGAGGGGCTTATTGTTGCCCTTAGCCAGCCGACGCGCCTTGATCCGTTCGATACAGAGTTCGATGGGGGTATCCAGAAACGCGAAGACATGTTCGTCCCCATAGCGTTCAGACGCCTCTCCCAGCTTACCGTAATACTCTGAGCCCAGTAGACCCTCGTAGAACACGTGCCCTTTGGGGGCGAAATAATGAATGAGCTCAATTTGTTGGCCGGCGGTGAGGGTATCGCAGCCGCCGCACTGACTATTGTAAGTACCAAGGATGAAGAGAACTTCCTCCAGATCGGGTATATTCACCGCGTAGGCGGGCACGTCCATCTGGAGGGTAGCCTTGCCCTTCTCCATCAATCCTCGGGCTATGGTGCTCTTACCAGACCCACTAGTGCCGTGTAACTTAATAAGCATTGAATTCGCTCCTAATTGCGTCGAGGAAGTTAGTCTGTACCTTCTCTTTGCCCAATAATACCCTGGCTACTACCTTATCCAGCGTTTTGTCTGCGAGTATCCTGTGTACGATAACTCGATTGCTAGGTTGCCCTTGACGCCAGACACGTTTATAGAACTGGTGAAACGTATCCAGGTCCCAGCCGAGTCCGTAGTAGCAGACATTGTGGCAGGCGTCTTGTAGATTAAGTCCATGTCCGGCGGAGAGAGGGTGAGCCAATAGCACGGGTATTTCACCACGATTGAAGGCATCGATTACCTTGTCTAACCTAGTTCCAGTCATTCCGGTGAGGCACGGAGCGTCTTTGAATACCCTGCGGATACGCTCTAGGTCGTGCTCGAATTCATAGGCTACGAGCAAGGGAGTACCTTGAAGTTGCTCCACTAGGTCGTTCAGGGCCTCCGTCTTGACATCGTGAATATGGTGATTAATATGGAACTCGTCGTACACTCCCCCATTAGCCACCTGTCTACACTTGGTACCGATAGCAGCGGCGTTAATGGAGAGGATAGTAGTGTCCCCGATTTCCACCATAAAGTCATCCTCGAAGCTCTTGTAAATCTTGCGAGCCTCGGGTGGAAGGTCGATATAGATGTCGTTAAAGATCAACTCGGGCATTTCTAAGTGATCCTCGGCGGCCAGTCGCATCACGCTAGGCTTGATCCGCGCTTGGATTAGCTTATCCGCACCCTCCCGTAATCTCCACTCGTACCCACCGTAACCGGTGGCGAAGAAGTAGTTCATTCTATAGTGAGTAATGAACTTCCCTAAACTGACTCCTTGATCCATGACGAAACACTGTCCGAATAGGTCCATATATCCGTTCGGAGCAGGCTCCCCCGTCAGAATGATCCGACGCTTGAACTTAGGCAGCAGCGGACGAATGAGCTTAAACCGAGCAGTGTTAGTCTGCTTGAACTTAGTGGACTCGTCTACGACCAGCATATCAGTCTTGATCTTGTCAGGACCACCGGCGGCTAAGAACCACTTAACCCCCTCTGGGTTCAACAGATAGATGTCCGATACGTTCTTGAGACGATCGTCCTTCTCCGACCCATGAAGAATGGTGTAACTAAGGTGTTTGAAATCGTCCCACTTCTTGATCTCATCCGGCCACACTTTGTACATGGGCCGTATGGGGGCGATAATCAAGACACGATTGACGTGGCCGGTCTTGCGTAGATGGGAAATCGCGGCGAGCACGATAGATGTCTTCCCCATACCTGGGTCGAGGAAGATGCCGCAATTAGAGTTGCCGAGGGTAAATTTCACCCCCTCAAATTGATAAATTTTCGGCACCCATGGAACACTCATAGCCACCTCGCTACGGTAGCTTGACTACATCCCACTATTTTAGCAATCTTAGCTTGACTCATTTTCCCTTTGAGTTCCTGTATTCGTAGTTTTTGAATATCGGTGATTTCAAACCAACGACCACCTCGTTTTCTGTCCTCTCTATCTTGAACGTTGTTAACGGCGTTACCAAGATAAAGATGCTCAGGATTGACGCACTTAGGATTGTCGCAACGATGAAGGACTTGTAGACCCGTGGGAATAGGTCCGTTGACTATCTCGTGGATCACTCTGTGGGCTAGGTCATCTTTACCATTCCAATAGATGTACCCATATCCGTGATTCCAGAATGAACCCTTCCATTCCTTGCAGTCTTTCATACACCTTTCCTTTTGTAACTACCCCTAGAGTATACTACGTATTCACTATCCGAGTCTAGGGGAGTACACGAATAAGTTCTTGGGAACTAGTGGGGGCATGAACTCCGCCATCCTAGCGGCCTTCTCACCATGACCTTTGAACCCAGCCCGCTTTCCCACGTTATCTGACCCTACCCAGTTCGTCCCCGTACCGATGTGGTACCAATCACACAAACAGGACTCGATTTCGGCTGGGCCGATAGGTCTGTCGAATAGGGGTGGGGCTAGCAGGTCTAGGTCTTCCACGTCCCGACAGATCTTTTCAAAGGCTAGCTGAACATTGAGGTACGGGTAGAAGGCTTGAGCGGCCTTAGCAGGTACGGAGGACAGATTACGGGAGAGACCCTGGTAGGAAGTGATGGTTAGCCCTAGACAGCGATCCATGTAGTCGCACACTTTAAGCTGGTAGTACGGGCCGAACAGCGCTAGCCCTTCGCAGGTGCTCTTAACCCCAGAGTAGGTGGTGGGAAACTTGAGGAAAAACTCTGCCGGATCGGGGCTGAAATCTTGCATTACCCGCAGGGCGTTAAGCCCAGCTACCCCTCGGAAGTGACGACGACCTGACCCACGGGGAGCAGTAGAATACTTGGACTTGATAAACTCCCAGAAGTCCACCCCATCGTGATCCGCTGCTTCAGCTGCCGTACCTACGTGGTAGTAGGTCAGCATAGCGGTACAGAATTTAGCCGCCCACGCTAGACCCCACTCTTCGCGGGCTCGCACGATAGCCCAGTAGGTAGGATCGTTGTCCCCCGTAGCGATGTCCGCCTTCACGAAGTCCTTAAACGTCTTGATCTCCTTTGGTAAAGTGGTGGATAACTTCGTACCCAAGGGCCCAACCGTCAACCACGTAAACGTGGACTCCGTGACTTCTAAGCTGGTCATGTATGTGTTCCTGTAATTTGGTGGGCTTTTCACCCTTCCGTTTGAATTCTATAAACCAGACGTTACCTCTGTATATGAACAATCTATCGGGCCATCCTCTCCTTCCCAGTACGTTTAGCTTGAGAACTAAGCAACCTCTCTCTAACGCGTGATCAACTACCTTCTGTTCACCTACTTTTTCTAGATCAGTATTTACAGGGACCGCCGTACCTGTTCGAGTAGTCGCACCAGCTACAGTGGCTACCGGACCTGGTCGGGAAGATAGTGTCGGTTTCGGCATTCTTGATCCTTCCATCTAGCATGAGTCGGATGGGCTTGATCTTATTGGCCTCGGTTATCTTGGGCTTCGTCACTATACCCTGATCTACGTAAATCAGTCGAGTATGGTATTCCTCAGCAGGAAAATGGGCCGCCGCTATCGCCACGTAATCTAGCATCTGCTTCGGGTGGGAGTCGTAGACCTGCCCAGTCTTGTGATCCTCGACGTGGCATACGCCGGGTTCAGAGTAGACTATGTCGAGTATAGCTCTGAAGTAGGTTTCCTTGTCTCCAAAGTCACACGGGGACCAATCTTCCCTAACGCCCAGCTTTTGCTCGGACATAGCCTTCTTGGCCTTAAGCAGCATAAGGTGTCCGGAGACGCGCTGGAACTCGTAGGGGTACATAGATAGCTGTCCCTTGAAGTACTTATCAGCACGCTCGTGTATAGCTGTCCCCCGTTTGGCAGCAGGAGACTCGGGCCGAAAGCCCTTCAGTCGTTCAAGATACGAGTACTGATACTGTCGAGGACAAGTTTCGTAAGTAGACAATCGACTATAGGACCATGGTCTCATGGCGATCCTTCCACTCGTTTAATGTAATTCTTCATCACTTCAACCATATCGCCACGTTCGGCGTTACTGATGTAATTGACTCGTGCCTTCTCGCCAAAGCGGAAGGTCAGTAGGCAGAATCCCACTAACTTCTTCTCACCTTCCTTCAGATGGCCATTGAAGGTTCTGTCTAGAAGTTCAGCTAAGGTGTTCATTAGCTTGTGGAATTCCGGCTCGATTGGGTCATTCATTATGTCTCCTTCGACCAGCACTCGGGATCGGCACACGGCGGGCCGCCATGATTGCCGTCACACTTGTCTTGCGCCGCCTTGGGCGCGAGGGCGCGGGCTGCTTCGCTCATTGGACAGGTAATGACTGGAGGATTCGCACCGGCGCAGTCACCTTGACAAACCGGGCACCCATAGGACATTAGAAGCCGCAATGCCGCCTCCACCTCTCCCTGCGCGGCCTCTGTGGGAGCGGCGTCGTACATGGCGCGCCACGTTGATCCAGGAAGCCCTGAGTATTCGAGGCCCGCGTTAGCCATTTCCGGCGTCGGATCGCGCGGGCACACCTTCGTTGGGTTGGTCATATATCTTCATCCATGCGCCATCCTATGAACGCGGGATGCCGCGGCTTATCTTTAACACCGATGGGGATGAACTCGTAGGTAACAAGGCGGCCTTTATACTTGTCTCGATTCTTCCAAATCTCATCTCGATCAGCAAAAGTGAGTCCAGTCCCGATATTAAACGATACTCCACTCTTAATATCAACCACCTCAAGCGCCCCAAGCGTACCCATAGGCACGAGATTTGCCTGGTGACTTGATCTCTCTGTATACCCCAAGTTATCAGTCTTGGCTTCGTTTCCATTGTGCATTTGCTCCACGAATCCTGTTATTCTGGCCTCAGATGTTTCCTTCCGCTTGAGCTTAAGTAGGCCACCCTCTCGAGCTGTCGAGCGACCTTGCTTGTAAAGACCATCGGGATCGCGTAACATGAGACCCTCGTAACCTGCGTCTAATGCCTTCTCTTCCAAGTGAAGCAATCCAGTCATGTCGTAGATGAGCGTATGGGGGACATGTCTAATACGATGGTGTACGTGCTGATATGCCATCACTTCTTTCAGTCTCTCGGAGAACTTGTCCTCCGTAACTACATCGAAAGCGTAGAAGCAGAGATCGTCAATGGGAGCGCTGAAGGACGACGTTACCTTCATCGTGTCTCGAAAGACTGATTTACTAGTGGGGTCGCCTACGATGAGCTCCCCATCCAGAGGTCCGTCAAACTGGAAGGCGTCTTTGATCGCTCGGTTGGGGAATTTCTTTAGTGATCGAGAGTATATCTGATCGACTAGGTAAGTGGCTCTAACTCCGTCAAGTTTCGGTGAGGCTAGGACAGGAAATCGGAGGATTGAGAAATCCACGGGATCGGCTAGCATCGGTTTAAAGGGCACGGTAAAATCGCCTGTTTAAGAGTGGGAAATTCGGGGAGCTACCCTACCCTACCCTATGGGTGTAAAATAGCGTAGCGGTCGTTTTACAAGTGGTTCTGGACTGTTAAGCCACCGCCGGTACGGGAGCGCCCGCGTACTCTAGGATGTCCCACCAGTTCTTGCCGATCTCCACCTTAGCCTTGAATGGAACATCCCATCCCTGCTGCTCTTCCATCGATGCCTTGATCTCGGCTATCTCTGAATGGAGATGAGCGGGGTCCACCGAGTAGACGTTCTCATCGTGTACTGTCGCCAGAAACCGGCGATGCGAAGTCTTGTATCCCGCAGTGTTGATCGCCTCTTTGGTTTGGTCGGCGGCGGAACCTTGGATAAGGTAGTTAAGGAGCTTGTACTCAAACGTCCACTGCTGACCGTTGACCAGTTTGCCCTTCTCTGCGTAAATGAGCCGGCCACCCCACGTCTTGACCGGTAGACCCTGGCGACCTCTTTTGGAGACATCGTCCATGAGCTCTTTGAAGCCCGGCAGAGCCTGGAAATAATGGGAGCGGATCGTAGCGGCAACGTTATTACCCACGCCCAGTAATTGGGACAGCGAGTTAATCCCACTACCGTAAATGAGCGAGAACCCCGTGATCTTAACGAGTTTCCTATCAAGTTTGAGACCTGCATCGCGCTCAATGATTTCGGACACGGCCTGATGGAAGTCCGCTCCAGGATCATTGCGATAGATTTCGGCCGCACGACCCTCAGCAAAGTGCGACGCGATGCGCATCTCTTGACCATTGAAGTCGGAGGTAACAAGTATATCACCTTCGTCGGGGAGAACATACTGCCTCATGTAGGGGAGTGGTAAGAGGTCCGGTGGAGGGATCACTTCAAATTCAGTAGGTACATTCTGAAAATTAGGATCGTTACTGCTGAGACGACCAGTTCTGGTACCATACTTCTCTCCACGTACTTGATTGAAGTTAGGATGGAGCCTCCCCCCGTTGCGGGCAGCTAGCTCGACCCACGGCCTCATGAAGGTCGTGAGGATAGTCTTCAAGTTTCCCCGGTACTGGATGAGCTGTTTGAGCTCGGGGTCTCTGACGGCGTCGTCAATACTGCCTTTAGCGACACTAACCTTGCCAGTGGGTGTCCGCCTGAAGTCCCCTTCATCACACCGGCCACTCTTAATAAGTCGTGTACCGAGCTCAGCGGCACTATCAAGATTACACGGACCAATGAGCTTGATGAGGCGTTCTGAGACAATAGTGAGTTGTCCTTCGTAGATTCCAAGATCGGTCTCCAGTTTCCTATTGTTAACACGAATACCATCGGCTTCGTTTTGATTCAGAATAGCGGCTAGGCGTTGTTCCCTACGGTACGCTTCCAGCATACCCTTCTTGTTAATATCCATCATTAGATGGTCGAAGAGCAACCGCGTCCGATACGTGTCCCCATTAGCGTAGGGCGCCACCATATCACCGGGCGCCTTACAGATATGAGCGCCGGGTTCCTTGCCGTAACCCTTGGAGGCTAGATACTTGTGAAGCGTATCCTGCTCGGCGGGGTCCAGACCTAGGATGCGCTTCGCGGACGGCTTCAGGCTAAGGGTATCGGCCTGGGGATCGTACAGATAGTTCAAGAACAGCGTGTCGTGGACCTTCAGCGGATCGCGCGGACGGGGGAGGTTCATCCATTTATGGGCTACCTCGGTGTCGAAGCGGCCATTATGGTAGCAGTTTTCCTGGTCCCATATTGCCCCGAGGATACGCTGAGCTTGCTCCCACGTAGTATTGTTCCCAGAGGGATGTCCCCACGCGAGATAGAACGGGTCCAGGGTATTCGCGTACCAGATGCTGACTCCCACCGGCTTCGGCGGATAGCTGGGCCGCTTCTCAATTCCTTCCGTTTCAAAGTCGATTATGTTCATAGGCTTCCTATTTGAAGAAGTACGCAATCAGGGCAGCTACGGCGGCGGCTATCATGCCTTCTAGGGCTAAGGTGATAATTCTCACCTTAGCCTCTAGCAGGACTACCCTAGTCAGTAGTCCCTTCTCGTCCAAGTTACTTCTGCGGAGTATAACAGTGTACCACCATATCCGTGATCGGGGGATATGGCGTGTTCGGACCGTTGTTGAAGATTTCCAGGACGTATATCCCACCTGGCTGTAGCACGATTACGTTAGGTCCAGGTGGCCCGCCTACGCAGTAAGGAATGGAGGGATAGGTGCCGATAGCCTGATACATAAGCGCCCCGTTACCATCCTTTAGCTTCACGTCACGTTGCTGCGGACCGCCGCTGCTACCATGCTCCCCGATGCTGATCGTATTCATGTTCGGGCCGCTAGGCCAGTCAGTGGGGACGGTCAAGGTAAGTTTGTACGTCTCATCACCCTTCATGCTAGGGTACGGCGGTGTTCCAGTGTAGACGTGCCCGCCGAATGGTAGCACCCCTTCTTGACCAGCGGTACTAGTGCCAGTACCCGTAGTGGGTTGACCTGAGGTATACTCCTGCCCGACCGACCAGTCGGACTGCGTGTAGTAGTTCAGTACCGGCGGCGGGCAGAGTGAGAATTGTACTACATCGCCTCCATCCAATAGTACCTTATTGTTCCACTTATGGGCCTGAAGGTCTTCCACCATCTTCATAGATGACGGGTAGTTCTTGGCCGGTATCCAGTTTGGATCGGCGGGCTTCGTGCTAGGACGGTCCATGCTTCCTCCTTGGTTAGTACTTCCGTGCTACGGCTTGTCCTTCCGGCTTCGGTTGCGGCTTGTCGTAGGGACTGAAGATAAGCGGAGTGGACTCGCGCCGCTTATTGAGAAGAGCTTGTATAATCGCCCCATCCGCGATCTTATCCATCAGTTGGAAGTTCACCTGAAACTGAGTCTTAGGATCAGGCTCGACCGACATCTCGGTAATTACCGCCAATGGGGGGAGTTTGAGCACATTCGCGATCTGCGAGGCGTAGGTACTCCAATTCTTAACGGACGTGACCGGTAGTTTCGCCAGTGCAACTTCTGCCCCAGGGAGCTTGCTTGCATCCAGGTCATCCGCCGATACAATCGCCAGACGGCGAACATTCTTACAAGCCTTCCCCTTGCCGCCACCGGGATCACTACCCCAGACATTATTCGGACATACTTCGCAGGTTTCCGCCTGAGGTTTTGCTGAATCCGGATGTGGTTTGAGATCGTCATCCGTCTCGGACATCGCGTAGCAGATTGGCGGCTGAGGATTGTTCGGATCATACCTGTCTTCGTAGAGCTGGTTCTCGAAAATGGAGTGAATGATTACACAATTCACCCGATTCTTGGGCATCGAGTTACCGCCAATGGTGAGCTGTCCACCCTTGAACGATACCCAATTGCCGGACGGCTTCTCAGCCTCCGCCGTCTGTACCGCCATCTTGGCGAGTTCTTCCTGCCAATTAGCTACGGCGTTGTTCGGAGCTACTGCGGGAACTACGGGTGCCGCTTTGGGCGGTGTTGCTTTCGGGTCGGCCATTACTGTCTCCTAGGATTTAGCACCAGATACACTGAGTTTGTAAACCTCTTGCTTACCTACACCGGGAAGCTCAATACCTACTTCCCACCTCGCCTTCACCGCTAGGCTAGTCAGCCGACGATGAAGAAGATCGAATTCACCGGTCTCCTTGATATGATCCCAAATAAGGGTCCACTCTGTAGCGACCGGCTCGATGAGGGTAGACATCTTGACGATGCCGTTAGCCGCCCCCATTGCGGAGAGTCCCTGTTCTTTGTACTTACTGATAATTGCGTCCTTGAGAATCTCTTCAAATTCCTTAACTGCGGCAGCCTCCTTGTCGAGGTTAAGACGTTGCGCGCGAACCGAAATGTATTGGTTCACGAGGTCCGGCAATTGGGAGGAGATTGTTTGCTCGAATTCCATTATTTCTTGCCTTCCTTTCCTGTTCTCATGTAATGCTTGGCCAGACGCGCAGACTTGAAAGTCTTGTCGCCTACGGTTTTTCCTGTACGGGAGAGTCCTTGGGAGACTCCAAAATGGACTGTCTGATTTCCTTGGCCAGCTTTACGACGCACATCATCCTCCTTGTGATAACGACGTTCAGCCTCGGATTAGGCTGCTGAATGTGGACTTGGTCAAAGTCCTTGAGAGTATCCTCTTCCGTGAAGTCGCGGATGGAGAAGTACGGACCACCGCGCGTAGACGTGGAGAAGTCCTTCCCCTTGAGGAAGTCTCCAATCAACTTATCGGAAGTGGGGTAGACCCGTCCGTAGGCAGGATAGGCCGTGAGAGTTGCCTTCATTTGAGACCCTTCACTAGTACGGCTATCAATCGGATAGCCTCGAATTCTGATCCTAGTATACTATAGATTTGTTCCTAGCACTAGCGGTTTTCGGTGGAATTCGGTGCGAACTTTTCTCGAACTGTGCGAGTAATATACTCTGTACGTTTACAATCTTTACAAAGAAAATCACGAAACTCTTCTGGAAAATGTTTCTCTTCGTCATTTACTCTTATAGACAAAGGTTCTTTACACATCTTACAAAAGGTGGTTATAATGCCCATAATATCCTCAGTATTTCTTGTTACTAAGGTTCAAGAGTTTCATTGCTAGTTCATACTGCTTACGGTAGGGCTCTGTGTTAGTCTCCTTTCTCCATCTATCGCGATTCTTGAAAGCTCTGAAACGAACATTTACCCCGTTAATCTTGACGAAGGGAAGTCCTGGTTGTATAAAGAATTGGGCAAACTCTTTATTGAATGAATTGGTGGTTACTTTGTGAGGCTCTAGCAGTATAGTCAAGACATTATTGGGGATACATTCTAATTCAGATATGTCCTCCAAATCTTCCATTATTTCATCTTTGACCGAAGTCTTGTAACTCTTAGATGCATCTATCACTTGATCCTTAACCTTGGAACGAGTATCCAGATCGTCGTAGCCAGTGGGGTCAACGTTATTAAGCAGGTGGTATCTGAAGTAACTAGGGCCGGGTCCATTAACCCATCGTTCAAATTCTAGTCCAAGCCTCTTATCATCGGCCTTAGCGAAACCACCTACTACAAATCGGCGGTCCCCTTCCTGTATCTTACTTCTCAGCCCGTTACAAGTAAAGATGTTAAGAGTGTAATTATGCTCTCGGTAATTCTTGCCGTACTTTACACGCACTTCATAACTGTCCCCCGTTATCAGATCTTTGAGCCATTCCTCATCCATCTTGTTATCAAACTCGGCCCACTCCCAACTTGGACGTCCTCGCCAATTAGAATTGAAGTCTACGTCTAGATTGACTTTGAATGCATAGTAGGTTTTGTGTAACGCCCGACCTACCAGAGTAGCGAAATTGGTCTTACCCGAACCTGGATCACCTACTAAGTGGATAGCATATTTGGGGGTAGTAGCGGGATTCTGAGTATGCTGAGCTAGGATAGTCAGAATCTTATCAACTGTAGTAGGATCATCCCTACAAAGTGAGTTTAATACTTGAAGAGCTATACCAATATCGCCCCTAACTGCCTTCGGCACGTCGCAGGGTTGGAACTTGTTAATTTTGTGAGAAGGCGGTTCGTCTGTTTCATCGAGAAAAAACATCTCTTCTTCATCAGGTTGATACTTCATCCCCGTAGCTATTCTGAGATTAGGTGATTGTAGCAATCTCTTGGTATCATATGAAACACGCAAAGGACGATTAGCAGTTATGTCGTCAGCAGTACCGAAGGTACACATTATCTCGTTAGCATGTTGCGCCGTTATCAACTGCCTATTCTCACAATCGAAGAACATACCTGCAGCTTCTTCGTATATGAATCGTCCTAGTGATCGAATCTCTAGCTGAAGATAGGGATGATCAATATAGCGTTTGGTATCTTCACGAAGTAGTCGATTAAACTCGTCAATCCCGACTTCATTAAGGTAATCGTCAGGTCCTCGTTTGTCTCCATTAGGCTTGGGAGGAGGGCGGCATGTATAAATTGTATCTCGTTTCTGCGCTCGTAATTTCAGTAAATCTTGCGAGAAGTTATGTACAGCGTTATTCAGTTTGCGTTCGTCTGACTCTTCGGTATCTGAATCAGGGAAGTAGATAATCTTGTTAACTTGATCGCTCTGAGCGAACTTAACTATCTCTGGAATAATGGGGGTATTCTTTGTACCAGTACGATAACTGTATACACCTGCGATACCTACAGCATGGTAACCTATCGCAGCGAGCCGTACCGCGTTCAGTACTCCCTCCACTATGATTAAATCATACTTAACTCCTGGAGTAAACCAGTCTGTCAAATGGGGAGGAATATACAACGAGTTCGGACTGCCCTTAACTTTGTAATACTTCAGTACCTTATTCTTCTTGAGCTCGTTACCAGGAAGAGGAATGACGTTCGTCTTAGCTGGATCATACATCAATCTAATCTGTCGATCGCCAGTTAGATTAATTGGGTAGGCGAATCCACCTATAGCGCCGTCGTTTTTGGTACCAAAAATACCCTGACCAAAATGATCAGCGGCAGCCTTTAATGAAAGGAGTTCACCTTTCATTGGTTCCAGCATTTCAAGAGTAAGACCACGGGACTTACAGTATTCGGCCCAAAGATCAATTAAATTGGGAGGAATAGTGCCATCTGATACTGGCCAGGGCATTGTGTTAGCCTTTGACGGGTAGAAGTCTGGGACTTGGTTAGCTCAGTAGGGGGCGTTGCACCCGATCCTTTTGACCTTACCTTGTCCAGTTGCCTGGAAAGAGATGCGCATCTCTCTCCCGACTCCTGCCTATAGTATAGCGCGTTTTGGCCGTTCAGTCGAGAAGTTTCGGTTGATAAAAAATGGGCCCCGAAGGGCCCATAAGACTGCCACGGACGTAATTACTGGTTGGCGGATTCGGTGGTCTGTTCGCCTTCGGGTTGCTCGGGTGTCTCGGGCGTTTCGGCGGCTGCTTCGGCCTTCTTCTTGGCCATAGTCTGGCGAAACAGTTCCTTCCGAGCATCTTCCTTCGCCTGATCCTTCGAGATGCGCGCCGGGTCTTCACGGTTCGCCTTACCCTGGCCAAGCGTGAATTCGAGACCTTCCCAGCTATTCGCGGGGACCATGTAGTCGAGCGTAATGAACCCGCGCTCGGCGCCATCGTTGAGATCGACCCAGATGTATTCGATGACCTTATCCGGAGCGCTGAAGCCCTTGGAGTTCGTCGTCCAAACGGGGACAGACTCTCCGTCCACGATGATCTGGAAGTCGCCGTCGGGAGCCTTATCGGCCCGCTTCGGCAGCTTGGGACGCCGCACGATCTGATACTGCACCCCGTTCGCGTCTTCCAGGAACGACTGAGCCTTCGATACAGTCGCCTCGGTCGTGTCTTCGCCCTCGGGAGCAGCTTGCTCG
>Ga0207687_10001551_pt1 | contig 15768 bp, 13 predicted proteins | sample KBSM54metaG_FD_184399 | JGI IMG/M metagenome (GOLD analysis project Ga0207687, IMG submission 184399) | Miscanthus rhizosphere microbial communities from Kellogg Biological Station, Michigan, USA - KBS M5-4 metaG (SPAdes) (version 2) | ecosystem: Host-associated > Plants > Roots > Rhizosphere >...
GCAGGAGGCGACATCTCCGCCCGAATGTCCCGCGCCCCGCTGGCCGCCAGCCTGTCCGTTTCCGAACACCAGCGCCCGATCGCGAACACTTGCACGGTCGTAACTCACTGAAACTACGTGCACATCGCCTGGCACCTCGTTCGCGATGGAGGGCGATCAATGGATCGCATCCTCGAACCCGCAATTCGCCGCAACCGCATCGCCAAACGCGCGGCGATGTTCGCCATCGCCATCTTCGCGGCGGCGTTCTCGATCGCGGCGGCCGTGCAGTGGCTGCGGCCTTCGCTGCATCGGCGCGACCTACAGATTGCCCGCGTCGAGCGCGGATCGGTCGACGCCTCGCTGCAGGCGAGCGGCGCGATCATGCCCGCGGTCGAGCAAGTCGTTTCGTCGCCGGTCGAAGCGCGCGTGCTCCGCATCGTGCACCGCGCTGGCGATCACGTGCGCGCCGGCGATGAGCTCGTGGCGCTCGACACGTCTGCGTCGCGTCTCGAAGTCGAGCGTCTCAACGATCGCGTCAAACAGAAAGAATCGGAAGAAGCGCAGACGCGCCTGAAGCTCGAAGAAACGATCGCGAGTCTCCGCGCGCAGATCGAGCAGAAGAAACTCGACGGCGAGATTTTTCGCTACAAGTCGGAGCAGAACGAGAAGCTTCATCGCGAGGGACTCGTCGCGCAGACCGAGTTTCTCGCCGCGCAGACTGCAGCGCGCAAGAGCGAGATCGAGCTCACGCAACTTCGCGAGGCGCTCGCGCGATCGGAGCGTAGCCGTGAAGCGGAGCTGAGCGCGACCGCGCTCGAGTTGCGCACGCTTCGCAACGAGCGTGAAGAATCGGTGCGGCAACTCGGACTGGCGATGATGCGCGCCGATCGCGACGGCGTCGTCACCTCGATCGTGCAGGACGCCGGCGCGACCATCCGCCGCGGCGACGTCGTCGCGCGCATTGCCGATCTCTCGTCGTATCGCGTCACCGCGACGATCTCCGACATTCACGCCGCCGAGCTCGCGCCGGGACAACGCGTGCGCGTGAAGCTCGACGACGCGACGTCGATCGGCGGCCGCATCTCCAGCATCGATCCGCGCATCGAGAACGGCGTGGCGAAGTTCGCCGTCGATCTCGACCAGCCGTCGCACCCGAAGCTGCGCAACAACGTGCGCGTCGACGTCTTCGTCATCGTCGGCCGCCGCGATGACGTCCTCCGCCTCCGCCGCGGAACGCTCGGTCAGAGCGACAGCGAAGACGTCTTCGTCGTGCGCGGCGATGAGCTGGTGCGCACGACCGTGCGCTGGGGACTGGCCGGCGAGCAGACGCTCGAAGTTCGAAACGGATTGCGGGATGGCGACGAAGTCGTCATCTCGAACATGAATGACTACGCAGGTGTGCAAAGGATAAGAACGAAATGATCACTCTCGAAAACATCGACAAGATCTACCGCACCGACCGCGTCGAAAAGCTCGCTCTGCAGAACATCAATCTCGACGTCGCGCCGGGCGAGTTCGTCTCGGTCATGGGACCGTCGGGCTGCGGCAAGAGCACGCTGCTGAATCTCATCGGCCTGCTCGACGCGCCGAGCGCGGGAAAACTCACGCTCGACGATGAGCACATCAACGGCGCCGGCGACAAGAGGCTCGCGCAGATGCGCAACGAGAAGCTCGGCTTCGTCTTTCAGAGCTTTCACCTCGTGCCCGATCTCACCGTCGTCGACAACGTCGAGATCCCGCTGCTGTATCGCAAGATGGCGTCGAGCGAACGTCGCAAGCTCGCGCTCGCGGCGCTCGATCGCGTCGGCCTCGCGTCGCGCGTGCATCACTTCCCGACGCAGCTCTCTGGCGGTCAGCAGCAGCGCGTGGCCATCGCGCGAGCGATCGTGGGACGTCCGCGCATCCTTCTCGCCGATGAACCGACCGGAAACCTCGACTCGCAAATGGGCGAGGAGATCATGTCGATCCTCCACGGCCTCAACAAGAACGACAAGACGACGGTCGTGATGGTCACGCACGACGAGCGCTTCGCCAACGCGACCGATCGCATCGTGCGTCTCTTCGACGGCCGGCAGGTGGCGTGATGAAGAGCTACATCAAGCTCGCTCTCAAAGTCCTCGGGCGGAGAAAGTTCTTCACCTTCATCTCCATCTTCGGCATCACGCTCACGCTCGTCGTGCTCGTCGTCGTCAGCGCCATCCTCGACAACATCTTCGAGCCGCGCAAACCGGAGTCGCGATTCGATCGCGTCCTGCGCTGCGACCGCCTGCAGCTCAGAGGGCCGCACGAAACCATGACGATGAATCCGGGATACGGATTCATTCACGATCACATTCTCAATCTGCCGGACATCGAAGCGGCGTCGGCGTACTCCGAGATGCAGTCGATCGCGATTTATCGCCAGAACGGCCGCAGCGACTCGAAGCTGAAGAAGACCGACGCGAACTACTGGCGCATTCTCGACTTCGATTTTATCGAAGGCCGTCCGTTCAACGCCGAGGAGGAGAAGCGGGGCGCGCTGGTTGCGGTGGTGACGCGGGGATTGGCGAAACGATTGTTCGAGCACGAATCGCCGATCGACAAGAACATCGAGATCGACGGGCGGGCGTTCCGCATCATCGGCGTCGTGCCCGACGTCTCGATGACGCGCTGGACGGCGTACTCCGAAGTCTGGGTGCCGCACACGACGTCGAAGTCGTCGGACTACCAGCATCAGGTCATGGGCAGCTACAACGCCATCGTGCTGGCGAAGAGCCGCGGCGACTTCAAGCGCCTCAAGAACGAATTCGACACGCGTGTGAAAGCGATGCCGATCGAGAAGCCGTTCACGGAAACGAACGCGGGGCTGGACACGCCGTTCGAAGCGTTCTCGCGCGACTTCACCAGCATTCCCGGACTGAACAAGATGGGGAAGAACCACACTCTGATCACGCGCATCGTTCTCATGATCGCGGCGCTGCTGTTCATGCTGCTGCCGTCGCTGAATCTGATCACGCTGAACCTGAGCCGCATCCTCGAGCGCGCGCCGGAGATCGGCGTGCGCAAAGCCTTCGGCGCATCGCGCGGCGCGCTCGTCAGGCAGTTCGTGTTCGAGAACGTCGTGCTCACGCTGATCGGCGGCGCGATCGCATTCGTGGCCGCCGTCCTGGTCATCGTCTTTCTCAATCAATCGAGCATCATTCCCGACACGACGTTCGACGTGAACTTCCGCGTGTTCGTCTACGGGATGCTCATCGCCGCGGTCTTCGGCGTCGTCTCCGGCGTTTATCCGGCGTGGCGCATGTCGCGGTTCCATCCGGTGAATGCGCTGCGCGGAGGTGCACAATGATTCGTCACCTGCTCAAGCTGGTGTGGCATCGCAAGCGCGCCAATGCGCTGCTGATGACCGAGATCTTCTTCTCGTTCCTCGTCATCTTCGCCGTGCTGACCGTGGCGGCGTCGCTGATCGTGCGCTGGAACGAGCCGCTCGGATTCGACTATCACGACGTGTGGCTCATCGAGATGTCGGGCGGCACCGCCGAACAACAGCAAACCACCGGCGACGATCCGGCGCGCCTCACCATCGATCACGTCCTTCGCGAGACCAGGTCGTTTCCTCAAGTCGTCGATGCAGGCCTCACCCAAACTCCGCCGTACGGCAACGCGACGTCGGAAGGACGTTGGGACCGCAATGGACGCGTCGTTACGCTGAAGCGCGACGTCGTCAGTGATGGTTTCGGCAACACGATGCGCGTGAAGCTGCTGCGCGGACGGTGGTTCTCACCGCAGGATGACGCCGCGAACTATCGGCCGGTCGTCATCGACGCCGACCTCGCGCGCGCGTTCTTCGGCGACGAAGATCCGATCGGCAAGAAATTCGACTCGAGCGGGACGCGCGAGGATCGCGTGGTCGGCGTGATCGCGCCGTACCGCAAAGACGGCGAAGTGGCGCCGACCGCGGAGAACATGGTGTTCCTGCGCGAGTCGACGACGATGCCGACCGGTGACAGGGGGACTGACGATCGCGGGCGCAACTTCGTCGTGCGCGTCCATCCCGGCACCGGCGCCGATTTCGAGCAGGCGCTCCTCAAGCGTCTGCACGCCATCGCGCCCAATAACGTCTTTCATCTGCGCCGCATGAATGCGATGCGTGACAGTTTCCTCCGCGTTCGCCTCACGCCGGTGCTCATCCTCGGCATCATCGCCGCGTTCCTCATCTCGATGGTCGCGCTCGGGCTCACCGGCGTGCTCTGGCAGACGGTCACGCGCCGCACGCGCGAGCTCGGCCTGCGCCGCGCCCTCGGCGCCAGCGGAAGCAGCGTGCGCTCGCAAGTGCTCGCCGAAGTCGCGCTGCTGGCGACGCTCGCAGTGATCGTCGGCGTCGTGATCGTGCTGCAGCTTCCGCTGCTCGGCGTGTTCGCCCTCGTGCAGCCGTCGGTGTTCAGCATCGGCATCGGATCGGCGCTCGCGGTGATCTACGCGATCGCGTTGACGTGCGGGTTGTATCCGTCATGGCTGGCGTCGCGCGTGACGCCTGCCGAGGCGCTGCGATATGAATGATCTGCATCCATGATTCTCATCGTCGATGACGACGCGTCGATTGCCGCTTCACTCGCGCTTCTCCTGAAGCAGCAGGGCTACCGCTCCGTGTCGGCGTCGACTCCGGACGAGGCGCTCGCGATGATCCGTCGCGAGCGCCCTTCGCTCGTCATTCAGGACATGAACTTCACGCGTCGCACGACGGGCGAAGAAGGCTTGCAACTTCTCGAATCGATTCGCGCGGCGGAGCCGGCGCTGCCGGTCATTCTCATCACCGCGTGGGGATCGATCTCGCTCGCGGTCGAAGGGATGAAGCGCGGCGCATCCGACTTCATCACCAAGCCGTGGACGAACGCGCACGTCGTGCAGTCGGTCGAGACGGCGCTCGGACTCGCGGCAATGCGCGCGACGAATGACGCGCCGCGATCGCGCGCGGACCTCGACGAGGAGTTCGATTTCTCGAACATCATCGGCAGCGATCCGAAGATCCTCCGCATGCTCGAATTGATCGGTCGCGTTGCGCCAACCGAGGCATCGGTGCTGATCACGGGCGAGAGCGGAACCGGGAAAGAGCTCGTCGCTGAGGCGGTGCATCGCAACAGCCGTCGCCGCAACGCCGCATTCGTCAAAGTGAACCTCGGCGGCATCTCCGCGACGCTGTTCGAGAGTGAGATGTTCGGCCACGTTCGCGGCGCATTCACCGACGCGCGCAGCGATCGCAAGGGACGCTTCGAGACCGCCGACGGCGGAACGATCTTTCTCGACGAGATCGGCGAGCTCGATCCGCCATCGCAAGTCAAACTCCTTCGCGTGCTGCAGGATCGCACGTACGAAGTCCTCGGCTCGAGCCGCACGCGAACCGTGGACGTGCGCGTGATCGCGGCGACGAATCGCGTGCTTCCCGATCTCGTCGCGCGCGGCGAATTTCGCGAAGACTTGTTGTACCGATTGAATCTGATCACGATTCAGCTGCCGCCCCTGCGCGAGCGTCGCGGCGACGTTCCGCCGCTCGCGGCGCATTTTCTGCGGCGCGCGTGCGAGGCGTATCGCGTCGAAGTCGAATCGATCGCGCCGCGCGCGATGGAGTGGCTGAAGTCGCAGACGTGGCCGGGCAACATTCGGCAGCTGCGCCAGCTCATCGAACGCGCGGTTCTGATTCGCGGAAAGCGCGAGCTGGAAGTCGACGACTTCGCCGCCGTGCGCGACGCGACGTCGCGCGATGAGCAAGCGCTGCCCGAAGTCGGCGCGATGACGCTCGACGAGATCGAACGCGCGATGATCGAGAAGTCGCTGCGCCACTACGACGGGAATCTGTCGCGAGTGGCCGAGGCGCTGGGGTTGTCGCGCGCGGCGTTGTATCGGCGGCTGGAAAAGTATGGGATTCAGCCGTGACTCTCCGCACGAAAATCATCACCTACCTCGTCGTCCTCCATCTCGTCGTCGCGGCCGCCGCGGTTTTCGTCTTGATCGAGAATCGCGTTCTTCTCTTTGTCGTCGAGCTCCTTTTCATCCTGTCGGTTCTCGTCAGCGTCCGCCTGGTGCGCGCGCTCTTCGTACCGCTCGATCTGATTCACACCGGCGCGGAGCTGATCAGCGAACGCGATTTCACGTCACGCTTCGTCGGCGTCGGGCAGCCCGAGATGGACGCGCTGATCGACGTCTACAACCGCATGATCGATCGCCTGCGCGAGGAACGCCTCGCGGCGGAAGAAGAGCGGCAACTGCTCGAGCGCATCGTCGCGGCGTCGCCGTCCGGCATCGTCATCTGCGACTTCGACGGCAACGTGCAGCAGATGAATCCCACTGCACAACGTTTGGTCACTCCCGCGCTCTTCGAAGAGATGCGCACGCTCGCACCGGGCGACTCGCGGCTCGTCTCGCCCGGTTCGCCGCGGCGATTGAAAGTGTGGCGCGCGGAGTTTCGCGATCGCGGATTCGCGAAGACGTTCTTCATCGTCGAGGAGATGACGGAAGAGCTGCGGCTTTCGGAGAAGGCGGCGTACGAGAAGCTGATCCGGATGATGTCGCATGAGGTGAACAACTCCGTGGGCGCGGTGCGATCGCTGCTGGAGTCGGCGCTGCGTTACGCGCCGCAGATCGCGGAAGCCGATCGCGAGGACTACGTGAGCGCGCTGTCGATCGCGTCATCGCGCGTCGACGCACTCAACCGATTCATGGGCGGATTCGCCGACGTCGTGCGCATTCCGCCGCCGCGTCGCACGGCCACGCGCGTTCGCGATGTGCTCGAGCGCGTCGCGGCGCTGCTGCGTCCGGAGATGGAGTCGCGCGAGATCGCGGTGACGATCGACGCCGACGACACGCGCGCCGACGTCGACCAGCTCCAGCTCGAGCAGGTCGTGATCAACGTGATGCGCAATGCGATGGAAAGCATTCAGCGCAACGGCGCGATCGCGATCACGCTGTCGAAGTCACAACTGACGATCGCCGACACCGGCGCGGGCATCGCCGCTGAAGATGCGGGAGATCTCTTCACGCCGTTCTTCTCCACCAAACGCGAAGGCCGCGGCCTCGGCCTCACCATCGTGCAGGAGATCCTCGCCAATCACGGATTCACGTACGCGCTGCGCAATCGGGAGGGTCGGGGGGCGGAGTTCGAAGTGCGCCTCTTCACAGGCTCGTGAAGAACTTCGTCACGTCCTGCGCGAGCTCGCGCGGCTGCTCGAGCGCGGCAAAGTGTCCGCCGCGTGGGAAGTCGGTCCAGTGCTGTACGTCATAGCCGCGCTCGACCCACGAGCGCGGCGGGAACGGCTCCTCCTTCGCGAAATGCGCGAAGCCGGCGCGCACGGGAACGCGTTCGCGAAGCGCGAGCGGCGTCTTCGCCGACTCAAGGTAGAGGCGCATCGATGAATAGATCGTCGCGGTCGTCCAGTAGATCGTCGTGTCGAGGAGGATCGCGTCGTCGCCGGCGTGCGTCGCCGGATCGCACCACTCGTCGAACATCTCGGCGATCCACGCGAGTAGCGCGACCGGTGAATCGGTCAAGCCGTAGGCGAGTGTGAGTGGGCGCGTGCGCTGCACGCGGCCGTACGCTCCGCTCGCATCGATCCACTTCGCGACGTCGACAAGAAACTGCTGCTCTTCTTCGGTCGGCGCCGCGCCGGGTGGCGGCGAATACGATCCCGGCACGTAGTTGAGATGAATCCCCGCGACGCGTTCAGGAGACTTGATCGCCATCCACGTTGCGACGCCCGCGCCCCAGTCGCCGCCTTGCACGCCGAATCGGTCGTAGCCGAGGTGCTGCATCAGATCGAGCATGCGCTCGGCGATGCGCGCGTTCGACATCCCGCCTTCGCGCGGCTTCTCCGAGAATCCGTAGCCGGGGAGCGACGGGATCACGAGATGAAATCGATCGGCGAGCAGCGGCGCGACCGGCAGAAACTCGACGAACGATCCCGGCCAACCGTGAAGCAACAGCAGCGGCATCGCCGACGCGTTTGCGTTGCGCAGATGAATGAAATGAATCCCGCGCTCGAGAAAATGTGGGAAGCGATTGAGCTCGCGCTCGTGTCCCGCGAAATCGAAGTCGCGCCATTTGTTCACGAGATCTTTGACGCGATCGATGCGAATGCCGCCGTCCTCATCGAAGCCTTCCGGCCAGCGGATGTCGTCGAGATTCGGACGCGACAACGTGATCTGCATTGTCAGCGCAGCGTGCGTTCGTGCGTGATGTCGAGCGTTGCGCCGGCGATGACGACGGAGCGATCGAGGCGGCGGCGCGTTGCCGGAACCTTCTTCATGTAGCGCTGTGTCTCCGGCAGTGACCGGATGAGTCCCGCGAGCATGCGCTTCACGTTGTGCGAGCCGCCGTTGTAAAGCGCGGCGGTCATTTCTTCGACGTCGCGATCGTCACCCGCGAGCTCGCGCGCTTCTTCCGACTTTCGCTCGAGGTGGCGCACGAGGAACGACGCCATCTTCTTCGCGGAGAAGCGAAGGTCGAGGTTGTCGCCGAGGTATTCGCCGGCTTCGTAGGGAGCCTCGCGCTTCACCTGCGCGGCGGACGCGTGGAAGTGTTTGACGAGCATGGCGTCGCGGCGCGCGATGAGATCGTGTTGATAGCGCGCCCAGGTGATGACCTGCGTGCGCTTGAGCGCGCGATACTCCTGGCGGGTCTTGTCGCGGAACGCGCGCAGTTGCGAGCGCGAGCCCTTGTCGACGAGATGACGCAGGCGTCGCAGCACGCGCTCGTTGTGCTCGTCCGCGTCTTTGATCGCCTTGAAGTAATGCTCCGACGAAAAAATGTCGAGCAGATCGAGCTCGTCGACGCCTTCGCGGCGCAGCGACATCGCGGAGTCGAGCAATCGCCGCGCGCGAGCGCGCGTCTTCGCGTTGTCGTTGGCGATGATCATCGACGCGATCGTGTCGGCGTCGCCGAGGGGCTTCTTCATGATGTAGGCGCGCGCGCCGGTGAGGTAGTCGGCGGTCACGAACATCGGACCGCTGAAGTCTTCCTGCTTGATGGCGATCGGCGTCGCCTGCGCCAGTCCGACGGCGCCGGCTTCGGAGACGTCGAGAATCTTTCCGTTCGTCTCCGCGTGTGCGATCGCGAGCAGCAGCGTGACCGACGGCGAGACCGGCGCGTTGCGCGCGGCGTTGTCGACGACGCTCACCAACTCAGGCGAATTGGAGGTCCACATCTTGGAGAGCTCGGCGGCGAGCGCGTTCTCGCGCTTTTCGATCTCCGCCTTCGCCGCCTCGCTCAGGATCGGCGTCTGGCTCGAAGGCTCCGACGGCTCGAGATCCGGCTCAGGCGGCGTGTACTCGTTGACCGCCACGCGCGTCGCCGGCGCACGCAACGGAAACGCGACTTCGCGCGGCAGTTGCGTGTAAACGACCGCCGCGACGACAAACGGAACTCCAACCGCCGCTACCCACGGAAGATGTTTTGACATTGGACCTGCGGTGATTGTACGCCCGACTCACACGATCTTGTTCCGAAGCGCGTACGCCACCACCTCGGCTCGATTATGCAGATGCAATTTGTCGAGGATGTTGCGGACGTGAAACTTGACGGTGTTTTCCGACAGCGCGAGACGCTTCGCCAGCCGCCGGTTCGACGTCACGCCCTCCACCATCAGCTCGAGCACTTCGCGCTCGCGCGCGGTGAGCGCGTCGGGTTCTTCGCCGGACGGGGCGTGTTGTGCGGCGTCGACGGGCTTCGCGAACTCCTGCAGCAGCTTTCGCGCGAGCACCGGCGTCAGTGCCGGCTCGTTCTCGGCGGCGCGCTCCAGCATCGCGAGGAGATCTTCCGCTTCGAGATTCTTGAGGAGGTAGCCCTGCGCGCCCGACTTGATTGCTTCGAAGAGGCTCGCGTCGTCGTCGGACGCGGTGAGCATGATGACCTTCACGTCCGGCATTTCGGCGGTGATCAGCTTCGTCGCCGCGAGTCCGTCGAGCTCCGGCATCGAGAGATCCATCAGCACGATCTCCGGACGATGCTGCCGCGCCAACTGCACGGCCTCGCGACCGTTCTTCGCCTCGGCGACGACGTCGTGACCATTCGCAGTGAGAAGGCTGCGCAGTCCATCGCGAAAAAGCGAGTGATCGTCAGAGATCTGAATCCGCACGCTGCGATTCTATTCGGCAAGCGCGTCGCGCAGTGGCATCGAGAACGTGACGGTCGTTCCGCGGCCGGGCGTGCTCTCGATCGACAGACGTCCGCCGGCGCTTTCGGCGCGCTCGCGCATCGTCGTCAATCCGAAGCGCGGATTCTCGCTGCGCGTGCGCGCGGCGAGATTGAAGCCGACGCCGTCGTCGCCGATGACGACGATGATGTCGTCGTCGCGCCGCCGGATGTCGACGCGTACGCTTGTCGCGCGCGCGTGCTTGCGCACGTTGGTCAGCGCTTCCTGCACGATGCGCACGAGCTGCAGCTCGATGCGCGGCTTGAGTCGCAGGCCTTCGTCGATCGAGAAGTGGATGCTGATGCCGCTCTGCTCTTTCCAGAGATCGAAGAACTCCTGCAGCGCTTCGTTCAGCGGCCGATCGCGATGCGGTAGCGCGCGTAATCCGATGATCGACTCGCGCACGTCGACGTACGCCTGACGCGCGGATCGCGCGAGCTCATTGAGCTGCTGCGTCGCTTCTTCAGTTTTGCCGCGCTTCAGATACGCGTCGGCCGCCTGCACTTTCGTGTTGACGTAGCCGAGGATTTGCGCGAGCCCGTCGTGCATCTCGTGCGCGATGCGAATGCGCTCTTCGCCGATGGCGAGGTCTGCGACCTGCGCGTGCAGATGCGCGTTGTCGATCGCGATCGCGGCCTGCACGGCGAAGCGCTCGAGCGTGTGCTTGTCGTCTTCGGCGAACGATCCGCCGCCCGTTTGTTTGTCCGATAGATAGAGGTTGCCGAGGAATGGACTCTTGCACGTGATCGGCACCGCGAGGAGCGACTTCATGTGCGGATGATTCGCAGGGAAGCCGACGGAGCGCGGATGCTTCTTGATGTCGTCGAGATTCAGCGACTGACCTTCGCGCAGCGTGACGCCGAGGACGCCGTGACCGACGGGCGGAGGTCCGATCGCGGCGCGCTCGTCGAGCGTGATCCCCGACGTGACGAACGAAAGGATGCGGCTCTGCTCGTCGATGACGGACACTGCGCCGTATTTCGCGCCGACGAGTTGCCGCGCCTGATCGACCACCTTCTTCAACACGCTGTCGAGCGCGAGCTCGGACGCGACGTCGATTCCCGCGGCGTTCAGTGCGAGGAGCTCGCGATTCTGTCGCGTGAGGCGACGCTCCATCTGTTCGACAAAGCGGAAGACGATGAGCGAGAAGACGACGATCGCGGCGATGAGAGCGGCGTCGAGGATGAGGCGCTGCTGGATGGAGACGGCGCCGATCACGATCGAGCGCGTGATCTCGAGCACGATCACCGCGACGATGGGCGCGAGGATCGTGAGCAATTTGATGCGGCGCAGCGTCATTCGCGATGAGTATGACGGCGTCGAGCCGTCGAGCTGCCACCCCATCGGGTGGGACTACGTCGGAATCTCGAGCTCCGATGCCATCGCGAACAATGACGGCGCGGCGTAGCAATACGGCGCAACGCTCATCAATCGCGCGTCGGCGAATGTCTTGCGATACCACTTCGCCGGACGCCGCTTCATGTCCTGCAGGTCGCCGGTGACGCTGTCTTCCTTCGTCAGCACTTCGATGAACGCGACGCCGGTAAGGAGTCGCGCGATCTCGTTCGCGCCCGCGCGAATCTCCCGATCGCCGACGTAATGCAGCACGTCGGAGCAGACGATCAGATCGAACTTCTCCGCGATGCGCAGCGACGGAAGCTCACCGAACGACGCGCGGCGAATGTTGCGCTTGAGGCCGAAGCGGCGCACCGCGTATTCGCTCGGATCGAGTCCGGTGTACGCGATCGCGGGACGCAGCGCGCGCAGATGATCGAGCCACGCACCTTCACCACATCCGATGTCGAGCACCGAGCGCAGTTGACGGTGGAGGAAGTACTCCGCCACCACCACTGCCAGCGTCACCTTCCGCCGTACTTCGGCGGGTGAGCTGACGCGGTGCGCGCCGCGATACCACTTATCGAAGTAGGACTGATCGTAGCGTTTGGACACTCCTTAGAAGTCGAACCTCGCGGCGAGCTGGAAGAAGCGCGGCGTTCCCGGCGTCGTGGCGAGCGCGTAGTTCACATTCGGCGAAACGGTGTTGTACGTCGCGCGGTTCGCGGCGGACGGAATGCCGTAGCGCTGGTTCGCGGCCGGCACCGACCAGTTCGCGCGGTTCGAGCAGTTGTAGCACTCGGCGAAGATCGTCACTTTGCCGGGGCCGGTGTTGAACGATTTGCCGAGGCGCAGGTCGAGTTGCGCGAAGCTGGGCTGGCGTTCGCTGTTGCGGCCGAGGTGCGTGCCTTCGCCGAGCGTGCAGGCGAGTGGATTCGCGCAGCCGAGAGTCGGACGATCGACGCTGTTCGTGTCGTTGTTTGCGTCGTCGCCGCGCAGCGGCGTCCACGCCTGACCGGTCGAGTAGCGATACGCGCCGGACATCGAGATGCCCCACCACGGCGTGTCCCACGTCGCGTTGAGCGCGCCGCGCCAGCGCTGATCGCGATCGGACCAGCTGTAGTTGAGCGGCAGATTGTTCACGTCCTCCGGATTGATGCCGGAGAAGTTGCGCTCGTTCGAGTCGGCGTCGCGATCGCGCGAGTAAGTGATCTGCGCGAATGCGTGGAAGCCTTGCGTGAAGCGGCGGCGGAACGTGGCGCTGATGGCCGAATACTTCGACACCGCGTCGGACGTGTACGTCGTGATGCGGCCGTAGGCCTTGTCGGGACGATTCGTGTTCGCGCCGTAACGCGGGAGGCCGTTGCCGGCGACCGTTCCGTCGAGCGCGAGGTTGATGTCGGTGAGGCGCTCGAGGTTGTTCGTCTTCGCGTACGTGTAGTCGATGCCGACCGCGGTCTCCGCGACGAGCTCGCGCTCGAAGCCGAACGTGAAGCGATCGGTTCGCGGATTCGTGAAGTTCGGATCGATGGAGAAGACGCCGGTGTTCGCCGGCAGTCCCGTGATCTTTGTGAAGTCGATGCGCTCGACGCCGACGGGCGTCCAGTTCGGCGCGCCCCATGCTGGCGAGAGTGGGTCGGTCGGTTTCGTGCTCGAGTTCGGAGTCGAGATGACGTACTGCGTTCCGCGATATCCGTTCGAGCTGAAGAGCTGCGCGAAGAGAAGTGCCGGCGTGCGGCTCCAGAAGCGGCCGAGCGATGCGCGGAAGACGTTCTTCTGGCTGAGCGGCGACCACGTCACGCTCACGCGCGGCGAGAGCTGATTGTTGACGTCGGGGATCTTGCCGGTGAGATTGAACGCGCCGTTCGACTTGCGATCGTTCGGATTGAGCACCGGATCGTTCGGATTGTCGAGGCGCTCCCAACGCACGCCGGCGGACACGGTGAGGTCCGGCCGCACGAACCACTGATCCTGCGCGAAGAGCGCGAGCTCTTTCTGTCCGAAGTCGACGGTTCCCGCTTCATCGGCCGTTAGTCCGCCGAGTCCGCCGAACTGGCGATACTGCGTCCACTGTCCATTGAGGAACGCGTTGAGATCGGCGGGATTCGTGATCGAGCCGTTGAAGACGAAGACGCCGCGCCAGTTTCCTTTGAAGGTCTGCGACACGGCCGTGTCGTTGTAATCCATCCCGACTTTCATCACGTGATTCTTGTAGAGGTACGACGCGGTGTCGCCGATCGCTTTGCGCTTCACGGTCGATGTGATCGGGAGGAAGCTCACGCCGCCGAAGGTGAGGCCGCTGAACTGGATCTCCGGCATCGTCGGATTCTTGTCGACGCGCGGCGTCAGCTCGTTGACGTACGTCGAGTTCATGTCGTTGAGAAGGTTCGATCCCCACGTGCTCGACCACGATCCGACGTAGGTCTTCGACGACATCTTCTCGACGCCGTTCGTTGCCGACGTGCGGCTCGACGATCCGGACGTGCCGTTGTCGCCTTCGTACGTGGCGTAGTTGCCGCGGAACATCAGCCGCTGCGACGACGAGGCCTGAAAATCCATGCGACCGAAGAAGACGCGGCCGTCGGCGGTCTGCGTGTACGTCGGATCGGTGGCGAGCTGCGGCCAGCGCGCCGCGATCTGGGCGTTGTATTGAAGGAGGACGGAGTCGACGGGAACGGTGAGGTCCTGCTTCTGCTGATCGAACGATCCGAAGTAGAAGAGGCGGTCCTGCATCACAGGTCCGCCGACCGACGCGCCGTACTGATTCTTCTTCTGATCGGCCGGCTTCGTGCCGTTTGCGAAGTCCGCGATCATCGATTGCGGCTGCTGATAGAAGAAGCCGGAGCCGTGCATCTGGTTCGTGCCGCTCTTGGTGATGACGTTTACGAATCCGCCGCCGGAGCGTCCGAACTCCACCGACGCACCGTTAGTGATGACCGTGAACTCTTTGACTGACTCCTGCGAGATCGACAGCGGCGCGCGTCCTTCCGCAGTGCCGGTCGTGCCGCCGAAGAAGGGGTTGTTGTAGTCGACGCCGTCGACGGTGACGTTCGTGTTGATGCCGCGCTGGCCGGAGATGGAGATGTTGCCGCGCTCGCGATCGAAACGCGTTTCGGGTGTGAGGAGCACGAGGTTCGTGAAGTTGCGTCCCTGAATCGGGAGCGACTTGAGCTGCTCGGTCTCGATCGTCGTCGAGATCTGCGTGTTCGTCACTTCGACGACCGGCGCACGGCTCGTGACCGTGATCGCTTCACTGACCGTCGACAGCGACAGCGTGAAGTTGATCGTCGGCGCTTTTCCGAGCTCGACGAGGATCGCGCGCGAAACGGTGTTGAATCCCGCGAGCGTCGCCGTGATGTTGTACTTGCCGGTCGGCAGGTTGATCAGGCGATACGCGCCGTCGGCGTCCGTGGAGCCGTTCGTGGCGAATCCCGTCTCCGTATTCTTTGCGTCGACGGTGACGCCGGGGAGCGCCGCGCCGCTCGCGTCTTTGACGACGCCCGAGATGCGGCCGGTGGTGACGTCGGTCTGGGCGAAGGCACTCATCGCGACCAGGGCGAGGGCGACGAGAACCGCGAAGCGGCGGAGTTGCATTGGACTTCCTCCTGGTGTGTGTCTGAAGTGCGACGAGTTTACGCCAGTTGGGGTTACCGGCGTGTGAACTGCTCGCCGTCGCCGAGGTATTCGGCGGGGATCTTCTGGAACTCTTTGACGCCGTAAGCCTCGAGCTCGTCGGCGCTCATCGCGTCGGCGAGAATGAGCCCCTCGATTTCACCGCTGCGCCCTTCGAGATCCCACCCGGTCCAGATTTCCGAGTCGCTGTACGGCCGGAGAGAAATCCGTTGGAGATAGCGGGACATGACGCGCCGCAGAATTCTATACCGCTCGTCCTTTGCGGCGCTGTTCCGGGAAGACGTCGATGAAGCTCCGCAAGACGACCATCACCGCGAGGACGTCGGGCGGGATCGCCTTGAAGCGAACCCACGGACACGATGGGTCGAGAAGCGTTCGCAGCACATCGAGAAAACGAGTCAGCGTGACGTGCGTGACCTGATACGTGCGCCCTTTCGCCAGCGCCTCGTCATGCTTCTCGCGGGCGAGCTTCGAGACGATGCGCGCGGCGATGTAGTACGGCGCCTCGAGCGTGTCGAACTCCGACGGCGCCATGTTCGGCGCCTTCGTGATGGCCTGGCGATTGAGCGTGCCTTGCAGGAACTCGATCATGACCACGACCGCGGTCTTCGGCACGAGCCCGCACTTGGCCGACTCGATCGCGCCGTCGAGAAAGCGG
>Ga0207687_10001552_pt1 | contig 15768 bp, 15 predicted proteins | sample KBSM54metaG_FD_184399 | JGI IMG/M metagenome (GOLD analysis project Ga0207687, IMG submission 184399) | Miscanthus rhizosphere microbial communities from Kellogg Biological Station, Michigan, USA - KBS M5-4 metaG (SPAdes) (version 2) | ecosystem: Host-associated > Plants > Roots > Rhizosphere >...
GGGTGGCCGACTTCCTGCGGGCGTGCGTGCGGTCGCGCCTGTCGATGGTGTTCTCGGGGGCGCCCGGCTCGGGCAAGACGACGCTGCTGTCGTGCTGCGCGGCCGAGCTCGACCCCACCCTCCGGGTCGTGATCGCGGAGGAGGTCTTCGAGGCCGACCTCCCCCTGCCCAACGTGGCCAGCATGCAGACCCGACCCGCCCGCCAGGACCGCCCCGCGGTCGACCTGCGCCGGCTGGTGTCGGGCTTCCTGCGCATGGCCCCCGACATCGCGGTCGTGGGCGAGGTGCGCGACCGGGAGGCACTGCCGCTCCTCCTCACACTCTCCTCGGGCGTGAAGGGATTCACCACCATCCACGCCGGCTCCGCCCGCCAGGCCCTCACCCGGCTGCGGTTCATCTGCCAGCTGGCCGACACGTCCAACGAGCTGCCGATGTCGGCCCTCAGCGCCCTGGTCAGCGAGGCCATCGACGTCGTCGTGCACTGCAGCCGGGCCGGGGGCAAGGTCCGGGTCAACGAGGTGGTGGCGGTGGAGGAGCTCCAGGTGGGGCCGGACGCCATGCAGTTCACCGTCACCGAGCTGTTCACCCGCCCCACCGTCGACCAGCCCCTCGAGTGGACTGGCCACCTGCCGGTGCGGGCCGCCCGGGCCCTGGCCGAGGCCGGCTACGACGTCCGCCTGCTCCTCGACCCCGACGCCGAGCGGCGGGCCGCCCCTCCCCGGCCCCGGGTCGTCACCGGGCTCAACCGGCACCGGGGGCCGTGATGCCGCCGCTGCTCGTCGCCGTCGCCGGCTCGTGCGGTGTCTTCTTCCTCTACACCGCCGTGGTCCTCGGGTGGCGGGGCCTCGGCATCGGGCCCCGCCCGACCGACCGGCCGGCTCGGCGGCGGCGACGGGCCGAGCAGTGGCTGGTGCAGGCCGGGCTCGAGGGGGTCGAGCCGGCGGAGTTCCTGGCCGTCATGGGCCTGCTGCTGGTGGTCGGCGCCGGCGTCACCTTCGCCGTGTTCGGCGCCGTCCTGCCGGCCCTCGCCGTCGGCCTCTTCGCCGCCACCTACCCGGGGGCGTCGTACCGCAGCCGGCGCCGCCAACGCCGGCGGCGGGCGGCCGAGGCCTGGCCCCGGATGATCGAGGAGATCGCCCTGCTCACGGGGTCGCTCGGCCGGTCGGTACCGCAGGCCCTGTTCGAGGTCGGACGGGGCGGTCCGGAGGAGATGCAGCCCGCCTTCGAGGCTGCCTCCCGCACCTGGCTCGTCTCCACCGACTTCGCCCGCAGCGTCACCGTCCTCAAGGCGGGGCTGGCCGACGCCACCGCCGACGCCGCCTGCGAAACCCTCCTGGTCGCCCACGAGGTCGGCGGCAGCGACGTCCAGCGCCGGTTGGCGGCCCTCGTCGAGGACCGGGTGGCCGACGTCCACGGGCGCAAGGACGCCGCCTCCAAGCAGGCGGGGGTCAAGTTCGCCCGCCGCTTCGTGCTCTTCGTCCCGGTGGGGATGGCCCTGTGCGGGCTCACCATCGGCAACGCCCGGGCCGCCTACGGCACCCCGTTCGGGCAAACGGCCACCGTCGTCGCGGTGGCCATGGTCGGCGCCTGCTGGCTGTGGTCGGGGCGGCTGCTCCGCCTGCCCGAGGAGGAGCGGGTCTTCGTTGACTGACGCGCGGCTGGCCGTCGGGCTGGGCCTGGCCCTGTGGGCCGGGACGACGCTCGTGCTGTCCGAGCTGCGCTGGTTCGCCCGGCCGACGCTGGTCGAGCGGCTGCGGCCGTACTCGCCGGGCGGACTCGGCAGTCGGCGAAGGCGCGACGGCGTCCTGTCGGTGGAGTCGTTCCGGGAGGTCATCCGCCCGTTGAGCCGGGCCCTCGGCGAGCGGCTGGCCGCCGTCTTCGGGGTCACCGAGGATCTCGGCACTCGGTTGCAGCGGATCCACTCCCCGCTCGACGTCACCGCCTTCCGGGTCCGCCAACTGGGCTGGAGCGGGATCGGCTTCGCCATCGGGTCGATGCTGGCCGCCACCGCCCGCCCGCCGGCCGTGGTCGCCCTCCTCTTCATCGTGGGCGGTCCCCTGCTCGCCTTCCTCATCGTCGAGCAACAGGTGGCGTCCGCGTCCGACCGGTGGAAGCGGCGGCTGGTGGTGGAGCTGCCGGTGGTGGCCGAACAGCTGGCCATGCTCCTCTCCGCCGGCTACTCGCTGGGCGCCGCCCTCAACCGGCTGGCGTCCCGGGGACGGGGTGCCGCCGCCACCGACCTGGTGCGGGTGTGCGCCCGACTGCGCCAGGGCCTCACCGAGACCGAGGCCCTGCGGGAGTGGGCGGCGGTGGCCGACGTGGAGGCGCTCCACCGCCTGCTGCCGGTGCTGGCCCTCAACCGGGAGTCGAGCGACCTCGGCCGCCTGCTGTCGGAGGAAGCCCGCGCCATCCGCCGCGACCTGCAGCGGCGCCTGATCGAAACCGCCGAGCGCCGGGGCCAACAGGTGTGGATCCCGGTCACCATCGCCGCCCTGCTGCCCGGGGTGGTCTTCATCGCCATCCCCTTCCTCGAGGCGCTCAGCCTCTTCTCGTCGTCGTAGCGCGAAAGGAGTTCCACCTTGCAAGAGCATCTCTTGCGAACCTATGTCTGCATTCGGTGCCTGTTGCTCACGCTCACCGTTCGTGACGAGCGGGGCGAGGGGGTCGTGTCCTCGGCCATCGCGGTGCTGATCTTCGCCGCCCTCGGCGCCCTGATGTGGGTGGGGTTCAAGAGCATCTGGGGCAATGCCAGCAGCCAGACGTCGACCCAGATCGACGCCATCGGTCGCTGACTCGGAGGGGGGCGGGCCCTCTCGGAGGGGGGCGGGCCCCCCTCCGAACCTCCCCCCAACGGCGTGCCGGGCTGCGCCCGGCGGGGGGCCGGCCGGGGCGGCTGCCTGCGGCGGCGGGCGCGGCCGGCTCGAAAAGGCTTCCTCGCGCTCGCAGGTCGGTGGGGGGCCGATCTCGGCGTGCCTCGCGCTGATCGTCTTTCTCGGGTTGCTGCTGTTCGCCATCCAGGCGTTGTTCAACCTCTACGCGACATCGGTCGTGACCGGCGTCGCCTACGACGCGGCGCGGCGGGTGGCGGTGGCGGACGGGGGGCCGGGGAACGTGGCCCAGGCGGAGGCGGATGCGCGGCGAGCGTTGGGGCGGTACGGCGCCCGTATGACCTTCGACTGGAGCGCGTCCGACGGCGAGGTGGTCGTGCTCTCGGTGCGGGCCCGGAACCCGACGCGGCTGCTGCCGAGCATGGCCGGGCCGTTGGCCTTCGACGAGATCGACCGGACGGTGCGGGTGCGGGTGGAGGCGTTCCGGTGACGCGCCGCCGCGAGTGGGGCCAGTCGGGGCAGGTGGCGGGGCTGGAGGCGATCTGCTTCGGGCTCCTCACCTTCGTGGTGGGAGTGCTCCTGGCCGCCAACGCGTGGGCCGTCGTCGACGCCAAGATGACGATGTCGGCCGCGGCCAGGGAGGCCACCCGGGCCTACGTCGAAGCTCCGGAAGGGTCCGACCCGATGGCCCTGGCCGAGGCCGCGGCCCGGGAGGCGGTGCGGGGACATGGACGCGACCCGGATCGGATGGAGCTGCAGGCGCTCGAATCCGGCTTCACCCGGTGCCAGACCGTGCGCTTCGAGGCCCGCTACCGGGTGGCGGCCGTCGGCCTGCCGTTCATCGGTGGCGGGGGCGCCGGCTTCACCGCCGCCGCCCGCCACGCGGAGGTGGTCGACCCGTACCGCGACGGCGTGCCCACGGCCACCGCCCGGTGCGACCGTGGCTGAGGAGCGGGGCCCCGCCCGCGCCCCTGACCGGGCCCAGCAGCGGGGCAGCGCGCTCCTCCTGTTCCCGGCCGCGGTCCTGATCGTGATCGTCCTGTCCGCCATCACCGTCGACGCGTCGATCGCATTCCTCGCCCAACGGGAGCTGGCCAACGCCACCGCGGCCGCCGCCAACGACGCCGCCACCGAGGCCCTCGACGGCCGGGCCTTCTACCGGGGCGACCGCATCGAGCTCGACCCGTCCGCCGTCGAGGCGGTGGCGATCGACCGGGTGCGGGGGGCGATCGACGAGACCCGCCACCGCGACCTCGAGGTGCGGGCCACGGCCCGCCCGCCGGCGCGGGCCGGTTGCCCGTGGACGGTCCGCGTATCGGCTTCGTCGCGGGTGTCGTACGTGTTCGCCAAGGTCATCCCGGGCGGGCCCCACCAGGCGTCCGTACGGGCGACCTCCGTCGCCGGGCCGGAGCAGGCGGCCACTGCTGTCGAATGTGGTATATAGTGAAAGGATATGGAAGTTCACCGCAAGCAGGCGAAGGGTCCCGGGGGAGGCGAGCGGATTCGCCGTCAGGCCGAGCTGCTCACGGCGGCGCGCCACCCGGGGGTGGTCGAGCTGGTGGGACTGGAGGGCGCCGCCGACCGACCGACCCTGGTGACGGTGCTCGTCGACGGTCCCACGTTGGCCGTCTCGATGCCGCTCACCGCGGACGAGGTCGCCGGTGTCGTCGGGGCCGTGGCCAGCACCCTCGCCGACCTCCACGACCTCGGCATCGTGCACGGGTCGGTGCTGCCGGAGCACGTCCTCCTGGCGCCCGACGGCAGGCCGATCCTGTGCGGCTTCGGCTCGGCCGGGCTCGTCGGCGACGAGTTGCAGCCGTCCCGCGACGTGGCCGCCCTCGGCCGGCTGTTGCGCCGGCTCGCCACCGGGCCCGAGGCCCGAGCCCTGCGCCGGATCGCGGACACGGCCACCGCCGACGACCCCGACACCCGTCCGTCGGCCCGCACCATGGCCGCCGAGGTGATGGCCGCGGTCGCCGACGCCCGCCTGCCGACGCCGGCGGGCGGCGGGGTGCCGGAGCGCAACCTGCGGGCCCTGGTCGCCGAAGCCCGCGGTCGCCACGTTGGGCACCGCCAGCGGCGGCCCCGGCCACCCCTTCGGACGATCGCGGTGGTGGCCGGGCTGGTGACGGTCGCCGGCGCCGGCCTGCTCCTGGTCGCGCCGTGGTCGTCGCCGGCGACCGACGTCCGGCGAAACGAGCCGCCGGCGGCCCTCCCCGCGCCGCCCACGACCCCGCGGGCGGCGCCGTCCACCACGATCGCCCCGCCGCCCAGCACGATGCCGCCAACCAGGCCCGACTGCCCGGCGCCGGTCTCGGTGCTGACGGCCGACGTCGACGGCGACGGCTGCCTCGACGCCGTGCGCTACGCCGACGGTGTCCTCGAGGCGGTCGGACTGCGGTGGGCCTTGGGTGTCGCCGGCGACCAGGTGGCCACCGGCGACTGGTCGTGCCGGGGCCCCCGCACGGTGGCGCTGCTGCGGCCGTCCACCGGTGAGGTCTTCCGCTTCGACGGGTGGGCGGTCGGGAACCGGGAGTCGGTGACGGGCTCGGTGGTGGCGACCGTTCCCGGCGGGCAGGCCCTGCGGGCGGCCGACGTCGACCGCGACGGCTGCCACGAGATCGTCGTCGAGCGGGGCGAGCTCCCGCCGCAGGTCGTCCGGCTGCCCCGGCCCGGTCCGTGACCGGCCGAGTGGGGCGACTGTCGCCGCAGGTCGTGCGGATGCCGCGGCCCGGGCCATGACCGGCCGAGTGGGGCGAACTGCCGCCGAAGGTCGTCCAGTCGCCGCCGACGGCACCGGTCGACTCCTGTGCCTCGCCGCCTGGGTCGGCGGCGCCCTGGCCATGTCGGCACTCGCCACCTCGGGGCACGGCGCCCTGTCACCGCCGCCCCTCGGCGATCCGGGGCGGTGGCCGGTGTGGTTCGAGCAGCGGGAGCCGGCCGAGGCCGCCTTCGCCATCCTGCGCCTGGCGGCGGTCGGCGGCTGCTGGTACCTGGCCGCCACGACCGCCGTCGGCGCCCTGCTGCGCCTGTTCCGGGCCGACGGGCTGGTGGCGCTGGTCGACCGGGTCACGGTCGCGCCCGTCCGCCATCTCCTGGCCGGTTCGCTCACCCTCACCCTGGCCGGCCTCGGCCCCATGGGAGTGTTGACCGCGGCCGCCCAGCCCGCCCCCACCACCACCAGCACCAGCGCCAACTCCGCCTCGACCGCCACGACGGCGCCGGCCACGATCACCATGCGCCGCCTGCCGCAGGCGGGGCCCGAGCCCAGTCCGCCGGCCCTACCGACCCCGCCGGAAATCCGTGTCGCCGACAGCTACACCGTCGTGCCCGGCGACTGCTTCTGGACCATCGCCGACGACGTGCTGCGTCAGGCCTGGGGCCGGGCCCCGTCCGACGCCGAGATCGTCCCCTACTGGCTCCGGCTCATCGAGGCCAACCGAGCCGAACTCGCCGATCCGGGAAACGCCGACTTGATCTACCCGGGCCAGGTTTTCGCCGTGCCACCCCCCACTGCGATCAATTGACTACGCCCTGTCGCGCAGACATGGACGAGTTGAAGAAACAATTGCGGAGCAAGCAAGTCCAGAGTTACCAGTAGTAACGTCTCCACAGGCCGGCGCCCACCGCCAGAGCCACCACTGCCAACGCCGCCATGAGATACCACCGCCCGAAACCACCTGACGATCTAACTAAGCCCTCATACTCTCGGCATCTCGAAGGCTCACCGTTGTTGCCGCCGGCCACGGTCGTCGTCGACGTCACGACCTTGTTCGCAGCATCAAATTCATCGGCGATCCGGTCTTCACTCTCACCGCGACCCGGATCACCCATTGTAAAATATAGCGAGGACAAATGACGGCGCGCCGCTACATTCGCGGGGTCCCTCCGTAGTGCCTCCTCGACGATTGCCGCAGCGGCTGCGGCTCCTTGAAGCGACTCGACGATGTCTGCTTTGAGGCCGCTATGGAACGAGGTGCTCCGTGGATCCGCAAGTGCGCGCTCAATATCCTCGAGTGCCTGGTCCTCATCATGAATCTGATAATGCTCGATGGACGCCTTCTCTGCGTAATAACTCAACGGGTCGTATCCCGCACCGGCGGCCAGAGCCAGCTCCTGCACGGCGCCTTCAAAATTGCCTTCCCCTTTCAACGCCATTGCCCGCAGCCAGTGGTATTGAGCCGAGTCCGGTTGGTTCAGCCCGTCGAGAAGACCGCCATCCTCGATCGCCGTCAACACGCTCATGGCCTCCTCATCGCTATCTAGGCCATAGATCAATAATCCCGCCTGGCGCAGAAGTCCCTGCCTCTGGTCAAAGCCCAGTTCGACTGCAACAGTCAGGGCGTTCACCGCATCGCGATGGCGGCCGAGTCGTTCGAGAATGACCGACTTGTCGCTTGCCACCCGGGAGGTCTCGATCGGTCGACCATCAAGCATCTCAAGAGCTCTGCGCAACTGCTCCTGGGATGGGCCAACCTCGCCGGTGGATGCCAGGACATTCGCCTTTCCTACCAGCGCGAGATACAAGGAACCGCTCGTATCCAGCGAGATGCTCCGATCGTACGCCGACAGGGCGAGAGATGAACATCGCATCTCCGACAGCGTGTCGGCGACCTGCAGCATCGTGCGAGGTGCGGATGACTTTTCCTTCAGCATTTCGCGATAGACACCGACTGCATTCTTATCATCATTGGCGCGCACCGAGGCTGCGGCCTCGAACGAGCGATAGAGGTCCCCCGCACGCCGATAGAGCTTCACCGCCTCGGCGTACTTCTTGAATCGAACGTCGACAATCCAAGCGCGATAAAACCACGCCGGCGCATAATCGTCGTCGAGTGAAAGGGCGACCTCCAGCTCCTTCAATGCGTCCTCCGTACGACCAGCCTCATCCAAGCCGAAATATGCCAGGGTGGCGTGCGCGTATGGCCACTCCGGCGCCAAGGACACTGCCGTCTGGAAGGCCTCGAGGGCCGACTCCTTCTTGCCAAGGTCGTAGTTAGCCATTCCAAGCGCAACAAATGAGGAGGCTGACGGCTGTTCAACCCGGACACCGCGCTGAGCGGCATCGAACGCCTCCTTCCTGTGGCCCATCCGACGTAACAGATTCGCCTTATCGGCATACAACAGCGACCACGAACCATCGAGATCAATCGCTCGATTGAGTCGATTCAACGCATCATCCAGCTCGCCCTGATTGATGTAGACGGTAGCCATGCCCCGGAAGGCTTGTGGCCCGGGGTACAATTCCACTAGTTCCTGGTATTGTTCTAGCGCCAGTGAATACTTCGCCAGTCCGTTTAACGCCTCTCCTCTGCCACGCATGGCCCTCTCGCTTACCGGCTCTTCCCGCAGTGCCGAGTCGAACGCCGTCAGTGCGGATGAATATTCGGCTTTGCCCAGGTATGACCATCCAAGCCCATTCAGCGCAAAAATGTCCTTCGGCTGGAGATCGAGTGCCGCGAGATAGCTTCCGATCGCAAGGGGAAGGTCGTCCAACTGGTAAGCAGCATCTCCCTTGTTCGTTTCGTAGCCGTACCACCCGCTGTCGTAGCCGGCAGCGCTGGTGAACTCCTTCAGGGCATCCGCTGAATTTCCGTTGGCAAGAAATGCCAATCCAAGCGCGTTGTGGGCCCTCGGATCCGTCGATGCAAACGAGACTGCCCGCTGACCGGCATCAATGGCGTCCGTGAGGCGCTGCGACTTTCGATGAGCGATCGAGATCTCGACCAGTGCCGCTACGTCATGTTCGCTGATCTTGAGAGCCAGATCGGCAGTCTCGATTGCACGGTCATGCTCCCCGAGTACGTTGAGAACATATGCCTTGTGGTCGTATGATGCCACCGAGGGATCCCCGTCGAGCGCCGCCTCTGCCGACCGAAGCGCTTCGTCGGGATGGCCTTCCTGCAAGAGAATCGTGGCCCGGATCCTGTAAAACTGCGGATTCTCCGGCTCCTCAGCGATTGCCAGTTCGATCTCTCGTCGAGCGTCGCGTGGCTTGCCCCGTTGTGAGAGGGTGAGTGCGCGGCCGGCGTGCGCAGTCCCGTTTGTCGGGTGCTTTCTCAGAGCTTCAGCATAAAGCCAACGCGTCGTCGAGACGCTTCAACTGCCGGAGCGTGTCGGCGTGCTCCAAGTCTGCGCGAATATCTCCTGGCGAATTCAAGGTTCCTATGGAACTGGGAATCTCCGGTGGAGACTCACCTTTTGCATAGCCAATCACAGGGGCACGGTCAGGCTCGGTGGCAGTGTCTGGTCGGCTGCCGAAGAAGATGTCCCGTCCGATCACGCCTACCGTACAGAAAACGCAGAGAATGGCTATTGACCGCTGCCGCGCTCGATTCATTGGCGAGGTTGCTAACGCCACGACCATGGCCGCTAGCACACTTCCCGCCACACCGAGGGCGAGTGTTTGTATCTGGCCGACGAACGCATAGACGATAGCAGCCAGGAAACAGAGGAACAGCCAGATCAGCGGTGTCTTCCAAAGCTCCCTACCAACGGAACCTGCCGGCTTCTTCGGGGATAGCGGTGGAGGCGGTAATCCAAAGGGTCGCTTTCTCCGCGCAAACATTCTCATTTGTCTCTCGGGCTATTCGCGAACAGGGGATGCGACCTGGCGCTAGTTACATACCCCAACTACAGGTATTTACGCGGGAGTCAGGCGGAGTTGGAGGTCGTCGAGACGGCGCACCAACGCGTCGGCGTCGGTGCCGAAGAGGCCGGCGATGGCCCGGATGTCGTCGTGGCGGATGGTGAGCACCCGGCCGTTGAAGTCCTGCCGCAACACCTGGATGCTCGACAGGTACTTGTGCACCATCTCCACCTCGGGGTCGTGGTCGATGGCCTCGAACCGGGACAGGTCGAAGGTGATCTTGCGGGGTGAGCCCGTCGACGGGGCCGAGCGCCCGCCGTCGGCCGCCTCGCCGGCGCCGTCGCCGGTGGCGGCGGCCACGGGCGCCTCGCCCTCCCGGGGCAGCAGCTGGTCGACGGGCACGCTGTAGAAGTCGGCCAGGCGCTGCAACCGGGGGACGGAGATGACCCGCTCACCGCGCTCGTAGGCGCCCAGCACCGATGCCTTGAACTCCTGGTCGGACGCGGCCTCGACCTCTTGCAGCGACAACCGCTTCTGCCGGCGGATGGCCCGCAGCCGTTGGCCGACACGTCGGGCGTAGGTCTGCGCCGGACCTGCCAGCTCGGTGTCCTCGTCCACGACCGAGCCCCCTCTCCTGTCGCCGGCCGCGCCACGTTATCTCGCTCTCCGTCACCACGGCAATCTCCCTCCGTGACCATCGCCTCTCCGACCGTGACCCTCGGTCGCCTCGGCACAGCACCCTCGGCCCACCGGAGGCACCACACGGGGAGCATGGGGGGCGGGCGGGTTTCGTCCTCCCCCCAGTCGGCCGAGGCGTGCGCCTCACCCGTGGGGGGCGAGCAACCCGCTGCGCAGGGCCACCAGCAGCGCCCCCGCGGCCACCGCCGCCGTCTCCGTCCGCAGCGTGTTCGGCCCCAGCCCCACCGAGGGGAGCCCGGCCCCCAACTCCTCCGCGTCCCATCCGCCCTCCGGTCCCACCAGCACCACCGGATGGTCCAACGACGGCGGGTCGCCCCCGGCCACCGTCAGCGCCGCCCCCGCCCGACCGGCGAGGTCGCCGAAGGTCGCCGGCGGCTCCAGCACCGGCAGCCACGACCGCCGGCTCTGCATGGCCGCCTCCCGCGCCACCCGCCGCCACCGCTCGACCGCGCCATCCGCCCGCGCGCCCGTCCACCGCACCACCGACCGGGCCGCCACCAGGGGCACGATCCGATCGACGCCCAGCTCGGTGAGCTTCTGCACCGCCCACTCCGGACGGTCGCCCTTCACCGGCGCGAACGCCACCGTCACCTCGGGCGCCGGCGCCGGCTCCGCCACCACCTCCCCGTCGACCTCCAACACCGAACCGCCCGCCCAGCGGCACGCCAGCCACCGCCCGACCCCGTCGGACGCGGTCACCGCCTCGCCCACCCGCAGCCGCAGCACCCGCTCCAGGTGGTGGCGGTCGCCCGCCTCCAGGACGGGCGCCGACAGGTCGGCCACGAACACGTGGGCCGCGGCGACCAACCCGGCCCGCGGCTTACTTGAAGGCCGAGCGGACCCGGGCCAGGAAGCCGGTGTCGGGCGGGGCCACGTCCTCGCCCCGGGCCGTGGCCAGCAGCCGCAGCAGCTCCTCCTGCTCCTTGGACAGGTCGGTGGGCGTGTCCACCGCCACCTGCACCAGCAGGTCGCCCCGGCTGCCGCCGCCGCCGACGCGGGGCACGCCCCGTCCCCGCAGGCGGAACACCCGGCCCGGCTGGGTGCCCTTGGGGATGACCAGGTCCTCGATGCCGTCGAGCGTCTCGTAGTGGATGACGGCCCCCAACGCGGCCTGGGCCATGGGGACGTGAAGGACGTGGACGAGGTCGTTGCCCTGGCGGACGAAGCGCTCGTCGGGCCGCACCCGCAGGTGGACGTAGAGGTCGCCGGGAGGGCCGCCCCGGGGACCGGCCGCGCCGCGGCCCGACACCTTGAGGGTGCTCCCGTCGTCGACGCCGGCGGGCACGTCGACGGTGTAGGAGCGCTCCTCGGTGCGGCGACCCTCGCCCCGGCAGTCAGGGCAGGGCGACGTCACCATCTCGCCCACGCCCCCGCACCGGGGGCAGGGGCTGGACGTGATCATCTGTCCGAGGATCGACTGGCGGGTGCGGCGGATCTCGCCCGTCCCCTCGCACTGGGAGCAGGTGACGGGACCGGTGCCGGCCCGGGCCCCGGACCCCGCGCACGTCTCGCACGTCACCGGCACCCGCAGCCGGACCTCGTGGGACACGCCGAACACGGCCTCCCGGAAGTCGAGCTGGACGGCCGTCTCCATGTCGTTGCCCCGGGGCGGTCCCGTCTGGCGCCGACCGCCGCCGAACGGGGAGCCGCCGCCGAAGAACGACTGGAAGATGTCGCCCAGGTTGGCCCCGAAGATGTCGTCGAACCCGCCCTGACCGCCGGGCGCGCCCGTCCCCCGCAGCCCCTCGGGGCCGAAGGTGTCGTAGCGGCGACGGCGCTCGGGGTCGCGCAGCGTCTCGTAGGCGACGGTGACCAGCTTGAACCGGTTCTCGGCCTCGGGATCGCCCGGGTTGGCGTCGGGGTGCAGCTCCCGGGCCCGGGCCCGGTACGCCTTCTTGAGCTCGTCCTCCGACGCGTTGCGGCTCACGCCGAGCAGGGCGTAGAAGTCCTCCGGTTGCGCAGACACGACCGACTCAGCTCTCGCTCAGGGCCCGACCCAGGCGCTTGCTCACGGCCGCCACCGCGGCCATGGCCTGGGGGTAGTTCATGCGGGTGGGCCCGAGCACGCCGATGGTGCCGGCCCGCCCCCCGTCGACCTCGTAGGGGGCGACGATGATGGAGCACTCGGCCAGCGACTCCACCCGATGCTCGGTGCCGATGACCACGTTGAGGCGGTCGTCGTGGAGGGCCTCCCGCAGCAGGCTGACCACCACGTACTGCTGCTCGAGGATGGTGAGGACCTGGCGGACGGTGGCCACCGCCTCGAACGTGGCCGCCATGTGCGACGCCCCGTCGACGAAGACGTGCTCCGCCTCCCTCTTGTGGTGGTCGACGAGGCCGGCCCGGGCCGCCTCCACCAGTCGGTCGGCCGACGGATTGCCGGTGGGGACGATGCTGCGGTCGTCGGCGATCGGGTGGCCGACCAGGTGACGGTTGAGGAGGGCCGTGGCCGCGCCCAGGTGCTCCTCGCCGACGCCCTCGTCGAGCTCGAGGGTGGCCTTCTCGACGGCGCCGGTGGACAGCACCGCCACCACCAGAGCCACCCGCGCCCCGAGGCCCACGATCTGCACCGACCGCACGGTGGCGTCCTCGTGCTGGGGGGCCACGACCATGGCCGCGTAGTGGGTGAGGCTCGACAGCAGGCAGCTGGTGTCGTGCAGCATCTCCTCCAGCTGGCCGTGGGCCCGGGCGAAGAAGGTCTGGACCTGCTGTTTCTTGGCCGGCTCAAGGACGCCCTGGGGGGTGCTGATGCTGATGGTGTCGACGAAGAAGCGGTAGCCCTTGTCGGTGGGGATGCGCCCGGCGCTGGTGTGGGGATGGGCGAGGAAGCCCTCCCGCTCGAGGGCGGCCATCTCGTTGCGGACCGTGGCCGGCGACACGCCCAGGTTGTGGGCGCGCGCCAGATGGGCGGAGCCGACCGGCTGCGCGGTGTGGATGTACTCCTGGACGACGGCCCGGAGGATGGCGGCCTTGCGATCGTCGAGCATGGTTGCGGAGTCGATGATACCGAGGGGCCGTGGTTCCGGGTCGAACCGGGCCCCGGTCACGTCCGGTGGAAGGTGACGGTCCTCGCCCCGCTGGTGCACTCGTAGTCGGACGACGGGATGCCGTAGGCGCCGTCGTTCTCCCGCGTGCGGACGCACGCGAAGCCGTCGACGGTGATGTTGGCGGGACCGCCGGTGGCGCCCACCAGGGGCCCGACCTTGCGCAGGAACGCCTCCGCCTCGGCGCAGGAGAGGCCGGTGGCGACGACGTCGCCGGCGATGTCCTCGCTGTTGGGCGTGAAGTTCTGGTCGGCGCATTTCGACGTGCCGGTGCCGGCGCCCGCCGTGACTGTGGTCGAGGTGATGGCAGCGGTGGTCGGCGTCGTGACCGTGGCCACGTCACCGCCGCCGCCGCTCGAACAGGCACCGAGCAGCATCAGCACCGGCACCATGAGCGCCCACCGCCAGCAGACCATCCGCCCACCCTAACGACGGGCCGGCCGTGCGAGCATGGGCCCGTGGCTGACAACCGCGACTGGGCCCGTCGGGACGCGGCGGTCGTGTGGCACGGGTTCACCCCCATGGACGAGTACCTGGCGGGCGAGCCGATCGTCGTCGAGCGGGCCGAGGGCCACGAACTGGTCGGCGTCGACGGCCGACGGTACCTCGACGCCATCTCGTCGCTGTGGGTGAACACCCTCGGCCACCACGTGCCCGAGCTGGACGACGCCGTCCGGGAGCAGCTCGACCGGGTGGCCCACTCCACCCTCCTGGGCCACGGCAACCGGGTGGTGGTGGAGCTGGCCGAGGCCCTGGCCGCGGTGGTGCCGGTCGACGACGCCCGCTTCCTCTTCGCCGGCGACGGGGCGTCGGCGGTGGAGCAGGCCCTCAAGATCGCCTTCCAGTACTGGGTCAACGTCGGCCGCCCCGAGCGCAACCGGTTCCTCGCCTTCGGCGGCGCCTACCACGGCGACACCGTCGGCGCTCTGTCCCTCGGTGACGGAGGACTGGGGGCCGACGTGTTCGACCCCCTGCGCTTTCCCGTGCGGCGGGCGCCGGGCTTCGACGACGATTCCGATTTCAAGGTGGCCGTCGACCTCGTCCACGAGCACGCCGGCGAACTTGCGGCGGTGGTCGTGGAGCCGCTGGTGCAGGGGGCGGCCGGGATGCGCATGGCGCCGGCGGCCTCGTTCGCCCGCCTGGCCGCCGCCTGCCGGGAGACAGGCGTGCTGCTGGTCTACGACGAGGTGGCCACCGGCTTCGGCCGCACGGGGACGCTCTTCGCCGCCGACCAGTGCGGCCCCGACCGCCCCGACCTGCTGTGCCTGGGCAAGGGGCTCACCGCCGGTTACCTGGCCATGGCGGCCACGGTCGTCACCGGCCGGGTGGCCGCCACCTTCGGGCCCCGGGGCCGGCACCTGGCCCACGGCCACTCCTACGGCGGCAACGCCCTGGCCGCGGCGGTGGCCGTCCGCCACCTGCGCCTGCTCGACGAGTGGCGCGTCCTCGACAACGTGGCCGCTCGCTCGGGCCAGCTCCGACGCCTCCTCGAGGAGCGCGTCCGACCCCTCGCCGGCGTCCTCGACATCCGCCTGTGCGGGCTGATGGGCGGGGTCGACGTGGCCGGCGGCGCCGAGCGCGGGCGCCAGGTCTGCGCCGCCGCCACCCGGGCCGGTGTGCTCCTGCGGCCGCTGGGCGAGACTGTCGTGCTCATGCCCCCGCTGACCGTCACCGCGGCCGAGGTCGAGCGCATCGTGGACGCCCTCGCCGCCGCCGCCGCCCATGGGTGACTGGACGGACTGGGCCGACGACGAGTGCCGGCGGGTGGCCGACGCGGGCCGGTGGCGGGCCGTGCGCGACCACGACGTGGTCCCGTCGGCGACGTTCGCGTCCAACGACTACCTCGGGCTCTCGCAGCACCCGGCGGTGGTGGCCGCGGCCCACGCCGCCCTCGACCGCTACGGGGCGGGGGCGGGTTCGGCCCGCCTGGTGGCCGGGTCCCGCACCGTCCACTCCGAGCTGGAGGCCGAGCTGGCCGACTGGAAGGGCGCCGAGGCCGCCCTCCTCTTCCCCACCGGCTACGCCGCCAACCTGGGCGTGCTCACCAGCTTCGGGCCGGGGGGCGCCCGCATCCTGAGCGACGAGCGCAACCACGCCTCGATCGTCGACGGCTGCCGCCTGGCCCGGGCCGACGTCGAGGTCTACGACCACGCCGACCTCTCCCACCTGGCCGCCCTCCTGGCCGCCGGGGATCACGCCCCCCGCCGACCCACCGTCGTCGTCACCGACACCGTGTTCTCCATGGACGGCGACCTGGCGCCTGTCGACAAGCTGGCCCGGCTGTGCGCCGATCACGGCGCCCTGCTCGTGCTCGACGAGGCCCACGCCGTCCTCGGGCCGACGCCCGCGCCGGGCGAGCTCGACGGCGTCGAGCACCTCCGCGTGGGCACACTGTCGAAGACCCTCGGCTCGGTCGGCGGGTTCGCGGCCGGCAGCCGCCGCTTCGTCGACCTGCTGGTGAACCGGGCCCGGACCTTCATCTTCACCACCGCCCCCGCCCCCGCCGACGCGGCCGCCGCCCTCGCCGCCCTCCGCGTCCTGCGCTCGGCCGAAGGCGACCGCCTGCTCGCCCGGCTGCGCCGGCACGTGACCGCGGTGGCGGGCCCGT
>Ga0207687_10001555_pt1 | contig 15757 bp, 12 predicted proteins | sample KBSM54metaG_FD_184399 | JGI IMG/M metagenome (GOLD analysis project Ga0207687, IMG submission 184399) | Miscanthus rhizosphere microbial communities from Kellogg Biological Station, Michigan, USA - KBS M5-4 metaG (SPAdes) (version 2) | ecosystem: Host-associated > Plants > Roots > Rhizosphere >...
TGGCGCGGTGGTTCTCGACCGTCTTCTCGGAGAGGTGGAGGACCTCGGCGATCTGCTTCGTCGTGTGCGCCTCGGCAACCAGCTTGACCACTTCCTCCTCGCGCGGCGTCAGCTCCTCCTCGCCGCTCGAGCCCCGCTCCAGCACGTCTTTGATCAGGGTCCGCTGGGCCTCCGGCGTGAGGAACGGCTCGCCGCGCTCGACCGCGCGGATCGCCGCCAGCAGGTCGGTGTCGGCCTGGGCCTTGAGCACGTAGCCCGAGGCGCCGGCCTTGAGCGCCTCGAAGAGATAGCGCTCGTCGTCGTGCATCGAGAGGATCAGGACCGAGATCTCGGGCGCCTGGCGCTTGATCTCCCGCGTCGCCTGCAGCCCGGTCAGCTTCGGCATCTTCACGTCGAGGATCGCCAGGTCGGGCCGCTCACGCACGGCGAGGTCGCGGGCCTCGGCCCCGTCCGCAGCCTCGGCGATCACCTCAAGGTCTGCTTGGCGCTCGAGCAGCAGGCGGATACCGGAGCGCACGATCCCATGGTCGTCGGCGATCAGCACCTTCATCGGGCCAGTCTCCCAGTCGCGTGGCCTTGGCTATGTGGTCACCTTATTGCTAATGTAGGCACATGCGTGAGATCGGCGTTCGGGAGCTGAAGGGCAGTCTGAGCAGCGTGCTGCATCGCGTCGATGAGGGCGAGCAGATCCGAGTGACGGTCCGGGGCCGCCCGGTCGCCGACATCGTCCCAGCCGGCCCGCGTCGCGGCGGCTCGCGCCTGCGGGAGTTGGTGGCGGAGGGTCGGGTCACCCCCGCCGCGCAGGCTCGGCCTGGGCGCCCACCGCGCCCGCTGGACACCGGGCGCTCAGCTTCGGCGATCGTGTTGGAAGAGCGCGACGACGAGCGCTGATGCTTTACCTGGACGCGAGCGCGCTCGTTAAGCGCTACGTCGAGGAGGAGGGCAGCGAGCTGGTGCTGTCCACGATGGAGAGTGCAGATGCGTGGTCGATGTGCCGGATCGGTTACGTGGAGACTGTTCGCGCCGTCGCTCTAGCCGGTGGACGCAAAGCGGTCAGGAGGGTCGAAAGCGACCGGCTCTCATTTGATGTGATCGAGGTCGATCCCGCTCTCGCCCAGCACGCTGCGGCGTTGACGCTCTCAGCCGAGTTGCGCAGTTTGGACGCACTGCATCTTGCTGCGGCGCTGGTGCTTCCCCCTGAGGACTTGATCGTCGCCACGTGGGACGTGCGGCTGCATCGAGCCGCCCTCGCACAGGGCTTGAAGACGCTCCCCGCTAGTTTGGAGTGACGAGGCGGACCGTGGTGCCATGCCCAGGGCGCGACTCGATCGTCAGCTTGGCGCCGATCAGCAGGGCGCGCTCGCGCATGCCAGCGAGTCCGAGGCCGCCCTCGGACTCGTCGAAGGCGAAGCCGCGGCCGTCGTCGGCGACCTCGAGCTCGACGCCGTCCTCCTCGCTGCGCCCCAGGGTTACCGCGACGTGCGCGGCGCCGCTGTGCCGCGTTGCGTTGGAGAGCGCCTCCTGAGCGACGCGGTATACGACCAACTGAGTGTCATCGTCGAGGCTGGAGAAGTCGCCCTCGGCTGCGAACTCGGCCTCGATCTCGCCGCGCGCGAGCTGCTCGACCTGGCCCGCGATGGCGGCGGTGAGGCCGAGATCATCGAGCGCGGTGGGGCGAAGCTGGCGCGCCAACGAGAGCAGCTCCTTCATCGCCTGATTGGCCAGGGCCTTGGTCTCGGCCAGTTCCGCCTCCAGCTCCGGCGGCGCTGCTTCCCGCGCTGCCTCGAGCCGCAACAGCAGCCCGGTCAGCGACTGGTTGACCTCGTCGTGGAGGTCGCGGGCGACGCGGGTGCGCTCTTGCTCCTGTGCCTGCAGTGCCGCCGAGCCCGCGCGCCGGCGCTCGGCTTCGAGGCGTCGCATCATCCGCAGGAAGGCGAGCTCGATCCGCTCCACCTCCTCGGTCTCGCCGACCCCGTCGATCGAGCGCGGCAGCAGCGGACCGGGGCGGCTGAGGTCGACCTTCTCCATCTCCTCGATCAGCCGCTCCAGCGGGGCGCGGCGGCGGCGCATGATCAGCAGGCCGGTGGCGAGGCCGGCCACCGCGGCCAACAGGACGACGATCACCGCCAGCGTCACCTTGGAGCCTCCGATCGCATCAAGCAAGCCTAGGTGCTCCCACCACCGCCAATAGGGGCTGGCACCTATGGCCCTCCCGGCGCGGCGCGCTCATACTGAGAAGACCCACTAACTAGGAGCGCAACCGTATGAAGACAACCAAGCAGTCGACCTTCGGCGCGACGATTCGCACGACGATTCTGATGGCCTCGCTCTCGGGGCTGCTGGTCGTCATCGGCGCCCTGATCGGCGGCGCCAGCACGGCGGCGCTCTTCCTCGGCATCGCCCTGCTGATCAACCTCGGCTCCTACTTCTTCAGCGACAAGATGGCGCTGGCGATGAGCCGTGCCAAGCCGATCGACGAATCGGAAGCGCCGCGGCTCTACGAGATCGTGCGCGAACTGAGCACCCGCGCCGGTCTGCCGATGCCGCGGCTCTACATGATCCCCCAGGATCAGCCCAACGCCTTCGCCACCGGTCGCAACCCCAAGCATTCCGCCGTCGCGGTCACGCGGGGGATCACCAAACTGCTCTCCGAGGACGAGCTGCGCGGCGTACTCGCCCACGAGCTCACCCACATCCGCAACCGCGACATCCTGATCCAGTCGGTTGCCTCGGCGATCGGCGCCGCGATCACCTACATCGCCTACATGCTGCTCTGGTTTGGCAATGACGACGAGTCGCCCCTCGCCCTCGTCGGCCAGTTGGCCACCTTCCTGCTGGCGCCGATCGCGGCGAGCATCATCCAGCTGGCGATCTCGCGTCAGCGCGAGTACGCGGCCGACGCCGGTGGCGCCGAAATCTGCGGCAACCCCGAGTCACTGGCCAGCGCCCTGCTGCGCCTCGAGCAGGGGGCGGCGGCGATGCCGATGCAGGTCAACCAGGCCGCCGAGCCTCTCTACATCGTCAAGCCCTTCTCGGGCAAGGGCATGGCCGGCCTCTTCTCGACCCACCCCCCGATCGAGGAGAGAGTCAAAAGACTGCGCCAGATGCGCCCGAGCATGGCCTGAGGTCGCCACTGGATACGCCGGAAAAGGCCCGCGCTTGCGGGCCTTTTTCTATGGAGACGAGAACGTTCTGTTGACCTTGGCAGTGTTTGAGAACTAAGCTGTACGCAGAACGAACAGCTCGTGTTCCCAATGGCCAAGGCCAGCTTCAGCTCCAAACCCGCCACACCACGCCGCCTGCCCCGCGGGCGCCACGCGCTTGCTCCCGATGAGGTGTTGCGTGATCAGCGCGAACGGCTGCTGGCGGCGGTGCCGGCGGTCGCGGCGATGCACGGCTACGAAGCGATGTCGGTGGCAGACATAGTCAAGGCCGCCGCCGTCTCTCGCAACGCCTTCTACAAAAATTTCAGCGACAAGCAGGACTGTGTCGCCACCGCCCATGAGCTCGGCCACGAGCGTCTCTTCGAGGTGCTGTCGACCAGCTGCTATGCGGGCGCGACGACCAGGGAGCGAGTGGGCGGATCGCTCGAAGCCGGGCTCGATGTCCTCATCGCCGATCCCGCCCTCGCCCGCTTTCTCTTCGTCGAGGCGCCTTCTGGTGGCGACGAGATCGCCCTCCACTTCCACGAGTGGCTGGGGCGTTACGGCACCCTGCTCCACTCAGCCGCACCCGATCTCCCTTCAGCGTCCGTGCCTCCACCTGAGGTTGAGCAAGTGATCGTCGGCGGCATCGCCTCCCGCATTGCCAGCGAGGTGCTGCGAGACGGGGGAGGGGAGCTACGCGGGCTCGTGGACCCCTTTCTCGAGTACGTCCTGGCCTTCTATCGCCTTGGCGAGCCGCCGGGATCGAAGGAGGGCCGTGTGGTCCCCTTCGAGGCGGGGGAGGCCGCGTACCAGCCTCGCCGCAAGCAAGCCGGCGCGTAGCACCCCCTTAGGAATTTCCGAAGCTTCGATCAGGCGCCAGACCTGCAAACGAACGCTTTATTTATTCATACCACGTGCGTATCTTGACAAAAGCAAACGGGCGTGTTTACATTCCCGGCGTCTTCTCATAGGTACGAAGACGGTATGGCTAACGCCTAGCAGCACCACAGGGACATAACCGAGCCTCGAGGAAGCCGCTAAGGGAAGCGGCGGGCAGAGGGGCTCACGGGACAAGGAGAGAGCTACGTGAGACGCCAGGCGAGGGCAGCTTCTGCGGGATCGACCATGCGCCGGGGAGCGGCCGCCCGAGGGCGGATCATCCCGCCACTCTTCTCCGTCGTCTTCGCCTTGGCGCTGCTCGCGCTCGCGCTGGCCGCATCCGTGGCACCGGCCGCGACGAAAACCGAAAGGCCGCTGCTCTTCTCCTTCGACACGGGCTTGCAGACAGGGAACTCGATCGCCGTCGACGACGCAACCGGCGCGGTCTACGTGACCGAATACGAAGGGCCGAGTCAAACGACTGACCTCGGCTCTCACCCCATTTTCTTGAAGAAGTTCCACGCCGACGGCACTCCCTGGAACTTCACCGCCACCGGCGGCAATGTCGTTCCCCTCTACTCGGTTCGTGCGACCGTGGCCGTCGACAACAGCGGCGGTGCGACTCAGGGCGACATCTACGTCGCCGAACCAGGCAACGAGAAGGTCCTGTCATCCGAAACGAACCAGCTCGTCGCCTACAACCCGGACGGTACGGTCCGCTGGCGGATCTCCCCGTCATACTCCTTCCAGATAGGACAGCTCGCCGTGGACGCCTCCGGCCACCTTTGGACCTTCGGGGGTGGACCGACGGGGGTCCACGAGTACGACCCCTCGACCAATCCCCCGACGGAAATCGGCTCGGTTGGCGTCAGCGAAGCAAACCTCGGCGGCGAACTCGACTCTGCCGGCGCTCTCTACGCGATTCGGTTCGAAGGACCCGGATTCGCCCTCCAGAAGTGGGTGAACGGCTCCTTCGTCTCGACCTTCACCGAAGGCTCGTCCTTCAAAAACCGCATCAAGGACGTATCGATCGACCAGTCGAGCGCGAGCGGCCACATCTTCGTCGCTCATTGGGATGTGATCGACGAGTTCGAACCGAACGGGACGAAGCTCGAAGCCTTCGCCGCCAACTACCTCGGCGGCAGCGAAGCCGAATTCGGCCCCCGTGAGGAAGCCCGCAGCATCGCCTACAATGCCACCCTCGATCGCCTCTACGTGCTCGTCGGCAAGGCGGAAAGTGGCCCCACGGCCGGAGGCAAGCCGAGAGTGCTCGTCTTCGGCACCCAGGAGAGCGGCACCGAAGCCGCCGTCACGGCCAACGCGCCCAGCGCGGTGGGGGTCAGCAGCGCTCATCTGAGCGGCACGGTCAACCCCGAAAACACCAGCGTCGAATGGCACTTCGAGTGGAAGACGCCGGTGCAGAGCTGGGCGGTGGCGGGCTCCTCCCCGGCCCAGGCTCTGCCCAATGACGCCCTCGACCACGAAGTCGAACTCGACACCAACGCGCTGCACGGCGGCACCACCTACCAGGTGAGGCTGGTGGCGGTCGATACAGCCACCCGCCTGGCGAGCTTCTCAAACGTGGTCAGTCTCACCACCACGGCTGCTTCAGCCGCCCCCGCGGTGACGATCGACTCGCCCTCGAACATCACCACGAGCTCGGCAAAGGTCAGCGGCACCGTCGATCCCGAAGGCGACACCGCCGACTGGAAGGTGCAGCTGAGCAAGGGCGCCGGTTGCGCCGGCCCCTTCGTCGACCAGACGATCGGCCAGATCGAAGAAGGGACCTCCAGCCCGGTGCCCGTCGAAGCGACGCTGACCGGCCTGCTGCCCGGCGAAAGCTACTGCGCGCGGATCGTCGCCACCAACAGCGCTGTAGGTAACGAGACCGAGCAGCTCACGGTCGATGCGAGCGGCGGCACCTTCATGCTCGACTTCAAAGGCGAGTCCACGGCCTGGAGCGGCGAAGGCAAGCTCGAACCCGAATCGACCACCATCACCGAAGTCTCAGCGAGCAGTGGCGTCCCCACGCCCGGGGAGACCATCTCCGGCATCGGGATCAAGCCGAACACGAAGGTGGAAAGCTACAACGCCGGCGCCAAGACGATCACGCTTTCCCAGCCGACGGCGGCAAGCGTCCTCTCCCACAAGGTCTCCCTCACTGCGGTCTTTGCCTTCGACGCTAGCGCCGAAGCGGTCCAAAACGCCCTCAACGCTCTGCCCACCATCGGCGGTGCCGGCGGCTCGGTAGCGGTCACCGGGGGCCCCGGCGATGCAGGCGGCACCCATCCGTATGAGATCACCTTCCGCGGCAGGCTCGGGAAGCTGGACGTCCCGCAGCTGGTGGCCGACGACATCGACCTCTCCGGCGGCGCCGAATCCGCCACGGTGAGCACGACGACCCCGGGCGCGCCTGAAGCGATCTCCGAAAGCAAGGAATTCGAAACCCTTGAAGTGCAGCCCACCCAGGTCTTCGCCGCCTTCGTCGCGCCTCGCACCGACACCACGGCGCGCCTCAACGGCTACGTCAACCCCGAAGGCGCCAAGGTCACCTACCACTTCGAATACAGCTCCGACGGCGGCGCGAGCTGGACTCCGCTGCCCGACGGCGAAGACACCAGCAAAGCGCGTACGCAGATCGTCGTCTCCTCAGAGCTCACGGGCTTGCAGCCCCAGACCGAATACAGCTACCGGGTGACGGTGGAAAACACGGCCGGAGGCGAAACCAGCCAGCCGCTCAGCTTCACCACGCGCAGCACCGCGGAAGTGACGCTGCCCACCCGCGGCGTGGAGCTGGTCAACTCGCCGGACAAGGGGACGCAGAACGTGACGCCGCCCTTCTCGGCGATGCAGGAGTCGCCGATCTCCGAAGATGGGGAAAAGGTGCTGTGGAGGGTCCTCGCCGGGGCACCAGGTGGGAACAACTCGTCTCTCGCGCTCTTCCTCGCCAAACGCACGCCCGGCGGCTGGGTCTCGCGTAGCGTGCAGCCACCCGCCTCCGAGCAGGTAAAAGGCGGGGAACTGAGCTATTACCTCGACGCGATAACCCCGGACCTGTCGCACTTCGTGATGGCGGTGGAACGCCCAGAAGTCTTCAGCACGCCGGCGTACTCAGCGGTGGTGCGCCTCGACGACGCCGAGAATCAGGCCGTCTTGGCGGAAGTGACCGGCACGACGTCTTTCGGTCACGTCGACCTGACCGAAGACGCTGCTCATGTGCTGGTAATCGCCGGCGGCTATGGCCAGCTGGTCGATGTCGGCTCGGGCAGCCCCGAAGTCGTCAGCATCATGCCGGACGGCATGGAATCCGAATGCCTGCTGCGCAACGGAGAGAGCTTCACCGGTGGCCAGGTGGGTGGCGGCTCAAAGGGTCCAGCCAATGTTTGGCGGGCCGGCTACCACCTGATCAACACCCAGGACGCCTCGATCGTCTACTTCGAGGCCTCCCCCAACGGCGATTGCAACGCCAAACAGCGCCTCTACGTGCGCGATCGCAACGCAGGGGTGACAACGCTGATCGATCCGGGCACCAGCAAAGGCGAACCGGAATTCATGCGCACGACCCCCGACGGGCGCTACGGCTACTTCGCCACCTACAGCCAGCTCGACCCGGCGGACACGAATCAAGGCCGCGACATCTACCGCTGGGACGAGGAAAGCGGGGAATCGAGGTGCCTGACCTGCGTCGTCGCCGACGCCAAGGTCGGCCAGTCGATCATCTCGGACGACTTCTCGCGCATCTATTTCCAGTCGCAACAACAGCTGGTCGCGGGCAAGGGGATCGAAGGTGGGGAAAACATCTACCTGCTGCACGAAGGTGTTTTGAGCTTCGTTGCGACACCCGAACTCGCCGGTCAGCAGCTTCGAGAAAGCACGCTCTCGGCGGATGGCGCCGACCTGTTGTTCGTTGCCAAGGCGAGCCGGAGCCTCACCTCGGACGCTGTCGGGACGCCAACCGGCTGCCACCTAAAGTACAGAGGAGAGGAGGAACTCCACGGTCCGACGGGTACATGCACCGAGCTCTACCGCTACGAAGCCGAACAGCACTCGATCGAGTGCATCTCCTGTGCCAGAGGTACGACGACCACCTATCGCGCGGGCTCGCCTGGCCCCGGCGAAGCCAACGACTTCCGCATGTCTGCCGACGGCAGCACGGTCGCCTTCGCGACCAGGGAGGCGCTGGTGCGGGCAGACGTCAACCGCAATACCGACATCTATGAGTGGCATAACGGCTCGATCCGGCTGGTCACCGACGGGGTGACGGCCTTCCAGGAGAACGTGGCCGCGCCGCAGGTGAACGCGGTCGACCGCGACGGGAAGAACATCTTCTTCTCGGTGGTCGAGCCGGGCCTGACCGGCTATGAGCAGGACGAATTCCTCAACCTCTACGACGCCCGCGTCGGCGGCGGCTTCCCGCGCCCGACGCCGGTCGTGCACTGCTCCGAAGAATCCTGCCAGGGCCCGCTGCAGGCCCCGCCGCTCCAGGGCGCCGCGGGCAGCGCATCGCTGAGCGGGGCGGGGAACGAGAAAGCGCAGCCAAAGGCGCGCTGCCGCAAGGGCCAGGCGCGCCGGCACGGGCGCTGCGTCAAGCGCGACCGCCACGCCCACCACAAGCGAGCGTCCCACGGCAAGCGGGGAGGCTCCAAGTGAGAACAGCGCAAGGCAAGCGAGCGAAGAACACGACGACGAGCAGGGGGAAGAACGAGATGAAGCCGACTCACCGACGCCTATGGACGCTCGCCTGCACGGCGCTTTTGGCCTTCGCCGTCTTCGGCGCCGGGAGCGCGCAAGCGGCGATCGGCCCGCGCTATGACATCAAGGCCACCTGGGGCAACACCATGCTGCCCCCCGGCGGCGAAGGCCAGTTCACCGTGCAGGCGCGAAACATCGGCGACGAAGCGAGCGACGAATCCGGCCCGCCGCTGGTGCTCACCGACGAACTGCCCGCCGGGGTCAAAGTCAAAGCGATCCACTTCATGTTTGGTCAGGTCGACCTGAACCAGTTCTTTGGCTTGTGCTCGGGGGTGGGAACCGGAAAGGCCACCTGCGAACTCTCGGGCTTCTTCCTGCCTGCTTTTGCCGGGCCTGCGGGCGACGAACCTAACGGGGTGCTTTATCTGGAACCCACCGGCTACCTGTCGGAGATGTTCATCGAAGTCGAAGTCGATCCGGGCGCCTCGGGCACCGGCACCAACGTCGCGACCGTCTCGGGCGGTGGGGCGGCGAGCTTCACCGACACCGACCCGGTCTCCTTCGGCCCGACGCCGGCGGGCTTCGGCGTGGTGCCCGGCAGCTTCAAGGCCGACGTCTTCGACGCCGCCTACCCCGACGGCGCCCCCGTGCGCATCGCCGGAACGCACCCCTTCGAGCAGCGGGTCGACTTCGACCTCAATGCGAAGATCGAAACGAGCCCGACCGACGGGACGCGGGGGACGATCACCGAAGGGCTGATCAAGGACGCCGAGGTGACGCTGCCGCGGGGGATGATCGGCAACCCCGAGGCGACGCCGAAGTGCGATCCGACCAACTTCGCCGAAGGGGGCGTGGTCACCAACTCGACCGCCTGTCCCTCCGATACCCAGGTCGGCTACCTCAACGTCCCGGTGATCAACGGCGGCAATAACTACGGGCGCGGCGGGTTCATCAACGGCAACTCCTTCCTCAGCCGCGTCGCCATATATAACCTGCGCCCACCTGTGGGCAAGGCCGCGGACTTCGGCTTTAACGCCGGCGGCTTCGTGATCGGCCACATCTACCCCGAACTGGACCCGGCGCAGAACTACGCGATCAAGACGGTGACGCCCAACATCTCCAACCTGGTCACGGTGCGCAGCTCCGAGGTCACCTTCTGGGGCGTTCCCGGCGATCCCGCCCACGACAAGTTCCGCTACTACCCCCGCCGCAGCGAAAGCGGAGAACACGGCCTGATCAACGCTCCCTTCGAAGGGGCGATCCGTCCGCTGCTCACAAACCCGATGGACTGCGGCTTCGACAACGGCGGCGCCCGTGCCCGCTTCGACTCCTATACGGCCCCCGGCAAATACACGCCGATCGAGGAGTGGAAAGACCCGCTGAACGTCACGGGTTGCGACGATCCGCGGATCCGCTTCGAACCGAAAGTCGCGATCCAGCCCGACAACCGCGACGCCGGCGGCCCCACTGGACTCGACGTCCACCTCGAAGTGCCGCAGCGAAACGACGAAGTCGAAAAAGCCGAAGAACTGTACGGCCAAAACGGCTACGTCAAAGGCATCTCGACGCCGCCGATGAAGCGCGCGGTGGTCACCTTCCCCGAAGGCATGACGCTCTCTCCCTCGGCGGCCCAGGGCCTTACGACCTGCACCGCCGCTGAGATCGGCCTCGGCACCAACTCACCAGTCACCTGCCCCGACAACAGCCAGTACGGCAAGCTGATCCTGCACACCCCGATCCTGCCGGTCGACCAGCAGCCCGAAGGCTTCGTCTACGTCGCCAAGCAGGGCGACAACCCCTTCCACAACTTCCTCTCGCTCTACCTGGTGATCCAGGAACCGCAGCGCGGCATCCTGGTCAAGATCCCGGCGAGGCTCGACCTCGACCCCAACACTGGCCAGATCACCACCACGTTCGACGATCTGCCCCAGTTCCCGGTCTCTGACATGGAGATGCAGCTGAAGGGCGGGGTCAGAGCAGGTCTGGTCCAGCCCACGACCTGCGGAACCAAGACGATCCGGGCCGAATTCTTCTCCTGGGCCGATCCCAGCACCCCGCACGTGGTCGACTCCAACTACTCGATCACCAACAAGCCCGACGGCTCGCCCTGTGTCAACAACCTCAGCGAACGCCCCTTCAAGCCGACGCTCGAAGCGGGAACCCAAAGCCCCTCAGCTGGCAGCTACTCCCCCTTCGTCTTCCGCACGACGCGAACAGACGACGACCAGGAGTACTCCCAGGTCGGCGTCAAGCTGCCCCAGGGCTTCGCGGCGAAGTTCGCCGGCGTGGGCATCTGCTCTGACGCAGCGATCGCCCAGGCGCTCTCGCGGGAAACGGTAGCCGGAGCGGGCGCCACCGAGGAAGCAGACCCCTCCTGCCCCGCCTCGAGCCAGATCGGCACCACCCAGGTCGGAACCGGAGTAGGCGTCCCCCTCTCCTGGGTCCCAGGCAAGGTCTACCTCGCCGGCCCCTACAAGGGCGCCCCGATGAGCATGGTCGTGATCAGCCCCGCCAAGGTCGGCCCCTATGACCTGGGAGTGATCACGGTAAGGACAGCCCTCAACATCAACCCCGAAACAGCTCAAGGAGAAGCGACCTCTGACCCCTTCCCCCAGATCTTCCAGGGGATCCCGGTCCGGATCAGGGACATCAGGTTGAACCTCGATAGGAAGGACTTCACCCTCAACCCGACCTCTTGCGCCCCCAAGCAGATCGAAGCCCACATCACGGGAACAGGCGGCATCCTCGCCACCACCGCCGATGACACGGCAGCGAACCTGGCGGAGCGCTTCCAGGCCGCCGACTGCGCATCGTTGGGCTTCAAGCCCAACCTCGCCTTCCATCTCTTCGGCGGGGTCAAACGAGGCGCCCACCCGAAATTCCAGGCGATCCTCAAGGCAAGGCCAGGCGATGCCAACATCGCCGCCGCCTCGGTCGCCCTGCCTCACTCCGAGTTCCTCGACCAGGCCCACATCAAAACCGTCTGCACCAGGGTGCAGTTCGCCGCCAAGGCCTGCCCGGCGGGCTCGGTCTACGGCTACGCGACCGCCAAGACGCCGCTCTTCGGCACGCCCCTGAGCGGACCGGTCTACCTCAGGTCATCCAGCCACCAGCTGCCCGACCTGGCGGTTGCCTTGAAGGGCCCTGAAACCCAGCCGGTTGAAGTAGTCCTCGACGGCCGCATCGACTCCGTCAACGGGGGGATCCGAAACACCTTCGAATTCGTCCCCGACGCCCCGGTCTCTGAATTCACCTTGACCATGCAGGGCGGCAAAAAGGGCCTCTTGCAAAACTCGACCAACCTCTGTGCCTCCACCAACAGGGCGACGGTTAAATTCACCGGCCAAAACGGCAAGGCCTATAACCCGCACCCGCTGATGCAAAACGCCTGCGCCAAGACCCGCAAGGCCAAGCAGCACAAAAAGCACTAAGCGATGGCAAGGCCGAAGCTGAGCTACGCCAACGTCGCCTCGACCCTGGCGCTGGTGGCGGCCCTGGGCACCTCCGGTGCCTGGGCGGCCAGCGCCCTCGCCCCCAAATCGGTCGGCGAACGCCAGCTGCGCCCAGGAGCGGTGACCGCCGAGAAGATCCGAAAGAACGCCGTCACCGCGCCCAAGATCAAGGCCCTGGCGGTAAAGCAGGGAAAGATCGCCGGTGGGGCGGTGGACGGATCGAAGCTGGCCCCCGGGGCGGTCTCCGCCGAGAAGCTCGCCGACGGCGCGGTCACGACCACCAAGCTCGCCACCGCCGCGGTGACCGGGGCCAAGGTCGATGAGCAATCGCTCTCCCAGGTGCCGAGCGCAGCAAGAGCCGATACCGCCACCTTCGCCGAATCCGCCGACCCCGCCGCCTTTGCCGCGGTCAGCCAGGAAGGAAACGTAGACGGGGCCCTCTCCAAGGGGATCACCTCGGCCAACGTCAAACAGGGGATCGAAGCCGGCATCTACTGCATAGGGGTCCCCGCCTTCGCCCCAAGGGGAGCCCAGGTAACCCCCCGCTACAACGGCTCGGGCGGGGTCACCGCCTTCGTCACGATCGGCGGCACCGGCTCCTGCCCCTCGCCCCAGGTCGAGGTGCAGATGCACAACGGCGGCCCCGTCAAGGCCCCCTTCTACATCGCCCTCTACCGCTAGGGGTGGGGGTGAAGGCAAGAGCCAAAGGCAACAAGGCGATCGCCACAGCGATCGCCTTGCTCCTCTCAGCGCTCCTCTTCGCCTCCCTCGCCACCGGCGAGGTCGCCCAAAAGCAGGGAGTCCGCGTCACCGTCGCCGGGGCAATCGCCCCCAAGCGCCTACCCCGCAAGGGCTCCGCCCCGATCGCGGTCAGTGTCTCAGGCCACATCGACTCGACCAAGCCCGGGGCCTCACCGCAGCTGAAGAAGTTCACGATCCAGATCAACCGCGCCGGGCGCCTTTCCTTCAAGGGCATCCCCAGCTGCCGGATCGGGCGCATCGATCCCTCCACCACCCAACAGGCGATGGCCGCCTGCGGACCCTCCCTGATCGGCGAAGGGCACTTCTCGGCCAACGTCAAGCTGCCAGAGCAATCGCCCTTCCCCTCTGACGGCAAGGTCTTGGCCTTCGCCGGCAAGGTCAGAGGCGAGAACGCGATCTTCGCCCACATCTACGGCACCCAACCGGTCGATACCTCCTATGTCCTGCCCTTCTTGGTCAAAGAGACCAAGGGCACCTACGGCACCATCCTGGAAGCATTCCTGCCCCAGGCGACCGGGGAATGGGGCTTTGTCAGCGGCATCTCCTTGAACCTCAACCGCAAGGGCTTCATCACGGCGGGCTGCCCCGCTCCCAAGGGCTTCTCCAAGGTCAGCTTCCCGATGATGCGCACCAGCTTCGGCTTTGCCGGGGGCCTGCAGATGTCTGAAACCCTGAACCGGAGCTGTGAGGCAATTGGCTAGGGCAGCCCTTTGCCTTCTCGCCCTCGCCGCGCTCTGCCTGGCGGGTTGCGGGGGAGGGGACTCCTCCCAGAGCCAGAGTTCGAACGAACAGACCCAAAGCGCTGCCCGAGAACAGAGCGCCGAAGCCAGCATCGAAGGCTTCGGGCAAGAAGCCGAGGGCTCTGAGCGAGAAGCGGTCGAAGACACCTTCCACGGCTACCTGGGGGCGATCGCCCAAGGAGACGAGCAAAGCGCCTGTGACTACCTGGCCTCCCGGGTCACCGAAACGCTCTCCACCCTTGCCGCCAAAGCCAAGAAGCCGCCCGGCTGCCGCCGACTGCTGGAAGCCCTGCTCTCCCCCGATGCCGATCAGATCGCCAAGGCACAGGCAGAAGGCAAGATCACAAAGGTCCGGATCGAAGGCGACAGCGCCTTCGTCGTCTTCCATGCCCCCGGGGCGCGGCTCTACCAGCTGGTGCTGGCCGAAGAAGACGGGGAGTGGAAGAGCACCTCGGTCTCGGCTTCGGTGCTGGCGCCTGCGGGGTAGGGCGGTAGAGGGAATTCGCTTGAGGGCGCCACCTTCAAGGCATTGCCCGCTTACCTTCGGCTGGCGAATAAATAAAAAAACCACGTGCGTATCTTGACAAACGCAAACTGACATGTTTGTATCCGAGGCGTTTCCGCTTGAGAACCGCCCTGGTATGTCCGCCGAAGACAAGAGCTGAAGGAATGGCACGATGGCAGCCGATGCCCAAATGAGCCGCTCCTCGAGAGGTTCGCGGCGGCGGCCCAATGCGCCCCCGCCGGAGGTGAAGAAGATCCCCCCTCGCTCCGGTCTCTCACGCTCTGACGTAATCGCCCACCAGCGCGCCCGCATCTTCAGTGGCTTCGCCTCCGCCCTCGCCTACCACGGCTACGAGGACACCAAGGTGGCCGACATCGTCGAACTCTCCGGCATTTCCCGCGCCACGTTCTACGAGCGCTTCGAGAGTAAGGAGCTCTGCTTTGCCGCTGCCTATGAAGATGGAGCAGAGAGGCTCTCGGCGACCGTGGAAGAGGCAGTAGACGGAGAGCGCGACTGGGCCAATCACCTTTCCTCAGGCCTCATGGCCGGCCTTGAATTCCTCGCGGCCGATCCTCCGCTGGCGCACCTCCTCTTCGTCGAGTCGCTTGCTGCCGCCCGTCCCGCCCGGCTCGAGCACGAGCGATCCCTGCAGCGGCTGGCTGAGGCATTGCGCTCACCGGCTACGGATCGCCACGGGAGAGAGAGCGTTTCTCGAGAGACGGCTCGCATCCTGGCCGGTGGCCTCGCCTCTCACCTCTCAGGTCGCATCCTCGCCGGCGAAGCTGAGCGCCTCCCCGAGTCGCATGACCCGCTCCTCCAGTACCTGCTCGCCCCGTCGCCGGCGGCTTTGCACACCGCGGATGAGCGACGAGCCGCCGCGCTTTGACCCGGGCGGCTTCGCCGAGCTGCCGGACAAGCTCGCCCTCGGCCAGCTGCCGCCCGGCCGCCACGGCCTGCCGCGCTCCTTCGTGGCCCGCAATCAGCGTTTGCGCATCGTTTCGGCCCTGATGCGGATGCTGCCGCAGCACGGCTACGCCGGCACCACGATCGGCCACATCACCAAAGAGGCACGCGTCTCCCGGCAGGCCTTCTACCGCCAATTCGCCGGCAAGGAGGAGTGCTTCCTGGAGACGTACGTGCTTGGCAGCCAGTGGCTTTGCGATGGGGTGGAGGCCGCGGTGGCCGAGGAGCCCTGGCCGGGCCGGGTACGGATCGGAGTCGGGGAGGTTCTGCGGCTGCTTGCCGCCAACCCCCGCCTGGCGCACCTGATCGCGATCGAGGCCGTCCAGGCGGGTTCGGTCGCGCGTAAGCGCCAGCGGGCGAGCCTTACCCGTCTTGCTGAGATCCTCGGCCGCGCTCGTCCGGACCGTCCCGAGCTCCCCGCCGATCTCGAACAACTGTTGCTCGGCGGCGCGCTCTCGGTCCTCGCTCGACACGTCGAAAATGACCGAATCGAGCAGCTGCCGGAGATCGAATCGGCCCTGGTCGAGTGCCTCCTGCTTCCCTATCTGGGGGCGGCGAAGAGCAAGCGAATCGCCGCTTGAGACGGGCGCTATACTTTTTGAAGTAAAAGCCGATCCG
>Ga0207687_10001557_pt1 | contig 15753 bp, 16 predicted proteins | sample KBSM54metaG_FD_184399 | JGI IMG/M metagenome (GOLD analysis project Ga0207687, IMG submission 184399) | Miscanthus rhizosphere microbial communities from Kellogg Biological Station, Michigan, USA - KBS M5-4 metaG (SPAdes) (version 2) | ecosystem: Host-associated > Plants > Roots > Rhizosphere >...
AGGCACCCATCGATGGCCTGAAGCAGGTACTTTCGATTCAGGGTGTTCGAGCGATTGACGCCGTCGCTGGTGCCGCCGTACAACTTGGTGGACAGGACGAAGGTCGACCGGTCCCACCCGAGCTGGGCGATGGCAATTCCGAGCATCCACTCGGATCGTCCTCGGCCATAGACCTCGGCGGTGTCGAACAGATTGACCCCCGCGGCTCGGGCGATCGCCAGGCACTCCCTCGTCTCCGCCTCGCCCATCTGGTCGGAGAACGTGACCCACGACCCGTACGAGAGAACGCTCACCTTCAGCCCGGCCCGGCCCAGCCTGCGGTACTCCACGTGCCGATGCCCGGGCGTCAGACGGGGCGGAGGAAGAAGCCGGCGATGCTGGCGCGAACGTGGGCGCCAGCGTTCTGGTCGACCCGCCGGATCATGTGCGCCCGCTCCGGGCCGAGCACGACGAGACGGTTCGGGCGGGGGAAGACGCAGGTGGCGACGCCCAGGTCGGAGGTGGCGCCCGCCCCCGCGTCCTCCGAGAGCCAGGGGATCCCGGCCCCGGTCGACCCGGTCGTCGGGCCCGTCGGGGGCGGGAGGATCAGGAGCTCACCGCCCCAGTTCATGTGCCATCGGGGGTGGGCGAAGAACGTGAACGAGCCGCTGTACTTCCCGCCGTCGCAATGGGCGGAAAGGGCGCTTCCGACGGGGTAGATCCACGGCGCCAAGAAGATGGCGGCCCAGTCGATTCCCTCGGCGCCGGCAAGGGTCGGGAACTGTTGGGTGACGGCGCGGATCGTCTCTATGAGGACATCCACGCTCGAGTTGGTCGGGTAGCGGCCGCCCACACCGTCGAAGGCGCCGTGCGGGTCGTAGTACACCGGATGGCCACGGAATGGATTGCCGTCCCACAAGCGCCAAGCCTTGTCCCACCGCTGGGCGTGGACCGAATGGTACTCGCCGGTGGCCACCTACTGGAGAGCGCATCGAACGTCGCAATGTCGAGGATGTCGTCGACGACCACCGTGTCATGCTTCTGAAGCACCAGCTGGCCCAAACCTCGGTATCCCTCCGTCCCAAATCCGCAAGCTAGGTGACGTTCGGCGTCGAAACCCTCGTCATCGTCGGGTCAGCGGGCCTCGCTCGGAACGATGTTCACCGACCGTAGGACCGCCGGGGGAAACACGTCGATCCTCCGGTCGAAGGCATGGTCCCGGTACGGCCCGTCGGTTCGGACGTAGTTGAGGAAGAGCTGGCCGAAGTTGTCGCCGACGAACGTGTCCCGCCAATGAGCGACGCGGTTGGCCAGGAAGACCACGCCGTCGCCGGGCTCCTGGTAGACGGCATGCGCCGGCTCGAAGCAGATCGGCGGTGGGGCAACTCCCTCGGAGCCGAGGTGGATCGTCGCCGAGATCTCGCACGCCTCCCGGTCGCGATGGCGACCGAGCCGGTCGCCGTGCGAGTACAGCCGGGCGTAGCAGTAGGTGGGCAGCAGGGTGCAGCCGGTCGCCCGTTCCATCTCCGGGAGCATGCTGACCAGGGCGGTGTCGAGGGTGGAGTCGCCCCAGAAGCTGAGGGCTGTCGGGATGTGGTCGTCGCGCTTGAACTCTCCCCGCCATTCGCGCACGAGCAGCAGGCGATAGAGAAATGCCGCCATCCGACGATCGAGGAAATTCCGCAGGATGACATGACCATTCTGGGACAGTTCAGGGACCATCGGGGGCGATCGTAGTCTTCGGTCGGCATCACGTCCATGCACGCATTCGTCGCCGGATGTTCGGCCGATCGGTGAGGTTGATCGACGCACTGGGGGGTCGAGGGGTGCGGAGAGGGACGGATCTGCCGCAGCCGCGAGGAGGGCGGGGAGGGCCATCGCCTGCTGTCCTCCGGGCCATCGCAGCCCGGCCCGCCGTCCGGGCAGGGGACGGAGGTCGGCCACCGCAAGAAACCGCCCGGAGCGGGGGAGGCGTTCGGCGCGCGGACCCTGTCGTGTCGCTGGATGCGTCGACGATGTAGATTCGGAAATGCGTCTGATGGGCGACGATCCCGCTTTCGCAAGGTCGTAGCGACACGGATGGCGGAGAATGTGACTCAGGTTCCCGGCCATCACCGGCTGGATATTCAGGGTCTCCGCGCGGTGGCGGTTTTGATGGTGGTGTTCTTCCACGCCGGCTCCGTGGTTCGCAGCGGGTACTTGGGTGTCGACGTCTTCTTCGTCATCTCTGGATTCGTCATCACCGGCATGCTCCTACGCGAGCTCGACGAGACGGGACGGGTGAACATCTGGGCGTTCTATGCCCGACGCGCGAAACGGCTCCTCCCGGCGCTGGTCCTCATGCTGACCTGCGTCGTAGTTCTGTCGACAGCGCTTCAAGCTCCGTTCAGGCCGCAAAGAGACACCGCCATGACAGCCGCGGCCGCGGCCGTCTCCGGTGCGAACTTCGAGATATTCAAGTTCACTGGTGGCTACTTCGATGCGTCGGCAAGGTCCAATCCGCTGCTCCACACCTGGTCGCTCTCAGTGGAGGAGCAGTTCTATCTCGTCCTTCCCGGCCTCCTCGCCGGGCTGTGGTTCCTCCAGCGGAAACGGCGACAAACCGCGTCCGCGGATTCGAGAAAGCTTGCCATCGCGGTGTTGGCCATGGTGGGTGTTGCGTCCGGCGCCTCCTTTCTGCTGATCACGTACACACTCACCTTTCGCCGTCACTGGGACTTCGCCTTCTACGCGTCGCTGACCCGGGCGTGGGAGTTCGTGGCCGGCGCGGTGTTGGCGCTGGCGGTCCCGACCCTGATCGCGCTGACCCGCCGACGCTCACGAATCTGGTCGAACGGGCTCGCACTCTGTGCGGCAATCGTCCTGGCCTGGGCCGCTTTCGGCCGTGAACGATTCGTGGTCTCGGGGCGGGACCTCCTGATCCCCGTGGTCGGCACGGTGTGCGCCCTGGCCGCCGGCGCCATCGGTCCGACGTGGCTCGGAAGGACGCTGGCCTGGCGTCCACTCGTCTGGGTTGGGGATCGCTCCTACAGCATCTACCTCTGGCACTGGCCGTTCGTCGTTTTCGCCGCTGCGCTCTGGGGGAGTCGACCTGGGATCGCGTGGGCTGCCGTTGTTCTTTCGCTTGGTCCGGCCGTGGCGTCGTATCGTTTCGTCGAGCAGCCATTCCGCAGGTTGTCAGCTCGACCGCGGCAGGTCGCCCGCCTTGCGGCTGTCTGCGTCGGCGTCCCTTTGATCGCCTCGACCGGCCTCTTTGTCGGCGCTCGCGCCTCGTGGGGCAACGACACTGTCCGGGCATTAGCAGACCGAAAAGGGGCTTGGGAGACTCCCATCTCTGGTTGCACCATGTCCGGCTACTACGATTATTCGTGCGACCATGTGCTCCCCGAGGCCAAGGGCACGATGTTTCTGGTGGGGGACTCACATGCGATGGCTCTCTCGGAGGCGGCTACCATTGCCGGCCAATCGCTCGTTCTGAATGTTCGCGTCCGGGCGAGAGCGGGATGCGCATTCGTACGTTTTCCACCGGGCACCGAGAACCAGCTCGATGATTGTCGTGCTTGGGTCGAAGGGGTCCTGAGGGAAATCGAGGCCAGCAAACCCCAAATCGTCATGATCCACCAGTGCGCTCGGGTCTGGAGCGGATGCCCGACGTCGGATCAGGCGTGGCTTCCGATCTGGCAGGCAGGATTGGCGAGTGTTATCGCATCGGTGGCTCCGCATACCGGCACCATCATCCTCGTGCACGACGTCCCGTCGTTCGACAACGATCTCGACACCTGCTTCAACCTCATAAAGGTTCCCCGCGACTGCGGCCGCCAACGAACGGAAGAGGTCCGCACGCGGTTGGGTGCCGTTTCCGCAGCCGAGGACAACACCGTGCAGGGCGTGCCTCGTGTGGTCGTCATTGATCCGGTGCCTGTCGTCTGTGAAGCGATCCTGTGCCGGCAGGTCGTTTCCGGGCAGGCGATGTATCGAGATGGTGACCACCTGAGCGTGGTCGGGGCAGACCGACTCGTCCCCTTGTTGCGTCAAGCGGTGGGGGAAGCCCTCGCCGAGCAGCCGTGACTGGTGTCGCCGGCAATGGAGGGTCCGGGCCTGGCCACTCGCCTGCTGGCCGCCGTCGCCGTTCTCCCGACGACGACGACAACCGTGGTGCCCATCACGACCACGACGATCGGGCGGCCGGGAGTTCGGACGGTCTGTGACTCGCTCCGTAGCCGTCAGGGACCGGCTGGATCGGATGAACGCGCCCTCATCGGCGGGCTCCTGGCGGCGTTCGGCTGCTGACGACAGACGCGGTGGTGCGGGTGTGGCGGTGCAAGGGTCTGGCCGGAGCGCGAAGGATGCGGTGCGGTCGCTGACGCGAATGCCAGAATCGGACGGATAGGTCCCTACGCTGCAAGGGGAGGACCCTGAATGGCAGATGTCACCGACTGGAATCGAACGATCATCGAGGAGTTCAGGGCCAACGGCGGCAAGGTCGGGGGCCAGTTCGAGGGAGCGCCGCTTCTGCTGCTCCACACGACCGGCGCAAAGTCCGGCGCCGAACGGGTGACCCCGGTCATGTACCAGGCAGTCGACGACAGCTTCGCCGTGTTCGCGTCCAAGGCCGGCGCACCGACGAACCCCGATTGGTATCACAACCTCCTCGCTCATCCCGAGGTGACCGTCGAGGTCGGAACTGACACGGAGCCGGTCCGGGCCCGTGTCGCCGACGGCGAAGAGCGCGAGCGGATCTGGCAACAGCAGAAGGAGAGCTTTCCCGGCTTTGCCGACTACGAGCGCAAGACGGAACGCATCATCCCCGTGGTCATCCTCGAGCGCCGGTCGCCTGCTCTCCCCTAGGTCACATCTGGCTCCCAGACGGACTGAGTCTTCCGGGTTCGCTGAATACCTACCGAGACCGCCAGAGAGGTCCTGAGCAAATTCGTTGCCTACTTGGCAGGGCGGCGAGGTGACCCGTCACCGCCGGAGGTGGATGGCCTCCAAACCCAGCCGACCGGCCCGTCGCTCCACTCGCCTCAGCGTTACGTCGAGCTCGCCTCGCTCCACGCGCACTATGGGTCCGGTGGACACCCACCGGGTCGTAGGGACGCGGCCCGACCAACTGTGGTCCTAAGCGGACAACGGTCGAACCCTCGGGTGATCATCGACCTGGCGCTCGCCGCCGACGGGTACCGTGATGCCGATGCCTGATGAACGAGTCTGGACCGCCGCCGAGCTAGAGCGACTGACCCCGGACGAGCGCCAGCGTCTGCTGAACGAGCGCGTGATAACAGACCTGTCGCAGGTTCGGCCCGAGTTCCTCGCGAAGGTCCGAGCGAGGGGCCGTGCGCTGCTCGAGGAACGCGGCGTCATCTCCCCACAGGGTGATGGCCGCTGATCGACGGATCGTTCGAGTCTCCAGCTCGTTCTTCGACCAGCTCGACCAACAACTGAGGGCTGAACGCAGCGCCGGCGGTGAGCCATCGGCCACAGACTTCGTGGTCATAGAGCTCCCGGCGGTCATCGAGCGGTTCGCCACCGACTTCGAGGGCTTGCCGGAGGTGATTGACGGCGCACCCGGTGGGCGGATGGTGATAGCGCCGGGTCTCCTCGTGCGAGCCTTCGCTGTCTATGGGCTGCTCATCGCTGATGGCTCGATCGATCTCGTCGGGATCACGATCGACCCGTAGCGTGCGCGTCGAGTTCGAACGTCGCCGGTCTCATGCGAGCGGAGTGGAGGTGAGCGGACTCGAACCGCCGACTTCCACGTTGCGAACGTGGCGCTCTACCAGCTGAGCTACACCCCCTGGCGGGAGTCCCAGGCTAGTGCAGGGTCATGGCCCGGGCGGTGGGACTTGGCGTTCGAGGGCCTGTTGTAGCCGCGACTGCAGCACGGTCGTGGTCAGATCGCCCCTCGTGCGCTCCAGCACGGCCCTTAGGGCGTCGGTGGTGCGGCGGAGGCCGCCGGTGACGGCGTCGGGGTAGTCGATGGTGATGAGCAGGCCGTAGGCGTCGTCCATCGCCTCCAACAACCGCTCCGACCGGGCCAGCTCGCCGTCCCGCAAGCGGTCCAACAGGTGCCGGCGCAGCTCGCTGGCGGCCTCGGCCAGGCCGCCCAGCCAGGACGAGCCAGCGACCCCCAGCTCGGCGTACGACGGCAGCGGCCGGTCGTCGACCATGGCCGCCGTCAGCCGGGCCTCGGCGTACTCCTTCTCCGCGTCGTGCAACGGACCGGCCGCGGCCAGGGCGGGATAGGGGCCCAACGCCTCCTGGGCCGTCCGCAGGTGCTCGGCGGCCTCGTCGGCCAGGCGGACGGCGGCCTCGGGCTCCTGGCGGTGGACGGCCCGGATCGAGCGTCCACAGGCTTGGATCGTCTGCCGGCAGGCGGGCAGCGCCACCTCCCGGGCCCGGGACGAGGCTCCCAGGTGACGGTGGAGCTCCTCGCCGAGGAGGGCCAGCTCGGCCGCTCGGTCGGGGGCCATGGCCGCCGCCGTGCCCGAGGGGGAGGGGCTAGTTGGCCGACCGGCGCAGCAGGGCGGGCTCGCCCGGCATCAGCGACGGGTCGAAGCTGCTGGTGTTCGGCAGGAAGCGGACGTTCATGTCGCGCTCGGCGGCGGCGTTGCGCTGGTGGATCAGGAGGGACACGTAGGCCACCAGCAGGAGGTCGGCCACGATATGGAGGAGCACGAAGATCGCGGACAGGCCGGTGACGACCGCCACCAGGAGGCTGATGACGACGGTGGCGGCCAAACCGGTGAGGACGTCGCGACGGCGGCGGAGGGTGCGGCTGCGGGCGGCGGAGGCGCCCCGGGACCGGGCGCCGGGGACGATGCGGGGCGCGACGGGCCCACCACCGGACGGGGCCAGGTAGGGCCGGGGACGGCCGCCGGCGGCCTGGGCGCTGTGGAGGCGGCTGACGCTGGCCAGCGTGGGGGAGGGGGACGCGTAGGGGCGGGCCCAGTGGTCGCCGCCGCCACGGCTGGTCTTCGGCCCGGTTCGGCGGAGCACGGCCAGCTGCCGCCGGAAGTTGCTGATCGAGTCGCTCGGTCGCCCCTCCTGGCGCGCACGCAGCGCGGGGGGGATGAGGACTGCTGCCCAGACAACTGCGAGGACCAAAAGAACCAAGGTCACGCTCCTCGACCTACCTTTTCCTCGAGGGACCGTACTGCGCGACCGCCCGCGAGACGCGGATGGTGGAGAAGTGGCGCCGGACCAGTTCTACTAGGCCGTTCGCCGGCCGGGCAAGCCCGAGAGGGGACGATTCGTCAGTCTTCCGAGCCGTTGTCGGGCTCGACCGGGCGCCGGTAGATGCCCGAGCGCCCGCCCGTCTTCTCCCACAGGGTGAGCTCGCCGATGCTCATCGAGCGGTCGACGGACTTGCACATGTCGTAGATGGTGAGGGCGGCCACCGCGCAGGCGGTGAGGGCCTCCATCTCCACTCCAGTGCGGTCGACGGTCTCCACCTGAGCCTCGACCTCGACGCAATCGTCACCGATGGTGAAGTTGACGAAGACGGATCCCACCAGCAGTGGGTGACAGAGGGGGATGAGCATCGGCGTCTGCTTGGCCGCCTGGATCCCGGCCACCCGGGCCACGGCCAGGACGTCGCCCTTGGTGATGGCGTTGGTGGCCACCCGCGACGTCGTCTCCGGCTGCATGATCACCTTGCACCGGGCCAGGGCCCGCCGGTGGGTGGCCTCCTTGGGGGTGACGTCGACCATGCGGGCCCGTCCGAGCGGATCGAGATGGGTCAGGCCGCGGTCGCTCACGGGGGAGGAGTCTACCGACGTCCGGGTCAGCCGCCGATCTGGCTCATGCTGCGAGCGGGTCGCACGAAGCGGACCTGCCCGATCGAGTGCCCCGCCCACTTCAGGCCCACGTCGGCCTCGATGGCCGCGGCCAGGTCGTCGTCGGACGCCCCGCCCCGCAGCAGGGCCCGCAGGTCGGTCTCCCGGGTGGCGAACAGGCAGTTGCGGAACATCCCGTCGGCGGTGAGGCGGACCCGGTCGCACGACCCGCAGAAGCTGCGGGTGACGCTGGGGACGATGCCGATCTCGCCCCGACCGTCGGCGTAGACGTAGCGCTCGGCCGGCTGGGAACCCCTGTGGGCCACCGGCTCCAGCGGGTACACCGCGCCGATGGCGGTCAGGATCTCGCTGGCGGACACGACCTGGTCGCCCGTCCAGGCGCCGTCGGCGTCGAGGGGCATGAACTCGATGAAGCGGACGACGACGCCCTTCTCCCGGCCGAAGGTGGCGAAGTCGACCACCTCGTCGTCGTTCACCCCCCGCATGAGGACGGCGTTCACCTTCACGGGGGAGAAGCCGGCCTCGAGGGCGGCGTCGATCCCGTCGAGGACCTGGGGCAGGGCGTCGCGGTGGGTGACGGCCCGGAACCGCTCCGGCTGCAGGGAGTCGCACGAGATGTTGATCCGCTGGAGACCGGCGGCCCGGAGCGCCGGGGCCAGCAGGCGCAGGGTGGCGCCGTTGGTGGTGAGGGCGAGGTCGACGCCGAGGGCGGCCCCGCCGCACCGTCGGCTCCCCCCCGGTGAGGCGGATGCCGGTGAAACCCCACCGCTCCACGCACAGGCGCGCCACCCGCTCGATCTCCTCGAAGGTGAGGACCTCGGCCCGGGGCAGCCAGTCCATCCCCTCCTCGGGCATGCAGTAGCCGCACCGGAAGTTGCAGCGGTCGGTGACCGATAGGCGCAGGTCCCGCACGACCCGGTCGAACGGGTCGACGAGGGGGACGGGGGTCACCCTTCGATGGTACCGAGGAGCATGACGGTGACCGCGCCGCCGCCGGCCACGCCGTCGCCGTCGGGGATGAGGGCGAGGGCGTTGGCCAGGGCCATCGCCCGCAGCAGGTGCGAGGCCTGGCCGCCCGACGGGCGGACGTGGACGCGGCCGTCGCCCCCCTGGGTGGCGATCACCCGGTCGAGGTGGAGCTTGCCGTCCCGCCGGCGGGGGAGGGCCTCGTCGGCCACCGCCTCCACCGTCGGCCGCAGGAGGCGCCCGTCGGGGTGGCCCATCATCCGCCGCAGCCCGGGGCGGACGAACATCTCGAACGACACCATCGACGACACCGGGTTGCCGGGGAGGCCGAAGACGGGCGTCGCCCCCGGCCCGGCCACCCCGAAGGCGAACGGCTTGGCCGGCCGGATCGCCACCTGCCACCAGTCCATGTGCCCGATCCGGTCGAGGACGCCCTTCACGTAATCGAAATCGCCCACGCTCACCCCGCCCGAGGTGACGACGGCGTCGCACGTCGCCAGCCCTTCCTCCAGCTTCGAGCGGATGGCGCCCTCGTCGTCGCGGGCCGTGCCCAGGTCGACCGCCTCGGCCCCCGCCTCCCGCACCATGGCCAGCAGCGTGGGCCGGTTGGAGTCCCGGATCTGGCCCGGGCGGAGCGGTCCCGACCCGTCGACCAGCTCGTCGCCGGTGGAAAGCACCCCCACCCGGGCGGCGGGGAAGACGACGACCTCCGACCGGCCCAGGCTGGCCAGGACCCCGAGGTGCCCGGGGGTGAGCACGGCGCCGGTCTCGAAGACCGTTTGCCCGGCCCGCAGGTCGTCGCCCGCGGAGCGGATGTGGTCGCCGGTGGCCGCGGCCACCTCGACGGTGACCACGTCGCCCTCTGTGGTCGTCCGCTCGACCATCACGATGGCGTCGGCCCCCGCCGGCAGGGGCGCCCCGGTCATGATGCGCACCGCCTGGCCGGGGCCGACCGTGAGCGAGCCCGGGTCGGCCCCGGCGGCGAGGGTGCCCACGACCTCCAGGCGGACGGGAGCGCCGGCCGTATCGGCCGCCCGCACCGCGAACCCGTCCATGGCCGTGTTGGGGAACGGGGGGACGTCGACCCCCGAGACCACCGGCTCGGCCAGCACCCGACCGAGGGCGTCCCCCAGGGGTACGGCCCGGGGCGGCAGGGGTCGGCAGGCGGCGAGGACCCGGGCCCGGGCGTCCTCGACCGGGATCACGTCAGACGAGCCGCTTCCGCTGGACGAGCTGGGCCAGGAAGGTGCGGAACTCGGGCCCCAGGTCCTCCCGGTCGATGGCGATCTCCACCGTGGCCCGCAGGTAGTCGAGCTTGTCGCCGATGTCGTAGCGGCCCTCCTCGAAGAGGAAGCCGTACACCGTCTGGTCGCGGAGCAGCAGCTTCACCGCGTCGGTGAGCTGGATCTCGCCGTTGGCGCCGGGCTGGGTGCGATCGAGGGCCTCGAAGATCTCGGGGGTGAACACGTACCGGCCCATGACGGCCATGTTCGAGGGGGCGTCCTCCGGCCGGGGCTTCTCGACGATGTCGAGGATCCGGACCAGGGCGTCGTCGACCGCCTCCGGCAGCACGCAGCCGTAGGACGAGATGTCCTGCAGGGCGAACTCCTTGAGGGCCAGCACCGACCGTCCGTAGTGCTCGTGGACGTTGAGCATCTCCTGGAGCACGGGCGACGTCTCGGTCATGATGTCGTCGCCCAGCAGGACCACGAACGACTCGTCGCCGACGTGCTGGCGGGCGACGGACACGGCGTGGCCCAGCCCCAGCGGCTCCCGTTGCCGCACGTAGTGGATGTCGGCCATCTCCGCGATTTCCTGCATCTCCTTGAGCTGGTCGAACCGGCCCGACTTCTCCAGGTAGTGCTCGAGCTCGAAGGACCGGTCGAAGTGGTCCTCCACCGAGCGCTTGCCCCGACCGGTGATGATGAGGATGTCGCGGATCCCGGCCCGGACCGCCTCCTCCACCACGTGCTGGATGGCGGGCTTGTCGACGACCGGCAGCATCTCCTTGGGCTGGGCCTTGGTCGCGGGCAGGAAGCGGGTGCCGAGCCCGGCCGCGGGGATGACCGCCTTGCGCACCGCCTTCATCCGTGCTCGCCTCCCGATCCGTCGCCTTGGGCGTGCTCCACTCGATCCCTTCCGCCGGCCTTGGCTCGGTAGAGGGCGCTGTCGGCCGCCGCCAGGAGCTCCTTGCCCGACGACCCGTGCTCAGGGTAGGCGGCCACGCCCACCGACAAGGTGACCCAGATGGGGCCGGTGTCGAGGTCGAAGGGGCGGTCGCCGACCGCGGTGCGGATCTTGTCGGCCAGGCGCAGGGCGCCGGCGAGGCCCGTCTTGGGCAGGAGCAGGGTGAACTCGTCGCCGCCGGGACGGGCCACGATGTCGACCTCGCGGGTGGCGTCGGTGAGGCGGCGGGCGGTCTCGATGAGGACTGTGTCGCCGGCCTGGTGGCCGATGGTGTCGTTCACCGGCTTGAAGCCGTCGAGGTCGCAGTAGAGGACCGAGAAGGGCTCGCCGAAGCGCACCGCCCGGGAGAGCTCGGCCTCGATGCGCAGGGCCAGGTGGCGGCGGTTCCACAGCCCGGTGAGGCCGTCGGTGAGCGACAGGCGGGTGGCTTCGTCGTAGAGGAAGCTGCTGTCGATGGCGATCTCGCCCTGGCGGATGAGGGCGCTGAGCATGGCCACGTCGTCACCATCGTACGGACGGGCCTTTCCCCGGCCGTAGTAGGCGAGGACGCCGAAGGGGTTGCTCCCCGAGCGGACGGGCACGGCCAGGGCCGTCGTCACCCCGCCCGCGGGCTCGCCGGGGGCGGGCTGGCCGCCGAGGTCGGAGGGCCACACGACCACCTGGTGGGACTGGGCGGCGGCGCCGGCGATGCCTTCCCCGGGACCGAGATCGGGCACGTCGACGTCGATGCCGACCTTGTCGTAGGCCCGCAGCCGCTCCGATCCCGCCACCGAGACGTAGAACACGGCGGTGGGGGCTTCGAGGTAGCACGCCGTCGTCCGGAGAAGGGACGCGATGAGCACGGCCCGGTCGTGGCTCGACGCCATGGCGTCCCCGAGGCGGCCGAGGGCGTCGAGGAAGGCGTCCCGCATCGCCTCCAGCTCGCGTACACGCGAGGCCAGGTCGTCCACCAGCGCAATCGTAGAGGGGCACCGTCCTCCGCCGTACTCGGAGCGGTGGCCTATGCTGGCTGGCACTCCAGCCTGTCGACTGCCAGCGCCCGCCGTCCGAGGACCTGAATGCCCAAGTACGAATACGCCTGCAAGTCGTGTGGCGAGCGGATCGAGGTCAAGCAGTCCTTCGTGGACGAGCCTCTCACCGAGTGCCCCACGTGCGGCGGAACGCTGCGCAAGGTCTTCTCCAGCCCCGGGATCGTGCTCCGTGGGCCCGGGTTCTACCGCACCGACCACCGCAGCCCCTACCGGCCCGACGGCACCCGGCCGGCAGAGCGCGACAAGGACAAGGACCGGGAGCCGGTCTCGTCCGACTCCAAGGGGTCGTCCGAGAAGAACGGCGGCGACTCCGACTCGAAGGGCTCGAGCGAGTCGAAGAAGGCGTCGGGTTCGGGTTCGGGGTCGGGTTCGGGGTCGGGGTCGGGGTCGGGCGAGGGTGGCGGAGGGTCGTCGGGCGGGTCGTCGGGGTCGTCGGAGTCGGGCGACACGGGCGGCTCCAAGGACACGGCCCGCACCGCCTAGCCCGGCGCGAGCGGTGGCCCTTCCGTCGGCCGAGATCGGCATCTTCGGCGGCACCGGGTTCTACCGCTTCCTCGACCACCTGCGGGAGGTCGCGGTCGCCACCCCCTTCGGGCCGCCGTCGGCCAAGCTGGCGGTGGGGGAGGTGGGCGGTCGCCAGGTGGCGTTCCTCGCCCGCCACGGGGTCGACCACGAGCTGCCGCCCCACAAGGTCAACTTCCGGGCCAACGTGTGGGCGCTGCGGCGGCTGGGGGTGCGGCGCATCCTGGCCCCGTGCTCGGTGGGGTCGCTGCAGCCCCACGTGAAGCCGGGTGAGTTCGTGGTCGTCGACCAGCTCGTCGACCGCACCCGCGGCCGGGCCGACACCTTCTTCGACGGTCCGACGCTCGCCCACGTGTCCTTCGCCGACCCCTACTGCCCCGAGCTGCGGCGGGCGGTGATCGCCGCGGCCCGGGCCGAGGGGGTCGTGGTCCACGAGACGGGGACGGTGGTGGTCATCCAGGGACCGCGGTTCTCGACCCGGGCCGAGTCGCGGTGGTTCGGGTCCGCCGGCTGGGAGGTCGTGAACATGACCCAACACCCGGAGGCGATCCTCGCCCGGGAGCTGGGGATGTGCTACTCGGGCGTCGCCCTCGTCACCGACTACGACGCCGGGTTGGAGGGGGTGGCGGGCATCGAGCCGGTGACGATCGAGGTCGTGTTCCGGGTTCTGGCCGAGAACATCGAGAAGGTGCAGGCCACGCTCATGCGGGCGGTGCCGACCATCCCGGTCGAGGCGTCGTGCGCGTGCGCGGTGGGGGCGCCCGACCCGGGTGGGCTGCCGGAGGCGTAGAGCCGAACAGGCCGTCGGGGGCGACCCGGGTGGGGCATCCGAGTGTGCAAGAACGTGGGATATACCGACATGGGTGCACAGTCGGCGGGGCGGCGGTAGGGTTTCTCCACTTCCTCCTCCGGTTTCGGTCGTCCGTCGAGGAGGTTGGGCCGTGCGTCGGTCTGCCCGCGTCACCCGTTCGCCGTTCGCCTATTGGCTGGTCGTGGCCGTGCTCGCCCTGCTCACGGGGATGGTGGCGGCCCGGCTGGTGGCCGATGCCGGGGCCCTCGCTTCCCGCTACGGGCCCTTGCGGCCGGTCGTGGTCTCCATCCGGCCGCTCGAGCCGGGGTCGATGGTCGACGCCGCCGACCTCGCCGTGCGCCAGGTCCCGGGATCGCTCGTGCCCGCCGACGCCATCCCGTCGACCGACGCCATCAGGGGTCGGACGGTGGTCGCGCCGGTCTTTCCCGGCGTCCCGATGGTCGGGGCCCAGGTCGCCCCGAACGGCCGGCGGGGGTTGGCCGCCCTCCTCCCGCCCGGCAGCCGGGCGGTGGCGGTGCCCAACGGGCGTCCCAGCCTGGCCCTCGTCCGGGGCGACACCGTCGACGTGCTGGCCACCTTCGACCCGACCGACGCCGACGGCGACGCGCCCACGTTCCCCGTTGCCACCGCGGCGCTGGTCGTCGACGTGGGTGACGAGTCGGCGGCGGTGGCGGTCACCCCCGACGAGGCGGCCCGGGTGGCGTTCGCCCTGGCCAGCGGGGTCGTCACCCTCGCCCTGGCCTCGCCCGGACCCGACCTCGGCGTCAGCGGAAGTTCGTCGCCACCAGCGCCAGCACCGCCAGCCCCACGGTCACCCGATAGATGACGAAGGGGGCGAACGACCGGGTCCGCACCACCCGCAGCACCAGCCACACGGCGAGCGAGCCGGTGACGGCCGACGCTAGCATCCCCCAGGCGAACGCGGGCAGGGTCCCCGACGGCAGCCCGTCGCCGGCGAAGACCTTGGCCGCCTGGAACAGGCCCGCGCCGGCGATGATCGGCAGGCTCATCAGGAACGACAGCCGGGCGGCCGCGTCCCGCTGGAAGCCGCGCACCCGGCCCGCGGTGATGGTGATCCCCGACCGGGACACGCCCGGCACCAGCGCCGCCGCCTGGCAGAGGCCCATCACCGCCGCGTCCCGGAACCGGAACTCCTCCTCGTCCCGGGTCCCCGGCAGGCGGTCGGCGACGAGCAGGACCAGCCCGAAGACGATCAGCATCACCCCGATGAGCCAGATCTGGCCCAGGTGGTCGCCCGCCGTCGACTCGAGCAGCGCCCCGGCGGCGGCGCCGGGCACGGCCGACAGGAGGAGCAGCCAGGCCAGGCGCTGATCGGCGCCGTCCACCCGGCGGGTCCGCACCGAGGCCCACGCCGCCCCCGCCAGCCGGACCAGGTCGGCGCGGAAGTAGGCGGCCGCGCCGAGGAACGTCCCCAGGTGGAGGGCGACGTCGAACGTGCGGTTGAGGTCGGCGTGGGCGGAGCCGGTCAGCTCTGTCCATCCGAAGAGCCAGGGGACGAGGATGAGGTGGCCGCTGGACGAGATCGGGAGGAACTCCGACAGTCCCTGGACGACGCCGAGGACGATGGCGTGGAGGACGGGGATGGTGTCGGGTGTGGCGGCGCTGAGCACGACGCCGAACGCTAGCGGCCTGCTCTCGCCCCGATGGCCCGGGCTGGACGGCCACGAGCTCTGTCTCGTGGCCGGGGGCTACGACCCGCTGAGCGTCACGTCCCGGATGACGAGGGTGACGCCGGCCGCCCCGCCCGGCAGCCACTCGCGGTCGCCGCCGACGGCCACCACGTCCTGCAGCATGCGTTGCAGGGTGGACGCGATGGTGGCCTCCCGCACCGGTTCCGCCCGTTCGCCGCCCCGCACCATGAGGCCCTCGACGCCCACCGAGAAGTCGCCGCTCACCGGGTTGACGCCCGAGTGCAGGCCGCTCACCGACTGCACCAGAAGCCCCTCGCCCGTCTCGGCCAGCAGCTCGTCCTGCGACCGCGTTCCCGGCGTGAGGGCGAGGGCCCGGCTGCCGACGCCCGGACCGGTCATGTACCCGCCCCGCACTGCGGCCGCGTTGGACGCCTGCCCGGTGCGGCGGCCGGTGTAGGAGTTGTGCAGGAAGCCGGCCAGCACGCCGCCGTCGATGAGGACGTTGCGCCGGCTGGCCAGGCCCTCGGCGTCGAACCGGGACGCCCCGTAGGCGAGAGGCTCGGTGGGGTCGTCGACCAGGGTGAGGTGGGGGACGGCGACGGCCTGGCCCTCGCGGCCGGCGAACAGCGACCGGCCCTTGATGGCCGACTCGGCGCTGAGCGTCGACGAGAGGACGCCCAGGAACGAGGCCGTGACCCGCGGGTCGAAGACCACCGTCAGCCGCCGCGACGCCGGCTTGCGGGCCCCCAGCATGCGGGTGGCCCGGTCGGCGGCGTCGGCCGCGGCCTGGTCGACGTCGAGCTCGGCCG
>Ga0207687_10001559_pt1 | contig 15750 bp, 8 predicted proteins | sample KBSM54metaG_FD_184399 | JGI IMG/M metagenome (GOLD analysis project Ga0207687, IMG submission 184399) | Miscanthus rhizosphere microbial communities from Kellogg Biological Station, Michigan, USA - KBS M5-4 metaG (SPAdes) (version 2) | ecosystem: Host-associated > Plants > Roots > Rhizosphere >...
CTTGTTTTTTTCACGCAGGGATTCTAGCAGGGTACCCCTCCCCCTCCCCGTCAATTAGGATTCCAAAGGGCTTACACAATTCAACCCCGGGGATACCCACTTCAACCCCGCTTTTCGGATCACCAGATCACCTGATCAACGGATCACCCGATTTCTTGCCCCACCCCCAATTTTTGCACTTCTAATTGCAAACAAAGCACTTACCCAAATCGACCCTTGCGTGGCGCTTGGGTGGACCTTGCGTGATCCTTGGGTGACGCTTGGGTGACCCAAGGGTGACCCAATCCCAAACCCAAACCCAATCCCAAGCAGGCAGAGGGTCGCAGTTCTTTTGTTTTGGTCTTGATTTGGCTAATTGCCAGTTGCCAATTGCTAGCTGCTTGTTTTCAAAGATCTTTTCTTGCTCACACCCTGAGGCGCAGCCGAAGTATAGCGCCGTTTGTTCGCCCATTCAAGCGCGAATTAGGACATGCCTTGACAACGCCGCCGTCCGAAACCATATCATTTTCGCGCTGCCAATCTTTCTCCCCTGTCGACCTGCCATCCTGAACCGCGAAGGCGAGCTTTGGATGAGCCGGAGCGAGTGAAGGATCTGCTGCGCTGCACTCAATCGGCGCGTTGGGACTAGTAATCCCCTGCCGTAGATTCTTTCAGGACGGCCATCTTTTTCAGCGTCATTCTGCTTTAGCCTTCTTCTTCATCACCCTCTTAATGTGCTAAGTAACTTGCTAGTAGTTTTAAACCAAGGTAAGCTGCTGCTGCTATCCTCTGGTAATTGTTGAATAGTTAGAGTGGCATGCCGAAAGCCTAGGGGGCCCACAGATGATCAGTAATTCGCTGATGAAAGTTCGCGTGCCAGCCAGGTTTATTACGGTCTCATTGATATTGTTGTCGAGTGCGTTTGCATTTGGGCAACGACCCTCCCCGGTTGTTGAACGCCCGGCAGTTGGGGACCATATGCGTCTACCCATGGGGTTTGAAAAGTACGTTAGCCAATCTAACGTCGACTTTGTTGCCCAGTCCCCAGGCTATTCAGTTTTTCTCTCGCGTGGTGAGGTTATCGTTAGCTTTGGCTCTCGGGCCGGCGAATCGGTGCCGCCGGAGCTGGTGCGGATCAGCTTTGCGGGAACGAACAAGCAATCGGAAGCGTCAGCTGAAGATCCGCTCCCCGGTGTCATTCACTACTACATTGGCAATGATCCCAGTTTATGGCGCACTAACGTACAGCGTTTTCGCCGGGTGCGCTACCCCGAGTTGTATCCAGGTATAGGCCTCCTTTTTTATTGCGGCCCGCAAGATGACGGCCGGCAGGAGTTGGAGTTTGACTTTGAGGTCTCACCCGGGCATGAAGTGTCAGCCATCTCGATGAAGTTTCAGGGCGCGGCGGCGCGCAAGGTTGATGGAGGCGTGGAACTGGTTACGCCCCGGGGCAGGGTTGCGTTGCTCAAAAAGCCGGAACTCTATCAGCTTCGTCAGGGGAAGCGCGAACCCGTGAGTGGCTGGTACGTTGAGCGGGAGGCCGGCGAAATCGGGTTTGCGGTTGCCGATTATGACAGGAATCTACCTCTCGTCATTGACCCAGCGCTCGCCTATTCAACGTTGATTCAACGCTTGATGGAGCTGACGCTTTTTCCTGGACAGTTTCCCCCCGGCACGGAGATCTTTGAGGGCGACAACGTGAGCGGAATTGCCGCCGATGGCAGCGGCGCCGCATACATCACAGGGAGCGCCTTCGTACCTGATCCGAGTTTTGGTTTTCTACCCGGGCCGCCCATAGCCCCTGCTTCCAATGTGCTTGTTTCAGAGGCATTCGTAGTGAAGCTGGATCCCACGGGTTCAAATCTGGTTTACACAGCCTATCTGGGTGGCAATTCCTCGACGATTACGAGCTCCGGCGCACAAAGCATTGCGTTGGACGCAGGCGCCAATGCCTATATCGTGGGAACTACCAATTCGCCCACCTTCGTAACCACACCCGGCGTGTTCAACCGGACCCCCGTATGTCCGACAGAAACAAGATCGAATAAGAACTGCAGTGAGCTCTTTGCCGCCAAGTTGGACAGCACCGGCCACCTGGTTTTCGCCACTTTCCTGGTCAACGGAGGTTCCACCGATACCGCCGGACCGTCATTGGGCAGCCAGAGGATCGGTGTGGATGGGTCTGGCGGGATATATGTGGCGGGCAATATCGGCCCGGCTCTCTTTATTGTTCCCAAAGACCCGGCGCCGCCTTCTGTAGCTGGGTTGAATGTTACGCCGGGAGCTTTTCAAGCAACCAGGAAAAGTAACTTCTCCGGCTACGCCTTGAAGTTACATGCAGACGGTTCGGCGCTCGACTACTCTACCTATCTCGGCGGAAGTACCACGGAGCAGGTCGGCGGCGTGGTTGCGGACGCCACGGGCGTTGCTTATGTCGCTGGCCAGACCGGCTCAGCTGATTTCCCGACGACTGCAGGGGCGTTTCAAACCACCAACTCCGGAAGGAGCGCCTTCTTTACCAAGATCAAAACTGACGGCTCGGGCCTGCTGTATTCCACATTCCTGGGCGCCGCCGGGATCAATTCTCAAGCGAATGGGATTGCCATTGATGCGACGAATAATGCCTTGCTGGCAGGCAGCACCACCGGTCCGGGATTTCCGACGACAGCTGGGGCCTTCAAGACGAACGTGATCGGTTCCGGCGGCTTCAATTTTGTATCGGAATTTGATACTGCGGGTAACCTTGTGTTTTCGACCTATATCGGAGACAACGCAAACACCACGGGCATCGCGGTTGACACCACCGGTGTCTATGTCGCCGGACTGACTTCTTCGGCAAACTATCCCCTGTTGAACTCTATTGAGCCGCCGCCCCTTCCCGGAGAAGTTCCCATGTATGTGACCAAGCTGAACCTGACGGGCTCGGCGCTGGTCTATTCGACTCTGGTGGGGAACTCGCTGGCCGCCGGACCGTTTTCTATCGGGAATCCGGGGATTTCAGGGATGGCTTTGGATAGCAGTCAGAATGTATATCTGGCCGGGACACCCAGCGATGTGTTTCCTACAACTCTGGGTGCCTTTCAGCCTTTGCCGCAAACCATAACGCTGGCCGCCCGCGCAGGATTCGTCACCAAAGTTGCTCCCGCGCTGGGTGCGCCCGTCCCGGTGGTAACGCCGCGAGTATTTACTTTTCCAAACCCGCTTCAGCAGGGAGTCTCCAGCGCTCCCCTGGTTGTCAAGCTCAGCAACTATGGCGACGCCGATTTGATTTTCACCGGGGTCACGCTCGCGGGAACGAACGCGGCTGATTTCTCGCAGACCAACAACTGCCCAGCTACGGTACTGGCGGGGAAGAATTGCATTGTGACGGTTGTCTTTACGCCAACCGTGCCCAGCGGCACCAGGCTGGCTAGCCTGGTGTTTACTTTTGGCGGCGGTCTGACCACACAAACAGTGGCTCTTACCGGTATGGCCGGCACTCCCATATTCCAGATCACGCCAACTCCCGGTGATTTTGGGACCATTGGTCAACTGGAAAACAGCGTGAAGAATTTCACCATCACCAATACCGGAACCGGGCCGCTCACCATGTCGAATGCAACGCTTATTCCCACCGGTAACTTTCCCAGTACCGACTTCAGTTTTGGTCCCACCAACTTAGGCCCGTCGGCCACATTGTTACAACCGGGGCAATCCACGTCGTTCCAGATATGGATGCACGTGGGACTGGACTTTGGAAATCTCACGGCGCAGTTCAGGGTCGATGACAATTCGCCCGGCAGCCCGCACATCTTTCAGCTCACCGGATTTGGATTTCATTCCACGCCCGACTTTGCCATGAGCATGCCGGACGGCGCAGCCGCAACCGCCACCGTTACGGCGGGGCAGACTGCAACGTACAACGTGATCGTGGCGAGCATACCGGGATTTGGCTTGGGCGGGGGCGCCATCTCTATCAGCTGCAGCGGCGCTCCGCCAGGCGCGAGATGCAACACCAGCACCGCGTCGCTTCCTCTGCCGGACAATAACCCGGAAACCGTGGTGGTTTCCGTGAGCACTACAGCAGCTACGGCATCGTTACGGCCGGCGGGCCCAGTATTGTGGTGGCCGGTGGTTGCGCTGGCAGGAATGTTCTGCATTCGGCCGCGCAGAAATCGCTCAGGGAAACTCCTGCTCACTGCGTGTCTACTGATAGTGGCCTGCGTTCTGACGTCTTGTGGCGGAGGTGGCGGAACAGGTAGTTCACCAGGCGTGCCCACGCCTCCGGGAACATACACGTTGACGTTCACAGCCAGCTCCGGAACGGTCACTCATACTTTTCCGTTGACGCTGATCGTAAAGTGAAGCTGGAAGCGCTGAGTGGGCGTCTACCACAATCCGCGTCTATCCGCGGTAAAACTCCCCGCATTTCTCCGCGCCTCCGCGGTGAAGATTCCCCTACCCCAATGCCCCGTCATACGTGATCGGCAACGCGAGCACGGCTTCACATCCTGTCCGGTCAGAGCGGTTGGCGAGTTGCAGCACGCCGCCGTGGGCTTCTGCGATCTGTCGGCTCAGGATCAGACCGATGCCGCTGCCGCCGTGCTTGGTGGTGAAGAATGGAACGAAAAGGTTGTCACTGTTGAGCAGGCCGGGGCCCTGGTCGCGAATGAAGACTTCAACGCTGCGCGCGTTGGTGCGCCAGCCCACTTCAACGGTGCCGGGATGCTTGAGCGTGGGATCAAGCGAGGCGTCAACGGCGTTGCGGATCAGGTTGATCAGCACCTGCTCAATCTGGTCAGGGTCGGCTTCAATGGTGATGGGCGGGCCGCTGAGCGTGGTGACGGGAAGACGGCGCTCAAGCGATGCGGCGCGCTGAACGAGGGGGCCGATATCGATGCGGGAGCGCGTAGGCGCAGGCATGCGCGCAAGACGCGTGTAAGCCTGCATGAATCGGTTGAGCGATTCAACGCGGTTTTCAATCACGCGCAGGCCCTGGTTCATGTCCTGGGCAACGTCTTCTGGCAGGGCGGCGCGCGCGGTGAGCGAACCCAGCGTGCCGGCAATGGACTTGATTGGCGCGAGTGAATTGTTCAGCTCATGGCCCAGCACGCGGATGAGCCGCTGCCAGGCCTGGCGCTCTTCTTCACGCAGGGCGCGGCTGAGATCGGAGATGATGAGCAGTTGATGCGGCACGCCGTTTTCGCGGAACTCAGTGTGGCTGATGGCCCATCGGCCATACTTGCCGGGGAAAGTCATCTGCACCGTCTGCGGGCCGGGCGATTGCAGAAATTCTTTCAGACCAAGCTCTTCCGCAGTGAGGCCGAGCATGCGTGGAGCGATGCGTCCCATGAGCTGTTCACCGGCGCGGTTGACGATGCGCAGACGCTGTTGCTGATCGAAGGTGAAGACCGCGACGTCGATCTCCATCATGACTTTTTTGAGCAGAGCCGTGGCCTCAAGCGCGCTGATCTTCTGTTGTTGCAGGCGGATGGCCAGCGAGTTGATTTCGTAGATCAGGTCGGCGAGAGAATCTTCGCGTCCGCCGCCGCGCAAGCGAAATGAAAAATCTTCTTCGCGGATGGCCGCCACCATGTTGGAAAGCGTTTGCATCGGGCGGATGACCTGGGCGTGCAGCATTGAGCTGCCGATCATCCAGGCCAGCACGATGAAAAGAGTGACTGTCCATTTGAGTTCCAGCGAGGGGTCGCCGAGCCAGAGAAAAAGTTCGGCAACGATTGCGCCAGGCAAACTGATGAGCAAAGTCATCAACAGAATGCGCGTATCGAAATTCAGCTTGATCCGGGTGTTGGGCTTTACGGCGAAGCGAGCGGATTGAGGTTGCGGATCAGAGGCCATACTTTTGCATGCGACGATAGAGCGCGCTTCGGCTCAAACCGAGCGCGTCCGCCGCATGGCTGATATTACCTGAATGGCGCGCCAGGGCTTTCTTGATCAGCAGATTTTCAACTTCTTCCAGGCTCAGGTCTTCAATGCGTCCGGTAACGGCTTTGTCGGTTTCCAGGCCCAGATCGACGGACTGAATGTGATCGCTGGTGCTCATTAAAACAGCGCGTTCCGTGGCATGGTCCAGCTCACGCACGTTTCCTGGCCAGGGATGGTCCAGCATTTTCTGCAGCGCTGAAGGCTCAAAGCCCTTCACCGGCTTGCGATATCGCTGCGCATACAGCTTAAGAAAATGCGACGCCAGCAGCGGAATATCTTCTTTGCGTTCACGCAACGGCGGAATAGGAAGTTCAACCGTGTTGAGACGAAAAAGCAAATCCGGACGGAAGCGCCCTTCAGCGCTCTCCAGCTTTAGGTCAGCATTGGTGGCAGAAATCACACGCACATCGACTTTATGCGTCTTCGACGAACCCTCCCGCTCCATCTCGCCGGTTTCCAGCACGCGCAGAAGCTTGGCTTGCTGCTTCATTGGGACGTTGGCAATCTCGTCGAGAAACAACGTGCCGCGGTCCGCCAGCTCAAAGCGCCCGACTCTATCCGCGCGCGCGTCAGTAAATGCGCCTTTCACGTGGCCAAACAACTCGCTTTCAAACGTGCCTTCCGGCAGGCCGCCCGTGTTCACGGTAATCATCGGCCGTCCGCTGCGCGAAGAAAGCGCGTGCAGCGTCTGCGCCACAACTTCTTTGCCGGTGCCGTGCTCGCCGGTAATCAGGACGTTCGCATCGCTTGGCCCAATGCGGCTCAGCAGCGTCAGCAACGGCTCCATGGCTTTCGATTCCGCAATGAATACCGGCCGGTTCTGCGCGCGCAGCAAACTGTTTTCCGCTTCCAGCCGTTCCGCGCGCCGCATGATGCGGTACAAATCTACCTGCGTGCGAATAATGCTGAGCAAACGATGGTTGTCCCACGGCTTCTGGATAAAATCACGCGCGCCGCGGCGCATGGCTTCCACGGCCAGTTCAACGCTGCCCCACGCCGTCATCACCACGATGGGCAGTTTGCTGTCCGCCTGCTGCACACGAGAGAGCAGATCAATGCCTTCCTGGCCGGAGGTGGTGTCCCTTTGATAATTCAGGTCCATCAGCATGATGTCGAATTCGTTGCTCTGCACCGCTTCCAGCGCGGAAGCAGGACTGCTGACCGTCTCCGTCGCAAACCCTTCGGCCTTCAGCAGCAGGCGCAACGCTTCGCGAACGTCCGCCTGATCGTCGGCAATCAAAATGCGCACCGGCTCAGACCTGGTCGCTGTGGTGCTCACGAATTCCTGCGCTTTAGTCGACACCAAACTTCTCCTGCTTTCAAAACTTCATTGCTCGATCGGCAGCGCTTAAGCCGTCGCGCTACCCGGATGCACCGCGGAGTCTTCCACAATCCATCCATCTTTGAGTTGAATGATCCTGTTGCCAAACGCCGCGTTCGCTTCCGAATGCGTCACTTGAATGATCGTAGTTCCCTGCTCGTTCAACTTTCTGAACAGCTCCATGATCTCTTTGGCCTGTCCGGAATGCAGATTCCCCGTTGGCTCGTCGGCCAGAATCAATTTAGGATTTCCCGCAACCGCGCGTGCCACACCCACCAACTGCTGCTGTCCGCCGGAAAGCTGGTTGGGATAAAGATCTTTCTTGCCCACAATCTGAAAGCGATCCAGAATATCCGCCACCATCGACGCACGCTGCGCGCGCGGAATATCGCGGTAAGAAAGCGGCACATCAATATTTTCCTGCACGGTCAGATTGTCCAGCAGGTGATAACTCTGGAACACAAAGCCAACAAACCTGCGGTTCAGCTCCGCGCGTTTCTTGCGATCAAGTTTGTGTACCAGCTGTTCGGCAAAAACGTATTCGCCGGCCCAGCCATCGTCCAACATGCCAATAATGCTCAGCAGCGTGGTTTTGCCCGCGCCAGAAGGGCCCATGATCGTTACAAACTCGCCCTCTTTTATATCCACATTGATGCGGCGCAGCAGCCACACCGTACCGGCCGGGCTCTTAATAGTTTTTTCAACGTTGCGAAGTTGAATCATGTGTCCTTTGTTGAACTGTGGAAACTCTTCTTTTATTTTCTCATGACCGCCAAGCTGTCACTCTGCCCAATACCGTGTTGCTATTCATACCGCAATGCGATCATGGGATCTACTTTTGCCGCTCTCCGCGCCGGAATATAACAAGCCAGCATCGCGGCGGCGCTCAGGATCAGCGCGATCACAACGAACGTCGCAGGATCACGCCGCCCCACTCCGTAGAGCACGTTCGGCAGCAGGTTCGTCAGCCCCATCGCCAGCGGCACGCCGATCGCCAGCCCGATCACCGTCAGCCTGATTCCTTCACGCAACACCACGCTGACTATATTTTTCTGGTCCGCGCCCAGCGCCAGCCGGATGCCGATCTCTCTGGTGCGCTGGTTCACCCAGTATGAAAGCACGCCATAAATTCCAATCGCGGCCATAACCAGCGCGAGTGCAGCAAACGTGGTGATCAAAAACATCAGCGTCCGCTCTGAAGTCATGGAGCGCGAAATCAACTGGTCCATGGTGGCAACGCTATTGAGCGGCAGGCTGTTGTCCATGCCCGCCACCAGTCTGCGCAACTGCTGGACTGCAACGGCACCATCGCCTTTGCTGCGGATCACCAGAGATCGGCCCGCGATGGGGACGTGATAGCGCTGGTGCTGATCGAACGGGACCAGTAGCTCTTCATCGTGCAGCCACTGCTCCCCAAAATGCCTCACATCATTGACCACGCCCACAATGGTGAACCAGGGATTATTCTGGCTGGCCAGGTCCCGGGCCTTGCCCAGCCTGACGCGCTTGCCAATTGCATCCTGATCGTGCAGCCAGTCATGGACAAATGATTTACTCACCAAAGCCACGGGCATGCTGCTGTCATTGTCTGAGTGAGTAAAATTTCTCCCCTGAAGCAATGGGACCTTCATGGTATCCAGATATTCAGGCGTGATGTAGTGCAGCCGTGTGTAATTTATTTCGCTTGGCGCGGGGTAAGGATCACCTTCCACTAGAAAGCCATAGCCCCAGTTGTCGCCGGAAAATTCCAGCGGCACGCTGACGGTGGAAGATTCAATGCCCGGAGTAGCATTCAGCTTTTCCACCAACGTGTCAAAGAATGCGTCCATCTCTGGCTGGGTTTTGTATTTATTCAAAGGAAGATGGATTCCGGCTGTAATGAGATTGTGATGATCGAATCCTGTATCTTGCCTGGCAAGCCGAATAAAGCTTTGAACCAGCAGTCCTGCGCCAACCAGCAAGACAAGGGAAACTGCAAGTTCAGCAACCACAAGAATATTCTTGGTTCGCTGCCGTCCGGCGCTGACAGTTTTCTGCGTTTCACCCTGCAAGGCTCCACGAAAACGCGAAACATGCCATGCTGGAATCAACCCAAAGCAAATGCCGGTAAGCAGCGACACAAAAACCGTAAAGACTACCGCCGGACCGTTCAGATGAATCTCCGGCACGCGAGTCAGCGTTGTCGATGCAAAAATCACCAGCGCCTTTACTCCAGCGCTTGCTAGCAGCAGTCCCAGCGCCCCGCCGGAAACGCCTAACAGCACGCTCTCCGTCAGCATCTGGCGGAAGAGCCTTGAGCGTGAAGCGCCCAGGGACAGGCGAATCGCCATCTCGCTTTGCCGCGCGGTAGCCCGCGCCAGCAGCAGGTTCGCAACGTTGGCGCAGGCCACCAGCAAGACCAGCCCTACCGCTGCCATCAGGACCAGGAGCCAGTCATGCGCCCTCCAGGTCACTTCATCGTAAAGGGACTGAATATTTGCTTGTTTTGCATAATCCACGTCGGGATATGCCTTGGCCAGCCGCGCCGATATCAGATCAAAATCAGACTGCGCCTGTGTCATGGTCACGTCCGGTTTAAGTCGAGCGATGGCTTGCACCCCGTCGTGTTTGGCACGGTCCTGCTTTTCGCGCGTATCAGCAGTCAATCCAATGGGGACGAAAACTTCGGCGGTATCACGCAGCGGAAACTGAAAGTCCGGCGGTATTACGCCCACCACACTGTAGGATCGGTCATCCAGGTTGATCACCCGATTCAGCGCTTGCGGATTGCCACCCAGCCGTTGTTGCCAGAACTTGTAGCTTACTAATGCGACAGGAGTGGCTGTGGGTTGATCGTCCGCAGGCAGCAAACCACGGCCCATGATCGGCGTGACGCGCAAGGTTGGGAAGAAACCCTCAGAAACATAGCTTCCGGGAACCAGTTCAGCGTCACCGTGACCGGTCAGCACAAATGAAACAGCTTGCATCGCCCCCATGCGTTCAAACACATGGTTCTGTGCAACCCAATCTACATAATTTGGATAACCAATGCTGGAATAGCCATTGCCCTCGCTCAGAAAAACCAGCCGGGCCGGCTCGGGATACGGCAGCGGCTGTAATAGGACCGCATTCACCACGGTAAAGATGGCTGAATTCGCTCCGATGCCCAGCGCCAGCGTAAGCACCGCCACCGCGGCAAAGCCGGGATTCCTCCGCAGCATGCGGAGCGCGTAGCGAACGTCTTGGACGAGAGTTCCCATATTTATTCGTAACGTAGCGCGATCATTGGATCCACTTTCGTCGCCCGGCGCGCCGGAATGTAGCTAGCCAACAATGTGATCGCCAGAAGCACTGCGATCACCAACAGCATTGAAACCGGATCGGTGCCTTTCAGCCCAAACAGCATCGACGAAAAAAGTCGGCTCGCCAATATTGCAGACGGTATTCCAATCACCACTCCCAGCAGGACGAGTATTCCCGCTTCCTGCAAGATCATTTTCAGCACGCTGCCACGCTGCGCGCCCAGAGCCATTCGCACGCCAATTTCGCGGGTACGGCCAGCCACGGAGTATGAAAGGATTCCATACAGCCCAATCGCGGCCAGCAGCAGCGCCAGGCCGGCAAAAAAGCTGGCGAGGCGCGCAATCAGGATCTGATCGCTAATCGATCTTTCAGTCAGTTCGTTGAGCGCACGAACACTATTCACCGGAACGTTCGCGTCCTTGTTCTTGAGCTGTTTGCGCACGGCATCAGCCACGGCCACGGGATTTCCCACCGTCCTCACCACAAAGTTCACCACAGGAACATTGCCCAACGCCTGCGAAATCGGTAGGTAGAACCTTCGATCCACTTTGCCTTTCAGTTTGTGGTCACGGGCATCACGCGCAACTCCCACAATTTCCACCGCCCCTTTGGATTCCGGATCTTCAACAATAAATTTTCTGCCGATTGGATTCGCCGCGCCAAAATAAAACTTCGCCATCGTCTCATTGATCACGGCGACCCGAGGCGAACTCCCGGTGTCTTGGAGCTCAATGTCGCGGCCTAAAAGCATTGGAATTCCTACGCCGTGGAAATAGTTCGGCCCCACCTCGTCGAACGCGGCTTGCAAGTCAGCGTCATTCTTTGAGGTGTAACCTTCCACCTTGATACTGTTTCCGGATTCGCTTCCGCTGAACAGCCCGTTCTTCGAACTCGTCACGGCGCGAACTCCGGGCAAGCTGGCGATTTGCTCCGCCATCTCATTGGCAAAGCTTGCGATCCTGGCTTTGCTATATCCCGCCGCTAATGGATCGGTGGAGACCACTAGCAAATGCTCGCGGTTATAGCCCAGGTCCACATTGCGGATATTTTGCAGGCTATGCACCAGCAGCCCGGCAACAAACAGCACCAGCAGTGACACGGCAACCTGGCCTGTCACCAGCAATTTTCCCCAGTTCCAGCCGGCATTGGCGCTGCTTCCATTTTGCGAGCCGGACTTCAACGTAAGGGCCACAGCTACGCTGCGTGAGCGCAGAGCCGGTATCAGTCCAAACAAAACGCCGGTAAGCAGGCACACCACAGCGGTAAAAACGAATACCCGCAGATCGGGTGAAGCTTCCAGATCTTTGTTGCCGCTTAATTTCAGCAGCGCATCAGTCCCCCAACGCGCCAGCAAAAATCCCAACGCTCCACCGGTAAAAGCCAGCAGAATGCTTTCCGTTAAAAGTTGCCGCACGATGCGGCTCGGAGCGGCTCCAATCGCCACTCTTACCGCGAATTCCTTTCTGCGCGAAGACGCCCTGGCCAGCAGCAAGTTGGCCACATTGACGCATGCAATCACTAGCACCAGCGCCACAATCACCATCAGTAGCAGGAGCGGTTGCTGAAAGTCGCCACGCAGGTCTGAAAAACCGCCTCCGCCTGCGCTCACCGGGACCTTGTCTGCCTTCAGATTGTCCAGATCGTCCTTGGAAAGTTTTGCTTTTAGCGGCCCACTGACCAACTGCTGGACCACCAGGTTCACATTCGCCGCGGCTTTTTCCACCGTCACGCCGGGCTTCAGCCGGGCAATCACATGCAACCAGCTTGAGTTGTAGTTTTCCAGCCACTTGCGGCCGCTGATCAATTGCTCCTGCATTGTCACGGGAGTCCAGAAATCTTGAGCATCACCCACCGTGTCGCCGTAGAATCCCGGCGGCGCAACGCCTATCACGGTAAATGGGTAGTTGTTAATGCGCAGCGTCTGGCCCACAATGTTCGGATTCTCGCCCAGCTTGTTTCTCCAAAAGTCGTAACTGACAACCATCACCGGATGCGCGCCCGGACCAGAATCGTCGTCCGGCGTAATCACTCGTCCATAAAGCGCATTCACGCCAAGGACTGAAAAATAATTGCCGCTGACCAGCACGCCGGTACTACTGCCGGAAATTTCACCAATGGAATCGCCCGTCACGCGCAGCCGATGCGCTTCACCGGAAGCAAGCATCGCGGAAAAAACACTGTTTCCATCGCGTATGTCCCGGTAAAGCGGATAAGAAAACGATGTCACCTGCGGGTCGCCCATGTGCCGCCCGTGAACGTCCGTGGGATCGCCCACAACTACCAGCTCTCCGGGATTCCTCACCGGCAGCATCTTGAGCATGACTGCATTTTCCAGGCTGAAGATTGCCGTGTTCGCGCCAATGCCAAGCGCCAGCGTCAGCACCGCGACAGCGGTGAAGGCAGGATTTTTGAGCAGCATGCGCAGCGCGTATCGAACGTCTTGAAGGAAGGTTCCCATTTGAAATCACCAGCTAACTGAAACAACATTGAAAAATGGAACGAGCTGAAGCCCTGGGTGCTGTAATTAAAGATGCTGTAATAAAGATGCTGTAATAAAGATGCTGCAATAAAGGTGCCGGATTACAAGGCGCTGCCTTGTAAGTTCCTCACCGCGGCGCTGTCTTGGTCTGGATTTCGGACACACTTCAAGCCTCTATCTTTGTTTATGCTCATTGAAATCAGCGCGGGTTAAATCTCGTTGGTGGTGGCTCCGGTATCATGCAGCGCGCCCAGTGCCCACGCGGCGTTCTTGCGCGCCTCTGCCTGCGGAGAATTCTTCAAAACACGGATCAGCGGTTCAATGGAAGGATGTCCAATATTAACCAGGGCAGCGGCCACCTCCTCGCCCAGCGTCATTTTCTCCAGCGGGTGTTGGCGATATTGTTTGGCGTCAACTTCAGTGGCGTCACCCAGAAATTCCAGCAGTGAATCAACCGCGCCCGCCGCGGCGGACTTTTGTTGTCCCAGCCAATAAGCGGCGGCGGCTTTCTGCTGCGCCTTTCCAGATCGAAGCATGGCGACGTGGCGCGCAAAAGCATCAGTATCTCCCCCGCCGGAAACGGTGGAGCCGCGCTTAGGCCCGAAACCAGTAAGAATCAACAGAACCATTCCCAGACAGAGGGCAAAGCCTGCTTTCTTAACTTCACGCATACCCAACTCCTTATACAAGGGCAGCGGCGCTGATCGCCGAAAATTGGTTGAGTTTTCCGCGCCCTGTAAACGGGGCACATAGAACAGTTGGCACGTTTTGTGCCGAAATGACATCTACTCCTAAGCTATTGAAAGCACAAAGCATAATAGCATATGGTTCCCTTCCGATCAGCCCTTTGTCTGTTCGCAAACGCAACGGGCTGTTCGGAATCGCACACCCAATAAGACGCTCGCGGACCCGCCAAAGTTCCGTTAAAACTTCCTAATTGGGACTAACCGTAGAAATTATGTCGATCTAATGCAATCTGCAAAACGCCCGAGGTAACCACAACGCCTACACAACGACCCTGCCGTTCCGAGAGCCGAACATCAACGTCGCCGCAATCTCCCGCAAAGCGTCTGTGAGGCCCGAGGAATCGGCTCCGCTGGTCTCAAGGGCTACCGTGAAGGGGTAGCAGGCCGCTCCCTCCCGCTCGATACCACCCTAGAAGCCAGCAGCTAGAAGCTAGCAGCTTGCGCTCACTTCCACTTTCCTGTGAAATGGTTCGCTTCGCAATAGCTACTGCTAAAGGACGGGACTGTGGCTTATCTTCAATTTCTAGGCGCTGCCGGGACCGTTACCGGATCCAAGCACCTTATCAATACACGCGATGATTCTTCCCACCAGCCGGGCATGCAGGTGCTGGTTGACTGCGGCCTTTTTCAGGGGCAGAAGGAATGGAGGTTGCGCAACTGGGAAGACACTCCCGTTCCGGCGCGCGACATTGATGCCGTAATCCTGACGCATGCTCATCTTGACCATTGCGGCTGGATTCCCCGGCTGGTCAAAGAAGGCTTCAACGGGCCAATCTTTGCCACGCCTCCAACAATCGATCTGTGCTCCGTCATATTGTCTGACTCCGGCCATCTGCAAGAGGAAGAAGCGCGCTTTCACAACCAGAAGAAATCTTCCAAGCACCACCCTGCCTTGCCTCTGTACACATTGCAGGAAGCGGAAGACTCCATGCGCTTGTTCAAGCCAGTTGCCTTTCATGAACTCATGCAAATCGATCCTAAACTTGGCTTTCGGTTTGTCCACGCCGGCCACATTCTTGGCTCTGCCATGATCGAGCTTTTCCTGGGCGACGCAGCCAAACCTCGCAAGCTTCTCTTCAGCGGTGATATTGGACGAGTCCCCATGCAGCCCTCCGCCCCAGGCTGTCTGGCCAAGACCGGGCCGGAGCGGAACGAAGATCCGGAAATCCTGGTCATGGAATCCACCTATGGCAATCGCGCCCATCCACATGACGATGTGCGCCCGCAGTTGGCTGAAATCATCTCCAAGACGGTGCACCGCGGCGGTTCCGTCATCGTGCCCGCCTTTGCCGTGGAGCGCACACAGAAATTTTTGTTCCTGCTGAAGGAACTCATGGAAGCAAACCAGATTCCCCGCGTGCCCGTCTTTATTGACAGTCCCATGGCCATCAAAGCGGTGGAAATCTTCATGAAGTATGAAGATGAATTCAATGACGACGTGAAACAGCTTGTCCGGAAATATGGCTCGCCGCTGAACTGGGAAGGATTCCACTTTGCTCCGAAGCAGGAAGACTCACGGAAGATCAATGAAATGCGCTATCCCTGCATCATCGTTTCGTCCAGCGGCATGGTCACCGGCGGACGCATCCTGCACCATCTGCTGCTGCGCTTGGCCGATCCCCGCAATCAGGTGCTGTTTATTGGATTTCAAGCGCCCGGCACTCGCGGAGAGACCATCAAGAGCGGAGCAAAGTCTGTTCGCATTTTTTCTGAAGCTGTTCCCATCCGCGCGCAGGTGGCGGCGCTGGAACAATTCAGCGATCATGCCGATACTGAGGAACTTCTTGGCTGGCTGCGGACGTTCAAAGCGCCCCCGAAGAAAACATTTCTGGTCCATGGCGAACCTGAGGCAGCCTCCCGTCTTCAGCAGGCCATTGCTACTGAGTTAGGCTGGAATGTTGCTATCTCTCATTGGCTGGAAAAAGTGCCGCTCGGATGACGCAAAGCCGCAGTTTGGCTATCATTACTGCGGTTCCAGAGTTGCTGTATCCTTCTCGGGGTGGAGCAGGCATTCATGC
>Ga0207687_10001565_pt1 | contig 15722 bp, 16 predicted proteins | sample KBSM54metaG_FD_184399 | JGI IMG/M metagenome (GOLD analysis project Ga0207687, IMG submission 184399) | Miscanthus rhizosphere microbial communities from Kellogg Biological Station, Michigan, USA - KBS M5-4 metaG (SPAdes) (version 2) | ecosystem: Host-associated > Plants > Roots > Rhizosphere >...
CGCGGGGCGGTTTTACTTTCATCAGCTCGCCCACGCAGGAACGCGGTAAGCCCCTATCTTGGGGTCACGGTCGACCAACTGATCGCGCAGAAGTATGGCCAGGGCACCATCCTGTCATCGCTCCAGCTGGGCGTCGAGGAGGACGGGAACTTCGGAAACTGCAACTGGGGATATAGCTGTGCCTACACGAACTCCGTCTCCTGGACGTCTCCCATGCAGCCGTTGCCGACGGAAGTGAATCCCCGCGTGGCGTTCGAGCGCCTGTTCGGTGATGGAACCAACCCGGAAGAACGCAAAAGAGGACGGAAAGAGAGCGCCAGTATTCTGGATTCCGTCACGCAGGAGATTGCGTACTTCAGGCGGCCTCTGGGTGAGGGCGACAAGCAGCGCCTCGACACGTATCTCGAAAACATCCGCGAAATCGAGCGCCGCATCCGCATCGCGATGGAATCGACCGTAAAGGAACCCTCGAACGAGATACCCTTTGGCATTCCGGAGAACAAGCACGTTCACTATCGCCTGATGTACGATCTTCTGGCACTGGCGTTTGAAGGGGACCTGACACGCTCGGCGACCTACATGCTTGGCAAGGATCTCTCTGGCGCGAGTTTCCCGGAGTCGGGATTCAATGGGGCTTGGCACGGCTCCTCGCATCATGGGGACAAGCCAGAGAACGTCGCCAGCTACGCCAAGATGAACCGGTATCACGTGCAGAACCTGGCATATTTCGCTGACAAGCTGAGCAAGATCCCGGACGGCGACGGCAGCGTGCTCGATCACATCCTTATATATAAGGGCAGCAACATGGGCAACTCGCACCGGCACGCGCACATCAAGGTTCCCGTGATCCTGCTGGGCGGCCTGGATGGAACGTTCCAAGGGAACCGTCACATCGTGTTCCCGGACAACACGGAGCGCACCTCCAACATGCTTCTGGCGTTGCTGCACAAGTACGGCATCGAAGACATTCCGAAGTACGACGCGGCTGGACGCCAGACCGGGACGCAAAAATCGTTCGGCTCGAGCACCAAGCCTCTTGCTCTCTAGGTGCATGCGCAGCTTCATTACGATCGCGATTCTGGCAGCCTTGCCCTTGGCCGGGCAGGTGGGGAATCGAGCCACTCGCCCTAAAATCGAGCGGCCGGATGGTCCCGTGTGGGAAGTCATTCGCAAGAACTGTACGGCATGCCACGGTATCGACGACTATGCGTTTTTCGCGTTGGACAAATCCGGATGGTCAAAGCTGATCGCCGAAAAACACAAGCCGGCCGACGCCAATCTTTCCGAGGCCGATCGCAATCTGCTGCTGGGCTGGCTGGCGGAAAGGTTCGGTCCTGCCACTAAGCCCTTTCCACGAACTTACATTCCACCCGAGATCACAACATTCTTTTCCGATCCCGAGGCGTTCCGCCTCATGAACCGGGCCTGCACACGCTGCCACGCGATCGATAGAGTGCAGGGAGCAAGGAAAGCGGCCGATGACTGGCGAGTGACGCTGGTCGACATGCGGGAGCGCGGGGCTCAACTATCGGACGAAGAGCTGGAGCGGCTGGTGGAATGGCTCGGCCGGGTATGGGGAACGAATCAGGACAAATGAGGCGTAAAGTCACGTGGTTCGTATCTGTCGCGGCGATTCTCGCCGCCGCCCTTTTGTTTGCAGAGACTCCATCCACTAGTCAGAACGGCCTGCTGCAACTGACCGCGACTACGGCCAACGTGGCCGGCGCGCCGGATCCCGTGCGAATCGAGATCCTGCGATGGTCAACCGAGGAAGAACGCGAGCGCCTGACGGACTCCTGGAACCTCAAGCCGTCCGCGGCAGAGGCCCCGGCAGGACGCGGATCAGAAAAAGGAGCCGCGAAGCAGGGAAAAGCCGCAGGCAGAGGTCGAGGGCCGGCGAACGCGGCCACGAACAGTCTGACTCCGGAGGCCGCACTGGCGAAGGCTCTGAATGAGACCACTACCGTCGGCTATCTGTGGTCATCGGAGATGGCCGGCTACGCGTTGCGTTACGCAGGCAAGGTCGACGGCCCGGACGGATCGCAGCGGATTATCCTGATCACGCAGCGTCGGCTGGGCGCGGTTAACCAACGCTGGAACCCTGCGTTTGAAGGCGCCGCGAACAGTTACGAGTTTTCGGTGATCGAGTTGCGCTTGAATGCGAAGGGTGAAGGTGAAGGAAGAGTTTCGCTGGTAGGGAAGGTAGTTCCCGACGTCGCTGCCAAAATCGTGACTTTGGAGAACTACGAAGCGTTGCCGGCGGTGATGCGCGACGTGCATGTGCGTCCTTCCGAGAAACCGGCGAAGAAATAGACAGGACGGGCTTACTATGAACTTCCGATTTTGCATGATCGCCGCAGTGGTTGTATCGTACGCGGTCGCCGCACCCGCTAAAAGCGAGGTCGCAGACGCTGCCCAGCATGGCGATAAAGCTGCCATTCGCAGTTTGGTTCAGAAGAAGGCCGACGTCAACGCCGCCCAGATCGACGGAACCACAGCCCTGCACTGGGCCGTCGAGGCCGACGACCTGGAACTGGTCGATCTCCTGATTCGCAATGGGGCCAAAGTTTCGATTGCGAACGTCGCGGGCGTCACACCGATCCAACTGGCTGCTCTGAACGGAAGCGCCGCGATGCTCGACCGATTAATCGCCGCCGGGGCGGATCCCAACGTTCCATTGACACGGTCGGGCGACACAGCCCTGATGATCGCATCGCGCACCGGAAAGGTGGACGCCGTGCGCGTGTTGCTCGACCGAGGCGCCAAAGTAAACGCGCAGGAGACTTGGGGCGGCACCACGGCGCTGATGTGGGCCGTTTCAGAAAAGCATCCAGAAGTCGCAAGACTTCTGGTGGAACGGGGCGCCGACGTGAACGCTCGATCCTACTACGTTCCGTCCGCATCGGGGCGCGGCTTTGAAGGGACGACTCCCGTCGCGCAAAAGCCCGAAAAGGATTTCGAAGAATTCGCGAGCGGCTGGCTTACTCCCCTGATGTTCGCCGCCCGGGAGAACGGTCTGGAATCGGCGCGCATCTTGGTAAAAGCCGGCGCCGATATCAACGCGCAGGCCGCCGATGGCAAGGATGCCCTCTCCCTGGCCTTCTTCGACGGCAGTTATGATGTGGCGGATTTCCTGCTCGATAGTCACGCGAACGTGAATCAGAAGGACGCACAGCGGTTCACGCCCCTGTTCTGGGCTGTAGACCGGCGCAACATGGAAACCGCGCCCAACTTCCCGTGGATGGAAACTCGTGACCCGTTGCCGCTCATCAAGAAGCTGCTCGATGCAGGCGCAGACCCGAACGCGCTGATCAACTCCACGCCTCGTGCGCGTATGCGCGAAGGATCGCCACGGCTGGTGTATGCTACCTCGCTAATGCGCGCCGCTCTTGCCGGGGACGTGGAACTCGCGAGGTTGCTGCTGGCTCACGGGGCGGATCCGCATATCATCTCCAAGGATCGCGAAACTACTCTGATGGCGGCGTGTGGAACCGGTTTCATCAACGGTTATCACCGCCAGCGCAGTTCGTCGGATCGTCTGGAGTTGGTGAAACTGCTGATCGAGTCGGGCGAGGACGTGAACGCCGCCGACAACTACGGGATCACGCCCCTGATGGTGGCAGCTAATCTCGGAGATATCGAGGTCGTCAGATTCCTTATTTCCAAGGGCGCCGATCTCGGTGCGCACGACCTCGGCAAGAAGAATGATGGCGCGTTCGGATCGAGCGTAGAACCGCTCATGCCCATCGACTACGCCATTGGCGTGGGAACGTTCGTGCCGAACAACGCGGTAATCATGCACAGGGACGTCATGGACCTGATGGCCACGGAAATGAAGAAGCGCGGCATCGAGCATACGACCTCCGAATGCACGCTTCGAGGATTCACGTGCTCATCGGCGAATGTCGATCCAAAAACCGCGACACCAGCCGAGATCGCCAAGATTCGGACGATACAGAAGGGATATCAGGTCGACGGGATCACGGGTGGCCTGGCGGTCGGCGATAAGACGCAGAAGTAGGCCGCCGGGTGCCGAACCCTTATCGGCAAGCCCGCGGGCACTTGCGGCACTGCGCCGGCAAGAGTCCGGCAGAATCAACAGGTTGCTCGGGACACCCACACTCTAACCAACGGGCCTCAATGAACCGGCGGGTCGCCCGCGGTTTCCCGTAACTGTTTCTCTCTTCGCAGTAAAATAAGTGGGGAAAAACGATGAACCACAGATCTGCTTACCTAGGGTTGGTAGCTGTATTCCTGGTTGCCGCAGGGCAGCTCGCGGCACATCATTCCGAGGCGGCCGTCTATGACCTCAGCACGGTGATGACGCTCAAAGGCATGGTCACCAAGGTCGCAATGACGAATCCGCACGGTTCCCTTACCCTCAATGTGAAGGACGCTGCCGGCAACTCGGTCGACTGGATCGTGGAACTGCCCTCAGCGACCGCTTCGGCGCAGAGGGGCTTGGGGCACGGAACTCTGAAGCAAGGAGATGAGATTACCATTGAAGTGTGGGTCGCCAAGAGCGGCCCTGGTCGGGCTACCTCTCGAATGATGCACTTGCCCAATGGCCAAACTGTTTCCACGATGACTGCGTGGCACTGCGCCAGCGCACTTCAGGAGGGATGTACCGGACCCGGCCAGTTGGCGCCGGTCACAGAGAAGTAAAACCGCTCGATGATTGGTGGATGACGCAGACGCTGCATCGCTTCCCGGATGAGAACCCGTTCGACTACAAACGCCAGCTCGCGGATCTGCAGTACATCAGCAGATCCACCGCTGCAATGACAGGCCTCGCAGAGAACTATGTAGGTTTGCCGATGGACCTTACGTTTTAGCCCCAACGCGTTTCATCTGCTGAATGAATCGCCGCAGCACAGGAGGGACATTGTCGCGTCGCCACAACCCGATGAGATCGGCATGGCTCGGCGTTCCTGCAAGCTCCCGATATACGCAGCCGCGCACTTTCAAGTGCTGTTGAAACGACTCCGGCACCAAGGCAACTCCGATTTGCCCTGCTACGAGAAACACCGCTGTCTGAAGTAGTCTCGTTGGCTGCAGGCGAGGAGAAGATACTCCGCCTACTCGGAGCGTATTCAAGACCAGCTCGTGAAAGCCGGGAACGGACTGCTGGCGTGGGATTAGGAACGTCTCTGACTCCAAATCGCGAAGACGTACTTTCCCGGCTGAGGCCGCTCGATGTCCAGTGGGGAGTGCCACGATAAGCCGTTCCCTCGAAACCAATGCAGAATCGAGGGTGGGGTCTTGAATCGATAGGAACAAAAGACCAATATCTATGGTCTCCTTGCGCAACGCCTCCACTTGCTCGCCCGGCTCCATTTCACGAATGTCGATGGCGATATTGGGGGACTCGCGCCGGAAACTGCGCATTAGCTCTGGCAAGATGCTGCATACCGCCGTACTGATAACACCGATCACAAGGGACCCGGCGTCGCCCTGACCGACCCTAGCGGTTTCTCGAGTCGCCTGGTCAATCTGCTCTAGAATTCGCGTCGCCCGAGCGAGAAATACCTCGCCGGCTGCTGTCAGCCGGACACGCCGATTTGTTCGCTCCACGAGCTGTGTGCCTAACTCGTCTTCAAGTTGCTTGATTTGATGACTCAACGCGGGTTGAGCGACATTCAACAACACCGCGGCTTTGGTGAAGTGGAGTTGTTCGGCAAGCACACAGAAATAGCGAAGGTGCCGAATCTCCATGGCGGTTAATCATAGCAGCCATCCCTACCTCTGCTCAAATCAAGGGAGGTGTAAATTGCGAATTGCAGCGCACTGCGGGGTTTCTCGCCCGACACGATCCACGCGTCGGCACTCCTTGAATTAGCTTCGTTGTAGAACAGAGCCACACAGAGCTATGCTTGGCTCCCAAGGTATGACTCGAACCTTCGACCCCTCGTCAACAACCGAAGGCCCGGATGGTCTCCTCAGCATCCGACGGTGTGCGGGAAGTGGCGATCGGGGCGAGTTCGAATCCATCCCGCACCCCAGGAACATAATCAAACGTTGAGAGAAAAAGTTGGAAATCCGTGTTTCTGGGGAGCCAAGCCTCAACCTTGCGCTGAAACAGGACGCTTGCCTTTTGCGGGTGAATGCAGTGAGTTCTAGTCTTGTTCTGGTTGGGTGCCCATCATGGATGGGTGGCCTGTTTTCGCTCGGATGTGCTACGGAGTAAGGGTTTTATGGGTTCGAGCGGACCGTGTTTTCGACTAGCAGAGTTCGAGTAGTTTAGGCGAGTGGCTTCCTCGGGCGCCCGGGGGTGAAACCTTTGACGGCTTGACTACGCCTGTGATAATTGAGATATACGTACTCGGCCTGCGGGCTGGAGAGCTTTAGCAAGAATGACAAGGAGCTGCGAATGCTGAGAAGTCTGACAAGATCGGCGGTCGTTCTGCTGGCCACGCTGCTGGTAGCGCCGATCCACGCTCAAGAAGGCCACCCGCTGAAGGGGTCCTGGATTGGAGTGTGGGAGACGAACAAGGACGCGGGCGACGACATAATAATGGTCCTGAATTGGGACGGCAAGACCATATCCGGAATCATCAATCCAGGTACGGACAATATGAAGATTGCGAACGCTACGCTGGACCCCAATGGATGGAAAGTCCACATCGAAGCCGACGGGAAAAACAAGCAAGGCGGGGCGCTTCACTACGTCATCGACGGAACGCTCAAGGATTTAGAACTGCCGACCCGGTCGGTTACCGGCACCTGGCAGAGCCAGAGCGGTAAGGGTAAGTTTGACATTCGCCGGCAGTAGCCCATGACATACAACCAGACACGAAACCAGCGCAGTTGGGGTGTGGGTATAGCCGCGGTAGCGGGCGTCCTCTTCTTTGGCGGTACTGCCGCATGGGCGCATCACGAGATCGCCGGCAAGTTCGATCTGAGCAAGACCGTCGATCTGACGGGGATCGTAACGAACGTGGACTGGCGAAATCCGCATGTCCACGTGTTCGTCAATGTCAAAACGGGCAAAGAGACTTTGAATTGGGCTATCGAACTTGAAAGCCCGACGATTTTGGAGATGGACGGCTGGAACGGCAATACCCTGCGTCCCGGCGACGCGATCGCGGTGCAAGGCCCGCGGGCACGCGACGGCTCGCGCCAGGTATGGGGAGGCGATCAGGTTCGCTTCATCGAGACGGGGCTGCTCGTTTTCCCGGCGAAACTGCATCCTTCGCGAGCGGCGGCGGCCTCTCGGCCCGCACCGCGTGGGCCCGATGGCCACCCGGCGCTCGGCGGACTAACGCCCGCGGCGGAAGGGTACTGGACCGACCCAAGCAAGACGGCCCTGGTCGAAGAAGGCGTCGACGTGAAGATGGACGAGTGGGGACTGTTGAACAGCCTGGCGGACGCCGGCAAAGTTGCGCCGATGCAGCCATGGGCGCTGGGGGTATATCGCCACCGGCAGGAACGCCAGCTCCGCGACGATCCGATGTACCTGAACTGCAAGCCTCCGGGCGGCCCCCGTCAATATCAATCGCGCCTCGGCGTTGAATTTGTGGAGGACCGGATTCGCCAGCGAATTTTCGTCCTGATGGGCAGCGGAAACCACAATTACCGGATTGTCTATATGGGGCAGGACCGCAAGACGGGGCTGGTCACCGGCGATGACGACAATCCACTCTACTATGGACGCTCTTCCGGCAAGTGGGAGGGTGACACGTTGGTGGTGGATACGATCGGGTTCAACGAGGATTTTTGGTTTACGAATGGCGGGCTGCCTCATACCAGCCAGCTTCATTTGGTGGAGCGGTTTACCCGCTCCGATTTCGATACCCTACGCTACCAGGTGCAGGTCGACGATCCGGGTGCGTACACTAGAAATTGGTCGGCCAGTTGGACGATGAAGTGGACTGGCGGCACGGTGCCGTTCTACTTTTGCCAGAACAACAGACCTTGAGGAGAAAACTGAACATGAAAAGCGCGCTGCTCGCAAGTGGGTTGATTCTAGGGGGAATGCTGCTGGTTTCGGATCGCGCAACTGCGCACCATTCCTTTGCCGCTGAATTCGACTCGAAAAAGCCGATTAAGCTGCAAGGGGTCGTCACGAAAGTGGACTGGACCAACCCGCACGTCTGGATCCATTTCAACGTAAAGGACGAAGCGGGCAAGGTGACGAACTGGGGAGCGGAGATGGGTCCGCCGCACGGTTTGCAGGGAAGCGGCTGGCGCCGTGAGACGCTGAAGATCGGCGATCAGATCACCGTCGACGGCTTCCTGGCCAAGAATGGCACCTCAAACGTCAATGCACGCAGCGTGACGCTGGCATCCACCGGTGGCCGGCCCGGCCAGACGCTGGACGCCGCTTCGAGCAACAGGACCGAAGAGACTAAGTGATGGGTAAGACGCTAGTCGCCATAGCTGCGGCAATTGCTCTGGGCTTCGTTGTCACGAGCGCGAGCCAGGCCCAGGAACAACAGCAGCAACAAGGGAAAGGCAAGGGCGGAGGCAAGGGCGGAGGTAAAGGCAAGGCCGCTCCGCCAGCCGGCCCGACGCCTCGCACAGCCGACGGCAAAGTCATCCTGGATGGTGAGACGATCGGCAAAAATGGTGTCTGGACACCGCAGATCGGAATTACCGAACCGGCTGCGAAGTTAGAGGATGTGCCGTTCCTCCCGTGGGCGAAAGCGGTCTATGACAATCGCCAGAAGAATGAGCTGGAGCCGCACACTCGCTGCAAGCCATCTGGAGCGGCGCGGCAGTTCATGACGCCCTATGGCGTGGAATTTACGGAGCTCCCGGAAGTCGGACGGATGTACATCTTCGATATCGGCGGACCGCACACCTACCGTACGATCTTTATGGACGGTCGCGGGCATCCGGACAATTTTACGCCGAATAACTACGGCCATTCCATCGGATGGTGGGAAGGTGACACGTTGGTGGTTGACACAGTCGGTTATAGCGAGGATTTCTGGCTCGACCGTCGCGGACTGCCCCATACCGAGCAGCTCCACACCATCGAACGTTTCACGCGAACCGACAAGAACACCATCCAATATAAACTGACGATCGACGATCCGGGCGCGTACGCGAAGCCATTCGATGGTGGATTCAATCTCCGCTACAACGAGAATCAGGAGCTGTTCGAGTACGTTTGCCAGCAAGCCAACCAGGCCGGCGAGTTGATGGTCGGCGAAAAAACGGGAGTCAGCCGCAGCAGCCCGATCGTTCCTTGATGAACCAGGCTGGATAGAGAGCCGAAGTAACGCGCCACTGCTGCCGCGGTTGCCCGTGATTGCCCGTGCTCAAGGCGGGCAGCGCCCTGGCGTCCTGGTTTATCCACCACTGGCCGAGCATGAGTTAATTCAAATCGGCTATTAGGGCGAACGAGAGATCAAGGAGATTGAATGGCAAGATTCGTCCTGGTGCATGGTGCGTTCTCTGGAGCATGGATCTGGGGGCCTCTCGCCGATCGTCTGAAGGCTGCTGGCCATTCGGTCGAAGTGTTCGATTTGCCGGGAGCAGGCGACGACCGCACGCCCGCGAACGAGGTCACCTTGGATGCCTGCGCTGCTCGCCTGTGCGATGTGCTGGCCTCCAGTTCCGAGCCGGCCATTGTGGCAGGGAACAGTATGGGTGGCATTATCGCAACCCAAGGAGCGGCACGCTGTCCCAGCCGTGTCAGAGCGCTGATCTACGTGACGGCGTTTCTTCCAAAGGACGGCCAGAGTTTGCTCGACCTGACACAACTGCCGGAGGGCGCCGGCGATCAGGTCCAGGCCAATATCACCATCGACGGAGACCCTCCCGTTGCCACCATGGCGGCCGCGGCCTCGCATCAGGCGTTGTATGGCGCCTGCACGGATGAGGTCGCGGCGTGGGCCATCGCCCGGCAGCGCCCACAGCCCGTGGCGCCGTTCGCGACGCCAGTATCCATTCCGCTCGGCGCCCTCGCTAACATCCAACGATATTACGTGGTTTGTACTCGCGATCGAGCTATTCCTCTTCCGCTGCAGCGGCGAATGATCGCCGAGAATGCGTGTGCCGATGTCGTTGAGCTCGACACGGATCACACGCCTCATCTGTCCATGACGGATGCGCTGGCCAAAGCTCTCCATCGTTTCGCGACGCAAATCTAGACTGCCACCTCAAGAATCAAATAGCTGTATGCTGTATGATCGCTTGTGCTAATCGCAGTTTCACGAGTCTAGGAGACCTGGAATGTTCTGTCAGCGTTGCGGCACCCAACTTGGCTCCGGCGTCAAATTCTGCCCCAATTGTGGGCAAACTCAAGATGATGCTCCCGTATTCGGGAGCGCCCAAAGTCCTGCTCCGTGGACTCCTCCGGCAGGAGTACGGGCCAGCGGCGGCAGGTGGATCGGCGAAGGATGGGCGCTGGTCAAAGCGGATCTGGGCAACTATATCGTGATTTCGCTCCTCTTCGCCCTCCTGAGCGGTGTGCCGTTGATCCAAGGCCCCCTGATTGCCGGCTTCCACATTTTCACGATGAAAAAGTTAATGGGCCGCAATGCGGAGTTTGGAGACCTGTTTAAGGGATTCAATTTCTTCGTTCCCGCGCTGGTCGCCTCGCTGCTGATCGGGCTCTTCACGTTTGTGGGCACACTCCTGTGCGTCATTCCCGGACTCGTGGTGGCCGCCATGTACAAGTTCACGTACTTGTTCATCGTCGACAAGCGGATGGATTTTTGGCCCGCGATGCAAGCCAGTCATGCGGTAGTGAAGAATGATTATTTCGGCTTCACGATGTTTCTGATACTGGCGTTTCTGGTAAATGTTTTAGGCGTCCTGTGCTGCATCGTCGGTCTGCTGGTGACGATTCCTCTGACCTTCGCCGCCATCACGGTGGCGTACAAAGAGATCGTCGGATTCGAACCACGGACCGCGGATTCTCTCTAGTGATCGCGCGAACCACATATCCGCGAGTCGCCGCGGCTCTTGCTGTATTTGCCTTGCTATGGTGGTTCACGCCGCCAGCGGAGCCCAGCATTCGGCTTTGTGGGTTCCACTGGCTCACGGGCAGGGACTGCCCTTTATGCGGCCTCACGCGTGGTTTATTCGCCCTCGCAAAAGGACAGTGGGGTCAGGCAATCCACTTCAATGCTCTCACCCCGTTGGGTTTTGCGATGTTATTCGCGCTCATCTTGGACGCGGCCTGGCTGGCGCGTCTGTGGCTGACCGGCATGGCTGCGTTTGCGATCTATGGAATCTGCCGGCTGGTTCTATACTAGGCACGACACATGCTAAACTCGCACTGGTCTGTTGGAGTTCCTATGCGTTACCTGTTGGCAATTACCCTTTCTCTCAGTTTGTTCGGACAAGCCAAGCGTGTCGACGATGCGCTGCTCAAGAATGCCGCGAAATCGGCCTCGGACGGCGACTGGCTGAGCTACGGCCTCACACCGGGCGAGACACGCTATAGTCCGCTGACGCAGATCGACGCGTCTAATGTGAAGCGGCTCGGCCTGATGTGGTCCTATACGATTGGCGACGGAGGAGGCGACCAGGAAGCCACCCCGCTGGTCTGGAATAACACGATTTTCGGTGTCACCAATTGGAGCATCGTGTTCGCCGTGGACGCGCACACCGGCCAGCAGAAGTGGCGCTGGGATCCCGAAATCAACCGCAAGGCGACCAGCGATAAAATGTGCTGCGGCGTGGTGAACCGCGGGGTGGCGCTGTATCACAACAAGGTTTATGTTCCCGTGAACGATGGACGCCTGGTGGCGCTCGACGCAGACACCGGCAAGCCGGTTTGGGAAACACGCGTCTCCTATGTGCAGGAAGAGCAGACGCTGACCATCGCGCCGCGCATCGCCAAGGGGAAAGTGATCGTCGGCACGGCCGGCGGTGACCGTCCCACGCGCGGCTTTTTTGCCGCCTACGATGCGGACACCGGGCGCCAAGTCTGGAAGTTTTACACTGTTCCCGGCGATCCCGCCAAGGGCTTTGAGTCGGATGCCATGCGCAAGGCCGCCGCAACCTGGGAGGGCCAGTGGTGGAAGCTCGGCGGCGGCGGTGCCGTATGGGACGGGATATCCTACGACCCCGAGAGCGAACTGGTGTACGTTGGCACAGGCAATGCCGAGCCTTGGCCGTCGGCCCTTCGCACCAAGGACACGAGCACCGGCCGGGACAACCTGTATGTGGCCTCCATCGTGGCGGTGAACGTCGATACGGGCCTGCTCAAGTGGCACTATCAGATGGTCCCGGGCGACGAGTGGGATTACGACAGCGTGCAGCAGATGGTCCTCGCAGATCTGAACATCAATGGCAAGACGCGTAAGGTCATCATGCAGGCCAACAAGAACGGCTTCTTCTATGTGCTCGACCGCATTACGGGCGAGTTCCTATCCGGGCAACCGTTCTCGCGAGTCACCTGGGCGAAGGGCATCGACCAGAAGACCGGACGGCCCATCATCAACACTGAGGTGAAGTACGGCAAGGATCCGACTCCGGTATCGCCCGGTGGCGGCGGAGCCCACAGTTGGTCGCCCATGTCCTACAATCCTCAAACCGGTCTGGTCTATATTCCGAGCCGGGGTTGGGACACGTTCACCTATGCGGCGGATTACGATTTCAAACCGGACGCCTCGCGTGTGGGGGGAGCCGCGCAGACCGGCCTGAAGCAAAACACGCAGGGAATGACCCGGAAGCCGGCGGGACCCGCCATTGGTCCAGAGCCGCTCCCAGGTGGAAACGTCAGCACATTGGTGGCGTATGACCCGGTTAAACAGGAGATCCGCTGGCGTCTGCCAGTGGGCAACAGCAGGTTCGGCGGCACGCTGAGTACCGCCAGCAATCTGCTGTTCCAGGTCGCTCCTGATGGCCGCTTGATCGCGTACACGGCGGATAAGGGCGAACAACTCATGGAGCTGCCTACCGGGCTACACAACGGTATGGGCCCTCCCATCACCTTCGCCATCGACGGGAAACAATACATCGCGCTGCTGGGCGGCTCGGGAGGTACGCAGAGCCAGGGCGTGACCAACCCGGGAGCAATTACTACCCAGGCAAAGCCCCAGTTGTTGGTTTTCGGCCTCGACGGCAAGGCGGTGTTGACCAACTCCGGCGCCGCGCCCTCACCGGCTTCCGCTGCGGACCCACACCAATAGTAGGACAGCAAGTTTGACGGCACGTTACGTGCAGAGAACGTCTCAGCCCGCCACGGCTAACGGCCCTTGGATTCTCGCCGCCACCATCCTCGGCTCGAGCATGGTGTTCATTGATGGCACTGTTGTGAATGTAGCGCTCCCGGCGCTCCAATCCGCCCTAGGTGCGACGATTTCACAGGTTCAGTGGGTCGTAGAATCGTACGCGCTTTTTCTGGCGGCGCTGCTTCTCATCGGCGGCTCTTTGGGAGATATCTATGGCCGCCGCAAAATCTTCGTTACCGGCGTGGTGCTCTTCTCACTGGCCTCGATCTGGTGCGGGCTGGCGGGCGGCATCCAGCAACTGATCATAGCCAGGGGCCTCCAAGGAATAGGCGGGGCGTTGCTTGTTCCCGGTAGCCTGGCATTGATCAGTGCCAGTTTTCCGCAAGAAGAGCGTGGCCGCGCCATCGGCACGTGGTCTGGCTTTACGTCAATTACCGCCGCTATCGGTCCCGTGTTGGGCGGATGGTTCATCCAGTACGCTTCGTGGAGGTGGGTGTTTTTTATCAATGTTCCGCTAGGCCTGGCGGTGGTCTGGCTGGCCCTGTGGAAAGTACCGGAAAGCAGATCTAGCCAGCAAAGCCAGCAATTTGATTGGGTGGGTGGCCTGCTGGCCGCTGTTGGCTTCGGCGGAATTGTCTTTGCCCTGATTGAATCGGTGCCGCTCGCCGGCATCGCGGGCGGTATCGGCCTGATCGCGCTGTTGTATTGGGAAGCACGTTCGCCGTCGCCGATGGTCCCACTCGGCTTGTTCCGTTCCCGCAATTTCAGCGGCGCAAACCTGCTCACTCTGTTCCTCTACGCGGCATTGAGCGGAGTCCTCTTCTTTTTTCCGCTCGATTTGATACAGGTGCAAGGCTACTCGCCGACGGAAGCGGGAGCGGCACTGTTGCCTTTCATTTTGCTGATGTTTTTACTGTCGCGCTGGTCCGGCGGACTTCTGGATCAATACGGCGCGAAAGCCCCTCTGGTGATTGGTCCTCTGATCGCAGCGGCCGGGTTGGCGCTGTTTGCCAGACCGGGCATTGGTGACTCCTACTGGACCGGCTTCTTCCCCGCGGTATTGGTGCTGGGGCTCGGGATGGCGATCAGCGTCGCTCCGCTGACGACGACCGTGATGAACGCAGTCGAGCAAAGCCACGCGGGAACGGCTTCGGGGATCAACAACGCCGTCTCGCGCATCGCCGCCCTGTTAGCAGTGGCGGTTTTCGGAGCGCTGATGACGGGAGTTTTCCAGAAAGTGCTGGATCGTGAATTGAACATTCTGGATGTAGCGCCGGCGGTTCGAGCACAAGTCTGGGCTCAGCGATCTAAGTTAGCCGCCGCCGAAACAGAAGATGCGCGCGGTCGCCAGGCTATCGATGAAGCATTTGTCGCCGGGTATCGCGCGGTGTTGTGGCTGGCGGCAGCGCTGGCGGTCGCCAGTTCCTTGAGCGCGGCCGCGCTGATATCCACCGAGAGGAGATCACAGCAGAAGACGTCGTAGCGTTTCTTCGTCCCACGCAGCATCGTAACGAACGCCGTTCAGAAACAAGCCCGGCGTACCATACACTCCGTTCTGAACCCCTGCAAGAAAATCGGCGCGGACTCTTTCGCTGTACGTTTGGTTCTTCAAGTCATCGCGGAACCTTTCGACGTCCAAGGTTAGCTCTTCCGCATAGCGAATCAAATCCTTCGTCCGAAGATCCTGCTGCCGCTCGAAAAGCAGCGTGTGCATTTCCCAGAATTTGCCCTGCGCTCCCGCCGCCTCGGCCGCTTCCGCAGCCTGCTGTGCGTGGTGATGAACGCCGGAAAGAGGATAGTGCCGGAAAACGATCCTCAAGCGGGACGCAATCTCTTGTTGCAGATCACGAAGGATCACATACAGGCGCCCGCAATCCGGGCACTCGTAATCCCCATACTCGACGAGCGTATAAGGCGCATCCTCTGGACCGCGTACGTGGTCTATGGAACGGATCGGAAGCAAAAGACGGGAACAGTCGGCGGAATCCATATAAGCGTCTGAGCGACAGGCCCTTAGTTTAGCGTCTCGCGCTGGGATCGCCTGTGGGCGGAGGTGCATGGTCCTCGGTTCCTGGCGGACCCAGCAATTCCGTAAAGATAGGTTTCAAGGCATCCGCCCAGACTTGATAACCGGGGATCGCGGGATGAAGCTTGTCGGCGTTCATCATACCGTCGAACAACTTACCGTCTGGATCGGCGAGCCGCGCGTTGATATTGAGATACCGGATCTTTTGCCCGTCGGCAAGCTTCGATAAATTGAGATTGATCTTGTTGATGGTGGGCATCACGGCCATATTGTCGTTGCGAGGAAGGATCGCTGTCGCAATGATCGTGGCGTTGGGAGCCTTCGCTCTCAGAATGTCCAGAGTGGCCTTGAGGCCCTTGGTGATATCGGCGACTTTGGCCTCATCACCCACCGGAGGAACGGTATTGCCCACATTATTGGTTCCGGCCAGCAGCACGATAATCTTCGGATTCACGCCGTCCAGTTCGCCATTCGCGAGCCGCCAGAGGATATTTTGAATGGTGTCAGCGCCCCACCCGAAATCGGCCGCGTTCCAGCCGGAGAAATTCCGGTTCCAATTT
>Ga0207687_10001566_pt1 | contig 15719 bp, 10 predicted proteins | sample KBSM54metaG_FD_184399 | JGI IMG/M metagenome (GOLD analysis project Ga0207687, IMG submission 184399) | Miscanthus rhizosphere microbial communities from Kellogg Biological Station, Michigan, USA - KBS M5-4 metaG (SPAdes) (version 2) | ecosystem: Host-associated > Plants > Roots > Rhizosphere >...
TGAACTTCCCCTGGGAGCCTCCGCCGGCCTGGCCGTTCGTCACTATTTCCCGTTAGACGGGGTGTACTCGTTCAAAGTGAAGGGTGGTGGCGGCATTCCCTATGACAATCGGGTCTCAAAAATCGAGGTCACCGTCGACGGCGAAAGTGTCAGCGTGGTTGAAGTCGGCTATTACGTCACAGCAGATTTCAAGCTCACCATGAAGGCCGGAACCCACTCCCTAGGATTCTCGCTGCTCGACAAGGATCCGCAGGAGATCAACCATACCTGGCGCGTGGTTCCCGGCAACGTGGGAGTAACCAATGTTGCCATCGCCGGTCCGCTAAGCTCCACCGGACCTGGCGATACGCCCAGCCGCCGTTCGATCTTCGCCTGCCGTCCAGCGGCGACTGGTGATGAGGTGCCTTGCGCCAAGAAGATCCTCTCGACTCTCTCGCGCCGCGCTTATCGTGGTCTGGTAACCGATGGGGAGATCGAGACGCTACTCGGTTTTTATCAGCGCGGGCGAAATACCGGAAGCTTCGACTCGGGCATTCAGCTGGCTATCCAGCGGATGCTGGTCTCCCCGCGTTTTATCTTTCGATTCGAGGAAGAGCCAGATGGGGTGAAGGCCGGCGCGGCGTATCGCATCGGCAACCTGGAACTGGCCTCGCGGCTGTCATTCTTCCTGTGGGGTAGTATCCCCGATGACGAGCTGCTGGATTTGGCACTTCAGGGCAAGCTTGGCGATCCCGCGGTGCTCGAAAGACAAACCGTCCGCATGCTGCGCGATTCTCGTTCCGACGCCCTCGTCAGGAATTTCGCCGGACAGTGGCTCTTCCTACGGGAAGTGAAGAATGCGCCTGGTCCCGCCAACGCGGAATTGAAGCAAGCCCTCGAGCACGAGACCGAACTGTTGTTCCAGAGCATTCTGCGCGAAGACCGCAGCGCATTGGACCTACTGAACGCCAATTACACGTTCGTAAACGAGCGCCTGGCCCGGCATTACGGGATTCCCAACATCTATGGCAACCACTTCCGCCGTGTCGCGGTGCGAGATCCAGCGCGGCGTGGTCTGCTGGGCCAGGGCAGCCTTCTGCTGGTTACCTCTGTTGCCGACCGGACATCGCCGGTCGCGCGGGGAAAGTGGATTCTGGAGAATCTGCTGGGAGTAAACGCGCCTGTGCCGCCGCCGAACGTTCCCGCACTTGAAGAAAGCGCCGCGAAGAACGAACCTCGCTCGGTTCGCCAACAGATGGAAATTCATCGCCGGAACACGGCGTGCGCCTCGTGCCACAAGATCATGGATCCCATCGGGCTGTCGCTCGAAAACTTCGATCTGGTCGGCAAATGGCGTGACGCCGACCAGGGGATCCCCATCGACGCTTCCGCGGAACTGGTGGATGGAACAAAAATAAATGGACCAGCCAGCCTTCGCCAGGCGCTGCTCGATCGCTCCGACGTGTTCCTGACCACCATGACGGAGAAGCTGATGACCTATGGGCTGGGCCGGGGCGTCCGCTATTTCGATATGCCAGCCGTACGGACCATCGTCCGCGACGCCGCGAGTAACGACAATCGCTTTTCATCGTTTGTTCTGGGCGTGGTGCAAAGTACGCCGTTCCAAATGAGAGTGAAGAAATCGGCAGGAGAAGAATGATGTTCCTCACGAAGAAATACCTTTCACGCCGCACGCTGCTTCGCGGCCTGGGAGTCTCGATCTCGCTTCCATTTCTCGAATCGATGGTGCCGGCACAAACCGCGCTGCGAAAGACCGCGGCGAGTCCCAAGACTCGACTGACCTGTATCTACGTGCCGCACGGCGCCATTATGAGCAAGTGGACGCCGTTGACCGAAGGCACCGGTTTTGCGTTCACTGAGATATTGAAGCCGCTCGAGCCGTTCCGAGAGTATCTGAACGTGGTGAGCGACCTGGCGGCTCCCCTGGCCGGTGGCGTGGACAGCGATGCAGGTGCGGATCACCAGCGCTCGGCTGCGGTATTCCTCAGCGGCGCGCATCCGGAAAAGGGCGTCGAAGCCCATGTTGGGAAGACCATGGATCAGGTGGCCGCGGAGAAGATCGGCCAGGACACTCCGTTGCCGTCTCTCGAACTTTCCATCGAAGACGTTTCACTGAGCTGTGGGGCGGGTTTGGCTTGCGCGTATATGAACACCCTCTCCTGGAGGACGGCGACCACCCCGCTACCCATGGAGAATAATCCGCAGGTAGTTTTTGAGCGGTTGTTTGGCGACGGGCGCAACAGTGCCGAGCGGAATACAAGAAGAGACCAGGCCAGCAGCATTCTGGATTCAGTGAAGGACGAGGTTGCCTCCTTGAACAAGAAACTGCCGGCAGCCGATCGCACGCGGCTCACGGAGTATCTGGACGACGTTCGGGAAATCGAGCGCCGAATTCAGAAGGCCGCCACGGCCGTGCCTTCGGACGTGACCGTGCCGGACTCACCGGCGGGTATTCCGGACTCGTTTTCCGATCATCTCAAGCTGATGTTTGACCTGCAGGTCCTGGCTTACAAGGCGGAAATAACCCGCGTTTCGACGTTAATGTTCGCCCGCGATACAAGCACGGTAGTCTATCCAGATAGTGGCGTGCGCTCCGGCTTCCACAGCACTTCGCATCATTCCGACGTGCCGGAAAATATGCAGAGGTTCGCGCAGATCAACCGGTATCACGCCAGCATGCTCGCCTACCTTCTGGAAAAAATGAAGGCGACGTCCGACGGCGATGGCTCCCTATTGGATCATTCCATGGTGCTCTATGGCAGCGCGATGAGCGATGGCAACAAGCACAATCACGATCCGCTGCCCGTGCTGTTGGCCGGCGGTGCGTCGGGGCAGCTCAAGGGCGGCCGCCACCTGCGCTATTCCAAACACACCACCATGTCCAATCTGCTTTTGTCCGTGCTCGATAAGGCGGGCATCGCTATGGAGAGCTTCGGCGACAGCACCGGCAAACTGGAGATTTAGGGTACGGATTCGTAGACTTCACTCTAGACCAGAGTGCGCCGAGGGTCTTTTCCTGATACGTTAGCGGCTTGCGGGCGACATTCCTTTGAAGGCCAGTTTTTGTAGTCCGGACCCCGTCTGCGCTATATAGAGATTTCCTTTCGAATCGGTCGCGATCTGATGGCCCGCTCCAATCATGCCGGCGGGCTGGAGGTTTCCCAGAATCTCCAGCGTCTTGCGATCCACCACGAAGATGCCCGTGCCGCCCCCGACATAGAGGAATTGTTGGCCGGCGTCTGGGGACAATGCCAAATCACGGGCAAAAGGTGCGCTGTTTCTAACCAGCTGCTTTAGGAACTTGCCGTCTTTGGTAAACGTCTGGACGCGACGGTATTCTCGATCGGCCACATACACGGTTCCGTCATTGGCGACGCGGATGGCGTGTACGATGCTGAATTGCTGAGGGCCGGGATCCGAGAAGCTGGCCGGGGTAACCACCTGGCAATTATCATCGTCCATTGGCTTGTTGCCGAACGCTCCCCACATCCGCTTGAACACGCCGCTATCCGCATCGAAGACAGCCACACGGTGATTACCGTAACCATCGGCCACGAACAATTCGTTGGTCTTGGGATCGACCCACACATCCGCCGGCCGGTGCAAATTCCGTGTGTCGCCATTGCCCTTGCTTTGATTGCTGCGGCCAAGCTGCATGACGAACTTGCCATCTTGCGTGAACTTTAGCAGTTGGTCATCGGCAACCGGCTTCAGTCCGGGCAGGCCATTGGTAGGGCAAGAGTTTCCGCCGAGCCACACGAAGCCCTTGTGGTCGATATGGATGCCATGCTCGCGCTCCGGCCATTCATAGCCTTTGCCCGCTCCACCCCATGCCTTGATGTAATTGCCTGCTGTGTCGAAGACAATCACCGGCGGCGCAGCCATAGCCGTCTGCTCTGGCTTGAGGGTCCGCGGCCGGTGCAGCACCCACACATTGTCCTGTGCATCGATCGCAATGCTCGAGGCATCTCCGAGCTTCCACTGAGGTGGAACCTTCGGCCACGAGCGATCCACCTCGAAGATCGGTAGGCTGCGGCCTTGTGGTGGAGCGGCTTGAGCCAACGCTGCCGTGCTCGACAGCCACTTCTCTTCCACTGCCGCGGCGCCGGCCAACGCAATTAGAACTACCCAGCTAACAGACTTGCGTTTCATTGCCCCTCACTTTGACGGTTACGGGAATTCCGATTGTAAGATGATCGAAAACGCCTGATCCTCCGCGTCATCGAGCACGCCGAAGATTGTAACAGACGCGCGGTGATCGCTGAGCTTGGGATCAGCCGCGTTATCTTTGCGCCGGGCAATTGCCTGATTCTCGTCGGTCGCCGCGTCCGGGAGGGCGATTTGTTGATTGTCCACAGATCGAAGTGCCAAAACCGCGAACGCCTCCTTGTCACGATGCGGAAATCAAGGCCTCATACCGTGGAGCCGAACTGGTATGATGCCAAACGGCTGGCAGGCAGCCGAAGGAGTGACAACGCATGAGAACAACAGTGATTCGATTTTCGAATGCTGCACTGACCGTCGTGGCCGCGATCGCCATTCCGGCGATCGGTCAGGGGCAAGGGCAGCAAGACTTCAGCAAGGTCGAGATCAAGACCACTAAAGTCACTAACAGTTTCTATACACTTGATGGACAGGGCGGCACAATCGGTGTCCTGACGGGCCCGGACGGGGTCTTCATGGTGGACACCCAGTTCGCTCCGCTGACGGACAAGATCGTGGCGGCCGTCAAGAAGATTACCGATCGTCCCATCCGCTTCGTGGTGAATACGCACGTGCACGGCGACCACACGGGCGGCAATGAGAATCTGGGCAAGATGGGCGTAGCGATCCTGTCCCGCGACCAATTGCGCTACCGCCTGGCCCATCCCGCGCCTGGGGCCAATGGCGTCCCCGGCACGCCGGCGCCTCGTCCCGCGCTTCCCATGATGACCTATGACGGACCAGTCACATTCCACATGGACAGCGAGGATATCGAGTTGATCCCGGTTCCCCGGGCGCATACTGACGGTGACACCATGGTCCACTTCGTAAACGCAGACGTGATCATGACTGGTGATTTCTACCGTTCGATCCAGTACCCTAATATCGACCGCGCCAACGGTGGCAGTCTGGACGGAATGATCGCCGGATTGGGCCAGGTGATCGGCCTCGCGGGCCCCAACACCAAGATCATTCCCGGACATGGCCCGACCGTGGACAGAGCCGCTGTCACAATGCATCGCGACATGTTACTGGTGGTCAAGGATCGCATCGCGAAGCTCATCGATCAGGGCAAGACCCAGGATGAGGTGTTGGCGACAAAAACGACCGCCGACTTCGATGCGAAGGTCCCCAATTCCATGGAGACGACGCAGCGGTTCGTAACCCAGGTGTACGCCGAGCTCAAGGCTGCGAAGTAGTCTGCGAACGTTGAGTAAGCTCATGAAAACGATATCCTGCCGGAATTTCACCGGGACCGCGGCTTTGGCATGCGCGCTTCTTACCATTGCTACGGTACGCGGAGCCGAGATCAAGGTCGTTACTTCCGGAGCGTTCACGGCCGCCTATCTGGAACTGATCCCCGAATATGAACGCGCCACGCACAGCAAGCTTTCGACGGAGTTCGGGCCCTCCATGGGAACGACGCACAATGCCATTCCGATACGGCTCGAACGCGGAGAGTCTATCGATGTCGTGATCATGGCCGCACCCGCGCTTGCCGATCTGATTAAGCAGGGCAAGGTGCGGGCGGGCAGCCGGGTCGACCTGGTCCGATCCAACATCGGTATGGCCGTTAAAGCCGGGGCGCCCAAGCCCGATATCAGCACCATAGACGCCCTGAAGCGCACGTTACTGGCAGCGAAGTCGATTGCGTATTCCGATAGCGCCAGCGGCGTCTACCTTTTCACTGAGTTGTTTCCGAAGCTCGGAATTGCCGATCAGATCAAGGGCAGGGCTAGGAAGATCGAGGCCGACCCCGTAGGTGGAGTTGTCGCAAAGGGAGAGGTCGAAATTGGCTTCCAACAGATCAGTGAGCTGCGTCCCGTGAAGGGCATCGACATCGTAGGACCGCTTCCGCCCGGTGCACAGAGGACCACGGTATTTGCCGCAGGCATCCCCGTTACTTCAATGCACCCGGAGGCGGCTAGGGCCCTTATCCAGTGGCTTGCGTCACCTGCCGCCTACTCAGCCATCAAGAAAAGTGGTTTGGAGCCGGCGAATTCCAAATGAACAAAGGTTCGTTTGCGGAGCCACGGGACAAGCTTGTCGAAACCAAACTCGTTTGCTTTGTCGAGGGCCGCGACAAAAACGTAGGTCTCCTGGGCGTTCGCCGAGCTATCGTTCAAAGAAATCCGTCTAATGCCCACAGTTCCAGAGTGTTGGATTCGCCGCCTGCGAATGCGATGTGTTTCCCGTCCGGATGAAACGTCAAATTGCGGATCATGGGCATCTTCAGACCAACCGGCTCGATTGCCCCTCCGGTTGCGGGTACACGCATTAGCTCGGTATCCCCTTGGGTGCGGCGGGCAAAGTAGACAAATTTCCCATCGGGAGACCAGGCGAAGGCACCCGTGAACCCCTCCGGCTGCTTCAGCCGCACGAGTTCTCGGGGCGGACTCCCGCTGGGAGGCACCAGCAATAGCGAGTTATATCCGTTGGGATAACCACGCACAGCTCGCGCGATCACAGACCCATCGGGAGACGGCGTTGGATTACCTGGACCAGGGTCGCCCTCTGGAAGCGGCGGCCTGAAGACGGGGATGGGTTTTCCGGCCCGAATCAGCTTGACGGCGCCAGTTTCGGGATCGACCCGCCACGCGCCGTTCGTGGTTCCGTTCGTACCTTGAACTTCAATCCACCGCGAATCGGCGCTCCAGTGCGCGTTCTGATAGGAAATGAGCATGGGACGAACCTCACGCTCCTGCGAACTGGCGAGTGATTGTATTCTCAGCACGCCCTGCCCATTTGGCCCCCGCGAGGAGTGATACATCAGGCTTTGGCCGTCAGGAGAAAACACAGGATTTCCGTTAAGACCAATAGGATTCTCACTGATGCGGGCGGGCGGGCTCTTCGAACCGAGCTCCGCCGTGTAGACATCCGCGATACCTATGTACTGGAGCAGAAACACCGATCCCGATCGCGCCACGGAGACCGGCAAGACTCGACCCACATCTTCCTTGAGTAACTCCGGCTCGCCCTGAATGGTTCCGTTGCTGAATCGCGCTCGCCAGATGCTCCGAGTTCCAGTTCGCGTACTGCCAAAAATCAGGGAATCGCCTTTGGGGCTCCAACCCACGAGGAATTCGTCAGCCGGATGTTGGATAAGCGGCCGATCCTGCTTGCCGTCGGTCGAGATCAAGAAGATGTCGTTCCCGGAAGGTGTCTGGGTGGACGGAGCGTCGTACGCCAGATACTTGCCGTCGGCGGAAAACGCGGCTCGCTGAATGCCCACTGCGCCAAACCGCTTCAATACTTGAATCGAGCCGTCCACTGGCGAGATCAGCGCCAGTGCCATCTTTTGATCCGGCGTGCCGATCACTGCAGCGATCTGCTTGCCGTCCGGCGACCAGTCCATCAGGTCAAAGTTGCGACCTTCGGGATCCTTAAGCAGGGTTCGGTCTCTCGTCCCGTCCAGCGCGACTTGGTGAAGCTCCCAAACACGCCCGGTAATCAAGCTGTAAACGATAGACTTCGAGTCGGGCGAGAAGACCGCGTCGAAGGTCCAGCCGGAGTTATGCGTGAGGACCCGCCGTTGATGGGTGTTGAGGTCCCACACTCCCAGATCGCCGATGCCCACCTCCCGCACGTCGGTGAACGAAGCGTAGCGGCCGTCCGGGGACATTGCGATCGTAAAATCGACGTCGGCCTGGTCTAAGATACGTCGGAAAGCCGGGCCGGAAACCTGGGCTGGAGCCCGATTGAAGCGGGAATCCAGATACACGACACCTGAGGAAAGTAGTCCTAACAGAACTGCAGCAGCCCAGATTCCTCGGCGGCCGTGCCAAGTGGGCGCTGCTGCCGCTCGGTCTGCATTCCCATTGGCGAGACTTCTACTTGCCAGCCACTCATCCAGCTCTTTCTTATAGGCGTAGACGCTGACCTGCGAGTCGTGCAGGTGCCGGTAGACGGGTAGCCCTTCCTTCTTCTCCCAGCGCTGGATCGTCCGCGGATCTCGCTTGAGGTAGACGGCGATTTCTTTCCAAGAATCCAGCCGCTCGCCGGCGGGTGCGACCGGAGCTTGCAAGTCCGCCATGAAAGGATTGTCCCATTCTAGCAGCGGTACCCCCCACGACAAATGACGACAAGCCATGTTTTCAGAGCTATGGAAGCCGTGAATCTCATTCGCCGTCTTGAATCAGCTCCCCAGTCCCTCTAAGATCATCGAGTCAGATTCCCAAAATTTCCCAAATGAGGAGAACTCGCATCATGATTTGTCTCAGGAAACTTTCGCAGCTCGGCGCGGGGCTCGCCGGCGTTGCCCTCTGGGCGATGGCTGTGAACGCAGGCAATACATCCAATAACCTCCCTGCCGTCATTAATTTCTATGGCCCGGCACCCCAAACCCTCACGCTCCCATTTCCAGGCCTGCACGCTGATTCGCCGTTTTCCGATCTGCCGACGACACCGACGAACGATTATGCGGACGGAAAGCAGAATGTGGCGGCCTATTTCTACGGAAAGGCGGGGGGAAATGCCGGCCTGGACACCACTGCCACCACTAGCCAGCCCACCGTCCGGTATCTTTACCTGGACCTCTCCAGCCCGGTTTCTACCGTCTCCGGAACTCCCTATCCATTTCCGGGAATGCCGACCAGTGGGACCGGTCACACCGTGACCGTTCACATCAGCCAGAACCTGTTGCATCCGGACGCGACGGGAACCCTGGTTTGCTGTGGCGGGACAACCGGCTTCGGGCTCACAACCATCACGCCGAGCAACATGCTCAGCAATCCACAGTACGGACAGATGGGCGTGTTCTGGCCCGACCCCGCGAACAAGAACCTTCAATGGAAGCTCGCGTGGGGACCAGCGGGACTGAACGCATTGGACAGCTGCCTACAGACTTCCGTGAACTCGGCCGGGACGGTGTGGACGGTGAACACGTTCGGTTACCCCAGCGGCACAATTCCCGCGAATCTCCCCCCACCCTGCTCGACGGGTCCAAATCCTTCGGATCACGACGTGGCGGCGCTGTACTTTGCTCCCACCAAAGGCAGTGTCACCTGGCAGCTGGAAGGTTACTATCACGTGCCATTCTCGTTCACTATCAAGAAGCAATAAGCACGCGCCGAAGCGGACTCCGAAGATTCGTGTCTGTCCTAATGAGAAATTGACGCTTAGTGGAGTAGAAACCTCTCCAGGAGGGCCGAGGCCTTCCATTCGAGGGTCCAGACTCATTTGGAAGGAGACCTAATGTCGTTTAGAATCAACTCGACTCTGCTCCCCGCGTTGACGCTGCTGTTGCCACTGTCGCCCGTTCATGCGCAGAAAGCCAAGGACATCCCGCTTCGGATCACTCTGCACGAGACTGCCGTGCTCATGAATCTGGACGGAACGGCGGTAGCGGGCGCGGATCCAGTTCCATCGGCCCTTTTAGGCGACGGCAACGACGTATACACGGCCGCCACGATTAAATACAGCAGCGGGACCTATGATGCCGTGCTGAACCTGCTGGTGGGCAAGCGCAAACTTACGGCCATTCTTCCGTCCGCGATTCCCGGAAGTGGCGTCACGGCCAATACGCCGCCGCCCGGCTCCTATACGAGAAACGGGCTCTTGAACGTCAATAACATCATTTGTCAGGGGTGTACACCGGGGAGTTTTGGCCCGAGCCGGCCCTTCGTTACCAGGGTAAACATCGGATTGTCATCTCTGTTCAACGGGAACGATTACGGTATGCAGTTTCTGCCCATAACGAATATATCTACTCTGACGATGACCCCAAGAACGGGCAATACGCCTTCCACGCCGCCGGGAGCGAACTCGCCCAACGCGGCATCCTTCGCACTTGTTATGCCCCAGGCGTACAACTGCTCGCAGGGAGTTTATCCGTCCTGGATCGTGCGGGGCACGCTCCTGAACGCAACTACCGGGTCCAGCTATTTGCAGGTGGGGACGCTCTTTCTATCCCCCGCCACCAACGGAATCACAGCAGGGCAGTTTTCGATGCCATTCGAAGCACAAATCGAGGCCCTCCAATGTTTCAATCCAGGTTATCCAGGTAATTGAATACCTCGATCGTCAAACTTAGTAGTTGGAACGATAGAATAGCTGGGATGTCCCAGCCAGGTGAGGTCACTGCGCTCTTAGCAGCTTGGCGCGGCGGCGATGGCGATGCGTTGGACAAGCTGATTCCGATCGTCTATGAAGACCTTCGTCGTGTGGCCGGACGCTATATGCGCTCGGAAGAGTCCGGCCACACCCTACAGACCACAGCTCTGGTGCATGAAGCTTATCTGCGGCTCACACGAGAGCAGGATCGAACCTGGGAGAGCCGGGCTCATTTCTTTGCGGTGGCGGCGCAGATTATGAGAAATCTGCTGGTGGATCATGCGCGGATGGCGACTCGAGCCAAACGGGGCGGGGGCGCTCCGGAACTTTCTTTGGAAGAAGCCCCTGATCTAACCACCGCCGAACCCGAGGTGATGCTCGCGCTGGATGACGCGCTGCAGCGATTGGCGGAAGTAGATCCCCGTGCCAGTCGGATCGTGGAACTGCGATATTTTGTCGGTTTGAACAATGATGAAGTCGCGAATGTAATAGGAATCTCCGAGAAGACGGTGGTTAGGGACTGGAACACGGCAAAAGCCTGGCTGAGGGCCGAACTTCGAAGCCAGGAATGAACACCCATGACACCGGAACGCTGGGAAAAGCTGAAAGGGATTTTCGGCGACGCGCTGGAGCGAGAGCCGGCCGACCGCGAATCGTTTGTCCGGGAAGCGACGAAGAGTGATCCAGAGCTTCTGTCGGAGCTTCTGCGGCTGCTGGAGGAAAGCGATCGGGATTCGAAGCTTCTGTCGCGACCGGCGTTGACCCGTGCCAGGCCGATTGAACCGGACGAAGGGCCACGGTTCGTTCCGGGGACAGTGCTGGCGCGCCGTTTCCGTATCGTCCGTTTCATTGCCCGCGGCGGCATGGGCGAAGTCTACGAAGCGGAAGATCTCGAACTCGGGGAGCGGGTGGCACTCAAAGCGATTCGTAGGAATATCGCTCCCGACAGCGAACTCCTTTCGCTCTTCAAGAAGGAAGTTCAACTGGCCCGGCGCGTGACTCACCCCAATGTCTGCCGGATTTTCGATCTTGCCCAACATGATGAGGGCGAGGCCATCACCATGTTGTTGTCCATGGAGCTTCTGGAGGGCCGCACGCTCTCGGAGCACCTGCGCGACGCTGGCGCGATGAGCTATCGGGACGCGTTGCCACTGATCGAAGAAATCGCCGCGGGCTTGCAGGCGGTGCACGATGCCGGGATCATTCACGGAGATTTGAAGCCGGCCAACGTGATGCTTGCGGCCCGTGCGGGGGAGGACCGCCCCCGGGCGGTCGTCATGGATTTCGGCATGGCTCTTCCGGTGACGCCGGAGTCACCCGTTGATCGTCTCAGCCGGGGCGGCACACCCGAATACTTTGCCCCCGAACAGAGCCAAGGCGAGCCGGTAAGCACCGCCACAGACGTGTACTCTTTTGCTCTCATGATTGCGGACATGCTGGGCGCGCCGCGCGCCACCCGGCTCAAGCCGGACCCGCAGCGGATGCCTTCGCGTTGGGCACGTGCGCTCCGGAGAGGGATGGAGGGTGAACCAGCCCGGCGCTATTCTCGGCCCGCGGAACTGGCCACCGCACTGCGACGGTCCGCCAACAATCGCAGGCGCAATATCGCAAGATTAGCGGTGGCTTCGCTGGTGGCGGGACTTGGAATTCTGACTGTGATCCTTCTGGCGGATCGCACAGAACCTTTGCAGGGAACGGCAAGCCGCCTCCTTCTGAGCGAAGAGGACACCACCACGGTGAGGTCTCCATCGCCCGACGGCAAATTCTTGGCAATGACTTCGTGGGATACAGGCGACCTGGTCCTGCGAGATGTGAGTTCAGCAAAAATCCGGCGCCTGACTCACAAGAGCACCGCATGGGCCCAGCAGCCTGGTGGGGTTTACGCCGCCATATTTTCACCCGATGGCCGGCGGATTGCATATATTTGGGCGAACAGTCGAACGGATAACGAACTTCGCATCATCGGGGTGGACGGGAGCGGCGAACGGACTCTGTACCACCCAAGTCTTGAAAACGGTGCTTCGCTGCTGGACTGGTCCCCGGACGGAAATCACATCCTGATCAGCCTGCAAAGGCTCGACGAGACCACGCAGCAGCTTGCCCTAATCTCCGCGGCGGATGGTTCGTTGCAGTTTCCCGCAATTCCCGAGGGATTGCGCTTCCGGCGAGTTTTGTTTGCAGCCAATGGCAACGGCGTCGTTTTCAATGCGCCACTGGCCAAGGGCGCCGGCAGCGAGATCCGCCAATTGACCTTTGGCGGAACGGAGTCGACGCTGGTGGCAACCAATGGAGACAGCAACTCTCTCATCGGATGGTCCCCGGACCGGCGCCGATTGATCTTTTCCAGCGATCGCCGCGGACGGCCCGGTATTTGGGCCGTCACTGTATCAGAGCGCGGAGCCGAAGGTGCGCAGCAGGAACTGGTTCCGGATGCCAGCAATTGGGAGACGTTTGGTATTACACAGACTGGGTCGCTTTTTTACAGAAACAACGCTGATTCCGTCGATGTTTACACGGCCGCTCTGGACGTTGCTGGCCGTCGCACGATCGCTCCACCGCAACGTGTGATGGACCGCTTCGTCGGATCATACATCTATCCGAACTGGTCTGAAGATGGCAGCCGGCTGGTTTTTAACTCTAATCACGATCCGCGCCAGCCAGCGCTCGTGATTTATGAACCCCAAAGCGGCGTCAGGCGTGAGGTGCAGGTCGATTCCCGGCACATGGGCCGGCCCCAATGGGTTCACGGCGGGTCGATCATGGCGATCGGAGAAAGCCGGGATGGGATCTTAGGCCAATTCCGGATCAATCCCGCGACCGGAGAGACCAAACTTTTCATGAGCGCGAAGGATCTGGAATCTACGTCTGAGGGGGTGTGGTCCGCGGATGGAAAGATCCAGTTTAACCGCTACTCGGATTTCCGGCGCGGAATCTTCCGCCTGAATGCGAAGACAGGCGAACGGCGAGTGCTCTATGTTCCCCCGCCGGACGTGGACGTGGGTACCGAAGATCTCGCGCTCTCACCGGACGGGCGGACGCTGGCTTTCCACGCCCGGAATAATAAGGCGCAGAGCGCAGCGCTGATGCTGATCCCCGCCGAGGGCGGAGAAGCGCGGGCGCTGCTGACCATTCGGCAGCCGGAGAGTTTTCTTCTGGGAGCGTTTACCTGGACTCCGGATTCGCAGGCACTCCTGGCTGCCAGAACCCGCAACAACAGAGTAAGCGAGATCTGGCGAGTGCCGGTTGACGGCAGTCCTGCGGCGAAGATCGATTTTCCGGCGATGAGGATCGTTTGTTTGCGGCTGAATCCGGACGGCAAGACGATCGCGTTTCACGGCGGCGAGTGGAGATCCGAAATCTGGCTGCTTCAGAACTTTCTTTAGTTTGCGAATGGGAGGCACATGACAAGCATCTTGCGAGCGATGCTGTTGCTATCTGGGGCCTGCGCGAGTGCTGCGTGGGGCCAGTCTACGTTCGGAAGCATTGTGGGGACAGTGAGGGATCCCTTGGGCGCCGCGGTAGCCGGCGCGGTAATAGCCGCGAAGGAGACCGAGACGGGAATTTCTATCAACGTCGCGTCGGGTGCCGAGGGCCTCTATGAGTTCACTAACCTCAAGCCGGGACGGTATGTACTGGCAGCGACCAAGCAGGGTTTCGCCGATTCAGGCAAGGTCGAAGTGGCGCTTGAGTCGCGACGGATCATTCGGTCAGATCTTGAACTGCAGTTGCCGACGGCGCAACAAGCGATCACCGTGCGGGAAACGCTGGTGGCCATCAATACTGAGAATGGAACCATCGCGGATTCCAAAAACTTTTCGCAGATTACCCAACTTCCATTGAATTTTCGGGGCACTCAGGCAGATCCGCTAGCGGCCCTTACCATCGTTCCGGGCGCCCAGATTGGCACTTATCGCAACCGTGTCTCGCTCGGCGGGGGAGGCCTGTCCGAGATCGAGTACTCGATAGACGGTATTTCCAGTGTGGGGATCGGCGGCAATGTGCCACTGCTGAATGCCTATCCCTCTCCCGAAGCATTTGCCGAGTTCAAGGTCACTTCGACTGGCGCGGGAGCCGAATTCGGGCAGATGGGAGACGTGGCTATTGTCACGCGGGGTGGAACGAATCAGGTTCATGGCAGCATACTTTGGTACCACCAGAATGCTGCCCTGGACGCCAAGACCTACGGGGCCGCCAAGAAGCAGGCCAAGGTTGATAACACCTTTGGTGCGAGCCTGGGCGGACCGGTGGTGCTACCTGGTTTGTATAGAGGTAAGGACCGGACGTTCTTTTATGGAGATTATGAAGGCAACCGCCAGCCTGGTTCAACGCTGGTGCAGCAATCCGTGCCCACCGCGGAAATGCGTGGCGGGAATCTGTTCGGTGTGCCGGGTGTGCCTGCGGTCGATCCACTCGATGGTCTTCCTTTTCCGGGAAACCGCATTCCTAGCAAGCGGCTGAACTCGGTTGCAACAAGGCTATTTGGCAGCTATTACCCGTTGCCGAATTACAACAGCGGGTCGACGTTAAACAACTACCGTATTCTGGCCCGAAACGATTCCGCCACCAACCGCTACGACGTCCGCATAGATCATCATTTGGGAAAGAAGCAGCAGGTATTCGCCAGATGGAGCGCTGAAAGCGATGGGCTGCCGGCCTTTTTTGGGACTTCCCTATTACCACCTAGCCAATATGCAACACGAAGCCACAGCCTGGTGGTTTCGCACGACTACACGTTCTCCCCCGACTGGGTGAATGAGGTCCGCTTCGGCGTAACCCATTCCTCCAGCATCGAGAACTTTCCGATTCGGGGATCTGATGCGGTGTCCGGGCTCGGCATTCAGGGGCTCAATCTGAGCCAAGTCGGAAATGCAGGCGGATTCCCGTACTTTGAGCTTTACGACGGATATTTTGGCTCGGTAGGACACGGCCGCGAGAGTGACGGCACATCCAGAAACATTCAGTTCACCGATAACCTGAGCTGGATTAAGGGACGCCATACCTTTAAGTTCGGTCTAGACGCGCGGTGGTTGGCCTACCGCACCACGCTGCATTTTGGCTTCAACGACGACTTCGGCGGATTCTCGTTCCGCGATGGCGCCTTCAGTGGAAATGGATTTGCCGATCTGCTTCTGGGACTTCCCGCGGTCAGCTACTACGCATCTGTGGGGCCGAATCTTTTGGAGCGCTCCCTGCACACGGATTTTTACGGACAGGACCAATGGCAAGTCAACCGGCGGCTGACTCTCACACTCGGCCTGCGTTGGGAGTTGGAACCAGGAATGACCGAGGACTCTGGCAATATCAGCAATTTCAACCCGCGCAACGGAGACATCATCATCCCCGACTCTACGCTGCCCGCAGCACCGGGTTTTCTCGCCGGAGCCAACGCTTGTCCGGGGACAACTCCCGATCTACCGTGCACTACCATTCTCACCGCCAGCCAAGCCGGCCTACCGCAGAGCTTG
>Ga0207687_10001575_pt1 | contig 15695 bp, 27 predicted proteins | sample KBSM54metaG_FD_184399 | JGI IMG/M metagenome (GOLD analysis project Ga0207687, IMG submission 184399) | Miscanthus rhizosphere microbial communities from Kellogg Biological Station, Michigan, USA - KBS M5-4 metaG (SPAdes) (version 2) | ecosystem: Host-associated > Plants > Roots > Rhizosphere >...
TGGCACGCCATGATCAGCGCTGCCTGCGCCTCTGCCTGATCGAACCCGATGATTTCGGGCGGCGCGCCCTTCACAGGCTTGGCGTAGCGCGGGAAGAGATTTGTCAGATATTCGTCGCCGCCGAACAGCAGGATCAAATCGCCCTTTCGGCAATCGGTCGCGAAGCACACCAGCTGATCGCTGGCATCGAGCACCCACAGCTTGAGGCCCTGGATGCCGAGCGGGGTTACCGGACAGTCGGGCAGCAGCACGCGCCAATCGACCGTGCTGCTGTCATCGTCGCGCTTTCGCAGATCCGGCGCGCGTTGCGCCTTCGCGGCCGCATCCCTGATGCTTGCGATGTTTCCCCCGGACGCCATCTAGAAGTCTTCACCGCCTGGACAGGCGATGTGCATTCGCGTCGTCACGAATGCCCCATCTTCCAGCCCCGCCAGCGTCCGATACCTCTGGCCTGCCTCGATCAACTTTCGGCAGAAGCTGCATGGAACTGGCCCAGCGCGACGGACAGCAATTCTATCGCTAAGAGTTTGCCAGCTGGGAGCGTCGGAAATCTCCATCACGCCGCCACCCCCATCCGGATTCCGCGCAGCTGATCGTTGAAATCCTTGAAATCCGCATCAGGCCACAGGCAAGAAACTGCGCGCCCCGCTTCCTGATGCCGCGCAATCTGGCGCTCGAACCCGCCGTCGATCTCGCGCGCCGCCTTCTCATGCTTCAGCGCCAGCGCCTCATCGCCGTCGCGCCGGGCAAGCATCGCGCGCAGGCTGCGATATTCCACGTCGCGCTGCCCGATCAGCTCCACCGCCTGCACCTGTTCGGGCATGGCCACTCCGCCGATATTGTCGAGCGATATCGCCGCGATCACGCGCCGATCGGGATCGGCCAGGGCCACGGTTAACCCGTCCTCGATGCCTTCCGAAATGCGCGGCACTGTGCCGGCCGGCACGCCTTTCAGCGGCATCCGGCCACAGGCGCCCTTGTTCAGCGCGATATGCGCGCCCGCGAAATTGCCCAGCACCATCTTGGGCAGTTCGAGATTGGCTTTCTCCCAGCGCCCGCGCCGATATTCCAGATAGGTCCGGTGCGTGGCGACATGCTCGCCGGCAAGATCGGTCACCTTGGCCAGCATCGCGGGGATGCCGCGCTTCAACTCGCTGTTCCAGCAATCATGCCGGTATCGGATCGCGCCGGGGAAGCGGCCGAGCACCGAAAAATCGATGCCGCGCGAGCCGCCAAGATAATCCTCAGCCGGCGTATCCTTCATCGGCGTGCCGTGCATCCAGTTGCCTACTGCGTTGCGGCGCCTCTTCTCGGCATCGGCAAGCTGCTCGCGCTCACGCTTCTCGCGGTTGCGGTCATATTCGGCCTTTGTCTTCGCATCGGTGAAGTCGATGCCGGTGCCCGCTTCGAGTTCCTTCAGCGCCTGGATGAAGTCCTGGCCCTTGCGCGCTTTCAGGAAGGTGAAATGGTCGCCATGCGCGCCGCACGAAAAGCATTTGTAGAGCGCCTTGTCGTCGTTGACCGAGAAGCTGCCCACCGTGACGTCGCTATGAAACGGGCAGAGCCCCACCATTTCGCGCCCGCGCTTGGTCAGCTTCACATCGCCGCCGATGATCGAGGACAGGAGGATTCGGCTCCTCACCGCCTCGGCTCGACGGCGCAATGCTTCTACGTCGACAGCCATCAGGGCAGATCGGATACGGGAATGAAACGCAGCGGCGCGCCATCGGGCGCGCGCGGTACCAGCGCGACGATTTCTTCCAGCGTCATCCGGTTCTGCAACCCCTCCAACAGACCCGAGGAACCCGATCGCGAACTACAACCCAGCGCGCGGCTCATCGCGGGATAGGTCGGGAAGCCCCGCCCCTGCGAATTCTCGGAAACGATGAACCGCAACAGCAGGCTTTGACGCTTGGTAAGGCTGATCATGGCTGTCCCCTTTTGGATTTGCAGCCAGTAGCAGCCTCTTGACGTGTAGGAAAATTCCTAAGAACAATAGGGGAACATTGTGGAGTCGTCGCGCGAAATGTCCTGTTTGAATGCCTGCCCATCACGCCACCCGCCGAACCGCCAGGGGGCAATCCGCCTCTTTGCAGTTCCGCACATCCTGATCCTCGGCATGCAGGGAACAACGCGGGCACGTCGCCGGCAGATACCAATCGGCATGATCGGCAATGCCATGGACGGCGAGATGGTTGACGATGGCGGGTTGCGACGGCCGCTTGTCCTCCTCTTCCCATCCCTGGATCGTGGAACCCGGCACGCCGACCAGCCCGCCAAACGCTGCGCGCGTCAACGCCCGGCCCTCGCGATATTTCCTGATCTTGTCGCCAGCCAGAGTTGTCATTCAGCACGTTTACCCATATTGGGGAATTCTTCGCAAGAGGGTGTTTTCAGCAATTACCCAAATCAGGGAGTTGAGTGCGTTGGGACAGATTCTACAATTCGCCCGGATGGCGAAGCTCGAAAATCCACCGAACCGTATCCGCGAACAGCGCGAGGCGCGCGTTCCCAAGATGACGCTCACCGAGATGGCGGCGCGTCTCGGCACCTCTCCCGCGCAGATCGCGCGCTTCGAAACGGGGGAGCGCCCGGTGACGCGCGACTGGCTTCGCCGCATCGCCGATGTGCTCGGCACCGATATCGGCCAGCTGCTCAATCCCGAGGACAATCCTGCGAGCCTCAGCGATCAGGAGCGCAAGGTGATTGACGCCATGCGCTATGGCGAACCACATGTTGCGAAGACGATCGTGAGCGTCGCGGAGAGCCTCGTTTCCTTTGCCGGCCAGGGCGAGCGCCACACCGGCTGATCCTCCCTTCCATTGCAGTTTTACCGAGCGCCGCGCCGATCCCCATCGGCGCGGCGTTTCGCTTTGCGCACGCTAATCCTGTACCCCACTGAGACGAATTCCCCACACCGGTAAAATTCTCGCTTGTGTGTTTTTCCCAATATGGGTAAATCCGCGTCGTTCGCGGTTTCCCATGGAGGCAAAAAAGGTGGCGACGCTCTATAATTTTCCCGGCTCCGCGCGGCAGACTCCGCCGCATCCGGTCCCGGCGCCGGTGCGCGAGCCAGCGGCAAACCTGCCCGCGACCGGGGGCAGGGGCGGCGAATATGCCCTGGCCGATATCGCCCGGCCGCTTGGCCTGCTGCATCGGCCGATACGCACCATTATCGATACGCTCCGCGCGCTGGCCAAGCATGACGGCATGCCGCTCCCGCGCACCCCGCGCGTCGAGCGGGACAAGGTCATCAAGGGGCCGAACAGCATCGTGAAGGCCAGCCGCTGGGATGCCGGCCTGTTCGACGCCTGGCTTGACGGCCGGGGACCACAAAGCCCCGCGCCAGCCATGGTGCCCACGCCCATCCGTGAGGAAATGCAGGCGCGTGCCCGCGCCATTGGAGGCGGGCGATGAGCGGTAGCGGCAAGGTTGTGAAGACCATCAATGAGTTCGTCGCCACCCAAAACGGTGAGAGTGAGCCCGCAAAGGTCACTATCCGCCTCATGCCCGGAGACGGGACGTTCTTCATTGAGGTGCCCCAATTTATTTCCGACTTCATCGGGCGCCGCTCGGACACGCCGTCGGGCTTCGATCACCGAAAGAGCCGCGTCGAAGCGTCCAAACTCGACAACGTCGTTAGCTCATTCCGCGCGGTCAACGATTTATACCGTCGGGCAATGAAGGATTCGGTTCGCCGCAAGGTATTGGTCGTTACCTTCAGCGCGAACCGGCCCGGTGAAGGCCGTTACTCAGGATCGCGACTCGCGGGAATTAGTTTTGCGCCACGGCCGGCGCTCGCTGTCACGCACGAGGTCCAGTGGGCCATCAATGACAACCTCTACCACGTCCATGAGCATGGAGGGGGTGAGCTTCCCCAGATAACCTACGTCAGCGGTATGCCAAGCGAGGAGCCGTCGCGCTATTCGGGCGGGGGGCGATCGATGTTCGTGCTCGATTGGTCGCAGGAGCGCGAAGACTTCTTCGTCAACATGCAAGCCAACATGACCCGGTTGATCGATCTGATCGCGGGAATGTTGTTCGGCGACACGGCCGGAAACGTCGATAAGATGATCGCTGGCGGGGGACTGCTCGCGCTGCCCGACGGAAGGGGTGCGGCATGAGCGCGCTGTTCCGCCCGATCAGCTCCGGCACCGGCCGCATAGCGGCCGTGGTGATCGGCCTCGCGGTTCTGACTTTCGCCGCGCCGTTCCTCCCCGACGCAACATGGTGGCTGTCATGAGAACGACTGTGTCCAAGGTCGCCGTCATCGCGATCGGCTTCCACCTTATGGCGTTCGCGATCGCGGTCACCCTGTCCTGGCTGAACCAGCCATGAGGTGGCTTCTCCGCAAGCCCGGCCTGTGGGTCGATATCCTCGTGGCGGGCGCCTTCCTCAACTGCGCGCTGATCCTGTGGCTCTACGGGCAGCACCATTGAAATGGCGCCGCACTTCGCCGCCCACCCCGCGCATCCGCGCCGCCCTGATCGCGTCCCTGCTGCTCATCTGGGCGCTCGCGGCGCTGGAGCTATCCGGCCGGCCGTGATGCCCCGGCGCGCCGCCTCGCATCCGGCCCCGCCGTCTCATGCTGAGGTCATGCGCTACGCCGTAGCCGCCAATCTCTCCCTGGAAGACGCCAAGATCGCAATCGCCCGCCAGCGCCACGCCGAGGCGATGGCGCGGCTTGCCCGCAAGATGGGTGAATTCCGGTGACGATCGAGGAGCGCGTCACGCACAATGAAGTGCGCCGCTGGCAGAACCTGCCCGCGAGGATCGCGACCAACGAACGGCGCCTCGCCGCCTACCAAGCAACCTTGGCGCGCGAAGAGCAAATGAGCCCGCGCGACCATCGCCGCTGCAGCGACTTACGCCGGCAAATCAAACAGGCGCATCGCCGCATCGCCTCTATGAGGAGCCAACTCTGATGTATGATCAATTCATTGAGCGCGTCTTTAAACCGTCCAGCCAGCGGATCATAGAACAGGCGAACGCGATCATCACGGAGTATCAGGAGGCCGGATTCGTCCTCACGCTGCGCCAGCTCTATTATCAGTTCGTCGCCCGCGACATACTTCCCAATCTCCAGACCGAGTACAAACGGCTCGGATCGATCCTGAACGACGCGCGCCTGGCTGGCTTGGTCGATTGGGAGGCGATGGAGGATCGGACGCGCAACCTGCGCAGCTACACGACCCATGTTTCGCCGGCAGAGGCCGCCCGCGAGACTGCTAGGCTCTACATTGAAAATCTCTGGGAAAACCAGCCTTGCTACGTCGAGGTCTGGATCGAGAAAGATGCGCTGCTCGGCGTGATCGAGCCTGTCTGCGGCCGCTGGCGCCTCCCCCACTTTGCATGCCGAGGCCACACCTCGCAGTCCGAGCAGTACAGTGCAGGCCAGCGCTTCGCGGCCATGGCTGAGCTGGAGAAGGAGGTTATCATCCTCCACCTTGGCGATCACGATCCAAGCGGCCTGGACATGACGCGTGACAACCAGGACCGCCTGGACATGTTCACGCGGGGCGCCGGTGTCGAGGTTCGGCGCATAGCGCTCAACATGGATCAGATACGGCGCTATCGACCGCCAGCCAATCCGGCGAAGGAAACCGACAGCCGCTTTGCCACCTACTATGAAAATCATGGCACTCGATCGTCCTGGGAGCTGGACTCGCTCGATCCAAAGGTGATCGACACGCTCATTGACGATGAAATCCTATCGCTGGTGGACGAGGATCGTTGGACCGACGACCTAGCTCGCGAGCGCTCGAACCGTCGCAAGCTGATCGAGGCAGCCGCTGCCATGGACAGCGAGTGAACCTCTTTCCCGAAGACATGGCGCTCGCGCGCGATGAACCCACCGGGCTCGGCACGGCCATGGCTGGCGGCAAGGGCAAGCTCAACCTCGCCAAGACGGCGCGCAACGCCTTCGACTATTATCCCACACCGGCCGAGGCGACGCGCGCGTTCATCATCGCTGAACGTGCGGCTATCCTCGCCCACGGCGCCGCGATCTGGGAGCCTTGTGGCAGAGGCGGCGCCATCGCGCGCGTGTTCGACAGCGCGTTTGTCACCTTTGCGAGCGATATCGTCGCGGATCCTGCAAACATGGTCGCGCAACTCGATGTGCTCAAAGCCCGCGAGGCGCTCGCGCCGATCGCGATCACCAACCCGCCCTTCGCGATTGCCGAGAAGATCATCATCCATCTGCTCGGCCGGCTGAAGCTCCGCTATCTCGCGCTGCTGCTCAAAAGCACCTTCTGGCAGACCTGCAGCGAGGATCGCGGCCGCATGGGGCTGTACCGCGAATATCGGCCCAGCCGGCGCCTCGATCTCAACTGGCGCGTGGATTTCACCGGGGGCGGCGCCAGCACGATGAACGTCACGTGGTTCATCTGGGACGCGAACGCGCCCGCCCTGCCCTTCATCCCCGCCTATCTGCTCGATCGCACCGGCATCGTTGAGGCGCGGCCCGATCTTTTCACCAAAGGAGCTAAATGATGTCCTGGCAACCCGATATGATGATCTACCATTCACCGTGCGATGACGGATTCGGCGCCGCCTATGCCGCGTGGAAGCGTTGGGGCGATGCCGTCGAGTATGTGCCCGGCACTTACGGCAAGCCTGCGCCCGACGTAGCCGGCAAGCATGTGTTGATGGGTGATTTCAGCTTCAAAAAGCCCGTGCTCGACACCATGGGAGCGCAAGCCGGCTCCATCGTCATCCTCGATCATCACAAGACGGCCCAGGAGGATTTGGCCAGCTACGCGCATCTGTTTGCATATGGACCCGATGACGCCAACGAGGATTTCCTTGTGACGGTGGAGAACGGCGACATGCCGATCGTCACTCGGTTCGACATGGATAAGTCCGGCGCGCGGATGACATGGGAATTCTGTCACCCCGGCGTGCCGGTGCCGATGTTGATCCAGCTGATCGAAGATCGCGATCTGTGGCGCTTCGCCCTGCCCGAGACGCGCGCATTCACCTTGTGGCTTCGCTCACACCCCTATGATTTTGCGGTTTGGGACGAGATCGCGACGCGCCTCGCATATCCGGACGAGTACGAACGGATCATGCTGCAGGCATCGGCCGTCGAAACCTTTTATAACCAGAAGGTCGCAGAGATGGTGCGCGAGGCGCGGCCTCTCTGGCTCGGTCCGTTCAACATACCGATGGTAAATTGCAGCTGGGCATTTGCCAGCGACGTCGGACATGCCCTGCTCGACAAGTTTCCGACCGCTCCATTCGCGGCCTGCTACTACGATCGCGGCGACGGCCGGCGCTCGTACAGCCTGCGCAGTAGCGACGATCGCCTTGACGTCTCGCTGATCGCGCGGGGCTTTGGCGGGGGCGGCCACCGCAATGCAGCCGGCTTCGAAGTCGCGGCGCCAGTATGGGGCGCTCAATAGTGCCGCTCTCATTCGAGGAACAGAACGCTTTCAACTCAGGCGCGAGCGATCAGGTCAACAACGGCCGCAAGAACCCGTTCTCCTCCAAGACCGAGCCCGAGCTTCATGCAGCCTGGCAGCAGGGGTGGAAAGAAGAAGAAGCGCTTCACAAGGCCCGCAATACGAAGAGGAAAGGCGGATGAGCGTGATCAGCGGCCGCTATGTAAAGCACTTCGCAGACGCCGATATGGGGATGCTCGAAGGCGCCAGCCTCAATGCCCCGTACAAATTTCACTGGCTCTACGTCCAGGGCGTGGATGGCGACCACATCATCTGCACCGGTGCAGGCGAACCCATGCGGCTTCCGTTCAAATCGACCCCTCGCGGCGATCGTGCGCGGGTTACGGTTCACTGCCCGATTTTCGGGGCCACTGAGTTCGAAGTTCACCCATTCAAGCAAACGGAGAATACCCAATGAGCGACGTTATCGCAGCCGACCAACTCCGCCTGTTCATCGAGCGCATCGAGCGCCTGGAGGAGGAAAAGAAGGGTATCGCCGACGATATCAAGGACGTCTACGCCGAGTCCAAATCGAACGGCTATGATCCCAAGATCATGCGCGAAATCGTCAAGTTGCGCCGCATGGAGAAGCATCACCGCGAGGAAGCGGAAATGCTGCTCGACACCTACAAAGCCGCGCTGGGGCTCGATTGATGGCCAGCATGACCGAAGAAGAGCGCGCGGCGCGCTGCCAGCAGCATGTGGAGCGTTTCCACCTGCTGCAGCCTTATTTGTCCGAAGGCGTCACCGTCACGCACACCGTCTGTTGCGGCATCCTCAAAGAACATGTGTTGGTCGATTTCGATCAGATCGGCGCCGGGCCGATCGGCATGATCTGGCTTAGCGGCTATCCGACTGGCGACACCATGCGGATTGATGGCGACCCGTTCGTGCTCGCCGACGATATCGCGCCGTTGAGCATCACGCACGTCAATCGGGTGCCGATCGACTGCCTTGAGATGATCGGCAAGAAGCAGGAAACGCCGTTCCAGCTGATCGATGTGGCGATCACGGACGTGACTGACGAGGATATCGCCAAGCTGCCACGCTGCGAAACATGCGGGCAGATAACTTCCGATCAGGATGAGGAGCTTCCCTTCTGATGAAGAACGGAAAAGCCCATATGCTGCCGGCGATTTTCCGCACGCCGGAAATGGAGGCGCAGGCGCTCCTTGACGACGCCATCAACGTCGTTGCCCAGGACTTGGCGCACAACATCACCAACCTGCCGTTCACGGTTGGCAAGGGCATGATGATCCCAATGCCGCTGTGCCGCGCCGCAGCTGAGAAAATCGTCAATCGCTTCAGCGGCGCCGTCCTCGCCGGCCTCAAGGGAGAAGCGGCCATAGCCGCCTTGGCCAATGAAGGCTGGTTCCCAATCGAAACGGCGCCGCAGGACGGAGCGCCGGTTGATCTGTGGATCGGTCGCGAGGAAAATCCCTATCGCGCGACCGACTTCTATTTCGAGGACGGACACTGGGTGCGGAAAGAGGGGCACCCTGCCGTCTGGCGCAGGCTGCTCGTACAGCCCACGCACTGGCGTCCGCGCCCCGCACCGCCCATTGACGCCACCGCGCCCGCAAGCGCACCCTGACGGCGCCCAGCGCCCGATTCTGACGGTAAAAGGAGACCGACCTTGTCCACCCCCCATGACACGCAGCGGACCGCTGCATTCAGCCGCTGGGTCATCCATGTTGGCGGGCTTGATGCTGCAGGCAACCTTACAGGGATATCCCGTCGCACGTTGCAGCGCATGACGGTTGGCAAACAACCGCCGCCTGTGCGCCTCCTGGAACGCCTCGCTGATCAGTTGGCGCGTCAGGGCGGTGCTGACACCCTCGCGGACGCGCTTGCGCTCGCAGCCCGTCCAGCGGAGGCCACCCATGCCTAAGAAACGCCAGATCGCCCGCCTGTTCCCCCAGCTGCTCGCCGACGGCGAAACCGTCTATCACTGGAAGCCGAGCAAGACGCTCCGCGCGGCCGGCTTCGTCAACGTCAAGCTCGGCACCGATTTCGGCTCGGCCTGCACCCAGGCGAATGAGCTGAACAGCCAGGTCGATGCCATGAATCGCGGCCTCAGCGCGGAAACCATTGTGGAGCGGCCGGTGTCGCGCGTGGTGCGCTTCGGCGAGCTGGTGTTGCGCTACCGGGCCAGCGACGCCTTCACCACATGCCGCAAGAGCACCCGCGCCGAATATGGCACCCGCCTGCGCCAGCTCGAGCATTGGGCGATGGATGGCAAACTGGCCGTGCGCGACATTGATAGGGCCATGGTACGCGATCTTCGCAACGGCCTGATGCAGGGCAGCATCTTCTGCGCGGCATCCACCCTGCGCGTGCTCCGCCTGCTGCTCCAATGGGCGGAGGATGAGAGTATCATCAAGAAGGGCACCAACCCCGCGACGGATTCCGATATCCCGGAGACGCCGGCCCGCAAGACGCGGATGGAAGCACCGGTACGCGCTGCCATCATGGAGGCCGCCCGCGCGCTCGATCGCGAATGGCTCACCCTCGCGATCGATCTTGGTTTCTGGATGCTGCAGCGCCAGGGCGACATTCGCCACTTGAACCGCATGGCATGGCGCGAGCTGGAAGGCGTTGACGGCCGCCATGCCGCCCAGCTCGCCAATCCGCGCGGCCGCGTCATGGCATTCCGCCTTTGCCAGCAGAAGACGGGGACATGGATCGACGCGCCATTGCCGCCCTTCATGCACGATCGCGTCGAGGCGGCCATGCGTGCGACCAATAGCGGCTATCTCTTCCCCGATCCGGATCACCCGGACCAACCCATCCCCGACTGGAAATTTCAGCGCCGCTTCCTCGAAGCCAAGGACGCGGCCGCCGCCGTCGCGATCATGGATGGCAACATGGCGCTGGCCGAGGCGATCGATGCTTGCCAGTTCCGCGATCTGCGCCGCACCGGCATGATTTTCTACAAGGATATGGGCGCCAAGGTGCCCGATATCACCGCGCTCAGCGGCCATTTCGTCATCGGCAAGAAGACGATCCTCGATACCTATATGCCCGGCGACACAGCCGGCGCGTGCGCGTGTGTTGCGACGGGGCTGGCCGGCCTACAGGCGCGCGAGCTGCGGGAGGCGCAGGCGTGAGCACGCAACTCACGATCGCAAAAATGCAAGCGGCCTTTCGGATACTCCGTCGAGCCGAGGGCCTAAGGACTGCAAAGGATCACTCTGGGATGACAAGCGACCAATTTCGCGTAGCCTTCACCGCCGGCGATCACATCTTGAAGGTCATCCGCAGCGATGGCCGGCTTGATATCGCCGTTGGTCTGAACGGCGAAAACGCTGTGCTGCACTCCAAAGATGAAATCCCACTGGCAAACCTGATCGAGACTCCCTTGGGAATTTGCGAGTTGACCAAGGCGGATCACGAGATGATCGCTCTGACCGACCGCTTCGAGTGAGGCAGCGCCAATAATCCGCTTGCCCGAATCGTTCCCGATGCGTTCTTGCTGGCGCGATGCGCTATGCCACCCTCAAGGAAATCGATGAAGCCGGCCAGGATATCCGGCTGTGGTGCTTCGCTTGCGGCCGCACCACAACCAAGGACAGCATCATCTGGATGGTATTCGAGGAGCGCGGCTGGCCGATCGCCCTCGATGCCGCTGCGGCGAAATTTCCCTGCAAGGCGTGCCGCTCGGCCGCGCATGTGCGGATCCTGCCGGCGACGCGGCCATGGCGGCGCCCCAGCTCGCCGGCCGAACTTGTCGCCGCCTATTTCCACGCGATGCGCTCGGCCGCGAAGAAGCGGAATCGGCGCTGATCAGGATTTATGTCGCATGTGCGACAAAATCTTGTCGCATGGAGCGGCGCCAAAACGCCTTGACCCAAGGATTTCCGCGCCCTAGATCGCCCTCCGCGTTGCCCCGTCGTCTAATGGTAAGACTACGGACTCTGACTCCGTCTATTGAGGTTCGAATCCTCACGGGGCATCCAGCATTTTCGAAAATGGCCAAATACCATGTGGTTCCCTTCCGGGGCTCTTGGAGTAGGCTGACACACGGGCGCAGGGCGATGACCCTTCCCACGCACATGGGCCGAAGGGGCTCGACGTACTACGTTCAATTCCGCTCACCCGCGCCTCTGGCTCGCACAGTGTGCGGCAATGACCAGGGCAGAGCTCAACGCAGCGCGGGAAGGCCTAAAAAGCCCCGCTAAAAGCCGCTCTTCAGGCCTGCTTGAAGCAGGTCTTCACTCCACTGGCACGTCCCGGTCTTGCGGAACGGTTCTGAACTCCTCCCAGATGCGGAAGGCGCCATCGAGCGAAACGCCCACCATGAGCCAGGCAACGCGTTCGTTTCCAAAGCCCTTATCGACAAGAATGCTGATTGCTGGCCCCCGAAACACAAGCTGCGACAAAACGAGCACGACAAATGTATAGGTAGAGGCCGAAAGTAGGAACACGCTAGCCATCTTCCGACGGCTCAAGCTGCCCGCCAGGTCTCGATGAAATCCGCGCTTGATCAAAAAAGCCAGTAAGACGACGCCTACCAGAAGCGACGTCGCCGGTGTGGCCAGCACCCCCCATGCCCCGCCCAATTTCTAGTAGGTCACGACAACTTGAATGCAGCGGCACCCGCGGACGCAAGTAGACCACCGATCAGGGGAGCCGAGTGAGTATGGATATCTGCGGCCAGATAGTATTGCCCTGTGGACACGACAAACGCGCCTGCAGCGAACCAGAGCCCAAACGTCACCAAAGCGTCAGCTCGGCGCTCGGCTGAACCGGACGCCAAAGCCGTCAACGTGTTAATGGCGAACCTCATACGCATCGCTCCCGTGTAATATAAACCGCATTAACAAGGCGATAATGAGCCATTCAACCGCAGTTTATTAACAGTTTGTTAACCATAAAGTTCCGCTACACCGGAATTGATCATAAGCCAATACCTGCCCAATTAGATGCGGTCTCAACTAGGTCCGTTGTGGTGGTGACGCGCACGGGCAGGGCAAACGGCCAGTTCGAGTCCAGATTCGCCACGCAAATCTTGCCGTCATCTCGCGGGTGCAACCGCTACCTTGTCTTGAGAGAAACCTTCGAGGCTCGCACGACGGCGGAAACCAATCAGGTCTGGGGCGTCCGGCTGTGTGACACCGAGTCATACAAATATGTGGCTCTGAACTGTCCCACGAGCGACCAAATATATAATAATAACAATTACTTAGTTGGATCTCCTTTTTGACCTTCTTCTCCTCACGGGGCATCCAGCTTCCTTGGAATGAGATACGCTAGCTGGTTGCAGAAGCCGCCTTGATTCAAACTAGCGGCAAGGGATGGCAAACCGTGTGAGCAATCCCGCCATTCGCTCGGTGACTCAATCTTGACTCATTCCTCACATATATTGAGCGAAGGCAGCTGCACTAGCGCTTGCCAGTATGAGATGCTCGCACCAGAACGTGAATTGATGTCACCAGAATCGCCAATTCGGCTCGATTTCCAGCGGCCACCACTCATCGAACAGGCTATTTCGGTCGTTTTTGAGCCCATCGAAGGATTTCGTATCGTCGATTTCGGCTTGTTTTGGAATGAGATAGCCGAGGAGTTTCCCTTCGTATCGTCGGAGGCGCCTCTTGAGGCCCCCGTAGAGCATTTCGATGAGTTGAGAGCGCGAGACGTCTCTTTTCAAGTCTTGGCGGGAGTGCCCTCCCCGCGGGCCATGTTTCAGAACGGAAAGGGCGAGCTTATCCAATTGCAGTCGGATCGGTTCGGCTTCAACTGGGCGAAGGAGGGCGACGCAGAATATCCGCGTTCCGAACCCGTCATGGCGCAGTTTGAGAAGCTCTTCGGCCGCTTTGCGCGGTATGTCGCGAAGCAACGCCTCGGTGACATCGTGTTCAAGCAGTGTGAGCTGACAAACTTGAATGTGCTACCCGTTGCTGAATTCGGCGAAGACTATTCAGATTTAGCTAACGCACTAAAAGTCGATCCACTGGACTTGGGGCTATCGTTTCTTCGATCCGAAACTTACATCCGAAATCGTCAGCACCGCATAGTAGCAGAAGATGGCATGCCACTTGGGCGACTGCACATGGCGATCGCCCCGGTTGTTTCAAACCAAGATCACTCAAAAGCATTTCGGTTTGAGCTTACGGCTCGTAGCGCACCCAATATTAAATCAATTGAAGATGCCCGTCATTTTTTTGCAGTCGCGCGCAATGCGCTGAATGGCGCATTTTATGCGATGGTAACCGATGGCATGAGAAAAAAATGGGGAGATCGACATGAATAACATCGCTCAGGTGGACGAGCTTTGGGATGCAACAGTATCCCCTTCCGTGGGCCGGCCGTACCTCCAAACTAATCGATTCCTCGAAGCCGTTATTCCGACAGTGCCTGCAAAGGTGCGCAACCCTGCTAAACCGCTTGAGATCGACTTCCTGGGGAAAAAAATCGTTTGGATACCAGACGGAAATAGGCCGTTCCCGGCACCGGTACTGAGTGCACTTGAGCAACTGATAAGTTTTAGTTCTTTATCGGAAGGCTGGGATAGCTACGGCGGCCACCCACTTGGGCAAGGCGCTGTCGGGACCGTTCTATCGTTGATTTTTCTTGGCCATGAGAAAGGGGCCGTGCCAAGATTGCACCCTCTTTCCGATGGCGGTGTAGGACTGAGCTGGGGTTGTGATGGCCGCGAACTCGAGGTTCAAGTGGCGGCCGACGGCACTCTTGAAGCTCTCTATTCCGACGATGAAGATACCTTGGCGGAGGTCGAACTCACTCCGGGTTCAACTATGGCCAATGTGATTCCATTAGTCGGGAAATTCTTCGAGCGCCGGTAAACCTCGACTTGTCTAACGATCTACCGGATTGGGCGATTGACGATCCCGCAATCGCTGGGGAGATCAGATTACTTCGACGGGTGCCCCAAGCTCGCGTTCATCAAGGCAAGTGCGAAACCTCAAATTTTCGCGAGGATGAGGAAGGTCGTGGCTTGTCTGTGACTGTATGGGAGCGTGAGGCCGATCTTGATGACGTGCGCCGTCATCACGACGGTTTTGGCGTAATCTGCGTGGCCGCACATGTCTTCAGAAGTGTGGGCGGTATCATTGTACGTGTGCCTCTGGTTGGAAACCTCAATCATTGCGAGATATTTCCCAGGTTTACTCCCAGCCCTCAGAAAAAACTCCGTGCCGAGGTCCGCTGGGTATATTATCCTGACTGGGTCGGACTGGAACATCGCGGTCCGACAGAGGCGTTTTGACAAAATGCTGGTTTTGTGACGCCCCCAAACTCCATTCGCGCTTGACTGGGTCGAGCAAGCGAAGCGAATTGATCACGATGCTACCAGTTCTCGCTCAATTCAACTGCGGCGCGAATCGTAGCAATGTGCAAACCGGACGGAGCGCAAAAGCTCCGGCTCAGCTCTTTCGCATGACGGTCGAAACCTCGGTACTTCGCCTTCCCTGTTCTTTTTCTATTACGGGTGCAGCTTTCCCTGTTCCGCGCCCGGCGCTTCCCTGTTATAGAATAACAGGGAAAGCACATTCAAGGCTTTGAATAAACGTGTGAAATTTTCCGGAAAGCCCAACAAAAGTGCCAAAATCGGGCCCAAAAATAAAATCTTCCCCGTTCTTTCCCTGTTAATCGCCCAGGAACAGGGAAACCGCCCTCTCGCGGGCGCGCCGGAAGGCGTTGGATCGGCTCATCGCGCGAACGCGCTGACGAGGGCTTGGCCGCAAGTTCGGGACGCTGGCGCTACACCCCGCCCCGTCGTGCCGGACTCGCCGCCCGCGGTTCAGGCGATGTCCGGGCGGCAATCCTGATCGATGCCTCCTCCATCCTGATCCGCGAGCGCTCCAGATGGTTGCGCATCGCTGCCTCCGCCGCGGCCGGATCGCGCGCGATCAGGGCGTGGATGAGCTCGGCATGCTCCTGCGCGGCTTCCTGCGGGGCGTTTGTGTTGAACAGGAAGCGGAAGATATGGAGATGCATGTGCAGCCGCGCGATCGTGTCGGCGATCAGCGGATTGCCGCTGCCGGTCGCGACCAGGCTGTGCAGCATTGCATCGGCCTCGGCGAAGCGGGCATAGCCGCCGCCGGTCTCGGCCTGGATGCGGTCCATCTCCTCTTCCATCGTCGCGAGCTGGCTGAGCGTCTCGTCCGTCATCGATTCCGCCGCACGGGCGGCGGCATAGGGCTCGATCAACTGGCGCAGCACGTACAGGTCGTTCACTTCGGCAGGCGTCATCTGCGCGCTGGCATGATAGCCGACATTGGGCACCTTGAT
>Ga0207687_10001576_pt1 | contig 15694 bp, 11 predicted proteins | sample KBSM54metaG_FD_184399 | JGI IMG/M metagenome (GOLD analysis project Ga0207687, IMG submission 184399) | Miscanthus rhizosphere microbial communities from Kellogg Biological Station, Michigan, USA - KBS M5-4 metaG (SPAdes) (version 2) | ecosystem: Host-associated > Plants > Roots > Rhizosphere >...
CAAAGTGCGCGGCAACGACATCGCCATGGTTTTTCAGGAGCCGATGACGTCGCTCAATCCGGTCTTTCGCATCGGTGCGCAGGTAGCCGAGGCGATCAGGATTCATAAGGATGTATCGAAGCGTGAGGCGTGGAAGATGGCGGCCGACATGCTGAATCTCGTGTCGATCCCCGATCCGGTCAAACGCCTCGACGACTATCCGCATCAACTCTCCGGCGGCATGCGGCAGCGCGTGATGATCGCCATGGCGTTGTCGTGCGATCCCGAGTTACTCATCGCAGACGAGCCGACCACTGCGCTCGACGTGACGATCCAGGCGCAGATCATGGAGCTGCTCGCCGATCTCCAGCAGAAGCTCGGCCTCGCCATCCTCCTCATCACCCACGACCTCGGCGTCGTCGCCGAATTCTGCGAGCGCATCGTCGTGATGTACACGGGACGCGTCGTCGAAGAAGCGCCGGTGCTCGATCTCTTCGCGAAGCCCGCGCATCCGTACACGCGCGGATTGCTGAAGTCACTGCCGAGCGTGTCGACGGAAGCGCGCCTGCCGACGATCAAGGGAATGGTGCCGTCGATCAGCAAGCTGCCGAAAGGCTGCAAGTTCAATCCCCGCTGCCCCGACGTGATGGACATCTGTTACGGCAACGAGCCGGCGCTGATGCCGGTGGGGGAGCGGCAGACGGCGCGGTGCTATCTGCATGGGGATGTGGCCGATCCGGAGAGGTTGGAGCAGTGAAGAGAATGTTGAATGTTGAATGTTCAGTGTTGAATGTTGAATGGGGGCCGACAGTTGCCACGTCACTCAACATTCAACATTCAACATTGAACATTCAACATTGCCTCTCGAGCGTGAATGCAGAGGGGCGCTCCCAATGACGCAAACGGTGACGCACTCCCAAACCCAACAAACGACGCCGACTCTCTCGACGGGCGCCGGCGAACAGCTGCTCGTTGTACGCGATCTCACAAAGTACTTTCCGGTGAAAAGGGGAGTGCTCGGCCGGACCGTTGCCAACGTCAAGGCCGTCGACGGCGTCTCCTTCGCCGTCGCGAGCGGCGAGACGCTTGGCCTCGTCGGCGAGTCGGGATCGGGGAAGACGACGGTCGGACGCTGCATCCTGCGTCTCATCGATCCGACGTCGGGAACGATCACATTCGAGTCGACGGATCTTCTCAACCTCGGGCCGAACGACATGCGACGCATGCGGCGGAACATGCAGATCGTCTTTCAGGATCCGTATGCGTCGCTCAATCCGCGCATGACCGTTGGCGCGATCATCGAAGAGCCGCTGATCATCCACGGATTCGACAACCGTCATGAACGCGTCGCGCAGCTCCTGCAGAAAGTCGGATTGCAGCCGGAGTACGTGAAGCGCTATCCGCACGAGTTCTCCGGCGGACAGCGGCAGCGCATCGGCGTCGCGCGCGCACTGGCGACGAATCCGAAGTTTCTCGTGCTCGACGAGCCGGTCTCGGCGCTCGACGTTTCCGTGCAGGCGCAGGTCGTCAACCTCCTCCAGGATCTTCAGGAGGAGCTCGGCCTGACGTATCTCTTCATCGCGCACGATCTCTCCGTCGTCGAGCACATTTCCACGCGCGTCGCGGTCATGTACCTCGGCAAAATCATGGAGCTGGCCGACCGCCGCGCGCTCTACGAAGATCCGCTGCATCCGTACACGAAGGCGCTTCTGTCCGCGGTACCGATCCCGGATCCGACGCTGCGCAAGAAGCGCATCCTTCTCAAGGGCGACATCCCGACGCCGCTCGATCCTCCGACGGGATGCGTCTTCCACACGCGGTGTCCGATCGCGCAGTTTCCGATCTGCAAAGATGTCGTCCCGCCTCTCATCGAGCACAAGCCCGGGCACTTCGCGGCCTGCCATTTCGCGGGCGAACCCGTCGCCTGAACTTGTACAATCGCCGCTCGATTCGGCCACTCGGTCCGATTCAACGAAACTCTCCGCGCCGCTGTACGTAGTACGGGTTTGTCTAGGAGGAACTACATGACCGCAGTTCGACGGCTGATCTCGATCGCGTGCCTGGCCCTGGCCGCCGCCACGTTGTCGGCGCAGCAGACACAGACCACGACCCAGAGCACGACCGCCACTACCTCGGTTCCGCGCGCGACCGCGCCGGTCACCGCCGACACCGACAAAGACGTGAACGACCCGCGCGCGCTCCGTCTCTCGCTCGACGACGCGGTGCGCACGTCGATCAAACAGAACCTCGGCATCGAACTGCAGCGCTACGACTTCAGCGAGTCTGGCGAGCGACTCGTCGCGCAGTGGGGCATCTTCGACCCGCTCGTCTCCGGCAAGCTCGCGGCATCGCACACCGACAACGCGGTAACGTCGAGCCTCGAGGGAAGCAGCAAGGGCGCGACGGACGCGAGCGTGAACTGGTCGCAGAACCTCCCGACCGGCGGCAACTACTCGATCGAGTGGGGCAACGAGCGCTTCACGCGCGGCGGCGGCTTCGGCACTGCACTCACTCCCGGCTACTCCTCCGGTCTCAGTTTCGACGCGACGCAGCCGCTCGCGCGTAACTTCGGCGTTGACATCACCAAGCGAAACATCAACATCGCGCGCAACACCCTCGGCATCAACCGAGAGCTGTTCCGCACGGCGCTCATCGATACGAGCAACAACGTCGAGCAGGCGTATCTCGATCTCGTCTACACGCGCCAGTTCGTCGACGTTGTCAAAGAGTCTCTTTTCCTCGCGCGCGATCAATCGCGAATCACGCAGATCCGCATCGACGTCGGCGCCTCTGCGCCGCTCGATATCCTCCAGCCCCGCGTGCAGATCGCGACGAGCGAAGAAGCGCTCATCGCAGCTGTCGCGAACGTCCGCGACGCCGAAGACCGCCTGCGCGCGCTCATGAATCTTCCGCCGGCGGAGTGGGATCGTCCGATCATCCCGACCGACACCGTCAGCTACACGCCGATCACCATCGACACCGAGTCGTCGATCGCCCGCGCGTACGAGCTGCGGCCGGAGATTCGTGAGAATCATCTCGCCATCGACTCCGCGCGCATCGGATACCTCTACGCGCGCAATCAGGTTCTCCCGCAGGTCGACGCCGTCGTCGGATACAACGTCGCCGGCGTTGCCGGCCGCACGATCGATCTCGCGACCGGACAGCCGGTTGCCACCGTCGATCAGACGAAGTTCGGTACCGCGCTCAAACAGCTCTTCCGCCAGGATTTCCCGGGCTGGAACGTCGGGCTGAATTTCGGAATCCCGGTCTTCAACACGACCGCGCGTGCCGAAGCGCGCCGCACGAAGCTCGATTACGACCGCAGCAAGCTGCTCGAGACGCAGACGCGCCAGAACGTCGCCGTCGAAGTGCGCCAGACCGCGCGCGCGACCGACACGACGGCGAAGGAGATCGTTGCCTCACGCGCCGCGCGCGAAGCGGCCGAGCAGAATCTCGACGCGGAGCGCAAGCGCTACGAAAACGGCATGACCACGAACTTCCAGGTGCTGCAAGTGCAGCAGCAGTTGTCCGACGCGCGCGCCCGTGAGATCCAGTCCACCGTTGCTTACAACAAGAGCGTCGTCGCTTATCACCGCGCCGTCGGCGACCTGCTCGATGTCCTGAACATTCGCGTCGAAGAGCCCGAGCCGATTCAGGAACCTGCGTTCTTCTCGCGATACGACCGGTACAATTGGCTGAACTACCAAAATCAGGTCGATCGCGAGGACAAGAAACAATGACAGATGCCGCTCCGGAGACTCAGCCCGAGGCAGAGAAGGTCAATACATTTCAACGGATCGTCGGCGTGCTGTTCTCGCCGTCGGAGACATTCGCGTCGATCGCGCGCAAACCCGACTGGGTCCTGCCGCTGATCATTCTGTGCGTCATCTCGCTCGCCGTCGGTTGGACGATCGCGTCGAAGGTCGACTTCAACGACATGGCGCGTCAGGCGACGGACAACCCGAGCTTCGCGAAGATGCCGCAGGAGCAGCAGGAGCGGATGCAGAGCTTCACCGCGTCGATGATGCGTTTCGCGACGTACGTCGGTCCGGTCTTCTCCATCGTCGGATTGCTGGTCATCTCGGGCGTCATGCTTCTCGCGGTTCGCGCCATGGGCGGTGCAGGAAACTTCGTGCAATCCTTCTCGGTCGCGACCTACGCCTGGTATCCGCGATTGATCAAGGCGATCCTCTCCGCGATCGTTCTGGTCAGTCGAAAATCGATCTCATTTCTGATGCTCGCGGATCCGGTGCGTTCCAATCCCGGATTCCTCGTCGATGCGAAAGCGCACCCGGTGCAGTTTGCGCTTCTCACTTCCTTCGACATTTTTAGCCTCTGGTCGCTTGCGCTGTTCGTGATCGGCTACGCCGCCATTTCACGGCTTTCGCGCGGCAAGACCGCGGCGATCGTGATCATCCTGTGGTTGCTGGCGGTAGGTCTGACGTTGATCGGTCCGGCGATGCAAGGCTTGAGAAAGTGAAGAAACGCGTCCTGATCGCCATCGTGGCGGTCGTCGTCATCGGCGCCATCATCTTCTTCAGCATCCGCGGCGGGAGCGAGAACGGGGAGAAGGTCTACGTCGAGCCGGTGAAGACACGGAAGATCGAAGCGGTCGTCACGGCGCCCGGCGAGATCGATCCGAAGTTCAAGGTCAATATCAGCGCGCACGTGATCGGAAAGATCGATCACCTCTACTTCGCCGAAGGCGACACGGTGAAGAAGGGTCAGGTGCTGATCGAGCTGGAGAAGCCGGGATTTCAGGCGGCGCACAGCAGCGCGCGGGCACAGCTCGAGGGACGCCGCATCGAAGTCGTCCGCGCGAAGGCGCAGCTCGAGACCGCGAAGGTCGCTTACAACCGCGCGTCGAGTCTGAAGAATCAAGGCATCCAGGCGCAGGAAGCCTACGATCAGGCCCGACTGAATCTCGACAACGCCACCGCCGGATACGCGTCGGCTTTGCAAGGCGTGCAGCAGGCGACGGCGACGATTCTTCAAGCAGATACCGATCTGTCGTACACGACGATCACCGCGCCGACGACAGGAAAAGTCGTGCAGCTCAACACGCGCGAAGGCGAAGTCGTGATCCCCGGCACGATGAACAATCCCGGCTCGGTGCTCGCGATCATCGCCGACATGTCGACGATTCTCGTCGCCGCCGAGGTGGGGGAGACGGAAGTCGTCGGCATTCACAACGGACAGCAGGCCAAGGTGCACATCGACGCCATCGCCGACAAGGAGTACCTCGGCCACGTCAGCGAGATCGGCAGCTCCGCCGCGAGTCACGCCGGCGGCGGCGCGCGCTACTTCAAGGTGAAGGTGACGATCGACAATCCCGACGATCGCCTGCGTCCCGGGATGACGTCGCAGGTCTCGATCGTGACGAGCAGCTCGCCCGATGCGCTGGCGATTCCGATTCAGTGCGTCGTCGAGCGCGTCCCCGGCGCGAAGAAGGACGAAGAGCCCGACGACTCGGCGCCGAAGAAGAAATATGTGTTTGTCGTCAAGGACGGCAAGGTCAAACAGACGGAAGTGACGACCGGCATCAGCGACGCAACACATGTCGCGATCACGTCGGGAATCAAGGCGAATGACAGCGTCGTCACCGGCCCATTCCGGACGTTGAAGAAACTGCACGACGGCGATTCCGTAGAAGTAACCAAAGAAGAGAAGAAGACGTCAACCGAAGACGAGAAGAAATCATGAGCGCCGTCCCGCAAACGAATCCGCAGCACCTGATCGAAATGCGCGAGCTCACTCGCGTCTACCAGCTCGGCCCGCAGGAGATTTACGCGCTGCGAGGGATCGACGTCATCATCGAGGACGGCGAGTACGTCGCCATCATGGGCCCGTCGGGTTCCGGCAAATCGACGCTGATGAACATCATCGGCTGCCTCGATCGCCCCAGCGCCGGCCGTTATCTGCTCGACGGAATCCCGGTCGAGTCGCTGAACGACGACGAGCTCGCCGCGATCCGCAACCGGAAGATCGGCTTCGTCTTCCAGACGTTCAACCTCCTCGCGCGTACGACCGCACTGCAAAACGTCGAGCTCCCGCTGATCTACGCGAAGATCTCGAAACACGAGCGCCGCGACATGGCCGAGGAAGCGCTCGCGTCGGTGGGCCTCAAAGACCGCATGAACCACCAGCCCAACGAGCTCTCCGGCGGTCAAAGGCAACGCGTCGCCATCGCCCGAGCCCTCGTGAACAAGCCGTCGCTCCTCCTCGCCGACGAACCGACCGGCAACCTAGACTCCCAAACCGGCCGCGAGATCCTCGACCTGTTCCGCGACCTCCACGCGAACGGCAACTCGATCATTATGGTTACGCATGAAGACGACGTTGCTAAGGAAGCGAAGCGGGTTATTCATATTCGGGATGGGAAAGTGAAAGACTAGGCATGGGGCATGAGGCATGAGGCATGGAAGGTCTACGGCAAGTAGAACTTCGTCCCTTTTGCCGGATCCGAGGGAGACTCGGGTCATGAAAAAGAAAGTTCGTCGCTTCGAGGATTTGACCGCTTGGCAGATGGCGATGGATCTCGCTGAGCGCGTTTACGAAATTTCAGACCGCCCACCATTCGCGCGCGATTTCGCTTTGGCGGATCAAGTCCATCGCGCTGCGATTTCAGTTCCGTCGAACATCGCCGAAGGCTTCGAACGTGGTTCGCGAGCGGAGTTTCACCGCTTTCTCACGATCGCGAAGGCATCGTGCGCGGAACTGCGAACGCAGATCATGTTGGCGAAGCGCATTCGGCGTGCCGAACCAACCGACGCTGACATCGCCCTAGCGCTCGCCGAACAAACTGCGCGCACAATTGGAAAACTTCGTGCGGTCGTCGCAAAGCAACGCCGCACACCTCTCATGCCTCATTCCCCATGCCTCATGCCCGAGGACCAATGCTCATAGAGAACTTAAAGATCGCGCTAACCGCAATCGCCGCCAACAAAATGCGAGCGATATTGACGGTGTTAGGCGTGATGATCGGCGTCGCCGCGGTCATCGCGGTCGTCTCGCTCGTTCAAGGCATGCAATTCAAGCTCTCGAACGATTTGCAGAGCGTTGGGTCCAACTACATCGAGATCTTTCCCGATCCGGGCGAAGATCGGAATTCTTCGTTGCAGAAGATGCCGGAGCTCACGATCGATGATGCGATGGCGGTGAAGAAGGCTTCGCCGATGATTCGGGAGTTCACGCCGCTCTTCATCAACAACGTCGACACCAAGCTCGGCAGCATCTCGCATCGCGTGCAGATGTTCGGCGTCGATGCTTCCTATCAGGACATCTTCAATCACTGGGTCGATCGCGGACGGTTCTTCACGCCGGTCGACGCCGAGTCGAAGAAGCGCATCTGCGTCATCGGCGCGAGCGTCATCGAGAAGCTCAACATCCCCGGCGAACCGCTCGGCAAAGCGATTCTCATCGACGGCAACGGCTTCACGATCATCGGCGTGATGGAAAAGAAAGGCGGCTCGTTCGGGAACGATCGCGACGACGTCGTCCTCATCCCGTTCACGACCGCCACGGCGATTTACGGCAGCGAGAACATGAAGCGCCTCGTGCTCGCGTTTCAGATGCAGCCCAACACCGATCTCGATCTCGTGAAGGATCACGTGAGCGAAGTGCTGCGCACGCGCCATCACATCCCGAAAGGCAAGCGCGACGACTTCCGTATCCTCGCGCAGGAGGAAATCCTCAAGATCATCTCCGGCGCGCTCACGACGACGTCGGTGGTCATGGGAGCCGTGGTCGGCATCGCGCTGCTCGTCGGCGGCATCGGGATCATGAACATCATGCTCGTCTCCGTCACCGAACGGACGCGCGAGATCGGCATCCGCAAGTCGATCGGAGCGCGGCGCCGCGACGTCCTCGTGCAGTTCCTCATCGAAGCCGTCGCCCTCTCCGGCCTCGGCGGCGGCATCGGCATTACGGGTGGATTCTTACTGGCGAATCTGACGCAGCTCATCCTCAACCGATCGTTCCCGAAGCTGAATCTCCCGCCGGCGCACACGCCGCTCTGGGCCGTCCTCCTCGCCTTCAGCTTCTGCGCGATCCTCGGCGTCATCTTCGGCATCTACCCCGCGGCGAAGGCGTCCAAACTCGATCCGATCGAAGCGCTTCGTTACGAATAGTTCCGCGCGCGCGGAATGGCGTGAGAATCGCTTTCTGTTGCTGCTTGCCGTGATCACATTCCGACGTGTCGTCCTCCTGTTCATCACAGTCGCGCTTGCCGCATCCGCATTCGCCGAGACGATGCCGCTCTCGCAAGTGCGCAAAGGGATGAAGGGCTACGGCCTCACAGCCTTCGAAGGAGCGAAGCTCGAGCGATTCGACGTCGAGATCATCGGCATCCTCAACAACATCGGACCGGGCCAGGACATGATCCTCGCGCGCGTCGACGCGCCGATGGTGCAGCGCGCCGGCGTGATCGCCGGAATGAGCGGCTCGCCAATCTTCATCGACGACAAAGTGATCGGCGCGCTCGCATACGGATGGCAGTTCGCGAAAGAACCGATCTGCGGCATCACGCCGATCGACGAAATGCTCAAGATCGCGAACGCCGGCCTGCCGAGCGGTGCGGTTCCGGCGGCGTCGCCGCGCATCATAGCGTCGGAGTTTCTGACTGCGATCGGCACGGCGAAACCGGAAGCGGTGTTCGAGAAGATTGCGAGTTCGTTCGGCGCGCAGCAGATGAGCGCGGTGAGCGGCGCGCGACCGATCGCCGTGCCGCTGTCGATGTCGAGCTTCGCGCCGGAGACGATCGCGCGATTTGGAAAGTATCTCGACACGATGGGATTCGTCGCAGTGCCGAGTGGCGCGTCGTCGACGTCCACATCACAGTCGACGGACATCAAGAAGACCTTCAAACCCGGCGACTCGATCGCCGCGGTTTTGCTCAATGGTGATTTCACCGTCGCCGCGACCGGCACGGTCACGCACGTCGAAGGCGATCGCATTTACGCATTCGGCCATCCGTTCCTCGACATCGGCGAGATCAACTTCCCGATGGCGGCGTCGGACGTCGTCGCGGTGATGCCGAGCCTTGCGACGTCGTTCAAGATGGCGAACACCGGCGCGATCGTCGGCGCGTTCCGCCAGGATCGCTCCAGCGGAATCATGGGCAACGTCGGCGCGAGCGCGGAGACGATTCCGGTCGAGCTCACAGTCGAAGGCAGCGGCGCGCCGCAGACTTATCACGTCGGCATCGTGCGCCACTCGCAGCTCTCGCCGCTGATCCTGGCGATGGCGGCGGACACCGTCGTGTCGAACTCGCAGCGCGCGGCGGGCGAGCGAACGGTCATGCTCGACTCCGAGATCAAGCTCAAAGGCCTTCCGTCGATTCATCTTCGCGAAGGTTGGGCCGGCGCGCAGGCGCGGCAGTCGATTCCCGCGTATCTCGCGGTCGTCGCCGGCTATCTGATGTCGAACGAATTTCGCGACGCCACGATCGAAAGCGTGAAAGTGAATCTCCATCACGACGATCAGCTGCGCATCGCGAAGCTGCTCGAAGCATCGCTCGTCACGCCGGACAAAGGCCGCATCGAGCCGGGCGACACGGTGAAAGTGCGAACGCTGCTCAAGCCGTTCCGCGGCGAGCCGTTCGTGGAAATGTTCGACGTGAAGATTCCCGACAATCAGACGCCGGGGAACGCGTATCTCCTCGTCGGTAGCGGCAGCGTGCTGAATCAGATCGACTTCACGCTCGTGCCGCCCGACCCGCGCACGCTCGAGCAGGTGATCGCGGTGCTCGATCGACTCCGTCCGTCGACCGACCTGACGATCGGCCTCTACGCGAATGACGAAGGCGCGGTCACGGCCGGCGTCTACATGCCGAATCTCCCGCCGTCCATGCATGCGATCGTCTCCGGCGACACCTCGAACGGCGCACAAGCTCCTGTGAAATATCGCGCCGCCGCCCACGAGGCGCACCCGCTCGGGTATATCGTCGACGGCGCGCTCAAGATCGATCTCGAGATCAAGCCGCAATCTTAAAAAAACGGCATGAGGCACGAGGCATGGGGCATGGGAGGGAGTCAAGCCTCTCTCATGCCTCATGCCCCATGCCTCATGCCTGAAAAGGTGTTCATGCGTCTTCGCTTCGCCCTTCTCATCACTCTCTTCACAACCAACACTTTCGCGGTAGCCCCCCAAACCTGGCGCGTCCGCTCGATCGACGACTTTCTTGCCGGCGACGTCGACGGATTCGCGGTCACTTCGCGCGGCGAGTTGCGCGCGGCGCCGGCGCTCAAGAAGATTGCGACCTTCACCGATCCGTTTGTGTTGTCGCAGGCGAATGCGCCGAATGGCGATCGCTTTTTCGGGACCGGTAACGACGGCAAGGTTTATCGCTTGCGGAACGGCGAGCTGAAGGCGATCTACACGGCGCCGGAGCCGGAGATCTACGCGCTCGCGTATCGCGACGACGCGCTCTTCGTCGCGACTTCGCCGAACGGCAAGGTGTACCGCGTCGACGGCGACGGCAAAGCGACGCCGTTCTACGATCCGAAGCAGGCGTACATCTGGGCGCTGCAGTTCACCGGCAACGGCGATCTCCTCGTCGCAACGGGCGTGGAAGGAAAACTCTTTCGCGTGAATGCGAAAGGCGAGGGGAAGGTGCTCTTCACCGCGCCGGAAAATCACGTCCGCTCACTGGCGGTCCGCCGCGACGGAACGATCCTCGCCGGCGGCTCGGGCAAAGGCCGCATCTACGAAGTTCGCTCCGACGGTTCCGCGCACGCGCTCTACGATTCTTCGCTGACGGAAATCTCGGCGCTCTACGTCGACGACAAAGGCATCGGCTGGGCCGCGGGCGTGAGCAACACGCTGCCGACATCCGCGCCGGCGAAGACTGCGAAGCCGGCGACGCCGGCGTCGGGCAACGCCCAAACCACGACGGCCAGCGGCTCATCCGGTTCGGCCGACGCGAAGAAAGAAGGCGAAGCGACCGTCACGGTCGAGACGAGCTTCTCGTTCGAAGACAGCAGCGCCGCATCCGCGCAACCGGGCACGGGCGAGTTGTACAAGATCAATCCCGACGGCTTCGTCGAGATCGCGCGCAAGTTCGATCGCGAGATGGTCTACGCCATCAGCGGCGGTCCGAACGGATCGATTCTTCTCTCCACCGGACCGCAAGGCCGGCTCTACTCGGTGAAAGACGGCGACGTCTCGTTGATCGCGAACGTTCCGGAGAAACAGATCGTGAGCATCGCGAACGACAACGGCGCGACGCTCATCACCACCACGAACAGCGGTGCCGTCTATCGCATGGAGCAGACGCCGTCATCGAAAGCAGAGTTCCGCTCCGCGTCGAAAGACATCGAGCGCTTCTCGCGCTTCGGCCACTACCGCATCGAAGGCAGCGGCATCGCCGACGGCCATCTCGCCATCGCGTATCGCAGCGGCAACACGCGGACGCCGGACGCGACGTGGAGCAACTGGAGCGCAGCGCTGCCTGCGCCCGAAGGTCAGATCGACGCACCCGCCGGCCGCTATGTGCAGTGGAAGCTCACGATGCCGAAGCCGTCGAACGACGTCGTCGTCAACTCCGTCGCCACCTCGTTCATCAATCGCAACGTCGCGCCGGTGATCGACAGCGTCACCGTGCAGGAGCCGGCCGTCGTTCTCATCAGCTCTTCGTATCCGTCGTCGCCGCAAGTCGTGGAAGCGACGAATCCCGACGAGTACGGAATCTTCAACAGCCTCGACTCGCCGCGCGAGAAGAACGATCCGGGCAAGAAAGTCTTCCGCAAAGGCTTTCGCACGGTGAACTGGCGCGCGCACGACGACAACAACGACACGCTGCGCTTCGCGCTCTCGTTCCGCCCGAAGGGCAGCGAGAAGTGGCTGCGCCTCCGCGACAACATCGAAGAGAACCAGCTGAACTTCGACACGTCGCAGATGCCCGACGGCCGCTACGAGCTCCGCCTCACCGTCAGCGACGCGCTCGACAATCCCGAGCTGGCGATGAGCGACACGAAGCAGAACATCGACTTCCAGATCGACAACACGCCGCCGACGATCAGCGTGAACACGCAAGGCGACGACGTCGTCATCCACATCGTCGACAAAGGATCCACCGTCGGAAAAGTGGAGTACTCGATCGATGCGCAGAAGTGGACGCGCCTCGTGCCCGTCGATGGCATCGCCGACTCCGATGACGAAACGTACAAGCTGCGCCGCAGCGACGTCGCCGGCAAGTACGTGATCGTGCGCGCCGTCGATGCGTTCTACAACGTCGCAACTTCGGCGGTGAGCCTGCCGTAAACGAGGTGGCGGCCAGCGGGTGGCGGGTCGCAGGGAAACCTGCCACCTGCTTCCTGCGACCCGCGACCTCTATAATGGTCCCCGTGAAGTCCCGCCCGCTACTGCTGCTCTTCGCGCTCGCTCTCTGTGTCGCCTGCAGCAAGCCGGAGCGCGTTGCGCCTGCGGCTGTCGCCGGCGACGAAAACACACCGCAGGATGGTGGCACTCTGATTCGCCGCCTCGAGTCGGACATCAACGGCGTCAATCCGGTTCTCGAGAAGAGCAAGTACGACCGCTACATCGACATCTATCTCTTCTCGCCGCTCGTGAATCTCGACGTGAATCTGCGCCCATCTCCCGGACTCGCGGAGAAGTGGGAGATCTCGCCCGACGGCAAGCAGTACACGTTTCACCTCGCGCCGAAAGCGACGTTCTCCAACGGCAAGCCCGTTCTCGCCAGCGACGTCCTGTACACGCTGAAGAAGATCATCGATCCCGACAGCGAGGCGGCGCAGGTCGCGCCCGGCTTCCAGACCACTGACCTCGCGAACACCAAAGTCATCGATCCGCACACCATCGTCATCGCCTTCAAAGAGCCCGACGCGTCGCAGATGATCCACTTCAACGACCTCCTCACGGTGCCCGAGGAGATTTATTCGAAGGGGAACTTCAAGAACGACTACATCAACACGGCTGTCGGCAGCGGACCATATCGGCTCGTGCGCCGCGTGCCCGGCAAGGAAGTGCTGCTCGAGCGGCGCGAGGATTACTGGGGACAGAAGCCGTATCTGAAGAACGTTCTCTTCAAGGTCGTGATCGACGCGCAGACGGCGTGGAACGCGCTCAAGCACGGCGACATCGATGAGACCGCGATCGGCAGCGACGTGTGGCTGATGGAGTCGAAGCGCGCCGACTTGCAACGCACGATCGACTTCCGCCGTTTCTACACGCTCAACTACAACTACATCGCCTGGAACGAGCGCGATCCCATCCTCGCCGACAAACGCGTCCGCCGCGCCCTCGGCATGTGCCTCGACGTCGGCTCGATCATCAACAACCTCTATCACGGCACCGCACGCGCCGTGAGCGGACCGTTCACGCCCGACCAGTTCGGGTTCAATCCCAACGTTCCCGTTCTTCCGTTCGATCCGGTTCAGGCAAAGCGACTGCTGAACGACGCCGGCTGGTTCGACTCGAACGGCGACGGCATCCTCGACAAAGGTGGCAAGCCGCTGAAGCTCGAGCTCAGCATCTTCGCCGGGAGCGTCGCAGCGCTACCCGTCGCACAGCTCCTGCAGGAAGAGCTGAAGAAGGTCGGCGTCGAATTGAACATCGCGCCGATCGATCCCGCGCTCGCGATTCAGCGAATCATCGGCGGCAACTATCAGGCCGCGTATCTGGCGTGGGATCTCGATCCCGATCCGAATCCGTTCCCGCAGTTTCACTCATCGCAGATTCCGCCGGCCGGACAGAACTTCGTCTACTACATCAATCCTGCCGCCGACAAATTGATCGCAGCGGCCGGCCGCGAGCTCGACTTCAACAAGCGCGTGAAGTTGTTCCAGGAGCTCCACGCGATGCTCGCCGAGGATCAGCCGTACACGTGGGTGAACCAGGTCTCGGTGAAATGGGCGCTGAACAAGCGCGTGAAGAACGTCAAGGAGAGCCGCGGCTGGGGCTTGTTCACCTGGTATCCGGGCGAGATGGATTGGTGGATTCCGCGCGACCAACGGACTCACGAGGTCGTAGCGGCGACAACGACGACGCACTGATCGCACATGACCGCGTACGTCGTTCGACGCTGCCTGTACGCGGTTCTCACGTTCGTCGGTATCACCATCGCGACATTCGCGCTCATCCACGCCGTCCCCGGCGATCCGATCACGTTCTATCTCTCGAACCACATGAATCCCTCGCGGCCCGCGCTCGAGGCGATTCGTCACGAGTATCACCTCGACGAGCCGCTCGTCACGCAGTACGTGTACTGGGCGAAGGGAGTGATGACGTTCGACTTCGGCCGCTCGACGCTCGACCGGCGTCCGGTGCGCGAGCGGATCCTCAACAAACTTCCGAACACGCTGCTGCTCAACTTCATCGCCTTCCTTCTCGCCGCGTTGATCGGACTTCCGATCGGACTCTGGAGCGCCGCTCGATCGGGTCGCGCGCTCGAGCGCGCATCTGCGGTCGGATTCTTTCTGCTTTATTCGCTGCCGTCATTTTGGGTCGCGCTGTTGCTCATGCAGCTCTTCGCGATTCGTCTCGACATCCTTCCGATCTTCGGCATGACGTCCGACGAATATCCGACGCTCTCCGCGATGCAGCAGCTCGCCGACCGCGCGCGGCATCTCATTCTGCCGGTCATCACGTTGTCGTACGCGCAGCTCGCGATCTACGTGCGCTTCTCGAAGTCGGCGCTGACTGAAGTGATCCGTCAGGACTTCATCACGACCGCGCGCGCAAAAGGCGCGACGCCGGCGGCGGTGATGTGGCGTCACGCGCTGCGCAACGCGCTCATCCCGCTCGTCACGCTCCTCGGTCTCACCATTCCGTCACTCATCTCCGGCAGCGTGATCGTGGAAGCGATTTTTCAGTGGGACGGCATAGGCCATCTCTACTTCGAATCGATTCTCTCGCGCGACTATCCGACGGTGCTCGGCCTCACGGTCGCGACGGCGATCGTCACGCTCTTCGCCAGCCTCTTCGCCGACGTTCTCTACGCCGTCGCTGATCCGCGCATCCGCTTCGGGGGAGACACGCCCTGATGTGGTCCGTGATCTGGCGCCGTTTCGCGCGCAGCCGGCTGGCCGTCATCGCACTGATCTACGTTGGCGTGATCACGCTCATCGCCGTAACCGCGCCGCTCATCGCGCCGGCGAATCCGAATGCGACGAATCTCGCGCATCGCCTTTCGGCGCCCGACCATCAGTATCGTCTCGGCACCGACGATCTTGGTCGCGACGTTCTCTCGCGCATGATTCACGGCGCGCGCGTGTCGCTGGTGATCGGCTTCTCCGCGACGCTCCTCGCTCTCATCGTCGGCTCATTCTTCGGCGCGATTGCCGGCTATTACGGCGGCGCCGCCGACTGGATCGTGTCGCGGCTCATCGAGATCGTTCTCTGCTTCCCGTTCCTGTTCCTCGTCCTCGGCATCGTCGCGCTGTTCCGGCCGTCGCTCTGGACGATCATGATCGCGCTTGGCCTGACGTCGTGGACGACCGAAGCGCGTTACGTGCGCGGCGAGATCCTGAGATTGCGTGACCTCGAGTTCGCGCAAGCCGCGCGCGCGAGCGGCGCGAAAGACTCGCGCATCATCTTCCGGCATCTGCTCCCGAACGCGCTCGCGCCGGTGCTCGTCTCCGCGAGTTTCGGCGTCGCTAACGCGATCCTCGTCGAGTCGGCACTCTCGTTCCTGGGCGTCGGCGTTCCCGTTCCGACGCCGTCATGGGGCGGCATCCTGTCGATCGCGCAGCAGTAC
>Ga0207687_10001578_pt1 | contig 15686 bp, 11 predicted proteins | sample KBSM54metaG_FD_184399 | JGI IMG/M metagenome (GOLD analysis project Ga0207687, IMG submission 184399) | Miscanthus rhizosphere microbial communities from Kellogg Biological Station, Michigan, USA - KBS M5-4 metaG (SPAdes) (version 2) | ecosystem: Host-associated > Plants > Roots > Rhizosphere >...
CGCGGCGCGAAGCTCGTCGAGATCGCGAACATCCAGTTCACGAAATGGAACCTCGGCGACAAGGATCATCCATCGACCGAGCAGCTGTGGGACGACGTGCTCGCGCGCGGGCTGACGCTATGGGGCGTCGCCTCCGACGACGCGCACGATTACTCGGATCCGAAATCGCACCACCGCGGCAAGTGGCCAGCGGGCGGCGGCTGGATCGAGGTCAAGGCGCGCCGCGATCCGCAGGCGATCGTCGATGCGATCGCAGCGGGTCATTTCTACGCGTCGACCGGGGTCGAGCTCGCACGCGCGGAGGTCGCCGGCGACGAGCTCGTCGTCGAGGTCGCTCCCGCCGCGACCGGCGCGTACACGATCGCGTGGATCGAGAACGGCAAGGTCGTCGCGACCGATCGCGGGATGACCGCGCATCGCGCGTTGCCGGCGAGCGGCTATCTCCGCGCGGACGTGACGCGCGACGACGGTACCGAGGCCTGGGTTCAGCCAGCGCGGCGCTAAGAGATCCGCGGCGTCGTCGGAGGCAACGCCGGGTGGCGTTCGACGTCGAGGATCGCCTAGCTACTGCGAGTGGGAGCCGAGCTCAGAGCGCGACGTAGCCGTGCTTGACCGCGAACCGGGTGAGCTCGGAGTTGTTGCGCAACCCCAGCTTCTTCAGCACGTGACCGCGATGGGTATCGACGGTCTTGATGCTGATCTGCAGGTGTTCGGCGATCTCGCGGTTGGTCATGCCGCGCGCGAGCATCTCCATCACCTGCTGTTCGCGAGCCGTCAGCGCGCCGGCCGGGTGCTCCGCGGTGTCGATCAAGGCCTCGACGCCCGGCGGGATCACCTGTTCGCCGCGGCTGACCGCACGAATTGCGTCCAGAAGGTCCTGCGGAGCAACGGATTTATTTACGTAACCGTGCGCACCGGCTGCGATCGCGCGTGCGGTGTAGCTGGGCTCGGTGTGCCACGTGAGCACGACGACGAGTGGAGCGGTGTCCATCGTCTTCAAGTCCGACAACACGTCGAAACCAGAGCGATCCGGTAGCGTGATATCGAGGAGCAACACGTCGGGACGTGCCTCCTGAATCATCTTGAGGGTTTCCTCGGCCGTGCCGGCCTCGCCGACGACCTCGATGTCCTCGGCCTTGCTCAACGCTTCGCGCAGCGCCCAGCGAACGATGGTGTGGTCTTCCGATAGTCCAAGTCTGATCATGTGGCCTCCGCTGGTCAGACAAAGTAGCAATACGTAAACCAACTCTTCCCGGGGTAAGGTGAGGTCCTTCTCCGTGGAGCCAGCGCACACCGACGCAAAAACGCCCGACCAGCTGGGCGAGTTTGGCATCCATGCCGTACTTGGCCAGGGCGGAAGTGGCGTCGTCTACGATGCGTCCTGGGGGCCGCGCCGGGTCGCGCTAAAGGTGCTCCACGCCGAGCTCGTCGGGACGGGCAAGGAGCGGGCACAGTTCCTCGCCGAGGCGCAGCGCCTGCAGCAGATCGGCCATCCAGCGGTCGTGAAGGTGCTCGCCGTCGGCACGCTGCCCGACGGGCGCCCGTTCCTCGCGATGGAGCGGCTCGAAGGCGAGACGCTCGCGGCGCAGATCGCGCGCGGTGCGCTACCGCTCGATCGCGCGCTCGCGCTGTTCGGCGAGCTCTGCGGCGCCGTCCACGCGCTCCATGATCAGGGGCTCGTCCACCGCGATCTCAAGCCGGAGAACGTGTTCGTCACGGCACCGGGCGGTCACGCGGTGCTGCTCGACTTCGGCATCGCGAAGGATCTCGCTGCGCCGGCATCGACCACCACGCAAGAAGGCCACGTGCGCGGCACGCCCGCGTACATGGCGCCGGAGCGGTTCTTCGGTCAGCCCGCGGGGCTCGCGACGGATGTCTACGAGCTCGCACTCGTGCTCTACGCGATGCTCGCGGGGCGCTTGCCGTGGCTCGACGCGGGCGATCCGGAAGCGCGGCTGTCACCGATCCCGCTCACCGGGCTCGCGGCCGTGCCCGAGGCGCTCGATATCGAGATCCGGCGTGCGCTGTCGACGCGCGCGCAGAATCGCCCGGCATCCGCTGCGGCGTTGCTCGCCGAAGTGACGGCGGCGGTCGGTGCGGATGCAGAGCCCACCGCGGGCGAGACCGCGCGGATGCGCCCCGAAGGTGCGGCGCCGGCGAAGCTCGCCGAGCAGACGACGCCGCTCGCGTGGGCGCCAACGCTCGCTGCACCGACGGCGAAGACGCCGGCGAAGCGGTGGCCTTGGATCGCAGGTGCGGTCGCGGTCGTCGCAGCGGCAGGTGCATTCGCGTACGTGCGGTTGGCGCCACACGCGGCGGCGGTCGTCCAGGCCGAGCGCGGCTCTGCAGTCGCGGTGATCGCACCGGATGCGCACGTCTTGACCTACGACCCGAAGGATCCGTGGAGCGCGAAGCCCGAGGCGATCGCGAAGGACATCCCGCTCGTCGGCGAAGAGCAACCCGGGGCGAGCTATCGCGCGGCGGCGGCGAATGCGATCGCGCATCTCGCGGCGGATACGAACGTCGTGATCTCGGTCCAGATCGCCGAGCTGCGCGCGAACACCGCGACGGCCGACGTGCTGAAGAAGATCGGCACGAATCCGAAGGTCAAGCTCGTCGTCGGCGATCTACCGGTGTGCATCCGCTCGCTCGCCGGCGAGTCGGAGTGGCTCGTGTTCGGCGCGCCGAAGCTCGAGGGGATGAACACCGGAGAAGTCGTGATCGGCGGCCGCTGGCGCAAGGCGGATGTCGTCCGCTGCTTCGAGGACGCCGAGACGCGCAAGGTCAAAGACGGCAGCACGCTGATCAAGCTCGGCGACGATGGTTGGCTCGACTTCCCCGACGATCACACCGCGGTCATCGCGCTCCGCAAGGATCTCACCGCCGAGGCGCTCCACGCGCTCGTGAAGAAGCCGGGTGGGGCCGCGCCGGCGACGCGCGCGCTGCTCGCGAAGCTGCCTGCCGATCGCACGATCGCATTCGTGTTCGGCGTGAAGGCGAAGGTCGACTGGTCGAGCATGCTGCTCTTGCCGAACGGCAGCGACGTGTTCGGCTGGGCGCGGGTCACCGCCAAGGGCATGGAGCTCGACGCCGGCGCCGATACCCACGACGAGAAGGCGGCAAAGGACGCCGCGGCGATCATCACGCCCCAGATCGACCAGATGTTCTCGTCGAGCGACGGCGCCGGCAAGCTGGTCGTGGCCCGCGACGCGACCGAGGTCCACGTCAAAGGCGGCGTGACGACGTTTACGCTATCGTTGCTATCGGCCGCGCTCGACCGTTGACGCCGTTTCGGGTTGTGTGTGACAAGCGCGGCTGATGTCTCGCCCGCTCGTCGTCGGAATCGCAGGTGGGACCGGGTCGGGCAAGACCACGGTCGCGCACAAGCTCGAGACCGCGATCCCCGACAACCGCTGCGTGCGGATCGAGCACGACGCGTACTACCGCGACCAGACGCACCTCTCGCCCGACGAGCGCGCCGCGGTCAATTACGACCATCCGAGCTCGCTCGAGAGCGACCTGTTCGTCCAGCACCTGCGCCGGCTGCGCGCTGGCGAGACCGTCGATGTTCCGATCTACGACTTCGCGCACCACACGCGGCGCGCGGAGACTCGCCGGGTCGTGCCCGCGCCGGTGATCATCGTCGAGGGCATCCTCGTGTTCGTCGAGGCCGCGCTGCGCGAGCAGATGGACATCAAGATCTTCGTCGATACCGATGCCGACATTCGCCTGATGCGCCGAATCCGCCGCGATCTCGAGTCGCGCGGCCGCAGCTTCAACTCGATCCGCGATCAGTACTACGCGACCGTGCGGCCGATGCACCTCGAGTACGTCGAGCCGTCGAAGCGCTGGGCCGACTTGATCGTGCCCGAGGGCGGCGACAATCACATCGCGCTCGACGTGATCCTCGGCCGGCTCGGCCGGATCGCCTTCGGCAACCTCTAGCTTCGTGCACGTGCTCGTGCTCGTGCTCGTGCTCGTGCTCGATCAAAGGCAGAGCTTCGTCAGCATCCGGACGCAGCGTTCGACCAGATCCTTGGCGACCGCCAACTCATGCGGTGGTACGACCTCGAGGAGGGCAGCGAGGATCGCGCCGCACTCCATCGCTTCGCCCCTCGCGATCGCGAACTTGTTCGCACGATCACCGATGCTGGGCTTGCCGGTTGCCTCGGCGATATTGAGCGGCACCGACGTCGCCGCCCGACGCCACTGATCCCCCAGGGCAGCGTGTCCGCGTGGCAGCAGCGACAACCACTTGAACACCATTGCGAGGTGCTCGATCGAGCACCGGTACACATCGAGTTTTTCGTAATCGAGCATGGCCGGGGGTATCGGCCAGGGGGCGCGGCGGGTTGCGTAGACGAGCACGAGCACGTGCACGTGCACGAGCACGTGCACGGGGTTACGGAATCAGGACGCTGGCGCCGGTGGTCTTGCGACCCTCGAGCTCGGCGTGCGCGCGCCCGGCCTCCGCGAGCGGATAGCGCTGCTGGACGTCGATCTTGACCTTGCCACTGGCGACGACCGCGAACAGGTCGCGCGCCATCTCGGCGAGGTGCTCTTTCGTATGCGTGCCGAGCGTCGGCCGCGTCACGTAGAGCGAACCCTTGCGCGACAGCGTCAGGATGTCGAACGGCGGAATCGCCCCCGAGGCGTTGCCGAACGCGGCGAGCAGGCCGAATGGCGCGAGGCAATCGAGCGAGCGATCGAACGTGTCTTTGCCGACCGAGTCGTACACGATCTTCACGCCCTTGCCGCCGGTCAGCTCGCGCACGCGCGCGACGACATCCTCGCGGTGGTAATCGATCATCTCGTCGGCGCCGTGCTGCTTCGCGAGCTCGCACTTGTCGGGCCCACCGGCCGTGCCGATCACGCGAAGGCCGAGCGCCTTGGCCCACTGCACGGCGATCAAGCCGACGCCACCGGCCGCGGCGTGCCACACGATCGTGTCGCCGGCGCGGAGCCCGCCTTGCGGCGAGGTCCGGACCAAGAGGTACTGGACGGTCAGGCCCTTCAGCATCATCGCGGCGCCGGTCTCGAAGCTGATCGCGTCGGGTAGCTTCACGATCTGGGCGGCCTCGATCGTGCGCTGCTCGGCGTAGCTGCCGGGCCCGTTCGCGGCATACGCGACGCGATCTCCGACGGAGAATCCGGTGACGCCAGGGCCGACGGCGGCGATCTCGCCGGCGCCTTCGCTGCCGGGGACGAGCGGCAGCGGCGCCTTGTAGAGACCGGAGCGGAAGTAGGTGTCGATGAAGTTGATGCCGATCGCGTGGTGGCGAATGCGGACCTCGCCGGGGCCGGGATCGCGGGCGGGCAGGTCGACGAGCTCGAGAACGTCCGGACCACCGTGACGTTGTACGGAGATGGCGCGCATCGGCACGAAGCTAGCAGTAAACTCCTGACGTGGAGACCATCGTCGTCACCGGCGGAGCCGGGTTCATCGGCTCGCACGTCGTCGACCATTTCATGGATGCGGGTTACCGCGTCGTCGTGCTCGACAACTTCTCGACGGGAAAGCGCGCGAACCTCGCGCGCTGGCGCGACAACGCACGGCTACATGTCAGCGTGTGCGACGTCGCGCATGGCGTGTTCGCGGCACTCGCGCCGATCGTGAGAGACCACGGACCGGTCGCGCGGATCATCCATCTCGCCGCGCAGGTGTCGGTCGTCCACTCGGTCCAGAACCCGCTCGTCGACATGCAGATCAACTACGGCGGCACGCTGCACGTCCTCGAGTACGCTCGCGCGCACGGCGTGAAGAAGGTCGCGTTCGCATCGTCGGCCGCGGTCTACGGCGATGTCGAGGAGATGCCCGTCGGCGAGGACGTCGCGAAGCGACCGGTGTCGCCGTACGGCATCGACAAGTACGCCTCCGAGCTCGCGCTCGACTACTACGCGAACGTCCACGGCGTCGCGACGACCGCGCTGCGGTTCTTCAACGTGTATGGCCCGCGCCAGGATCCGTCGAGCCCGTACTCGGGCGTGATCTCGATCTTCGCGGATCGCGCGAAGGCCGGCCTGCCGCTCACGATCTTCGGCGACGGCTCGCAGACTCGCGACTTCGTGTACGTCGGCGATGTCGTGCGCGCACTCGCGGCCGCGGTCGCCGATGGCAACGCGCGCACCGTCGCGAACGTCGGCACCGGTGGCGAGATCACGGTGAAGGAGCTCGCGAAGACCGTCGTCGAGCTGTGCGGCAACCGCTCGACGATCGGCCATGCCGAGCCGCGCGCCGGCGAGATCTTGAAGTCGCGCGCGAAGGTGGATCGCCTGCGCGATACGTTCGGCGTCGTCGCGCAGACCAAGCTCGTCGATGGCCTGCGCGTGACGCTCGCTTAGATGTTCTGGACCTTCTTGCCGGCCTTCACCCAACCGGCGATGCCGTCCGGCATGACCTTGACGTTGGTGTAGCCGGCCGCGATCGCCTTGCTCGCCGCGTGATGCGAGGCGCCGCACCGCGTGTTCGCGCAATAGAACACGAGCGGCTTGGCCTTGTCGGCGGGCAGCTCGGTCAGCGCGAAGCTCTCCGAATCGGTGAGCAGCACGGCGCCGGGAACGACGCCCTCGTGCTGGCGCGTCGTCTGGTTGTTCGCGTCGACCGCCTGCGCGGCGCCCTTGGTGATCTGCGCGTCGACATCGTCGACCGAGATGAACGTGAGTTTCTCTTCCTGCTGCGCCGCCTTGTCGGCGGGCTTGTCCGACTTCGCACAGCCGGCAGCCGCAAGAATCGCCATCAGTAGGAGCTTCTTCATGGCGGCGACTCTAGCGCGTGAGTTCGTGATGCGGCGCGGCAAAACATTCTGATACACACTGATACAGCATGACGCGCGACCAGCCCTGGATCTTTCGGACCTACGCGGGGCACTCCAGCGCGCGAGCGTCGAACGAGCTCTATCGCCGCAACCTCGCGGCGGGCCAGACCGGCCTCTCGATCGCGTTCGACTTGCCGACCCAGTGCGGCTACGACCCGGATCACCCGCTCGCGCGGCCCGAGGTCGGCAAGGTCGGCGTGCCGATCGTGTCGCTCGACGACATGCACGTGCTGTTCGACGGCATCCCGCTCGAGCGGATGAACACGTCGATGACGATCAACGGCACCGCGATGTGGCTGCTGTCGCTCTACATCGCGCTCGCGCGCGAACGCGGCATCCCCGAAGCGGGCCTGCGCGGCACGACCCAGAACGACATCGTCAAGGAGTACCTCGCGCGTGGCACGTACATCTTCCCGCCCGAGCCCTCGCTCGATCTGATCGCCGAGACCTACGAGTACGGCGTCGCGCACCTGCCGCAGTGGAACCCGTCGAACGTGTGCAGCTATCACCTGCAGGAAGCCGGCGCGACGCCGGTGCAGGAGCTCGCGTTCGCACTCGCCGATGCGATCGGCGTCCTCGATCGGGTCCGCGCGCGCGGTCGCGTCGACGCGGCGGCGTTCGCGCAGTGCGTGGGCCGGATGTCGTGGTTCGTGAACAGCGGCATGCGGTTCATCGAGGAGATGTGCAAGATGCGCGCGTTCGGCGCGCTGTGGGACGAGCTGTGTCGCGAGCGCTACGGGATCACCGAAGCGAAGCTCCGCCAGTTCCGCTACGGCGTGCAGGTCAACTCGCTCGGCCTCACCGAGCAGCAGCCCGAGAACAACGCGTGGCGGATCTTGATCGAGGCGCTCGGCGTGACGCTGTCGAAAGATGCGCGGTGCCGCGCGCTCCAGCTGCCGACCTGGAATGAAGCGTTGTCGCTGCCACGTCCGTGGGACCAGCAGTGGTCGTTGCGCCTCCAGCAGATCCTCGCGTACGAGACCGATTTGCTCGAGTACGGCGATCTGTTCACCGGCAATCCGGTGATCGAGGCGAAGGTTCAATCGCTGATCGACGCGGCGAAGAAGGAGCTCGCGACCATCGAGAAGATGGGCGGGATTCGCGGCGCGATCGAGACCGGCTACTGCAAGCAGGAGCTCGTGCGCTCGATGGCGGCGCGAATGGGCCGGATCGAGAACGGCGAGCAGATCGTGGTCGGCGTCAACAAGTGGACCGAGGGGCTCGCTTCGCCGCTCGTCGGCGGCGACGGCGGGATCTTCGAAGCGGATCCGCAGGCCGCGGAGAATGCGCTCGCATCGCTCGCTGCGACCCGGGCGAAGCGCGATCCTGCGAAGGCGAAGGCGGCGCTCGGCGAGCTCGAGCGGCTCGCGCGCGAGGGCAAGCCGATCATGGAGGCGTCGATCGCGTGCGCGCTCGCCCGTGTGACGACTGGCGAATGGGCCGGCACGCTGCGCGGGGTGTGGGGCGAATACCGCGCCGAGACCGGGGTCGGAGGGGCCCATATCGTCTCCGACGGTGCGGCGATCAACGAGTGGGCGGCGCTCCGGACCCGGCTCGAAGCGCACGTCGCGGCGACCGGCCGGCGGCCGCGCCTGCTCGTCGGCAAGCCGGGCCTCGACGGCCATTCAAACGGCGCCGAGATCATCGCGGTCGCGGCGCGCGACGCCGGATTCGAGGTGATCTACGCGGGGATCAGGCTCGAGCCGGCCGCGATCGCCGCGGTGGCGGTCCAGGAAGCGGTCGATGTCATTGGCCTGTCGGTCCTGTCGGGTTCACACGTCGAGCTCGCGGCGGCGGTCCTCCGGGAGTTGACCGCCCGCGGCGGCAAGGAGGTCGCGGTCGTGCTCGGCGGGACCGTGCCCCAGCGCGACCACGCGGCACTCGCCGCGCTGGGCATCAAGAGGGTGTTTACCCCGAGCGATTTCAAGCTGGTCGACGTCGTCGGGGAGCTGTTGTCCCTCGTCGGCGGGTGACGTAGATTCCCGCCCCTGCCATGGGCATTGCTGACCTCTTCCGGCCCAAGTACCGCCACAGCGACGTCCGCGTCCGCACCGAAGCCGTTCGTGCGCTGACCAACGACGACGCTGCCATCCTCGTCCAAGTAGCTCGCACCGATCGTGACATCGGCGTGCGTCGCCTCGCGATCGAAAAGATCCACGAGGCCGACGTGCTCGCCGATATCGCGGCCGCGGAATCCGAACGCAGCCTCCGCGACTACGCGGGCGAGCGCGCGGCGGAGCTCTGGCAAGACACCGCGTGCGGTGACGATGCGGAGGCCGCCGGTGGGGCGCTGACCGGCATCATCAAGCTCGGTGATCAACATCCCCTCGTCGAAGTAGTGGCCCACGCATCGCTAGCCGCGATCCGTAAGCGCGCGTTCGGCGAGCTGCGCGATCCGCGCGCTCTCGCAGAGCTCGCGAAGGGCGATGCGCCGCAGGAGCTCCGGCTCGCGGCGGTCGCCCGGATCGACGACGGCGACGTCTTGCGCGCACTCGCGATCGACACGACGCAGAAGGAAGTCGGGCTCGCGGCCGTCGACAAGCTCGACGACATCGACCGGCTCGAGAACGTCGCGCACAAGGCGAAGAACAAGGCGGTGCGCCAGCGCGCCCGCAAGATCGCGACCGAGATGGCGGAGGCCGAGCGCAAGAAGCAAGCGCCGATCGTCTCCGACGAGGTCAAGCGCCTCCGCGCCGAGCGCGCCCAGTTGCTCCGCGAAGTCGAGAACGTCGCCGACAGCTTCGACTTCGATCGCGCGACGCCGATCGTCGAGCGCGCCCAGGCCGCCTGGAAGGCGCTCGCCGCGACCGACGAGGCGCACGCCGAAGCGACCGAGCGGTTCAACAAGAGCGCCGAGCGGTTCTTCCGCCGCCGCGAGCTCCACCAATCGCAGGCGCGCAGCGCCGACGAGCTGCGCGCCGTCGAGCGTGAAGCCGCGCGCGAGCGCGAGCGTGCCGCCGCGGAGAGAGCAGCGGCACCCGCGCTCGTCCCGGCCGCTCCCGCCGCCGCACCGCCGGTCGAAGATGTCGAGGCCCGCGAGAAACGCCGCGCCGAAGAAGACGCCAGACGAGCCGCCGAGGCCGCCGATCGCGAAGCGCGCAAGAAGGAAGATGCCGAGCGCGGTGCCGCGATCGCGCAGAGCCTGACCGCGCTCGTCGACGATCTCGACAAGCTCGACAGCAAGGATCCGAAGCAGATCGATCGCGCTCTCCAGCAGGCCGCGAAGGCGTTCGAGGCGATCGGCCGCGTGCCCGGCGACCAGCGCGATGCGCTGTCCGAGCGCTACACCGCCGCGCGCGGCAAGCTCGTCACGCGCGTCAACGAGCTGCGCGAGGCCGAGGACTGGGCCCGGTTCCAGAACGTGCCGAAGGCCGAGGCCCTGATCTCGACCGCGAAGGCGATGGCGGCCGAGGATCCGTCCGCGGATCTCGCGAACCGGCTGCGCCAGCTCCAGGCGCTCTGGAAAGAAGTCGGCCCGATGCCGCAGCGCCGCTCGAAGGAGCTGTGGGAGCAGTTCAAGGCGAGCTGCGACGCGGTCTACGAGCGCGTTCGCGGGTTCCGCGCGGTCGAGAACGAGAAGTTCGCCGAGGTCGTGAAGGCGAAGGAAGCGCTGATCGCCGAGGCCAACGCGATCGCCGCGCCGTTCGCCAGCGCCGATCCGAACGCCGTCGCGCCCGCCGACTGGGCCGCGACCGCCGACAAGCTCAAGGCGTTGCAGGGCCAGTGGAAGGACTCCGGTCACCTCCCGCGCAAGCAGGGCGACGAGCTGTGGAAGAAGTTCCGCGCCGCGTGCGACGTGTTCTTCGAGCGCCGCAAGCCGCTGCTCGATGCGCGTCACGCTGAAGAAGGCGAGAACCTCGCGAAGAAGCAGCAGCTGATCGCGCGCGCCCAGCAGGTCGCGCTCAAGGCGCCGGACGACGGCGGCTGGGGCAAGGCGATCGGTCAGATCAAGGATCTCCAGCGCGAGTGGAAAGATATCGGGTTCGTGCCGCGCCGCGATGCCGACGCGGTCTACAAGGCGTTCCGCGCCGCGTGCGACTCCTTGTTCGCGAAGCGCGACGAATCGCGCGATGCCGAGGCGAACACCCATCGCGCCGAGCTCGACGCGCTGAAGGCCGAGATCGAGGCCGTACGTGCAGCCAAAGAAGAGATGTCTGATCGCGTCGCGCGTGCCGTCGCCATCAGGGCGAAGGTTCGCGAGCTCGATCGCCGCGAGTTGTCGTCGGCGGTGGAGGACATGGTCCGCGACGTGATCGCGTCGGCGCCGGATGCGGTGAAGGGCACCGAGCTCGACCCCGTCGCGCTTCGCAATCGCCGCGAGAAGCTGATCGCCCGCGCGCACGAGCTGATGCCGAAGGCGGCCGAGGCACCCGCGGGCGCAGACATCGCCGCGCAGCTGAAGAACGCGATGCGCTCGAACGCGTTCGGCGACCTCCGGTTCTCCGGCCGCGATCCGATCGAGGTGATCGACGAGCTGCGCGCGCAGTGGGCAGATGCGGGCCCGTTGCTCGACGACGCCGATCGCGCACAGGACGCCGAGTTCGCCGCCGCAGCGAAGAAGGTGCTCGAGGCCGCCGGTGCGCGCGCCGAAGATCGCCCCGAGCGTCAGGAGCGTGGCGAGCGTCGCCGCCGTCGCGAGCGCAACTCCGGCGAGCTGCCGATCGCGAACGCGCCGGTTGCGAATGCAGCCGCGCCGGCTCCGATCGCTGCCCCCGTGGTCGCCGCGGCCGACACGCCGACGGCTCCCGCGAAGATTCCGTTCGAGCCGCTGCCGCCGCCGCCGGTGCCCGCGCCGCCGGTCGTCGCAGCCGAGCCTGCCGCCGAGGCTCCGCGCCGTCCGTCGATGACGACGCTGCCGCCGATGGATGACCTCGACACCGGTTGGGATCTCGGCGACGACGATCCGACCGCGAGCAAGGCCACCGAAACGACGAACACGCCATCTTCTTCCGAGATGGCGGGTGACGGTGCGCCCGGCGGCGACGGCATCGACGAGCCCGGCTGGGACTAGAGCCCCTTATCGCCGCCGTCCCACGAGCTCGCCGGCAACGTGAGCGTCGCCGGTGCGACGTACTTGGGGGCTACGGCGGTGGTGGCGTCGCCGAGGCTGGTGGTCAGGCCGAGCGTCGCCGCGTCGAACGCGATCGTGGCGCGATCGAGTGCGACGATCCGTGCGTAGGAGGTGTGCTCGAAGCAGGTCGTGTACGTGATCCCCGTCATCGGGTTGGTGTGAGCCCGGACTTTCGAGCAGTAGGTCAGGTTCGCGAGCTGCGGTTGGATGCCCGAGTACTCGGTCGTGCCGACGGTAAAATCGCCGAACGGCCCCGGGTCATTCGCCGGATTCGCGACGAGGGTTTGCGCGGCGAGCGAAAACACCGCGTGATAGCCATGAGGTGCTTCGTTCGCCTGCCGTGCGGGGAGCGTGCACGTCGTAACTTGAGGTGCGGAGCCCGTGCAGATTGGAGCGCCACCGACATCGTCGATGATCGACACTGACCAGGTGCCCTGTACCGGCGTCGTCAACGTCGGATAGGTCGTCGTATATGCAGGATGGAGATGGCAGGCGATCGGCTCGGTCGGCGTATCGCACGAAAACCCGGCCTGGAATTCCTCGACCGCCATGACCACCTGGGTGTCTGCGGCGGTCGTGTTGACGGTACCCGTCGGCGTCAGCGGCTGCAGCGCGATCGTCACGGGCTCGGCCGTCTGTTGCGCGATCGGCAGATCCATCACCGGCATGCCGGCGCCCGCAGTCCCAAGCGAGATGAACTGCGTAGCCCCCGGCAAGCTCGCCTGGAATAGCGCGTTCTTCTCCATCGGCAGGATCTGAAGCGGTGGTGCCATCGGGTGGTTGTTCCAGCACGAGCTCAGCACCGTCTCGTTTCCGGCCGTGGTGCGAAGGCGCAGCTCGAGATGGAGCTCGGCCACGCTATTCCCGAGCTGCGCGATCGGATGCTCGCCGCTGCGATGAAGGTCGATGTGATAGACGCCGGCTGCATCCGGATGTGTCGACGTCCAATCGAGCAGGACCGAACCGGCCTTGTCGCGCACGCGATATGCGGTCGCGTTCGGATCGAGGGATGCGATGTCCGTCTTCGCGGTCCACGAGAAGCCGTTCGGCGCGGTCTCCTTGCCGAACCTCGCGCCACCTTCGTCCATCAGGTAGGCGTACTTGTAAACGTCCGGACAGCTCGACTGGTTGGACGACAGATCGATCGCCGCACCGCCGTGCGTGTGGACCGGCTCGCCGGTCGAGAAATCGATCGTGTCGTTGCGCTCGTCGAATACCCTGCCCGAGAGCGCGTTGACGGGAGTCATTGCCGAGCCGGACCCGGATCCGGAGCCACCACCGGAACCATCGTCGTCGCCGGTCGCGGAACCCGGCTGGGAAACTCCACTGCAGCCCGCCGCTGCAACCAACGCAAAAATCAGAGCCTTGTTTGCCTTCATACCGCGCGTATCGGCACGTCGTTTCGCCGGTTGCGTAGTGCCGCAAGTGCGCGCAGTTCCCGGTATTGTCCGGCGGTGCTGACCTCCGACGACTTGTTCCTGTTCAACCAGGGCACGCACTACCGGCTCTACGACAAGCTCGGCGCTCACGTCGTCGCGAACGGCACGCACTTCGCCGTGTGGGCACCGAACGCGCGCGCGGTCAGCGTGATCGGCGACTGGAACGGCTGGCGCGCGGGGGCGGACGCGCTGGTACCGCTGGAGTCGAGCGGTATCTGGACGGGGACACTCGCGCACGTCGGCCACGGCACGCGCTACAAGTTCGCGATCACCGGGCCCGACGGTCACACGCGCGACAAGGCGGATCCGTTCGCGGCGCGCGCGGAGCATCCACCGGCGACCGCGTCGATCGTGTGGAACGCGCACCACGAGTGGCACGACGCCGACTGGATGCGGACGCGCGGCGGGCATCAGGCGCGGTCGGCGCCGATCAGCATCTACGAGGTGCACCTCGGCTCGTGGCGGCGTAATCACAACGAGGTGCTCGGCTATCGCGATCTCGGCAAGCAGCTCGCGCATCACTGCACGCAGCTCGGGTTCACGCACGTCGAGCTGATGCCGGTGATGGAGCATCCGTTCTACGGCTCGTGGGGCTACCAGGTCACCGGGTTCTTCGCGCCGACGACGCGCTACGGCGCACCGGATGATTTCATGGCGATGGTCGACGAGCTCCACCAGCGTGGGATCGGCGTGATCCTCGACTGGGTGCCGGCGCACTTTCCGACCGACGCGCACGGCCTCGGCTACTTCGACGGCACGCACTTGTACGAGCACGCGGATCCGCGCCGCGGCTTTCATCAGGATTGGACGAGCTACATCTTCAACTACGGCCGGCACGAGGTCCGCTCGTTCCTGATCTCGTCGGCGATCAGCTGGCTCGACCGCTATCACGTCGATGGCCTGCGCGTCGACGGCGTCGCATCGATGCTGTATCGCGACTACTCGCGCAAGGAAGGCGAGTGGCTACCGAACGAGGACGGCTCGAACCACGACCGCGACGCGATCAGCTTCTTGCAGCAGCTCAACCGCGCGGTCTACGGGGCGTACCCCGACGTCCAGACGATCGCGGAGGAGTCGACCGCGTGGAGCGGCGTGTCGCGCCCGCCCGAGCACGGCGGTCTCGGCTTCGGCTTCAAGTGGGACCTCGGCTGGATGCACGACACGCTGAAGCACCTCGAGCGCGAGCCGGTGCATCGCAAGTTTCACTACGACGAGCTGACGTTTCGCGCGATCTACGCGAGCAGCGAGAACTACGTGCTGCCGCTGTCGCACGACGAGGTCGTTCACGGCAAAGGCGCGCTGATCGCGAAGATTCCCGGCGACCCGTGGCAGCGCTACGCGTCGCTGCGGTTGTTGTTCGGCTACCAGTGGATGCTGCCCGGCAAGAAGCTGCTGTTCATGGGCGACGAGATCGGCGTGTGGGGAGAGTGGCATCACGACGCCCAGCTCGACTGGGCCGTCGGCCACCACGCGGCCCACGCCGGCATCGCGCGCTGGATCGGCGATCTCAACGCGGCGTATCGCGCACATCCGGCGCTCCACGTCGGCGATTGCGAGCCGATCGGGTTTCGCTGGCTCGTCGGCGACGATCGCGACGGCGGCGTGCTCGCGTTCCTGCGCACCGGTGGCGAAGCGGATCCGCCGATCTGCGTCGTCGCGAACTTCACGCCGGTGCCGCGCGAGGGCTATCGGCTCGGCGTGCCGCGCGCCGGCTTCTGGAAGGAAATCCTGAGCTCGGACTCGGTGCATTACGGAGGCAGCGGCGTCGGCAATCGCGGCGGTATGCACAGCGATGGCGAGCCTTGTCGAGGCTTCGAGCAATCGCTCGTCGTGACCGTGCCTCCGCTCGGGATCGCCGTGTTCGTGGCACAATAGCCGCCAGTGACGAGCAGCAAGTGGGTGTGCATCCACGGCCACTTCTATCAGCCGCCGCGGGAGAATCCGTGGCTCGAGGCGATAGAGCCGCAGCCGAGCGCGCACCCGTATCGCGACTGGAACGAGCGGATCACGGCGGAGTGCTACCGGCCGAACCTCGCGGCGCGCGTCGTCGACAATCACAATCAGATCATCCGGATCGTCGACAACTACCAGCGGATGAGCTTCAACGTCGGCCCGACCCTGATGTCGTGGCTCGAGGCGCACGCGCCGGATGTCCACGAGGCGTTGATCGCCGCCGATGCCGCGAGCCAGCTCCGGTTCTCCGGCCACGGCTCGGCGATGGCGCAGGCCTACAACCACATGATCATGCCGCTCGCGTCGCCGCGCGATCGCGCGACCCAGGTGCGCTGGGGCATCGCCGATTTTCGCAGGCGGTTCGGCCGCGCGCCCGAGGGCATGTGGCTGAACCGCCTGCGAAAATCG
>Ga0207687_10001580_pt1 | contig 15685 bp, 19 predicted proteins | sample KBSM54metaG_FD_184399 | JGI IMG/M metagenome (GOLD analysis project Ga0207687, IMG submission 184399) | Miscanthus rhizosphere microbial communities from Kellogg Biological Station, Michigan, USA - KBS M5-4 metaG (SPAdes) (version 2) | ecosystem: Host-associated > Plants > Roots > Rhizosphere >...
ATCCTCCAGTTCCAGTTCCACCGCGCGCTGTGCAAGAAGGCGGGCTGGACCGGGCCGCTCAACGAGTGCTCGATCTACAACAACAAGGAAGCAGGGGCGGCGTACGCGAAGATGCTGTCGCTCGGCGCTTCGAAGCCGTGGCAGGACGCGCTCGAGCAGCTGACCGGGCAGCGCGAGATGGATGCGACCGCGATCCTCGAGTACTTCGCGCCGCTCCAGAAGTGGCTCGAGGACCAGAACAAGGGTCAGGAGTGCGGCTGGTAATCAGGGGCCGGTCGCGATCTCGTAGTGCTTCAATAGATCCGCCGGGGTGAGGACGTGGTCGTAGATCGCGGCCTCGTCGAGCGTGCCGGCGAAGAAGGCGCCCTCGCTCTGCGCGCCTAGAAACACCGGCGAATCAAACGGGTCGGCCGTTTCGGTCGCAGGCGCGCTCTGGCGAGCCGTGCCGTCGACATACAGCGTGACCGTCGCGCCGTCGTAGACGCCCGCGACCTGGGTCCAGGTGTTCACCTGGATCGTCGCGGTCCCGGTCTGATCGTAATAAGCGGGACTCGCGATCCGCTCGAACATCACACCGCCGCCCGTCTGGAGCAGCGCGTAACCCTGCTGTGGCATCCCCGTCGCGCGGGTCTCGCAGGTGAGGTAGTGCCAGTACTTCGCAGCATCTGGCTCGGCCACCCAGATCTCGATCGTGAACGGCTGCTGGTTCGGAAACGAGATGCCGCCGACCGTCCTGCCCTGCCCGTCGTTGCCATCGAACGCGATCGCGGTGTTCGGGTTGCCGGTCAGTGCGCCGGGTCGAGCTTCATCGATCCCGCCCGTCAGCATCGCGTCGTGGGCAGCGAGCTCGTCCTTCGCGACCTCTCCGATGTCCCCGAGCCGCCAGTACGCGACCGGGTGCGAGGCCATTACCGCGTCGTAGTACGCGTCTCGCGCGCTATCGATCACCGCGGTGTCGCGCACCGAACCGTCGCTCGTGTGCGCATCGAACTCGAAGCGACAGGCCGCGCAGGATAACAACGCGACGAGCGCAAACCTCACGGCTCATTTTACTCCACCGCCGGCTAGGCCACTCGACACCACGCAGCACGAGTGACCTGACCAGGCGAATTGCCACCCCTCCCGCAACTGCTCGATCTCACGCGGATCGCCGATGTAGGTGCCGTGGCATTTGGGCTGCACAAGGGGTCGGCATCCATCTTCGACCGGGAGACTTTCAATGACCCTCAAGACTTTTGGCTTCGCTTCGATCCTTGCCCTCGGCATCGCTGCCACGGGTTGTGCTGCTGACCAGCCGGGCACCGGCGGAGGTAACGGCAGCGGCGGTGACAATGGCGGCGGCGGCGACAACGGTGGCGGTGACGGTTCCTCCACCCCGACGCTCGACGCGGCTGGCAAGTACAGCATGCAGAGCACGTTCGATATCGCGACGAACGTGCCGGGCACGGTCGGCACGATCGTGAACGACATCATCGATGCGACCGACAGCCCGGATGATCCGACCCACTGGCTGCTCGACCAGATCGTCAACCAGCTGCCGAACGGCACCGCGAAGACGCTGCTCCAGGGCGCGGTTCCGTTCGTCTCGGGTTACCTGAACGACCGCCTGCTCGACTGGGCGCCGGACTTCGTCACGACGATGGTGCAGCTCGGTAATCACTTCGGCGACATCACGAAGCACTTCGGTCTCAACGAGACGCTCGAGATCACCGCGGCCGCGACCGATGGCCAGTACAGCGGCACGCGCACCGCGATCGGCGCGCACTTCAAGATCGACACGCAGACGTTCGACCTCGCGTTCCACGACTACAACGTCGCGAACGTCGTCGTTCCGAACATCGGCATCCAGTTCGAGCAGACCGGCAAGCTGACGATCGCGCAGCACGCGCTGCCGCTGCCGTACGGCGGCATCATCCACATCGGCCTCGACGCCGCGATCATCCCGATGATCGACGCGAACGCGACCAACCTGAACGAGCTCCTCGCCGACAAGATCGACTGCGCGACGGTCGGTCAGGACATCAACGACGCGCTCGTCTCGAACTTCGGCTTCGGCCCGGGCGCCGCGGCGCTGCAGAGCGCCTGCACCGCGGGTCTCAACGCAGCCGCGAACGCGCTCTACGCGAAGCTCAACTCGGTCAGCCAGACCGCGCTCGAGTTCGACGTCGACGGCACCGCGAAGGGCGCCGACACGAACCACGACTACAAGGTCGACGCGCTCCAGACCGGCAAGTGGGAAGGCATGATGAAGTACTCCGGCACGCCCGCTCCGATGACGCCCGCGCCGTTCACCGGCTCGCGGATGTAAGACTTCCGGCGCGAGGGTGGTGAGCCCGCGCGTCGAGGATGGCTGGCCGACCCAGGGAATGGTCCCTGGGTCGGTTTTTTTTCGGCCTAGGTGACGCGGACCGGCTTGCCGACGAACGCGCCGTACGCGGCGGCCGCCTTCGCGAAGCCCTTCGTCACCGCAGCGGGCCACGGTGCGAACGGCTTCGTCGTGATCGCGATCTGCTTCGGCTTGTTCGAACGCGCCCACGTACCGACCGCGACGCCGTTCGCGACGACCGTCGAGATGAACACGCCGTTACCGCCGGGCACGATCCTCTCCGCGTACTTCTCGGGCAGCGTGCACGTCCGATCCTCGTAGCCGAGGATCAGCTCGTCGAACCCGGGCAACGCCAGCACCGGGGTTGCGGCCGCGATCGCGAGCGTCGGCTCGTCGAAGTAGTAGTCCGCGTGCTTCGCCAGCGCCGGCGCGGCGAGCTGGGTGCCGAGCTTCGCGTCGCCGGCGGTGAGCTTGCCCCAGCGCTGGAGGTCCGCGACCGTCGCAGGTCCGTGCGAGCGGAAGTAGCGCAGTGCGAGCTCGCCGAGCGCCGCTTCGCGTTCGAGCTCGCGCGACGTCTTGATCCATTCGTCGACGAGGACGTAGCTGACCTCCGGTCCCATGCAGACGACGCCGGTCTGCGCGAGATAGAACAGCATGTGATAGCCGCGGTGCGGATCCGCGTTCAACTTCGCCTTGTCGAGCGCGGCGAACATGCCCGGGCGATCGAGCCGCGTGCCGGCGAGCGCCTTGCGCGCGACCTCGCCGGCCTTCGCGAGCGTCTTCGTATCGAGCTTCAGCTCGGTCTGGCGCTTCGTCAGGCCCGCGAGCACGCGCGGCGTCATCAGCGCGAGCATCCACTTCAGATCCTCGGCGGGCGTGATGTGGAGCGTGCCGCGCATCGGCCACGACCGCACGATCGTCCCTGCGGCCAACGCCGCGTCGACGTCGGCGAGCGTCGTGCCCGGCGCGCGCAGGCCGAGCGCCCACTTCGCACCCGGAAGATCTTGAGCCTGGATCGCGAGCATCCAGCGCGCGGCCTCGAGCGGGGTCGTGAACGTGCTGCCGATCAAGCGCTGTGCGGCGAGCCGGAGCTTCGCGAGGTTCTTAATACATCGACCTATCCGAGTCCGGTGCGCCGGCCTCGCGTTCGAGCTCGCCGTTGACGAAGCCGCCGATCACGAGCGCGATCGTCGACAGGTAGAACCACAGCATGATCACGATCAAGCTGCCGAACGTGCCGTACACGGCATCGTACGAAGCGATGTGATCGACCCACAGCGACAGCGCCCACGACACGAGCACGAGCAACGCGGTGGCGACGAGCGCACCGCGCCAGACGTGGCGCACCGTGCCGAGCGGGCGCGGCGACGGTGCGAACCGATACATCGCGACGAGCGTGCACAACACGAGCGTCAGCATCAGCGGCCAGCGCAGGATCCGCACGAGGTGATAGCCCTTGAGGCCGACGGCTGCGACGAGCGTCGGTAGCGCGATCAGGATCGCGAACATCATGACGAGCCCGAGCAGCGTGACCGCGCCCATCGCGAGCGTCATCAGGAACTTTCGCCCGGCCGAGCGAAGCTCGCGCACGCGATACGCGCGATTGAGCGAGACGATCAGCGAGCGCGCGGAGCTCCGCGCCGAGATCATCGCGAAGGCGAGGCTGCCGGCGATCTGGAAGCCGAGCACGCCGTGGCTCTGGCGCGCCATTCGCTCGAGCTGGCCCGAGACGAACTCGACGACCTGCGCCGGCATCACGGTCTCGAGGCCTTTCAGATGCTTCTCGATCTCGTTCGGATCGACCGCGATGCCATAGATCGCGACGACCGCGGCGAGCGCGGGCACGAGCGCGATGATCGCGAACAGCGCCGTGCCGGCCGCGAGCACCGGCATCTCGCCGAGCAACGCGTCTCGCGCGGCGCGTAACCAGCGCGCGACGTTGAGATCGCTCGTCGACAGCCATTGCTGCCAGCGGTTCCAGAAGGCCACCACCTGCTACGTTACACGAGCCCGTGATCGACAGTCACTGCCACCTCGACGTCGCCGCGTTCGATCTCGACCGCGAGGCGGTCCTCGCGCGCGCCGCTGCGGCCGGGGTGGAGGGCATCCTCGTACCCGCGATCCGCCCCGCGACCTGGAACGCGGTCCGCGCGCTCGCCGGAGGGCCGGTGCGAATCGCGCTCGGGATCCACCCGCAGATCGTGCCCGAGCTCGCCGCCGAGGAACGTGCGCTGACCGCCGAGGCGCTCGCCGAAGCCGCGAGCGACGCCGGCGCGATCGCGATCGGCGAGTGCGGCCTCGACGGTGGGACCGGCGAGCGCGAGCTCCAGGAGCAGCTCCTGCGCATGCAGATCCGCGCGGCACGCCTCGCGAAGCTGCCGCTCGTCGTTCACGTCCTCCGCGCCCACGATCTCGCGCCGCGCGTGTTGCGCGAAGAGCGCGCGCACGAGGTCGGCGGCGTGATGCACAGCTATTCCGGAGGTGCCGAGCTCGTCCCCGTGTATCGCGACCTCGGCTTCGCGTTCTCGTTCGCCGGACCGGTGACGTATGAAAACGCCCGGCGTCCGCTCGAGGCCGTGCGCGCAGTCCCCGCCGAGTTGCTGCTCGTCGAGACCGACGGCCCGGATCAGGCGCCTGCGAAGTACCGAGGCGGCCGGTCCGAGCCCGCGTTCGTCGTGGAGATCGTGAACGCGATCGCGGCCGCGACCGGGCGCGACGACATCGCCGCGGTCACGACCGCAAACGCACGCCGCCTGTTCGCCTGGCGCTAGCGGCGCCAGCCGTAGCCGTCGCGATCGCGGTCGCGGTCGCGATCGAACCGCCGCTCGTCACGGCGATCGCGCCGCTCGAACCGCTCGTCGCGGCCGAGGCGCCAGCGATCGCGCCGGATCTCGCCTCGCTCGTGCCTGATTTCGCGACGTGACGCGCCGAACCGCTCGTCACGCCGCAGCTCGTTCTGATCGTGGCGGAGCTCCATGCGATCACCGCGCTCGCGCTGCTCGTCGCGAGCTTCTCGTTGAAACGGACCGGCGAGCGCCAGCGATGACGTGCCGAGGATGAGAGTCGCGACGAGTGCTTTGATGGCCATGGCTGTTCTCCTTGAACTTCGACGGACAACCGAGGCATTGCAGCGAGCGCGCCACCCGCAAACGCTTGGATTCGCGTCGGCGCCTGCAGAATCCGCCTGCGGGAACCGCAGCGCGCCTGCGAGCTCCGCAGCTACGGCAGCGTCACCGTGGCCGTGCCGACCGCGGCAGTACCGTCGGGCCACGTCGCATCGACCGAAGCGGTCGTCGTGATCGCCCAGTCCGTTAACGTCGTCTTCACCTCATTCGAGGTTTCGATCACGAAATACGAGGCAGGTCCGGGGTGGAACGCGGCCATCGGAATCGTGCCCATGCCGAGCGCTGCATCGAATCGACAAACCGCGTTGCCGCTGTAGAAGTCGAACAACACGTCGACGAATCCCGAACCGCCCGTCCACGTCAGCGCGAAGTCGGATGCTCCCAGCGCGAGCGTGGCCGTCGGTGGCGGCGACGTGATGACCGCGACGTCGGGCGCAACGAATGGAACCGAGAACGCGGGCACCGCATAGCCACCCGCTCGCAACGTTCGGCCATCCCCAGGACCGAACGCCGGCTGCGCGCTCCTCGCGAAGTACCAAACGCTTCGGGTTTGGTCGGGGGCGCCTGGTGGAATCGACCACGCCGGTGTCGAATCGACCGTCAGGTCGCCGGCGGAAACCGTGAGCCCGAGCCAATCGGGCGCACAGGATCGGATCGAGCACGGCCCGACCTGCGTCGTCCCGCAATCCTCGCGTGCGATGAACTCCGCGACGGCAGAAGTGCCAGCGCCGGTGCCCGGCTCGGACGTATAGCTGCGCAACTGGATCGCCCCACTGCCCGCGTAGTGCGCGGCATCGGGCACCGCCGCCTCGTTACTACATCCCGCCGCGAGCCCGAGAATCACGAACCAACGCACTTCGTCGATGATAGCGCTGTCGTGGCACTTCACGCTGTTGCAATTCCTCACACCGGCACGCGCATAGGTGCGCGAATCTCTGCGATGCGTGCTCGGTCTACTGCTTGCTAACTGCTCCGTCGTGCGGATCCTCGTCGTCGCAGCGTTGTGTGGGTGCCTTCCACAAAGTGTGAATGTCTCGGGCAGCGGCCTGACGACCGGGCTCCAGGTCCAGCGCCTTGATTGCGCGAGTGCCGCGACGCTCGAGCGCTACGCCTCGGGCGCGGGGTCGGTGCGGATCACGATCTATGACGGCACGGGCGCGGCCACGTACGACGATCATACCGAGGTCACCGGCCAGGTCGATGACTCGCACGATGTCGACGGCGCGCCCGGCGACTGGCGCCTCGCGGTCGATCCCGGCGCCTTCGCCGGCCAGTTCAAGATCACGCTGTCTTGTCTGTAAGTCTCGGGGCTTGCAGTTTTCCTGTCAGGTTTTTCGGACCTCGAAGTACATAGGGCCGACATGGAGACGAAGAGCGACGGCGAGCTGCTCGAGGCCAGCCGACGCGGCGAGCATCAGGCGTTCGGCCAGCTCGTCGCGCGGTACCAGGACCTCGTGTGCGCGGTCTCGTTCAGCTCGACCGGCGACGACGTGCTCAGCGAGGACGTGGCACAAGACACGTTCATCGCGGCATGGCGGCAGCTCGCCGGCCTGCGCGAACCCGGACGGCTACGGCCGTGGCTGTGCGGGATCGCGCGCAACCTCGCACGCAAGGCGCGCAAGGCGCGTCGCCGCGACGAGCTCGTCGATGATGGCGAGCCGATCGCGGAGGGCAATCCGTTCGACGACGCCGCGCGTGGCCAGGTCGAACGGCTCGTCCGCGACGCGCTCGACCGCGTGCCCGCGACGTATCGGGAAGTGCTGGTCCTCTACTATCGCGAGAACCAGTCGATCCGCGACGTCGCGACGTCGCTCGGGATCACCGAGACCGCCGTCGAGCAACGCTTGTCGAGAGGTCGCAAGTACCTCGCCGACGGCGTGACCTCGCTCGTCGAGCGCTCGCTGCGTGGCGAACGCCCGCGCCGCGATCTCGTCGCGGCGGTGCTCGCGGCGATCGCCGTTACCGCCTTCGCTCCCCGTGTCGATGCCAAACCGAAAGGATCGACCATGCTCAAGCTCGCACTCGCCGCGACGGCCACCGTTGCCGCCGGCACTGGAATCTACTTGCTCGCGTCGCACCACGGCACTGCGAAGGCACCGACGGCGACGGCCGCGCGGCCTGCGTTGCGGCTGGGAGCAGGCACCCACGGCCTCGGCCACGCACCGGCACTCGGCCCGACCGCCGCGCCGCGCCAGATCGCATCGCGCTCGGTCGCGGATGCCGACCTCTCGTACATTCCGGCCGACGCCGACGTCGTGTTCGGATTCAACTTCAAGCAACTCCAGCACAGCGCGCTGTGGCAGCAGTACGCCGCGACCGCGTTCGCGGACTCGTCCGAGCTGAAGGCCTTCGTCGCCGATTGCGGCTTCGATCCGCTCGTCTCGCTCGAGCACGTCACGATCGGGCTCAGGGCCCAAGGTCACGAGTCGCCGAGCGGAACCATCGTCGTTCACGGCGTCGACAAGGCGAAGGCGACGACGTGCTTCACCGCGCGCGCCGTGCCCGAGCTCGACAAGGAAGCGCACGTCCGGATCGATCGCGACGTCGCGATGATCGACTCGCCGGATCGCACGAGTCACGTCGGCTTCACGTTCCTCGATGACGCGACGGCACTCGTCGTGCTCGGCCCGGCCGCCGAGACGCGGCAGGGAATCCTCGACATCGCGAGCGGCAAGCACGGCGTGCGCGGCACCGCGGGATTCACCGACGCACTCGCCGACGTCAACACCGATGCCTCGGTGTGGGGAATGCTGTCGGATGCATCGCCGGTCGTCGGCAGCGTCAACGGCGCGATCTCGCCGTACACCCAGCAGAAGCTCGGCACGATGTACTTCTCGCTCGACGTCACGGATGCGCTCGCGCTCGACGCAGGCGTCCACCTCGGCTCGCCCGCTGACGTCGCGCGCGCGGTCGCGACGATCACGTCGCAGATCGACGCGGTCGATCCGAACAAGACGCTGCGCGGGTTCTTCGACCAGCTCGACGTGTTCGCCGATGGTAGCGACCTGATCTTCTCCGTCGCGATCGCGGGCAACCAACTGCTGCCGCTGGCGGGCGCGGTCGCGATGCAACACGCCGGTTCGGTCAGCGCTTCCGCGAACATCAGCGTCACGACGGACAAGTCCGACGACTAGCCGGCGGCGTGCTAAGAAGCGGCCATGCCGACCCATCGCCGCTTCGACCGCGCCGCACGCCTGCTCGGCGACGACGGCGTCGCGCGGCTCGCCGCTTCGACGGTGACGGTGTTCGGCGTCGGCGGTGTCGGCTCGTTCGCGGCGGAGGCGCTCGTGCGCACCGGCGTCGGTCGCGTGATCCTCGTCGACTTCGATCGGATCTGCGTGACGAACGTCAACCGCCAGCTCCACGCGATGAAGGGCACGCTCGGCAAGTCGAAGGTCGAGGTCATGGCGGAGCGCCTGCGCCTGATCAATCCCGATGCGGTCGTCGAACCGCGCCCGGAGTTCTACAGCGCGGAGACCAGCGCGCGCTTGCTCGTGCCGGAGCCGGATCTGGTGATCGATGCGATCGACAACCAGATGGCGAAGATGCACCTGATCGCGACGTGCCTGCGCGAGCGGATCCGGATCGTGTCGGCGATGGGCGCGGCGGCGCGGCTCGATCCGACGCAGGTCCGCGTCGCTGATCTCAGCGAGACGAAGATCGATCCATTCGCGCGCGCGCTGCGCCACAACCTGCGCAAGAAGTACGAGTTCGACTTCACGAAGCCGTGCGGCGTCCAGGCGGTGTACAGCGAGGAGCCGCCGATCGAGCCGCACGAGCTCGCGTACGATCACGATGGCTTCCAGTGCGTGTGCCCCGGCGGCGAGAACGGCCTCAACGATTGCGCCCATCGCAACCGGGTCGAGGGCTCGAGCGCGTTCGTGCCGTCGGTGTTCGGGATGACGGCGGCGTCGGTCGCGGTGAAGTGGCTCTCGGGCGCGACGCTCACGCGTGCCGCCGACGTCGCGTCGTGAAGTGGCTCGTCGTCGTTGTCCTCGTCGCGTGCCGCGATGCGACGCCGACACCCGCGGTGCCGACCGGGACCGCGGACGAGCTCGCCGCGTACCTGACGACCGTCGCCGGCACGGATGAAGCGACGCGCAAGCGCGAGGTCGCGTCGTGGATCCTCGACGAGACGACGTGGAGCCGCGACCTCGTCGAGCCGTATCGCTCGCTCTACAACGAGTACGTCGCCGGGTTCGATGCCCAGATGCCGGCGATGGTCGCCGCGCTCGCACCGCTCGGTCAGGTCACCGCGCGCCGCCACTTTGCCGGGGACAAGAAGCTCGCTCCCGCGCAAGTCCGCGCGCGCTGGGCGGTACCGGTCCAGTTCCCGAGCATGGTCGCGGATCTCGCCGGCAAGCCGATCGAGACCGTGTTCATCTTCGACGGTGCGCGCTGGCGCGCACTGCTCGGGCTCGACGCGATCGTGATGGCGCACGTCGCGGCACTCGACCCCGCATGTGCGCAGAAGCTCGCGCTCGTCGGACCGCCCGGGAGGTGCACCGAGGTCGGCTGGCTCGTCGCGGATTCCGCGTTGCGGCAACAGCGCGAACGTTTTGCACACGCGTGCACGCTGGCCGCCACGCTCTGTGGTAACCCAGCTCCATGACGATCGCAGTCGGCCAGAAGATTCCCTCGGTCACCATCAAGCAAGCGACGCCGGAAGGCGGCGCGGACGTCGACCCGGCGGCGCTGTTCGCCGGCAAGAAGGTCGTGATGTTCTCGCTTCCCGGCGCGTTCACGCCGACGTGCTCGCAGAAGCACCTGCCGGGCTACGTCCACGAGCTGCCGGCGCTGAAGGCAAAGGGCGTCGACATCGTCGCGTGCCTGTCGGTCAACGACGCGTGGGTGATGAAGGCATGGGCGGAGCAGCACGACGCGCTCGGCAAGATCGTGATGCTCGCCGACGGCAGCGCGCAGTTCTCGAAAGCGCTCGGCATCGAGCTCGACCTGACGAAGGCCCAGATGGGCATGCGCTGCGGCCGCGGCGTGTTCGTGATCGAGGACGGCGTCGTGAAGTCCGTCGATATGGAAGCACCCGGCAAGTTCGAGGTCTCGAACGTCGAGTCGTGCATGATCAAGCTCGGCGCGTGACGTTTCATCGGTTGTTCATCGCGAACCGCGGCGATGTCGCCGTTCGCGTCGCGCGCGCGTGCGATGCGATGGGCATCGTGCCGGTGTTCGCGGTCAGCGAAGCCGATCGCGATGCGCACTACGTCCAGGGCCGCGAGCACGTCGTGCTCGGTCCGGGCCGCGCGGCGCAGAGCTATCTCGATGTCGAGCGCGTGGTCCAGGCGGCAGTGCAGAGCAAGTGCTCGGCGCTGCATCCGGGCTGGGGATTTCTCTCGGAGAATCCGCTCCTCGCGACGCTGTGCGCGCAGTTCGGCGTGACGTTCGTCGGTCCGCCGCCGCACGTCACCGCGATGATGAGCAGCAAGACGAAGGCGAAGGCGGCGATGAAGGCCGCCGGCCTCGCGACGATTCCCGGCAGCGACGGCGTGCTCGGCGGTGCCGAAGAAGCGCGCCGCGTCGCCGATGCGGTCGGCTATCCCGTCCTGTTCAAGGCCGAGAATGGCGGCGGTGGCCGCGGCATGCGGATCGCGCGTGCCGCGAATGAAGTCGAGACCGCGTATGCCGAGGCGCAGGCCGAAGCGCGCGCGGCGTTCGGCGGTGATCGCGTCTATCTCGAGAAGCTGATCGAGGGTGGTCGCCACGTCGAGATCCAGGTGTTCGCGGATCGCTACGGCCGCGCCGTGCATCTCGGCGAGCGCGACTGCACGGTCCAGCGCAATCACCAGAAGCTGATCGAAGAATCGCCCTCGCCGGCGATCACCGCGGATCAGCGCGCGATGGTGTGCGAAGCAGCGGCGCGTGCGGCCGCGCGGATCGGTTACGTCGGCGCCGGCACGATGGAGATGCTCTACGACCACGGCACGCTGCGGTTCATGGAGATGAACTGCCGCCTCCAGGTCGAGCACACGGTGAGCGAGATGCGCACCGGCGTCGATCTCGTCCAAGCGCAGCTCGCGGTCGCTGCGGGTGGCGCGATTCCGTGGAAGCAGAGCGAGCTCGTGCCGAGCGGCCACGTGATCGAATGCCGGATCAACGCCGAAGATCCTTCGAACAACTTCGCGCCGGCGCCCGGCACGATCACCGCGTGGCAACCGCCGCGCGGTGAAGGCATCCGGGTCGACACGCACGTCGTTGCCGGTTACGTCGTGCCGCCGTTCTACGACTCGTTGCTCGCGAAGCTGATCGTGAAGGCCGCGGATCGCGATGCGGCGATCGCCAAGATGCTCGCGGCGCTCGCCGCGTTCCGGGTCGAGGGCGTACCGACGACGATCGGCATGCACCGGCAGATCCTGGCGAGCGAGCCGTTCAAAACGGGCCACTACGACACCCGTTCGATCCCTGGTTGGCCTTAAGTTTCGATGAGATAGCAGCGCCTACATTGCGCTGCGTCAAATCGTTGTTAACTTGAGGTCAATAGGAGAATCCCAATGCTGTCAGTCCTCGCATGGGTCCTGGTCCACGCGCTGATCCTCACCGCCGGCGTCGCGACGGTCGTCGCGCTCAAGCCCGACCACAACACCTAGGCCCCGAACCGCTCGACCATCACGCGCTCGCGATAGTCGAAGATCTTCCGGAGCTGGCGCTTCACGAACAACGCGTGCGCGACCGCGCCGAGCGGTCCGAACGGGAGCTCGTAGCGCACGTGATCGCCGAGCATCGTCCCGCCGCCGGGCGCATCCGCGAACGTGTGCGTGTGGTGCCAGAGCTTGTACGGCCCCTTCAGCTGGATGTCGACGAACCGGTCGTCGGGCGCGAACGTCTCGATCAACGTGTGCCACGTCATCGGCACGCGATGCAGCGTGATCCGATACGCGATCCGGGTGCCGGGGTGCATCGAGATCGGTTGCGGCGTCAGGATCTCGAAGCCGAGCTCCGGTGGCGTGAGCTGCTCGAGGTTCGCGGCGTCTGCGAAGAATTCGAAGACCTCGTGGCGCGGGGCGGCGACTCGCTGCGTGCGTTCGAGCTCGTACACGTTGGTTCGATGCTCGCCGGTCGCGCGCGTTACAGCTAGTCGAACACGCCCTGCCCGGTCGTCTCGATCGCGCCGCTCACCGTGCAGGTCGCGCTCGTCGTGCAGCTGTGCAGCGGCAGGTTATCGAACGTCGCCTTGACGATGCCGGCGCCGAGGTTCAGCTCGGTCACGCTGACGCTGCCCGCCGGCGGCGTCGCCATCATCCAGCAGTGATTGCCGTGGAGCTCGTATGCCGGCGACGTGACGGCGACGATGTGGCGCGGGCTCGAGCCGTCCCACGCTTCGGGATTCGGAATCTGGCCCGTGAAGCCGTCGGGGAGCTGGAACTGGATCGAACCGATGAACGCGTACGACGAATCGCTCTGGGTGAATGCGATGCCGAGGTTGTCGTTCACGTTGACGATCGCCCTGCCCTGCAGCGTCGCGCACGAGCTCGTCAGGGTCGAGTGAAGTCCCGAATTCGAGCCCGAGCCCGAACCGCTGCCGGATCCCGATCCCGAGCCGTGACCCGAGCCCTGTTGGCCATCGACCGGCGAGCCGTCATCTCCACCATTCGCCGGCGGGTTCGAACAAGCCGCCACCGCGAGCACGAACCCGAGCGCTTTCATCGGCGCAGTCCTAGCGAACAACCCCGTCCGCTGCCACCCAATAGAATCGGACTAGAACACCAGCGTCACGAGCGGGGCATTGTCGTAGCTGAACCCGCGCTCCGACTTGATCGCCGGGTCTTCGGCCTGCATCGCTCTCAGCGCCGCTTCGTCGTCGGCCTTGAGGATCCCCAAGCCGTAGCCGCCCGTCGGTCCGCCGACCGGACCGAACGCCACGGCCTTGCCCTCGGCGAGCAGGCCGCGCCAGTAGTTCGAATGCGCGATCATCACGTCGCGCTCGTCCTTCGACATGTCGAGCATGAACGTCGGCCGCGGCGGCAGCAGCTTCGAGACGAAGTACTGCGCCGGCTTCGCCGGTGCCGTATAGCCACCGAGCCACGCCAGCACGCGGATCCAGCCATTCGCGTGGCTCTCGCATGCCGCGGGATTCGTGAACCCGGAGTGGCGCACGGTCAGCCGCGTGCCGGTCGCGATCGGCTCCAGCATCCACGTCACCGTCGATGCTGGCCCCGACTCCCAAGACGGTTCCCAGGTCTGGACCAACCGCTTCGGCGCCTCGACCTCGACGATCGTGCCGCTGACGTGGAACGGACTGCCATCGGCGCCCTTGCCGTCCGAGCGATACGCTCCGCCCGGGCGCAGATCGACCGTGTGCTTCGTCGTCCGATACAGGTCGTCCGAGCCCCACCACTTCGCGAGCTCTTCCGTGCTGATCGCCGTCCACACGCGCTCGACCGGTGCGGCGATCTCGACGCGCGCGAGCACGGTGCCTTCGCTGACATCTGCGATCGATGAAGCCTTCATCACGTATCCTCCAGGTAACGCTTTAGAGAATCGAGGTTGCGCTGCCAAAACACCCGGTACCCCTCGAGCCACGACGCCGCCTTCGCGAGCGGCGCCGGGTTCAACGCGTACAGGCGCTCGCGGCCGACCTTCTGTTCGGTCACGAGCCGACTGTCCCGGAGGACACGTAGGTGCTTCGAGATCGCCGGACGTGACTGTTCGAAGTCCGCGGCGAGCTCGTTCACCGGGGCGGCGCCGACCCGCAACCGATCGAGGATCGCGCGCCGGGTCGGGTCGGCGATCGCTCGAAACACGTCGTGGTCTGCTCTCGCGCGGGACATATCGCGTGAGCAATTGGTTACCTGTTTACGAGCCGAGCGTCAAGAGGGCAATCGCTCGTCGAACGTCCGCGTCACCTCGATCGGGATGTTGCCGCTCGCGAACGTCAGGCGCACGAGCGGCTCCGGCTTGTCGGCCCGGCACTGGTGATCCATCACCGCCTCGATTCGCAGCCACGTCGTGCCTTTGGCGAGCACGCCCTTCCAGGGCGTGCCCTTGGCGGCATCGACGCGGAGCTGGGCGGCCGCGTCCTTGATCTCGGGGATCTTCGTCACGACGAGCGGCTTGGTCGTCCGCGCGCAGACCTTCTTGTCGCGCGTCACGAACAGGCTCGTCAGCTTCAGCGAGTCGGCCTTGTCGCTGTCGATCTTCACGAACGCGTACAGCGGGCCCGCGTCCTCGCCGGCCTTCTGAACGCCGTACGAGCCCGCCGCGGTGTGGACGAACGTCACGGTCGGTGACGCGGCCGCAGTTCCACACAGGACCAGCAACGCGGCGAGGCTCTTCATGGGCTCTATAAACGCACGATCGGCGCCGACGATCTCGTCCCGAATACGGTAGGTTGCATGCATCCATGTCGTTCGTGCCGCTGGTCCCGGTCGGTGATCCGCTCGCTTCTCTGGTCGATGACCGCACGGCCGCGGATCAACGCGCCGCGCTCGCCGTGCTCGAAGATCGCCTGCGCGCCCGCCGCGGCGAGGTCCACGAGGGCTGGGGCGCGGCATACGTCGACCGCGTCCACAAGAAGGGCAAGCTGACCGCGCGCGAGCGGCTCGCGAAGCTCGTCGACCCCGGCACGCGACCGTTCGAGGTCTGCACGTTCGTCAACTACGGCGAGACCTTTCCCGGCGATCAAAAGTCGCCGGGCGCCGGCGTCGTCACCGCGTTCGCGCGGATCGAAGGCCGCTGGTGCATGGTGATCGCGAACGACAACACGGTCGCGTCGGGCGCGTGGTGGCCGCGCACGCCCGAGAAGATCCAGCGCGCGCAGACGATGGCGCTCCGCCTCCGCGTACCGACGGTCTACCTCGTCGACTGCAGCGGGCTGTTCCTGCCCGAGCAATCGAAGAGCTTCCCGGGCGCGACCGGCGCCGGTCACATCTTCAAGATGAACTCGCTGCTCTCCGCAGGCGGCGTGCCGCAGATCGCTGGCGTGTTCGGCGACTGCATCGCGGGCGGCGGCTACATGCCGATCATCTCCGACCGCGTGTACATGACCGAGCAGGCGTACATGGTGATCGCCGGCGCCGCGCTGATCAAAGGTGCGAAGTCGCAGAAGATGACGTCGCTCGACATCGGCGGCCCCGAGGTTCACGTCGCGATCTCCGGTTGCGCTGATGTCCGCGTTCCCGACGACGACACGCTGCTCGAGTGCATCCGCCGCGACGTCGCGCGCCTGCCGTCGAGCGGCGCCGACTTCTATCGCGGCGACCCCGGCCCGATCGATCCGCGGTTC
>Ga0207687_10001582_pt1 | contig 15676 bp, 14 predicted proteins | sample KBSM54metaG_FD_184399 | JGI IMG/M metagenome (GOLD analysis project Ga0207687, IMG submission 184399) | Miscanthus rhizosphere microbial communities from Kellogg Biological Station, Michigan, USA - KBS M5-4 metaG (SPAdes) (version 2) | ecosystem: Host-associated > Plants > Roots > Rhizosphere >...
TGTACGCAGCGCTGAAGTTTTTGATCCGAACACAAACAGATTTACCGCAATCAGCCAAATGGAATTGGCTCGCTTTAAGATTCCGGCGGCCAATGCGATTCTGAAGAATGGCCGCATCCTGCTCGCCGGTGGCGCTGCCGAAGTGGAAGTCTATGATGCCGCTGCCGGTAAATTTTTCCGCGCGGGTAGTCTGGACGAAGCGCATTTCTTTGCGTCCACCACGCTCCTGAAAGATGGCCGGGCATTGATTGCCGGCGGTTATACCGCTTCCCGCGGACGGCCGAACGGTCCGCTTTCAACAGAGCAGGCATGGATCTACGTACCCTGAATGGCGTTGCAACAGCAATCCTATCGATCAAGAGCTGTCTTTTTCATGTGGATTCGGCGGCGGGATGAAATCCAATGATCTCGGCGCCACAAAGGACTCGTAACAGCCGCAGCAAATCCAGGTTGTGTCTTTGCTGACATAACCTTGCGGTTGACCGCCTTGGCCAAGCGTCTGCCAGCAGATGGCACAATGGTTGTGGTCCGATTCTTGGTAGAGAGCCTTTTGCCACTTTCGATTCGCATCGAATACCAGTTCAGCGCGTTCGCCCCAATACCCATCTAGAACCACCCAATCGGCATCAGGATGCAGGATTTCAATCACACGAGAATCGTCAGGGATGAAAGCCCAGGAGTCTCCTCGCTTATGCCAGCGGCCAAAAATAAATTTGTCATCGGCCATCAGGTAGCCGATGTGCCCATCGCCTACCCACGCCTCACTGCCATAGGTTGTGGCAGTGAGCGAACCGAGGACCTCGCCAGCATCGCGGCGAATTATGTGAAAGCGAGGAAACATCACATTTGAAGAATACGTTTAAAATTTAAACGCTGGTAAAACTGACTAAAAGAGAATGAGTCCAGGTCACTTCTTGTTTGCGTCAAGCCTGGGACGAAAAGGCAAGTCAATTTCATATTTAGCGCCATAGTCAACGAATGCCAGCGAGTGCGCGTTCTCTAAACGGCTGTCTAGAAATTCAGCCAGTTTCTTTTCATCTTCAAGTTGTGCTTCAGTGACGTTGAAGTCTGCTAACCGATAGGAGAACGTAAATGTCACATTGACCGTTTGTTTTGCAGGAATGGTTAACCCTGGAAGCCAGGTGGCATCCTTTAGAACGGTCAGCTCCTTGCCATTCTGCAATTTGCCCTTCAATTGACCGATCGGCGGCTGAGAGAGTGTGTAATCGTACTTGTTGGAATTATGGATCCTATAGTTATAGGAACAATCCAAGCTTGGGTCTGAAGCAGGTCCAAATTTCTGGACCGTAAGTCCCGCATACTCAGCTGTGATTGATTTTCTGTCCCATGCTTTTGGGCTACTCAAGTACTCTACCGCAGCGATGTAAATCGCAATGAGTGTTGCCGCTGTTCCCGCAGCTATGATGAATAGCCGCTTCCAATTGAATCGTTTGGGCTCTTCCGGCGTTACAGCAGGTAAACTCATGGCCCGCAAAATCTATCACAGATTTCAGACTTTAAACTTGGCCCGGCGCTAACTGCAATGATCGGCCCGGCCCCGGGCAGACGATTTTCTTTTTCGCGGCTTCGCATGCGTCGGCTATTCCAGCCAGACTGGGCACAGTCTACGAATCTCGCGTACATAAGCCACGTAGACACATCGCCGCGTTATCCAAATAGACTTACGCCGCAGTCTGAAGAAAGTGCCTGACTTCTGACCACAGTTCTGTTTCATGTCCCACGGCAAGGTGCCCGCCAGTGGGATAGCCGAGAAACCGCGCTCCGGGAATATTTTCCGCCGTATAACAAGCGCCGGGGTAGGTGTTGTACAAGCAATCCTCGATGCTTGAGACCAAGGTTGGAACCTGCAAGTGTTCCAGGTCATATCGCGACAAGGACCGAGCGATGACAGTCTCATTCTGCAAGCCCTTTTTGCGCCTGCTGACTGGCTCGATGTGGTTCAGGATCTCGGTGACGCGAGCCTGCTCTTCCGCACCGGCCTTCTCTACGTCTTGCGGCGGCGTGCCCAGAACGGTCCTGAACATGGTGTTGCGCGCCAGCTTTGACATGGCCCAGAAAATGAAGTCGGAGCTGATGGCCGTGTTGATTAAAAATTCCCGCAATGCTGAAGGAGCCGGCCCGGCGGGGACGCCGCTATACACCAAAGGAACTGCGAGCACCAGTGCCGTGCAGCGCTCGGGGTGCCGCAGGCAGAGCTGCATGGCAGATGGAGCCCCCGCGGAAACACCTACTACCGCCACCTTCTCAAGCTGCAAAGCGTCAAGCAGGCTGGCATGGGCATCGGCTTGCGCCATGGGTGAAGCATCCTGCGGCAGCGGCGTGCGCAGATAACCAAAGCGAGACGGAGCGATGACGCGGAAACCGGCGTCAATCAAGGGCTGCGCGAATTCCAGGCCTTGATCAAAGCCGCCGCCTGCGCCGTGGATCACAAAAACGGGAGCGCCCGTTCCCACGTCGGCATATTCAATCAGGCCGGACGGAGTGTTTGCCAGCTTGCTGCCAGAAGATACCCGCGCCCGGGCTGCCCTTATATCGCGACGGTAACGGCGGTAGACGAGGGCCCCGGCTACTGCGAGCGATGCGGGAACAGCGGCGAGAAGCGCCAGAGAAAATGTCCGTTTTGCCACCGATGATTTCATATTGCCCCCTGGCTTGAGTCACCTAAATTGAAAACCGTTTCAGGCGTGCGAGGCTATGACGGCGGTCACACCGCCGCCGAACCTTGTGGTTTTCGAAGATTTCCTTGTTTACTGGCGGATTTCACAGTCCAACGCATTACGAATCGCAGACGCAATGGCCTTTGCGCTTTCCGATCCTTACACCCTACTCAGGATCCACCGAGCGGCAAATGAATCCCCAACCGCCGCCGAACTCGCTCACCGCCAACATCAATTCATTGCGCCCCTTCTTCAAGGGAAGGTAAACCGCGTCATTTTCCGGGTTCACGATGCCAAGAAATCCGGGATCTCGGAAGCCTTGGGCGCTTCGGCCACGATAGAGAATCTTGCCGTTGAGAAACACGCTGACGTCATCGCTATAGCCGATAAAAAGTTTCTTCACCTGGTCGCGGTCAGAATCAATGTTTGTCCGTGCGTATACCACCTTCATTCCCGGCTGTGGTTCAAGACGCTTAGAAAAGTCGCCTTGAAATGTGACTCGCGGATGCGGCGCCTCGCGATAGCGATAGATCACGACAAAGCCGGGCGGTTCAGCTTCCACATCCTGCCATTTCATGGCGGCACTCTCTGACGGCGAAAGCGGATGCTCCAGATTGCGTGCGAGAGCATCGTAAGAGGGCGACAGGCTCCACTTGGTCAGCGTGTTTGCTGGCATTGCCGGAAGGTGACGCTCCCATGGCGCATCGGGCGTGGTGCGCACTTCAAAGTTAGAAAAATACGTTGCGCCCGTAAGGACATACAAAGCCACCTGCCCTTTCTGCACGCCGCTCTTCAAATCGTCCATTATCAGCGCGGGCTTATCCATGTCCTTGACGTACAACTTTGCCTGCGCGCCTGTCACTTCCAGCCGCAGGTGGAACCAGACATCTTTTGGGATGTCGACCGCGCCGGTGAAGCCCGGCCCATTGTAGAGTTGCCAGTTGCGGCCGGTGTTGAGCACCGGCGTGTACTGCATCGCGTCGGGCAGTCCGGACTTGTGCTGGCGTAGATAGATCTCTTCATAATTCTTCCCGTCAGCGCCAATCCGCACATCAAAGCCGAAAAAGCCGCGGTTTGCGGGCGTTGCCACGTCCACGTCTAGAACGCCATCGCGCATTTCAAAATCTTTCAGGATCACCGCTCCTCCATCCAACAAGAGACATTTGCGGCCTTGATATTCAGCCGCCTTGGCTTGTCCTTCCAATTGCCAGCGTGGCGAGTCTGGCGGGACAGCCAATGTCTGCGTCGAAGGCGCAGCCGCTTCTTGCGCTGCCGCGGGAAAAGCTGTGTACGCAATCACCACCAACGCTACTAATAGACACTGATATCGTTTCGACACGCCTTATCTCCTGACTCTTAGCGAATGAATCACCGCAGAGTAAAGTTCTGGCTCTACTGCACGATCCTGTCGCGTAACAATTGAATGGATATAGTTCAGCGTCTTAGACGGACTTGAACCAGGAACGACACATGCCGTTGGCCCCAGACAATACTTCTTGTCAACTAAGCGCATAGTTTCCACATTGCTGACCTTGCGTTTAGTCTTGTCTCGCCGGCCAGTTTGCGGTGTAACATCTGTCGCTGAAATCCTCGCCGGGAGATCAACAAATGAAGAGTCTCGTCCTGTGTTTGGCAGTTGTTCTTTCGCCCTTGTCGGCGTTGTCGCAAAGTTACGATGTTGTCATTCAGGGTGGCCGCGTAATTGATCCTGAAACCGGTCTTGATGCCGTTCGCAATGTCGGCATCATTCAAGGCAAGATCAGGAAAATTTCTACTGACGCCCTTGAAGGCAAGCGCGTGATTTCCGCCAAAGGCCTGGTTGTTGCTCCCGGGTTTATTGATCTGCATCAGCACGACCTGAACCAGGAAAGCCAGCGGCTGAAGTCGTTGGACGGAGTGACTACCGCGCTTGAGATGGAGATCGGCAAGCCCGATGTCGCGGCATTCCTGCGATCGAAAGATGGGCATTCCCTCATCAACTACGGGAGCACGGCGAGCCATCCGGCCGCGCGCTCCCTGGCTTTTGGTACTCCAGTACCGCAGGGCAGTTTGCTGCCGAAATCCGGAACCGCCGCCGCCGAGAAACCGCCATCCCCAGAGCAGATCGAAGCCATGAAGGCCCGTTTGCGGCATGAGTTGGACTCGGGGGCGTTGGGCGTTGGCATGGGCCTCCAGTACACGCCCGGGGTCACCCGCTGGGAAGTGATTGAGATGTTTCGCCTGGCAGCTGAGCGCAGTGTGCCTGTTTATACCCATATCCGCAGCAACGGCGAGTTGGAGCCGGGATCAAATATTGAATCCGTCAGTGAGGTCATTGGAGCGGCTGCGGTCACCGGTGCTACTCTCCACATCGTCCATATCAATAGCAGTTGCGGCGCGCAGGCGCTCGACTGTATTGGATTGATTGCGGGTGCGCGAGCGCGCGGTCTGGCTGTGTCCGTTGAAGCTTACCCTTATGAAGCAGCCATGACCTACATCAATTCTGCACGGTACAATCCCGGCTGGCAGGAAAAATCCGGCGCCACGTACCACGATCTGATGCTGCCGGAGACTGGAGAACGCCTTACCAAAGAGCGATTTGATGAACTTCACAACTCCAGTGACCCGCAACGGGTCATTCTGTTCAGCAATTCCATGGAGAATGTCGATCCCGTTCTGCGCAACTCATTAGTAATGGTCGCCAGCGATGGCGAGGAAGGCCACCCGCGAAACGCCGGGACGTACTGCCGCATTCTGGCCCGCTACGTGCGCAGCCAGGGGACACTCACCGTGATGGACGCCATCAGAAAAATGTCGCTCATGCCGGCGCAGGTTCTTGAGCGCTCAACTCCCACTGCGCGCTTCAAGGGCCGCTTGCAGGAAGGCGCGGACGCCGACGTGGTCATTTTCGATCCTCAGACCGTAACCGATCGCGCGACCTATCAACATCCCATGGAGCCAAGTGTTGGTGTTGAGTACCTGCTGGTGGGCGGTGCAGTGCTGGTGGAGAAAGGGAAATTGCTGGAAGGAGTCTTTCCCGGCAAAACGATCATCGGGGTGAAGCGGCAGTGAAATGCCGAGGGATCGCGCAAAGCCAATTTGCTAAAAGCAATTATGCAAATTGCCAAAATCGCCGAGATTGAATTGCTCGCCAAGGCATGACCTTTGCGAATGCCAAACTTCTTCCATACATGCTGATGTCAGGCCGCTGATTGCATCGAGCCTTCGCCATCCTTGCTTCATTGCCCTTTTGCAAGATTCTCTGCAACGAGCGTTCCACCAGTGTGACAGCTCGCGGTAGTGTGCCAAGATACTTGAAGGGCCCCGTCACGGTATTGTGCGCCGGATTACTCTTCGTCGCGTCCCATCAGAGCATCGCACAATTACGCCGACCCACAGCGCCGTCGTTTTCCTTCGAGATTGATGCTGAGCGGGACATAGTAAGAATTTTAACGACGAATATGACGGACCACCCCATCGGTATCGATAACGGGTGGAATGAATACTGGGTTGACGTGCGAGATAGCCGTGGATCGCTCATGCCTCTGACCGCGGAGGGACGCCGCGAGCGGAAGGATTTTGGCAAGGACCGCACTGAGAGCGTCTCTGTTAAACCTGGAGAAACCAAGTGCACAGGTGCGATCACTGTCAGCGAGCTGTTCCTTCTGGCCAAACCCGGCAATTACACGGTCCAGATGAGCCGCATTGACCCTGCCACCAATTTGACAGTCAAGTCCAACATCATTCCGCTCAGAGTAGAGCCGCGCTTTCATGGGCCGGGGCGCACCCATTCGCCCTTGTTCTCCATCACCATTAGCGCGCCACAGACAATAGTGCCCTCCGGCGGCGAGTTCAAGGTAAAAGCGGAGCTTAGGAACGAATCCGCATATACGCTCAATTCGGCCGAAGGGTGCAGCCTGGAACCGGAGATATTCTATGACGACGGACGGATCCCGGTACCCATGACCGAACGCTGGATCGAGATGCAGCGCCGGCCCACGCTGAGAAGGGTAGGCATTCAAACCAAGCCCGGAGAAACGCAAAAGTGCGTCTTCATCATCAGTGAGATGTATCAGATTGTACGGCCCGGACGTTACCTTATCCAAATGAAACGCCGTGATTTCTGGGGCGCACAAATAAAATCCAATCAGATCCAGGTGACGGTGACTGCTCGGGTAGTCAACATCCAACCCCGCCCGACTCCACCGCTGAAGCCGTCGTTTTCAATCTCCATCAGCGCGCAGCCGGTGTTTCAAGCCGGGGCCAATGTGCCGGTCAAAGTCCTAATCACCAACGTCTCAGCCCGCAGGCGAAATCCTGAGCGGAGCGAAAGCGGAGTCGAAGGATCTCACTCCCGCGCCCCTCGCACGCTTTTATTTTGCGCGTCTCCGCTGCGCTGCGACGCATTAGCCTTGGGGTGCTCGCGGTCGGGCAGCTAAACAGACTGATTGCTGACGGCTGATTGCTGACGGCTGATTGCTAATGGCTGGGGTTAATGGTCGGGACAGGCAGATTTGAATGGGCGCGAGTCAGCTCGCGCGGCCGCCCCTCGCACGCTTTTATTTGCGCGTCTCCGCTGCGCTTCGCCGCGATGGGCCTTGGGGTGCTCGCGGTCGGGCAGTTCACGAAACGGCCGTGAGTGCGGTTTGAATAACTGTGTTTTCGCAGGATAAATAATGGTCGGGACGGGCAGATTTGAACTGCCGACCCCTCGCACCCCAAGCGAGTGCTCTACCAGGCTGAGCCACGTCCCGACGACAGAAGAAGCCCGCTGTGCAAGAAAAAGGGGTGATCACAGCGGAAAGTTCGCTTTGATTATAACATTGGCGGATTGAGCAGGATGAACGTCCGCGCCAAACAGCGCAATACCCTGAACGAAAGTTGCGGGGTTGATTTGATAAACAATCCAACCCCGAAAAGGGGCAGCTATTTGTATAAGTGCAATCCTGAAGCGCAAAAAATATAGCTCGCGATCAAATGATTTTTGGAAATAGGGCAGTGCTGCCTCTACGGTGACTCAAACGCGGGTATTTTCAGGCTGGCATGATACGGAAATCGTTTTACTCCTGGCTTTCTTCCACGCTTTCGCCTCGATAGATACTGCAATTTTATGCAGCCCGCCTCTCTCAGCTACTGCAATATATTTTGCCTCATGGGTTCAGCAGTCGGGTAGAATTGGCGGCAACGCAAGACGCTTGATTGAGCCCTCAACATGCCAGATATTTCGAAAGCAGGCGCTGCCGCGTCTGATCCCGGGTCATTGACGGGCAAGGTAGTCGGTCGATTTGCGATTCAGAAACCGCTGGGTGTCGGCGGCATGGGCCAGGTCTACCTGGCTGAGGACACCACTCTGCAACGCGTGGTGGCCATCAAGCGGATGGCGCCGAGTCTGCAGGAAGACGATCGCGACCGCAAGCGGCTGTTGAAAGAAGCGCAGCGAGCTTCCGCACTCAACCATCCCAACATTGCCAGCATTTATGACGTGATTGAAGACCGCGACGAGCTTTTGCTGGTAATGGAATACGTTGAAGGCGCCACGTTGCGCGCTGCAACGCATGAGCGGCCCGATGTTCCGGCGTTCCTGAACATTGCTATCCAGTGCGCGGACGGACTTGCCGCAGCCCACCAGAAAGAGATTGTCCACGGAGACATCAAGCCGGAAAACCTGATGCTGACTCCGGCAGGGCGGGTAAAAATTCTGGACTTTGGCGTTGCGCGCCGGCCTACTCTCGCCGCCGACAATGATTCGCCCACGGCGAGCCTGGCCACTATGACTGGCTCGCTGAGCGGCACGCCGGCTTACATGGCGCCAGAGGTGCTCACGCAAAAGCCCTACGATGGCCGCGCAGATATTTTCTCTCTTGGCCTGGTGTTTTACGAAATGCTGGGTGGGCCGCAACCATTCCAGACCGATAGCTTTATTGCCACCGTGGCGCGCGTGCTGCATGATGACATTCCGCCGTTGAACACCATCACGGCAAAAATTCCTCCGGAGTTGGACGCGATCATCCAACACATGCTGGCTAAAGATCCGGCGGCGCGTTACGCGACTGCAGAAGATGTTGCGGCGGACCTGCGAGCCGTGCGGCGCGGCGATCAGCCATCGGTCGCGGCATTGAAGGGAGGCAAGACAAAGCCGCGAATCGGCAACCGCGCTATGTTGATTGCCGGAGCGGTGATGATTCTCTTGCTGGCGGCTATTCCACTGCGGCACACCATCGCAAGATGGGTAGGCGCGGGCGCGACAGCGGGAAAACCAACGTTTGGCATTTCTGGTCCGCCCACACTGCAAACGCTTGCTGTGCTGCCTGTGACCACCGCTGCCGCTGATCCCCAACTTGCCGCGCTGGGCAACGGACTTGGCGAAACGCTCACTGCAAAAATGACGCGCCTGGGCATTGACCACTCTTTGCAGGTGGTTTCATCCAGCGAACTGCGGGCGCGGCACGTAACCAAAATGGAAGAAGCGCGCCAGGAATTTGGCGCGACCATGGGATTGCAAATCAGCCTGCAGAGATCGGCTGACCTGGTGCGCGTGGCTTATACATTGGCTGACGCAAAGACCGGACGCACGCTGGGCGGAAACACCATGGATGTTCCTGTTAGCGATCCGTTTGCGCTGGAAGACCAGGTTTCGGGCGGCGTGGCTACTGCGTTGGGACTGGAGCTGAGACCGGAAGAGCGGCGCGAGCTGGCGTCGCACGGCACCGGCTTGCCTGATGCTTACAACTATTTTCTGCAAGGCCGCGGCTATCTGGAAAAAGGTCCGGAGAGTATGGATAGCGCGATTACTCTGTTTACGCGTGCGCTGGAGCTCGATCCTAACTACGGATTGGCTGAGGCCGAGCTGGGGACCGCTTACTGGTCAAAATATGAGTCAGGCAAGGACAAGAAATTTATCCCCAAGGCGCGTCAGGCGTGCTCCAAAGCGGTTGAGCTCGGTAATGCCGGCGCTTCTGGACACGTTTGCCTGGGCGTGCTGGAAAACGGCGCGGGCAACTATGAGAAAGCCGTAGACGAATTCACGCGCGCTATCCAACTCGATCCCAGCAGTGACGGCGCTTACACGGGCATGGCATCGGCTTATGAGAAGCTGGGCAAGCTCAATGAAGCGGAAAAAATTTATCAGCAGGTCATCAATCTCCGTCCTCGATATTGGAAAGGGTATAACCAGTTGGGCATTTTTTATTGCCGGCAGTCGCAATATGACAAATGCGCAGCCATGTTCCAGAAGGTGGCAGAGCTTACGCCGGACAGTTTCCGCGGCTACGCGAACATGGGCGCGGCGTATCTGGCCGACGGCAAATATGCCGAGGCGATTCAGCCTCTGAACGAGTCTCTGCGAATCCGCGCGACACCAGGAACCTATACAAACCTTGGTACAGCATATTTTCATCTGCGGAACTTCCCCGACGCGGCCAAGGCTTACGCTGAAGCCACCCGCCTGAATGATCGTGACTATCTTTTGTGGGGCAATCTTGGCGAAGCGCAAAACTTCGCCGGCAATCGTCAGGAAGCTGAGGCAGCCTATCGAAAGGGCATCGCTCTGGCGGAAGAGGCGCTCAAGATTAATCCGCACGAACCGGAACTGCTGAAGAACCTGGCAAATTATCACGTAATGCTGGGAGAGCGTCCTCCGGCGCTCAAGTATCTGGACCAGGCGCTGGCGTATGGCAAATCAGACAAGGAGATTCTTTTCAGCGCGGCATTGGTTTACAACCGGCTGGGAGAGACAGGAACAGCGCTGGAATGGCTGAGCAAGGCACTGCAGGCCGGATACTCACTTACTACTGTGCGCGAATCTCCTGATCTGGACAACCTTCACAGTAATCCTCGCTATCAGGCGCTGGCGCAAGGAAAGCAGGAGTAAACCATTACGTTGAACATCGATTTCTCAGGGCGAAACCTAAAATCTGTCGCGTAGAAGCACAAGCGGACCCAATTCGCGTTAAACATTTTAAGGAGAGCAAAGATGACGAAACATAGAGCCCATAAAGAACATAGAGCTATGACAGCCAATCCAACGGTTGACTTATGCGCCGGTGGAACAGCCAGCGCCGGTTCAACCACCATTACTTTCACCAACCATCGTCCGAATGCATGCACCATCACCGGACTGGGAAGTCTGCTGAGCTGCGGTAATTCATTCAGCGTTCCCGCCAAGGCCAATGGGGTAAATGGCTCCATCACTTGTAGTATTTTGCCGACGGCAACCGCTGGTACATACCCCTATCAATCAAGTTGCTGTGATGACCAAACGAATCCTTCAATCGTTTATCAATAGATTTTTCCGATACAACGGAAACAAAAGCGGCCATTCGTGGCCGCTGATTTTTGATGAATAGCATGGTGCTTATTTAGGCGGCGGGACAAACTCTTTGGGCAGCTGCGCTCCCGCGCCAAAGAAATATTGCTGCATCTGTTCGACGAGGAATTGCTGCGCCTCAGGCTTCCACGGCTGCAGGCGATATTCGTTGAGCAGCATCTTGGAATGCTCCGCCCACATCTTCCAGGCTTCAGCGCTTACGTTTTCATAGATCTTCTGCCCCAGTTCGGTATCGAAAGGGGGTTCATCCAGGCCGGGGAGTTCGCGTCCCAGCTTTGCGCATTTGACCATACGAGGCATTGGTACATTGTAACAAGAGGAGGAGTATCGGGGAGCGATCGGGAGTAATTGGGTGTACCTGAAATCCCAAGGTTTGCCATGCAGAAAAATCCGGCCCGAGTTTTGCCCAGGCCGGATGTGGGTTTGACGCCCGTTACTGTACGTTTAGCGTTGCAGTTGTCGAGTGACTCAAGCTGCCGCTGACGCCAGTGATGGTTATGGTACGTGTGCCCCTGCTTGCATTGCGGGCCGCCGTGACCGTGAGTGTCGACGTTCCCGATCCGGTGATGGACGTGGGGCTAAAGGTTGCTGTCACGCGTGAGCCCAGTCCGTTGACGCTCAGGCTTACCGTGCCGGTGAATCCATTGACCGCGCCGATCGTCACCGTGTAGCTTCCCGAGCTTCCTCGGGACAAGGTACGGCTGGTGGGCGAAACGGAAATCGTAAAGTCCGGCGGGTTCACTGGATTTACTACCAGCCTGACGGTGGTGGAGTGGCTTAGAGTGCCGCTCGTCCCGGTGATAGTCAGCGTGTAAGTGCCAGCCGGAGTGGTGCTGCTGGTGCTCACGGACATGGTTGAAGAGCCTGAGCCGGTGACTGAAGTTGGGTTGAAGCTGGCGCTGGCACCGCTGGGCAGGCCGCTGACGCTGAAGCTAACAGTTCCCGTGAATCCGCCCAGCGCAGCAACAGTCGCCGTGTATGAAGTGCCCCCGCCCTGCGTGACCGTCTGCGATGCCGGTGATGCCGTAATCGAGAAGTCAGGCCCTGTGGCGGCCGGTGGCGGCAGCACGCAATTATTCGCGGCATTCGAAAATTCCAGCTGGATGGTATACGCGGTGCCGTTGGCGGTGTACGTTCCCTGCTGACCGTTGCAGATGTCGCCAATTTCGCCATTGACCATGTCATACCAGGCCAGCGGCGGCGCAAAGGTGGTTGCGATGCCTACGTCCGCGTCGGTCATGGCTTCGACCAATTCGTGGCTGGTCACGGAGGTGTAGTTACCGAATACCCCGGCGTTGCCGCATCCGCCGGTCGAGCAAAGGCCGCTCTGCATGTCCGGCATTACACCGTACAGAACATTTTTCCCGCCCAACAGACTCGACGTAGTGCCGTGATAGGCGCAGAAGCCGCCCGCCTGGCAGCTATTGCTGCCGCCTTGTGTGATCGTCTTTCCGGGAGGGAAGAAGATCATATAAAGGGTGTTCGGATTGCCTGCGGCGTCAAGCACCGGCGCCGGCAGGTGTCCCCCGGTGATCTGGGCCAGAAGTTCTGACTGGATCTGCGCATCGGTGATGGTGGAGCCGTTATTGCCGGCCGAAGGAACAATCTGGAACAGCCCGCCGAACGTGCCGTTCCCGAACGTTTGACCGGTGCCTCCGGAAACGGGCGTGTTGTACTGTTGCAGCAAACTGACGAGTCCGCTGTTGCTGCCAGTGATGTCGCCGTAGAACTGGCCCATGGTGGGCGAGGTGGTTCCGGCGACTTGAGCGTTGTAGGAGCCGCTTCCGTACAGCACCTGCACCACCTGGACGTTCGAAATAATCGGTCCACCGAAGTAGCTCAGGTGCGCGCCGGCAGGGGCAGCCGGAGCGATGGCGGCAGCATTAGGATCGAGCACCGGAACGATGTGCAACCGCTGGACAGGCGCGATTGGCAGCGCCTGCTGGGCTGAATTTGCCGACTGTTGTGTTGCTGCATCTGTTCCGCCAGTGGGACCAATGGGGGATACCTGTGCCAGGGCGGACAGTGCGATTAAGAGCAGCAGAGTTGCTGCACAAAGAAACATCCACGCGGGGTGACGTGTACGCTTGAACATTCATGATCTCCTAAAGCCGTAAATTCTGAAAAGAAATGAGGCCGAATCTTGCCGCGAATATGAATGTATGAATCCCTGCGCGATAAGCAGTGTATCTGCTGGAGTTTACTACGAGCAGCACGAGAGGAAGCAGTTTTTTTCGGCAATCCTTAGGCCTGCGGCGGGGATCTGAACCAGATTCACCACGGAAGAAAGAGATCGATTGTGGCGATTTCTGAAATGCCGCTTGCTGAAGTGACCCCCTAGCTAAGGACTCGGGGTTACAGAAACAGTTGGCTCCATCGTCAACGCATCATTAAATCGATTGAAATAGTTAAACAGGCCAATCGCGGCCAGCAGCTCAATAATCTCGCCTTCATCAAAGTGCTGGCGCAGCTCCCCAAAGAGCTTGTCATTGACGGTGTGTGCGTCGTGGGTCACGCGTTCCGCCAGCCGTAGCGCGGCCTTTTCTTTGTCAGTGAAATCTGTGCGGTTTTCGAAGTTAGCCAAGTCGTTGATCTGTTCGTCTGTCCAACCGTGCCGTCTTGCCAAGACGGTGTGTGACGCCAGTCAATACTCGCAGCGGTTGATCTGCGTCGTCCGCACGATCACCAACTCTTTCAGTTTAGTGGGGACGGTGCCGGTTTCCATCACGGCGCGGAAATGCGCCACCATGGTCCGCATGATTTCCGGTCGATGCGCCACGGTGCGGAACATGTTGGGAATGTTGCCGCGGGTCTTCATGAAGAGGTCGTAAACTTCGGCGACCTCAGGAGGGGCAGCTGCACGATCAATGCGTGAAATTCTTGGCATGCGGGTACCCTGGGCAGGCGAGCGGGAACTCGCCTGCCGCAAAGATGGAGTTATTTGCCGAAGGCTTTAATTGCTGCTGCTTCATCGTCTTTAATATCAAAGACGGTATAGAGCTTGGTGATCTGTAGCAGGTCGTGGACTTTCTTGGTGAGGTTGAGCAGCTTCAGTTCGCCACCTTCACGCCGGACAGCGGTAAACGCGCTCACCAGCTCGCCAATGCCGGAGCTGTCAATATATGTGACGTCGCCCAGGTTAAGCAGGATTTTCTTGCTGCCTTTGCCGATCAGGTCACGAATGGTGTCACGCAATACCACGCTGCCTTCACCCAGAGTGATGCGACCGCTCATATCCACCACTGCGACGCCGTCCACTTGCCGATTCGTTGCTTTCATGCTCACTGTGCTTCCTCCTCCTTGGCATTCGCCGCGTTGCGGCCTGTATGCTTGATAAGTGTTACTTCCGTCCCTGGATTCGTGTTCCGGATTTTTACTTCATCCATAAACGCGCGAATCAAAAATATCCCGCGCCCTGAACCTTTCATCAGGTTTTCCGGCGCCAGCGGGTCCGGCAGCGACTCCGGATCCAGCCCCTTGCCCTGGTCGGTGATGGTGATTACCAGCGAGTCGCCGGTAGTTTCATACGCCACCACAAACCTTTTTCCCGGATCATAGGCATTGCCGTGCAACACCGCGTTTACGGCTGCCTCACGCACTGCCATGGCTACCTGATATTGCTCGTCTTCGGCCAATCCCGCGCCGGCGGCAACCTCTGAAGCTTTTTGTTCCACCTGATTAACGCTTTCCAGGGTTGATTCCAGCGTGTATGAGACCCGGTTTGTCATGGGACGATTCACTAGGTGTTGTCTTAAAGCCGATACTGAGCACACGGGCCAATGGGGCGAAACATTTAGTGTGCCTATGCGGGCAGGGGATTGTCAAACAGCGTACCGTCGATAAATCGATTTGCGCAGCTCACGCCACAGGCGCAAACTGCAGCACCATCAGTGCCTGGTCGTCTAACCGAGGCGAGCCGGAGCGGAAGTTTAAGACCTCTTGCAGGCACTTGTCCACCAGCTCACGCGAGGGCATTTGATGGCACGCGCCCAGCAGCTTTGCCAGCGACGCGCTGCCAAACTCGACGCCATCAGGGCTTTCAGACTCTGAAATGCCGTCGGTATAAATTACCAGGCTGTCGCCCGGGGCCGTGCGCAGTGTAGTGCTTGTGAATTTCTGGTCACAGAAGAGCCCAATCGGGACGGTGGCAGCTTCAATCGCCGCAACACCGTGCCCTGCCACATGAAACGGCGCGGGATGGCCGCCATTGCATATCTCCACGTTGCCAAACTCGTCCGCCCGGCCCACGATGAGCGTGGCATACTGCGTTGGCAGCGTGCTTTCGCAAAAGAGCCGATTGGCGCGTTCTACTAACTGCTCCAGCGGCAGCCCCGTGGGAATCAGAACGCGGAACAGCGCATGCAGGTTTGACATGAGCATGGCCGCGGCCACGCCTTTGCCGGAAACGTCGCCCACCATGAAGTAAAGGTCCTTGCCGTGCTGCACCAGGTCACAATAGTCGCCACTGACCTGCCCGGCGGGCTCATAGTGATAAGCCACTTTCCATCCGGCAGCGCTGAAGTCGCGTTTGGGCAGCAGCCCGGCCTGGATCCGCGCCGCCAGCAGCAGGTCTTGCTCCAAAGCTCGCTGTTCGGTGGGATTCAGGCAGTCCAGGCAGAGCTGCGTCAAAGGATCGGCAAACAGGCGCTCCGGCTCCACGGTCCCGGCGCAATGCTCGCAGACGCCGTAATTG
>Ga0207687_10001585_pt1 | contig 15650 bp, 13 predicted proteins | sample KBSM54metaG_FD_184399 | JGI IMG/M metagenome (GOLD analysis project Ga0207687, IMG submission 184399) | Miscanthus rhizosphere microbial communities from Kellogg Biological Station, Michigan, USA - KBS M5-4 metaG (SPAdes) (version 2) | ecosystem: Host-associated > Plants > Roots > Rhizosphere >...
TCACCCATCGGTATCAGGACGGACATCTCATGGCGAACTTTCGCTACAATCCCAACAGTGGGCAGATTGAGCGGGCACGCGGCGGAGGGGATGTCAGCCAGGTGAGCACTAAGTTCCTGGTCATGAACGCCGGCCGCCTTGTTTTTGAAGGAACCGAGCCCGAGTTGCAGGCGAGCCAGGATCCTTATGTCCGCAAGTTCCTTCGGGTGGGAGGCGCTTAAGCGCGATGCCTACAACCAGCAAATCGAAATGGGCGCAGCTGAAAGTCGGCCTCATGGCGATCGTCGCGCTGCTCATTCTGGCCTTCCTGATCATTCTCATGTCAGGTACGAATCCGTTGTTCCGCAGGACCACGGAAGTCTATACCTATTTGGGTGATTCGGTCGCCATGACCGAAGGGGCTACGCCCGTCCGGTTGAACGGCATCCCGATCGGCAAAGTGAAAAAGATTGAGCTTTCGGGTTCCACCGAGCCCGGTCGGATTGTGAAATTGACTTTGAGCATCTATGACGAGGCGATGCCCTTGGTGCCGGTCGATTCCTCGGCTAAGCTCGCGCAGCAAAATCTTCTCGGCAGCCGCTACGTCAACATTAAGAAGGGGATGAGTAAGCAGACCATCCAAGCTGGAGCGGAAATCCCCAGTGCCGATACTCCTGAAATCGAGGATCTGTTCCAGCAAGGTTCTTCCACCTTAGCGGCTTTGCAGAAGATTATGGATCGGGTCAACGGGATCATAGACGATATCCAGGGCGGCAAGGGCACCATCGGGGCCCTATTAGTCGACCGCACGCTTTACAATCGCGCCGTGGAAATCGTTGGTGACGTTAAGACTCTGACGGCAGCTCTGAACGCACCCGACAGCACCATAGGTCACCTGATCCACGATGACGTACTGTATCAGGACGTTCGGGGCACCGTGTCGAAGATCGACACCATGCTGGACAACCTGAACGCGGGCCAGGGAACCGCCGGCAAGCTCCTCAAGGACGACGCGCTTTACAACGAGTTGCACGCCACTATCGGCGACTTGCGCAAGACCATTGCGCTGATCAACACCGGTGATGGCACGGTCGGCAAGCTGCTCAATAGTAGCCAGCTCCACGATCAGCTGGTCACCACGATGGGCAAGCTGGATGGCGTCCTGGATAAAGTCAACAATGGCGACGGGACTATTGGACGGTTGATGAACGATCCCTCGCTGTTTGAGAACCTGGACGGAACTACTCGCGACTTGCAGGGCTTCCTGAAGGAGTTCCGCGCCAATCCCAAGAAATTCCTGACCATCACGGTCAAGTTCTGGTAGTAGGGCGTTGCGATAACGTGTGAAACAGCTGGTCGTTAACGCCGACGATTTCGGATTTACCCGCGACGTCAACGCGGGGATTGTCGAGGCGCATCGCAGCGGCATCCTGACCGCAACCACGCTGATGGCCACTGGCGACGCTTTTGACGACGCCGTCCGGCTGGCCAAGGAAACACCTTCGCTCGACGTCGGCTGTCATCTGGTTCTCGTTGGGTCGCCTGGATTCCCCCTCACGGTCGCGCAGCTGGTGCGCGCCGTAGCGCTCCGTCGCATCGACATCTACGGAGAATTGTCCCAGCAGGTCCGGCGAATCGTCGACGCCGGATTAAGCCCGACGCATCTTGACACCCACAAGCACACTCACCTGCTTCCTCCCGTGCTCGACGCCGTCGCCCGTATTTCCGAGGAGTTTCAGATCCCTTGGGTGCGGCGCCCATTCGATTTTCCGCTGCAGCCGGGCGGCGTCGGATGGAAAAACAAGTTGATGCGGCTGATGAGTGGACGATTTAGTAACGCGCTCGCGCGGCATCATTGCCGCTCGACCGATTGGTTCGCGGGCTTCCGTATTACCGGCCGCTATCGCACTGGCGACCTCACGGAACTAATCCGCGCTTTGCCGGAAGGCGCGACCGAGTTTATGTGCCATCCCGGCCGTTGCGGCGACGATCTTCGTGCGGCTCGCACCCGCCTCAAAGAAAGCCGCGAAGAGGAACTGCTCGCGCTCACGTCACCGGAAGTTCGCGTGGCGCTGGCCGAGGCTTGCGTCACTCTCGCCAGCTATCGCGACCTTAACGCGACTGAATCAGGTATCCCACGAAGAACGTGAGGTTGTAACCACCGTGCAGCAGTGCGGCCGCCGCGGTGGATCCGGTCTTGTAACGGGCGTATCCGAAAGCCGCACCCGCTAATCCCACTACCAGCAGTTGCTGCCAGAACCACTGGTATTCCTGGCCGTGAAGAAGTGCAAATCCGGTCGCCGCCAGCAAGATCGCGGGCCAAGGACCCAGCGCGCGTTGCAGTAGCGGCTGCAAGAATCCTCGAAACAGCAGCTCCTCGAATACTGGACCCAGCACCACCGCAAAGATCGCCACCAGCAGCAAAGAACCGCGTCCGGAAATTAGGCTTTCCACTGGTGTGGGAATCGCCGGCGTGCGCAAAACCACGCCCAACACGGAAAGCCCTATCGCCAAAGCAGGTCCGCCGAAAATGCACCACCACTTACCTCGTTCCGGCGCCACCCAGCCCATGGACTGCCAAAACGGGCGCCGATATCGGGAGGCGATCACCAGGTACAGTGCGCCCACCAAGAGCGCGTAAATTGCGCTTTGAAACGCCAGCGCCCGCACTGCGTTGTTGGAAAACGCACTTGGCGCCAGCGTCCGGCCGAATCTAATCAGCAGCAGACCCAGCATCCAGGCAGGAAGAATCGCGCCCAAAAACAGAGCCAGATCCTCGAAGCCCCAGAAAGCGCGGCTGTCGCGGGAAGGTGTCATCTTCTCTGTTGATCAGCTTAATTCTACTAGCGCCGCCGCCAGCAGCGGGATCATAAGCTCGTGGTGCCCGGTAATGGCGAACCCGTGTCCGCCTGAACGTGCGTGCGGACGTTCCACTACGTTTACCCTAGGCCGGTAGTGCTGAATGAAATCGAAATTCACAGTTGTAAAATCGGCCAGCGGGTGCCCCAGGTTGCGCACCACTGATATCGCCTTTAGGAACACTTCGGGCAGCACTACTGCCGATCCGAGGTTGAGGTAGACGCCGCCATTGTCGAGCTTTCGTACCAGCGAGCACAGCAGTCGAAAATCACGATGCGTCGTTTCCCCGATGGCTCTTGCATCAGCAGTCGGATGCGTATGCGGCGTGTCCGTGCCGATGGCCACGTGGACTGTCACCGGTAGGGCCACCTTGTAGGCGCCCAGCAGAACGCTATGGGGAGCGAACTCGGGCCTCGCCAGCCTCTCTAAATGCTTTCCAAGGGCCTCGCCCATGCCGATCTCGTGACGATTGCCTTCGGCAATCCCCACATTCATCTCGCGGCCCGTCTCTTCGGCCGCGCCAAACCGCCCATCCGGCAGGACAGCCTCGACGTCTTCGCTGGTCTGGCCCGCAATGGCAATCTCGAAATCGTGAATCGAGGCCGCGCCATTCATCACGAAACCCGTCACCCAGCCGCGCCGCATTAAGTCCAACACAACGTCGCCCAGGCCGCATTTGATGACGTGGCCGCCCATGCCCCATAGGATTGCTCGCGATTCCGATCGGGCTCTTTTCAGCGCGCCTAAGACGCCGCGAAACGCCTGGCCTGCGAGAATATCCGGAAAGCAATCAACGAGCTGCTGGACGCCGCCGCCCTTTTGGAACGGCCGCGCGAAGTCCTTCACCCCTACCTTGCCGCCGCGCTCGGCGATGGGGACGGTCTTCAATCCCTCGAGCGAAAGCGGCTTTTCGGAGTACTTGCTCAAGCCGCGCGTCCTTTAGCGAGCATCTTACGCAATGCCTGAGCCGTGTAGCTCTTGTTATTCCGCACGATCTGTTCCGGCGTTCCGGATGTCACGACGGTCCCGCCCCGCTCGCCGCCTTCGGGTCCCAGATCGATGATCCAGTCGGCTGCCTTGATCACGTCCAGTTGATGCTCGATCACCACCACGGTATTTCCCAGGTCCACCAGCGTCTGGAGCACCTGGAGCAATTTATTGATGTCCTCGAAGTGCAGACCGGTAGTCGGCTCATCCAGAATATAGAGCGTTTTGCCGGTCTGTCGTTTGCTGAGCTCCTTTGCCAGCTTGATGCGCTGAGCTTCGCCTCCCGAAAGCGTGGTCGAGGACTGTCCCAGATGCAGGTATCCGAGACCCACGCGAACGAGCGTTTCAAGCTTGGCTTTAATCTGCGGGATATTTTCCAGAATCGTCAGCGCATCTTCCACCGGCATTTCGAGCAGATCCGCGATGGAATAGCCCTTGTATTTCACCTGCAGAGTTTCGTGATTGTAGCGCCGGCCTCGGCACACATCGCAGGTTACGTAGACATCCGGGAGGAAATTCATCTCGATGCGCTTCAGCCCGTCGCCCTGGCAGGCTTCGCAGCGCCCGCCCTTGACGTTGAAGCTGAACCGGCCCGGCTTATAGCCCCGTTCGCGTGATTCCGGCAGTCGCGCGAACAAATCGCGGATTAGCGTGAATACTTGCGTATACGTCGCGGGGTTCGACCGCGGCGTCCGGCCGATCGGTGCCTGATCGATCTCGATCACCTTGTCGATCAAGTCCAGGCCGCTGATGGAAGCGTGCGCGCCCGGTTCAGCGCGGGATCCGTAGACAACTTTCGCCGCTGCGCGATACAGGATGTCATTGATCAGCGTCGACTTTCCGCTCCCGGAGACGCCCGTCACCAGAATGAGCAGGCCCAGCGGAAACTCCACGTCGATATTTCGCAGATTGTGTTCGGTCGCGCCCTTGACGATCACGCTTCCCGCACTGCTCTTGCGGCGCTTGTCGGGTGTGGTGATTACGCGCGTTCCCGTAAGGTATTGACCCGTGAGTGAATTCGGGTTCCTGGCGATCTCAGCCGGCGTGCCTTGCGCTACCAGCTCGCCACCCAGGCGTCCTGCCCCCGGTCCCAGGTCGATCACATAATCGGCGCGCTCGATCGTGTCGGCGTCGTGCTCCACGACCAGAACCGTATTCCCCAGGTCGCGCAATTTGCTCAACGAATTCAGCAGCCGATCATTGTCGCGCGGATGCAGACCTATAGAAGGTTCGTCGAGAACATACAACACTCCGCGCAGCCGCGAACCAATTTGCGTGGCAAGGCGAATGCGTTGCGCTTCGCCGCCGGAAAGCGTCGCAGCCGAGCGTTCCAGGCTCAGGTATTCCAGACCCACTTCCATCAGGAACTCCAGGCGATCCCGAATCTCATCCGCCGGCCTGCCGCCGATAAGCTTCTCGCGCCCGGTGAAATTCCAGCTTTTGACGGTGTCCAGCGCCTGCCGAATGGACATACGTGTCAGCTCGCCAATGGTTCGATCTTTTACTTTGACCGCGAGGCTCGATGGCTTCAGGCGATGTCCGCCGCAATCCTCGCAGGTGTGCGGAGACATGTAGCCCATGAACCAATCGTGATAGGCTTCGCTCGCGATTTCCTTTTTATAGAATTTATCGAGAATTCCTAGCACGCCCGGCTTACCGGGCACGCCCTCCAGCAGCACGGTCTGCTGCTTGTGCGTAAGCTCTTCGAACGGTTTCTGAATTGGGATCTTCAGCTGAGTGGCCAGCGCATTCATGGCGTGTAGCACGTAACTATGCCCGCCACCGGGGCCGAGCCCGCCGTCCATTAAGGGCCGCGATGGATCCACGATCACCTTCACTGGATCGAAGGTCCAGCGATTCCCCAGGCCATTGCAGGTCTCACATGCTCCAAACGGACTGTTGAACGAAAAGGACCGGGGTTCGAGTTGCGGAACGCTCGAGCCGCAATCCGGGCAGGCCAGTTTACTCGAATACAGCCGCTCGGGGCCATTCACGACTACGACCAGCACCAATCCCCCCGCCAGCTTGGTGGCGGTCACAATCGAAGCTTCCAGGCGCTTCTCGATTTCCGGCTTGATCAGCAGCCGGTCGACCACCACTTCGATCGTGTGGTTCTTGCGCCGGTCGAGGGTGATCTCTTCGTCTAGCTGGCGCAACACCCCGTCGATTCGCGCGCGCACGAAACCTTGCCGCGCGAGCTTATCCAGTTCCTTCTTGTACTCGCCCTTGCGGCCGCGGACGATCGGCGCCAGGATCATCACCCGTTCTTGGGACCCTAACGCGAGCACCTGCTCCAGGATCTGATCGGTGGATTGCCGCGAGATTTCGATGCCGCAGTTAGGACAATGCGGTATTCCGATCGCGGCATATAAGACGCGAAGGTAGTCGTATATTTCGGTAATAGTTCCCACCGTCGACCGAGGGCTCCGGCTGGTGGTTTTTTGTTCGATCGAGATCGCCGGGCTCAGACCGTCGATGGAATCCACTTCGGGGCGTTCCATCTGGTCCAGAAACTGGCGCGCATAGGGAGACAGCGTCTCTACATAGCGCCGCTGGCCTTCCGCATAGATCGTGTCGAACGCCAGGGAAGACTTGCCTGAGCCGCTCAAACCCGTGATCACCGTGAAGGTATTACGCGGAATTTCGACGTCGATGTTCTTAAGGTTGTGCTGCCGTGCACCGTGCACGGTAATGCTCTTTAACAAGCGATCTTCATTTTCCCACACTCCCTTTTGAGCAGCGGTTTGCCAAACCTCTGGACCTAAACCGCAGAAGTACTAATACAGTAAGGGCTTTAGCTGAGCCAATGGCTATTGACCTTAGAGAGGCTAAGGCATAGAGTCGATAGTGATCATGATCGAACAGAGAAAACACCAGCGCTTTGAACTGCGGTTGCCGTTTGAAGTGGTCCGCAACGGATCCCCGATGACAGTGCGTGGCGAGACCAAGAACGTGAGTTCGGCCGGCGTGTTCTTCACTGCCGAAGGTAAGCTTCCTTTGGGCGAATCAATCGAGTATCTCATCACTCTGCCGCGCGTGCCTGGTGCTGGCAAGGAAGTTCGGCTGCATTGCGTTGGCAAGGTACTGCGAGGCGATGCGGAATCCGCCTTTGCGGCCACCTTGGAACGCTACGAATTTCGGCGAGACTCCGCCTAGTTTTTCCTTTCGCCCTGCGCTAGACTAGCGAAGAAAGGGCGAAGAATGAACCTCACTCTCGGTTTCCCCGAACCGGCTCAGGAAAGAATCCTCGCGCGGCAAAGCGGCCTGTCTGGAGCAATTGAGCGCTTCGAGCAATGGATGGCCGATCCTGATTCTCCCGTTCGGGCGGTTCGCCGCCAGACTGCCCGGTTGGGCGAATTCGCCGAGTTTCCCGAAACGCTGGAGCCGAATCTGCAAAAAGCCTTGGTCACCCGGGGAATCGATCGTCTTTACACGCACCAGGCCGAAGCCTTCTTGCATGCGACGGCCGGACACAACACCGTGATCGTCACGCCCACCGCCAGCGGGAAGACACTGTGCTACAACCTGCCGGTGTTGAACGGGCTTCTGGCCGATCCCCACGCCCGGGCGATGTATCTGTTCCCCACCAAGGCTCTGGCCGGCGACCAACTGGTCGAGTTCCAGAAGGCTGTCGACGCCATTGGCTCCGATCTTCGGGCGTTTACCTATGATGGCGATACGCCTCAGGACGCACGTCGTGCGATTCGCGAACGCGCCAACGTCGTTTTTACCAATCCCGACATGCTCCATTCCGGTGTGCTTCCGCATCACACCAAATGGGCCAAGGCGTTCGAGAACCTGCGTTATGTGGTGATCGATGAGCTGCACTACTATCGAGGAGTCTACGGCAGTCACCTGGCGAACCTGCTGCGCCGCCTAAAACGCGTCTGCGAATTCTACGGATCGTCGCCGCAATTCATCTGCTGCTCGGCGACCATCGCCAATCCCAAGGAACTGGCTGAAGCGCTTACCGGGCTTCCGTTCGAATTGGTGGAGCGTAACGGAGCTCCGTCTGGTGATAAGTACGTCGTGTTTTACAACCCGCCGGTGGTGAACAAGGCGCTCGGCATTCGCCGCAGTTATCTAAATGAGACGCGACGCATGGCGCGCGAGCTTCTGGATCGCGGCCAACAAACGCTGGTGTTCGCCAACAGCCGCCTGGCCACCGAAATTCTGCTTACGTATCTCAAAGACGACTACTCAGGCGTTCGTGGCTACCGCGGGGGATATCTTCCCAAAGAACGGCGCGAAATCGAAGGCCAGCTGCGCGATGGCGACATTCGCGCCGTGGTGGCTACCAACGCACTCGAGCTGGGTATCGATATTGGCTCGCTGGATGCCGTGGTGATGGCCGGATACCCCGGAACGATCGCATCCACCTGGCAGCGCGCGGGCCGGGCAGGCCGCCGCCAGACGGCATCGCTCGCCGTACTGGTGGCATCCAGTGCCCCGCTCGATCAGTACATCATCGAACATCCCGAGTACTTCTTCGACCGCCCGCCGGAGCACGCCTACATCAATCCCGATAATCTCGAAATTCTGTTGTCTCATTTAAAGTGCGCAGCCTTCGAGTTGCCCATCCGCGACGGCGAAAATTTCGGCCAGCACGACACGGGCGATCTGTGCCGCTTCCTTAGCGATCTCAAGCTCCTGCACCATTCAGGATCTACCTGGAATTGGACCTCGGATACCTACCCCGCTGATGCCGTGAGCCTCCGCTCGGTTTCGAGCGACAACTTCGTGGTGGTGGATGTGACCGGGGATCATCAGATAATCGCGGAAGTATCGTTCACCGCGGCTTTGACGACGTTGTATGAGAAAGCCATTTACTTGCATGACGCGCGTCAGTATCAGGTCGAGCGCTTCGATTACGAGGGCCGCAAAGCCTACGTGCGACGTGTCGATTCCGACTATTTCACCGACGCCATCGATTACACGCAAGTGAAGGAACTCGAAGAGGTCGAGTCGTCGCCGGCCGGCGGCATCAAGATCGCCCACGGTGATGTCCGCCTGAATCGACAGATTGTGGGTTTCAAGAAGATCAAGTTCTACACCATGGAGAACGTGGGTGCGGGGAATCTCTCGATGCCCGAGCAGGAGATGCATACCACTGCGTTCTGGCTGCACTTCCCGGCAGAATTTCTGGCGCGCTTTACCGACCTCTCGCCCACGGATCGGCAGGGCGGACTCGTCGCGTTGGCTGCGCTGCTGCGAACAGTAGCAGCTCTAAGCGTCATGTGCGATCCGCGCGATTTGGGAGTCTCCATAACGGAAGACATTGCCGGCAGCCTTACCGCCTTTGAGCCGAATTTGTACCTCTACGACAACTATCCCGGTGGCATCGGACAAAGCGCGGCGCTTTACAAGCTAGCCCCGCGCCTGCTCGATGGCGGCGCGAAGCTGCTGGCCGCTTGCCCCTGCGAAGCCGGCTGCCCGAGCTGCGTCGGCCCCGTCGGTGAAGTCGGCGAACGGGGTAAAGAGGTGGCCGGCCGAATTCTTAAAGAACTTTTATAGTCCTTATTTTGCCTCACTTGAGCGATCTCATTACGGGATTTTAACGGCTAGACCCATTCGAAATCCACAGGGTCAATGTCAAAATAAAGGCACAGGGTGTACCCGCTTGGTAAATGGATTTTTGCGTAAACGCTCGTGGAGCGCTCCGACGGTCTTCCTCACCGGAGTGACCGGTTTTCTCGGAGGCGCTTTCTTATCCGATCTCCTCCAGTCCCCGTTTGACGGAGAGGTGGTTTGTCTGGTGCGGGCCGACGATGACGATACCGCGGAAGAGCGGGTTCGCAGGTCATTGGGCCGCTTCACGACCTCCTACTCGCTCCCTAAGAACGTTAAGGTACTGCGCGGCGATCTTCTTTCCAACGACTGGCATGACTCGCCGTATCTGGACGGCGTCAAACACGTCCTGCATTTGGCGGCTAGTACCTCCTTCGGGAATAGCCGAGCCATTCGCACGACGAATGTCGGGGGCGCTCTCTCGGTGGCCAAAGCCATGCGCGGACGTAGCCTCGAGCGCTTCGTATATACGGGTACCGCCGCTATCTGTGGCGCCTCTCCTAACCCGGTGGTTCACGAAGACGACTTCCCCAGTGATCGCGCCACCCATCTGGTCGCTTACACCCGCAGCAAAGCGGAAGCCGAACGCCAGCTGGCCGAACAATTCGCCGATCTTCCTTTGGTGATTGCCCGGCCGTCGATCGTAGTCGGCCATACTGAACTGGGCTGCAAGCCCTCCGGAAGCATCTTCTGGGTCTTGCGCGCCGTTGAAGCCTTGCGTTTCATCACGTGGGATCTGGAGAATCGCATTGATGTGGTTCCCGTCGATTGGGCGGCGTCTGCCTTGAGGCATCTGCTCTTCGCGTCCCGCCTGAAGCACCAGCGCTATCATGTCTCGGCTGGAAAAGGCGGTTCCGTGCGCTGGAAGGAACTGGCTGCTGAGTACGCCCGCTTGCGCGGCGGTGCATCGGAGGGCCGGTATGAGATCGGCGGCATGCGCCAGCTTACTGCCAAGCGCGTCATGGAAGCGGCCGGCGATGGCCACCCGCGCCATCTTCTGCACGCCCTCGAGCTGTACTACAGGTTCTGTTCGCTGGACCTGGTGTTCGACAACTGCCGACTCTTGAAAGAAGGCGTTCCGGCTCCGCCGCGGTTCACTGAGTACATGCAGGTGTGCGAAGAATCCTCCACGACCAGCAGCATCTATGAGCAGATGCGCACCGATCTCGAGCCGACGCTGACGCTAGCCTGATCTCCACTTAATACTAGTTAGCTGCGCCTTTGACTGACATTTATCCTGTCGACGGCAGCTTGGGTTGTAAAATGAAGTTGATCTCAGGCGTAGGACCGGGCTGAACCTATGGCGCGTACACCCTTACTCGGTCTTCTTCAGTCGTTAGCGCGAGACTTTGCACGAGCGGATGCTTCCGGGCAATCCGTTCAAGACGTTCAGGCCGCTCGCCTCAGCCGCCGCCGTTCCAGCCGCCGCGAATTCCTTCGATCGAGCGGTATCGCCCTGACGGGGGTATCCCTACCCGCATGGGCTGGACAGATTGCTCCAAAAGTTGCTCCCCGAATCGCCATTGTTGGTGGCGGCATCGCGGGTTTGACCGCGGCGCTCACCCTGCGGGATGCTGGCTACTCCGCAACGATCTACGAAGCCTCTTCACGCTCCGGCGGTCGAATGCATTCCGACTCCACTACCTGGCAGAACGGGCAGGTAACCGAGAGTTGCGGGGAGCTGATCGATCCCGAGCATGACACGATTCTCGATCTGGCCAAGCGGTTCAACATTCGGGTCACGGACGTGAGCCGGGCAGAACCTCCCGACTCCACTGACACCTATTATTTCTTTGGGCAGCGCTATCCGCGCGATCAGGCCATTGAGGATTTCAGGCCCGTCTACCAGGCTGTGAAACAGGATCTGAACGCGGCCGGCTACCCCACCCTCTATTCCAGTGCCACTCGTGCCGCTCAGATGCTGGATCAAATGAGTCTCTTCGAGTGGATCGATCAGCGCATTCGCGGCGGGCACAATTCCCCGATGGGCAGGCTGATCGACATTGCTTATAGCCTCGAGTATGGGGGCGAAACCACACAGCAGAGTTCTTTGAACCTTATCTACCTATTGGGCTATCAATCCATTCGTGCCATCGAGCGATCCGCGGAACAATATCACATGACCGGAGGGAACGAATCTCTGCCCCGCGCCATCGCAGCCGCATTGCCGCCCGGTACGATTCGGCTGAATGCGTCGCTGACTGCCGTTGCACGCAATGAAGACGGCACCTATACGCTCTCTTTCCGCGGTGGCGGTCAATCCAGCCCTGTCCTTGCGGACCGCGTAATTTTGACGCTGCCCTTTTCCGTCCTGCGCCATTTGGATTATACGGAGGCAGGCTTCAACAACAAAAAGACGGCGGCCATCCAGGAACTCGGGTACGGCACGAACGTAAAATTGCACACGCAATTTCGCACCCGCCTGTGGAATCGGAGCGGCCCCTGGGGGGTCGGGAACGGATCCAGCTTTTCCGATACCGGGTATCAACACACTTGGGATGCGACGCGTTCCCAAAGCGGGGAAACCGGCATTCTGGTGGATTACCGCTGCGGAAATACCGGCAACGAATTTGACGGCGACCTGGACGATCCCGAAACGATTCAGAACTACGCCAAGGAATTCCTCCGCCAGCTTGAGCCCGTGTTTCCCGGCATCGCCGCGGAATGGAACGGTTTGGCGAGCTTGAGCGTTCCCGCCCGAGTCCCTACGCTGCTGGGCTCGTACGCCTACTGGAAACCCGGACAGTATACGCGCTTTGCCGGAGCCGAGCGGGAACGCTCCGCAAACTGCCACTTCGCTGGGGAACATTGCTCCATCGACTTCCAGGGCTATATGGAGGGCGGAGCCCAGGAAGGCGCCCGCGCAGCAAACGAGATTCTCGCCGACTACAAAGCTGGAATTTATCCCTAGTTCCACTCATGTTCCGCGCCGATTCGTATGCATTTTCATGTGGGATGCGTCGTGCCAGAACGGGGTAGCAACGGTCTTCCCCTGAGTCTCTTTCCCGCCCGGGAGCTGCCTTCGCTTGCCCAACAGGCGGTGTAGATGGTCAAGACGACCTCGTTTCCTGGCGGCGACTCCCCCGAGCGGAGGAAGCGGCGCACAATCCCGCGATCATCTCGACCCGGGTCCTGTGGAAGCCTTCCGATAATGCCCCTTATCGGGCGTCCTTGGGATTTCGCGTTTTGGCAGGCGGAGCTTCGACGCCCGCGAGTTTGGCTTGGATGAGCGAATCCCTGAGAAATGCCGAGGCGCGCGCCTCGTCCAGAAAATCATTCACGATTCGTAGCTTCGCGGCATCGCCTTTCTGGACCACGATATTCTGTTCGAGCATCGTGAAATTATCCTGAGCGACTCGCAAGCCGGGATAGCGGTCCGCGGCCTCAACCAGCCGCGTACGATTGCCGGCATAGGCGTCCATCTGCCCGCTCGCGAACATCTTCAACATCTCCTCAAAGGGTGGCGCGGCGGTCCAAAGGATGACCTTGGCGTTTTTCAGGTGCTGCTGCAAATAGATCGTGGGGGAGTTGCCGTCAACAGCTCCAATCTTCACGCCCGGCCGGTCGGCATCGGCGGCGGTTCTAATCGGAGATGTAGCCGGAACCAGGTAAGTGGTGCCCATCAGGAGATACGGTCCCGAAAAATCCACCAGCCGCGCTCGATCGGCCTCCCAAGCGAGAAAGCCGATATCGGTCGCGTGGGTGTTTAGCCGTTCGATCAGTTCTTTCGCTCCGTTTGACGGAGTGATCGTATAGGGCACTCGCGCGCGGCGCGCCAGTTCCTTGACGATGTCGGCGGCAGGGCCGCTGATCGCGCCCGTAGTTGGGTCGACAGTTGCCTGCACGGGATTGCCGGCAAGAAAGGTCGCTCGCAGCGTGCCAGTTGGCGCCAGATCGGCAGCGAGCCCGGGCAAACACAAGCACGCGATAGCAGAGATCAGAAGTTGCTCGGATTGCCGCATGCGCCCATTATAGTGCCGCGCTTATGCGGATGCCGCGAGCACTTCGAGCAGCGCGGTAGACACCGCCTGCGGCTTTTCGCGGGGCAAGAAGTGCCCGGCACCCTCGATCATTCGCCGGGCAATCAGGTTAGGGAATGACGCTTTGTCAGCCGATTCGACAGGCTCCCGTCCACCCAGCGCGTCGTCCGCGCCGCGGAGAATAATGGTGGGCACCTCGATCTTGGGACGCTTCGCGAGCCTCTCCTCCAGTTCCCTGAACCGCGGATCTCCCGGAGCGTTGCCGATGCGGTGGCGATAGGAATGAATCACGCAATCCACAAAGTCCGGATTGTCAAAAGATGCGGCGGTCCGATCGAAGGTCTCGTCGGTGAAGTGCCAGGTTGGCGACCACGTTTGCCATAAGAACTTGCAAATTGCCCGGCGGTTTGCGGCCAGGCCCGCTCGCCCGCGTTCGGTGTTGAAGTAGTACTGATACCACAAGTTCTTTTCTGCTTCGGGCGAACCCGGCGGAGCCGGATCAACCGTGTTCTGGATCAAATAACCGCTAATCAGCACCGCCGCTCGTACTCGATCCGGATGCTGCGCCGCGGCGATGCACGCTGCTCTCCCGCCCCAGTCGTAACCCGAAAGAGCAAAGCGATCGAGTCCCAGCGCGTCCGCGAAATCCATCACGTCCTGCCCTATCGCCGCCTGCTCTGCCATGCGCGGAGCGTTCGGATCGCGAAAGCCGGTCGGCCCGTACCCGCGCAAATAGGGAGCCAGTACTCGATATCCGGCTTTTATCAGCGGAGGGGCGACATCCACCCAAGCCTGCGCATCGTCCGGGAACCCGTGCAGCAGGATAACTGGGAATCCTTGACCGCTCTCCTCGTAGCCGATATTGAGTGTAGGAGTTTGGACGCGTTTCGAGGACTGGCCGCGCGCCTGCATTCCGGCCACGATAGCACCGCCGGCAGCGGCGAGGAGTGTGCGGCGAGTCATGCGTCTCGGGTTCATGGACGCCGTGCCGGTCCGCTCAGGTGCTTCGTGTCCTTCTCGTTTTCCTGGCAGACATACTCCATCAGCTCGTCTTTGGGCAACAGAAGGTGGGCGCCAGTGATCGTAAAGGGGCGGGTGTATGCGCCGGGATCGTCGATCGTTACCTCTTCTACCAGCGTCCCGAAAGTCGTTCGGCGATACCGCTCCACCGTATGAAGCTGTTCGGTGTGCGGATGGCCAAGGAAATCGAACCAGAACTTGTCGTTGAACCCAATGGTGTCCACGACCAGCGCATCGTCTTCTCTCCAGCCGATCGAGTGCCCATACCATGTGGGATCCACATCCAAGGGATGTTTGCGGACGTCCATGAATATCTGGCGGTAGCTGTGGATGTTTCCTTCAAACAGGAAGAACATGTGCGTGGCTGTTTCGACGATCCTCCACGGATAAGGAGCCAGACGCGGCACTCCCGTGGGAAGGCAGTTCGCTTCCGGGTCGTCTTTGGACAACCGGGCCTTCAGACTCCTCTCGCCCGCAGGATTCAGCGGGAGCGTCTCCCCCTTTTTGAGTCCCAGGGAAATGTCTTCAATCAGGAAAACGTCCGCGGGACGCCAAACTCCTGAAAAGTCCACTCGCCCATCCGCGAGTCGGGGGGTTGGTCCCGGAGGCGCCGCGGGCAAGGGATTCAGATTGGCGAACGAGTTGGCGTTTCCAGCCTTTGACGGAAGCTCACCGGCCGCTGGAGCCTGGGCAGCGCCAGGCGTTTGTGTGCCAAGCCAGATCCCGCATGTCGTGGCCAATGCCGCGATCCAACCGAAAGCGCGTTGTTTCATCCTGGTTCAGGATTATACCGGCGATCCGGTTCGAATGCAGCCGTTGCGTTCTGACTAGTGTCCGGTTTGCTCGTAAAACCGAGTAATTCCACTTACTTTCGGGGCTGTGGAACCTTCCGATAATGTGGGTTATTGGGCTGACTGGGCGGAAAGCCAGAATGTGATCCTTCCAGGGGAAACTTCCCAGAACCCGACTTCTCGCCCGCTATGACTTACCAACTTTGTACGAGTGGCGTGTAAAAACCGAACGGGATCTTGGTAACATACGACGGATTATCGAAGGTTGCATCGCCACTCGGTTTACCGGCCGCCCTTGGGAGGGAATAATCTGCCATTCAGATGAAGAGAATTCGACCCAGTATCGGTCGCCGTATAGGAAAGAAGGATCGGCGGCAGCTTCGCGTCCTTTACCAAGACGATGCTGTTGTAGTCCTCAATAAGCCGGCCAAAATGCTGGCGGTGCCTACGGACGACTCCGACCTTC
>Ga0207687_10001586_pt1 | contig 15645 bp, 14 predicted proteins | sample KBSM54metaG_FD_184399 | JGI IMG/M metagenome (GOLD analysis project Ga0207687, IMG submission 184399) | Miscanthus rhizosphere microbial communities from Kellogg Biological Station, Michigan, USA - KBS M5-4 metaG (SPAdes) (version 2) | ecosystem: Host-associated > Plants > Roots > Rhizosphere >...
TGCCGAGACGCTTCGCTATATCGCAGACCACGGCGAGACGGCGCTCTATGAGGGGCCGCTCGGCGACATCCTCGCCGACTACATGGAGAAGACCGGCGGCTTCATCCGCCGCAACGATCTCAAATCTTACAAGACCGTCGAGCGTCAGCCGATCCGCGCCGATTATCGCGGCTGGACCATCTTCGGGCCGCCGCCGCCCGCGGCCTCCGGCGTGCATATCGCGCAGATGCTGAACATTCTGGAGGGCTACGACATCGGCGCTCTCGGCTTCGGCACATCAGAGACCATCCATTACCTGGCAGAAGTCCTGAAGATCGCCTTCGCCGACCGCGCCGCGGCCAGCGGCGATCCTGACTATGTCGGCGTGCCCGTGGAGAAGCTGACCTCGAAGGCCTTCCCGCACGCCGAAGCGGGCGTCCGCGCCTTCCAGCCGAACCTCAACTTCATCCGTGCCTACACGCCGGATCTCTTCAACGGCTTGAGCAAGCTCGGCCAGGTCGCGGGCTACTACGACGGCAACGGTCACTACGTGCGCGCGGTGACTTCGTTGCAGAACCTCTTCCGCTACAACGAATCCAGCAGCGAACTGGAACCGATCAAGAAAGAACAGCAGTACGAACCGTTCGGTTCCTCGGTGCGCGTGCACCGTCGCTGCCCGGGCGGCGCCACCCAGCCCGCCCCCGACGGCTCCAACCCCTTCGTCGGCGGCGGCAGCGTCGACTCCTCCGAATGCAACCCCGGCGACGTGCCGCCAGGACCATGATCAGGCGACTTCTACTCGCAGCAGCGGTGGTCGCGGCGGTCGTCGTCGTGGTCCTGCTGGTTTCCGGCGGCGGCGAATCCAGCGGCTACCGGGTGCGGGCGGTCTTCGACAACGGCGGTTTCATGGTCAGCGGCGAGCAGGTGCGGGTCGCCGGCGCCAACGTCGGCGAAATCGAAAAGGTCTCCGTGTCGATGCCGGGCGAAACCGTCGCCTACAAGAACGGCAAGCCGGTCGAAAAGCCCGGCAAGGCGATCATCGTCATGAACATCACCGACCCCGGCTTCCAGGACTTTCGCCAGGACGCGACCTGCCTGATCCGGCCGCAGTCGCTGATCGGCGAGAAGTTCGTCGACTGCCGCCCGACTCTGCCGCGGGCGCCGGGGGAGGAACCGGCGCCGCCGCTGAAGCAGGTCCCCGACGGGGAACCCGGGGAAGGCGAGTACCTCTTGCCGCTCGGCAGCAACGGCACCAGCGTCGACCCGGACCTGATCAACGACATCCAGACGCTGCCCTATGCGCAGCGCTTCCGCCTCATCTTCAACGAACTCGGCGCCGGCCTCGCCGGCCGCGGCGAAGACATCAAGGTCCTGGTCAAGCGGGCGAATCCGGTCCTGCGCGACGTCGACCGCGCCTTCGGCATCCTCTCCGCCCAGCGCAACCAGCTGGCCCAGCTGGCGAGCGACTCGGAGGAAATCCTCGCTCCGCTCTCGCGCGAGCGCGCCCACTTCGCCGGCTTCATCGCCAACTCCGGCGCGGCCGCCGAAGCGAGTGCCGAAAAGGGGCCGGAACTGGAAGAAGCGCTGCAGAAGTTCCCCACCTTCCTGCGTGAATTCCGCAAGACGATGGTCAGCCTCAAATCCTTCTCCGACGCCGGCGCGCCGCTGTTCGAAGACTTCGGCACCGCCGCTCCCTCGCTGACCGACGCGACGCGGACGCTGACCCCGTTCTCGGAAGCGCTGACCGTGGCGTTGAAGAGTCTCGGCAATGCGGGCGAAGCCTCCGGGCCGTACTTCGCCGAAGCCGATCCGGTCGTGCGCAAGGCGGCGACGCTGGCCAAGTCGGGCGTGGCGCCGACTTCGGAACTCGCCAACCTGCTGGTGAACTTGAAGAAGACCGGGGGCTGGGACGGGCTGACCAGCCTGATCTACAACTCCACCGCCTCGCTGAACGGGTTCGACCAGTACGGGCACTTCGGCCGCACCCGGGTGACGCTGTCGACCTGCCTCGAATACTCGGCGAGGAGCGCAGGCACCGAAGGCGGCGGCTGCGCGGCCCGCTTCCACGGCCCCGGCGTCGCCGAAGGCGAAGCCAGCACCAGCGCCGCGGACCTCTTCCGCCTGCTGCAGCAGGGGATGGAAGAACGGGCCGGGGGGACCGGTGCCGAACCGGGCCCGGCGATCGGCGTCGGCCAGGGCAGCAGCACCGGCTCTGAAGCCGAAGGCGAAGCCGGCATCTCCGAATCGTCGAAGACCGGAGGCGGTACCGAACCCCTCCTCGACTACCTCCTGGGCCCATGAGGAACCGCAGCGGACTCAGCGGCGTCGCCAGCAGCCCGATCCTGGTCGGGGCGGTGACCGTGCTGGTCGTGATCGTCGCCGTCTTCCTCGCCTACAACGCCAACAACGGGCTGCCGTTCGTCTCCACCTACAACCTCAAGGCTCGGGTGCCCAACGCCGACGCGCTGGTCAAGGGCAACGAGGTGCGGATCGGCGGCGTCCGGGTCGGCATCGTCAAGAAGGTGGTGCCGATCTCGATCGGCAACGGCGAATTCGCGGCCGAACTCTCGCTCAGCCTCGACAAGAGCGCCGAACCGCTGCCGGTCGACTCGACGATCACGGTGCGGCCGAAGTCGGCCCTGGGCCTGAAGTTCCTGCAGGTCACCCCCGGCAACTCGAAGAAGGGCTTCAAGGCCGGCGAAACGATCCCGGTCAAGGCGGCCCATCCCGAACCGGTCGACATCGACCAGTTCTTCGACATGTTCGACAAGCCGACGCGGGAGGCGATCCGCCAGAACCTCGCCGGCTTCGGCAACGCCCTTGCCGGACGCGGGCCGGCTCTGAACGAAGCGATCGGCGCCCTGCGCCGGTTCGCCGTCACCAGCCAGCCGGTGCTGAAGACGATCGTCGAACCGAGCACCGACTTCGCCGGCTTCTGGCGCGCGCTCGAGGATCTCTCGGCGACGGTCGCGCCGGTGGCGGAGACGCAGGCGAGCCTCTTCGTCGCCCTCGACCGCACCTTCGGCGCCTTCGCCCGCGTCTCCCGGCCGTTCATCCAGGAAACGATCGAAAAAAGCCCCGGGACCCTGACCGAGGTCAACGCCGACCTGCCGCAGATCAATCCCTTCCTCCGCGACACCGGCCGTTTCTTCACCGCCCTGCGGCCGGGCGTAAAAGCGCTGGCCGAAACCTCGCCGATCATCGCCGAATCGCTCCACGCCGGGGTCCCGGTGCTGAACGCCTCGCCGGTCCTCAACGCGCAGCTGCAGCCGACGGCGGAAGCGCTGGTCGACTTCCAGGACGCGCCCGGCGTCCTCACCGGCCTCGAACTCCTCACCGACACCAACCGGCTGCTGAAGCCGTCGCTGGCCTACATCGTCCCGAGCCAGACGGTCTGCAACTACTGGTCGCTCACCTTCAGCGAGATCGCCAACGCGGCGAGCCAGGGGAACAGCAACGGCAACTGGCTCCAGTTCATCTCCAACGCGCCGCCGGAAGGGCCCAACAGCGAGAGCACCTTCGCCAGCGCCCCGGCCGACGACCCGAGCGACCGCGAAAACCACCTCCACTACAACCCGTACCCGAAGACCGCGGCCCCGGGCCAGGAAGAAGTCTGCGAAGCCGGCAACGAGAAGTACGTCGCCGGCAAGACCATCATCGGCAACGCGCCTGAACTCTGGGGCACGACGACGCGCGGGCAGGTGGAAAAGTGAGCCGGCTGCCGGAGCGCGACAGGCGGGCCCAGATGGCCAAGGGGGGCCGCTTCAGCTGGCGGCCGAGCAACACCCTGATCGCGATCCTCTTCATCCTCCTCTTCACGGTCGGGCCCTATCTGGCCTTTACCAAACACGTGCCGTTCACCAGCTACGGCTACGAGATCAAGGCCACCTTCTCCAACTCGGCCAACATCGCCACCAACTCGCCGGTCCGGGTCGCCGGCGTCGACGTCGGCAAAGTCATCGCCACCAGCCGCGACGGCGACAACACCACGGTGACCTTCACCGTCGACGGGTCGGGCAAGCCGATCCACGACGACGCCTTTGCCGCGATCCGGCCCCGAATCTTCCTCGAGGGGAACTTCTTCATCGAACTCGACCCCGGCAGCCCCAGCGCGCCGGAAATGGGCAGCGGCGACACGATTCCGGTCAGCCGCACCTCGACCGCGGTCCAGATCGACGAAATCCTCAGCGCCCTGCAGTCGCCCGTCCGCGCCGACCTCAGCCGCCTGCTCGAGAGCTACGGCACGGCGCTGACGCACAAACCGACCGCCGAAGAAGACGCCACCCAGCTGCCTGAGGTGAAAGGCAAATCCGGCGCCGAAGCCCTCAACGGCGCCCTCCGCTATGGCGGCGACGCCGGCCGCTACAGCTCCCAGGTCACCAACGCCCTTCTGGGCACCGAAAAACGCGATCTCGAACGGCTCGTCTCAGGCGCGGGCCGGGCCTTCGGCGCCTTCGCCAGCCGCCAGCGCGACCTGCAGGGGCTGATCGACAACTTCAACGTCTTCACCGGCGCCCTCGCCGACCAGTCGGCGAACCTCTCGACCACGATCCACCTCTTGGCGCCGACCCTGCGTATCACCCACGCCTCGCTGGTCAGCCTCAACCGGTCGCTGCCGCCGTTGCGGACCTACGCGATCGAGCTCGAACCCGCGATCGAAGAGCTGCCCGGCTTGATCAGCTCCTCGAAACCGTTCCTCGCCCAGGTGCGGCCGCTGCTCTCGGGCAAGGAGGGCGGCGGCGTCGCCAAGCTGCTGCGGGAATCGACCCCGGCTCTGGCCGGTGCCGCCCTGGTCAGCAAGCGGACGACGGTGCCGGCGATCAACCAGCTCAGCGTCTGCACGACCAAAGTCATGGTGCCGACGATGGATCAGACGATCAACGACCGTTTCAGCACCGGCGGCCCCAACTACCGCGAGTTCCTCTACAACCTCGTCAACTTCGCCGGCATGGCGCAGAACTTCGACGGCAACGGCCCCTACGCGCGGGCTCAGGCCGGCGGCGGGAACGTGCTGGTCGGCGAACCGAACCCGTTTGGCAATCCCGGCACCCTCAGCGACTCGATCAACTACGCGCACACGATCGCAGACCCGCTGGGAACGCAGCCTCAGCTCGGCGGCAAGCCGCCGCTGAAGCCGGAAGTCCGCTGCTACACGAACAGCCCGCCTGACGTGAACGGGCCGCTCGGGCAGGTCGGGCCCGCCTCGCCGTCGGTCGCGGGGGTGAACCCATGAGCGAGCCGACTCGCGAAAAGGGCCGCGTCGCCCACTTCTGGGCCTGGCTGACGCGGCAGGCCCGCGGCCGTCGCACGGACACGATCGCGATCGTCGTCCTCGCGCTCGCCGGCATCGTGATGATGCTCGGGATCTTCGTCAACCAGAAAGCGTCGCTGCCCTCGTGGCTGCCGCTGGTCGGCGAAGAATTCGAACACATCTCGGCCCAGTTCTCGACCGCGCAGGCGGTGACGCCGGGGCAGGGCCAGGCGGTCGACGTCGCCGGGATCCAGATCGGCAAGGTCACCTCGGTCGACCTCGAAAACGGCCATGCCGTCGTCGGCATGGACATCGAGCCGAAGTACATGAAGCTGATCCATCCCGACGCCAGCTTCCTGCTGCGGCCGAAAACGAACCTCAACGACATGGTCGTCGAGATCGAACCCGGGAACGAAAAGGGCCACGTCGAAGACGGGGCCGAATTCACCCTCGCCCAGACCGAACCGAACACCAACCTCGACGCCTTCTGGGCCACCCTCGACGCCGACACCAGGCAGTACATCCAGCTCCTGCTCGCCGGCGGCGCCCAGGGGATCGGTGGCCGCGGCAGGCAGCTCTCGGGCGCCCTCCGCCGCTTCCAGCCCTTCGTCCACTACACGGCGAAGCTGAACAAAGCGGTCGCCGCCCGACGTGTCGCCCTCTCGCGGGTGATCCACGACTTCGGCCTGCTGACGACCGAACTCGGCCGCCACGACACCGAGATCAAGCGCTTCGTCACCTCCTCGAAGGACGCGCTCGGCAACTTCGCCAACCAGCAGGAATCGATCCAGGCCGCCTTCGAAGAATTCCCCGGCTCCCTCCGGGCCGCCAAAGCCGGCCTCGCCAGCTCCAACCGCTTCTCGCAGGTCGCCTACCCGACCCTGATCAAGCTGATCCCGCAGGCCCAGGCGCTGACGCCGGCGTTCAAGTCGACCGAGCGCCTGTTCAAGGAAACCACCGCCCCGATCCGCGACCAGATCCGGCCCTTCACGCGGGAAATCCGTCCGGTCCTCACCCACGGCGCCGAAGCCGCCAAGCCGTTCGAAAAGACCGTGCGGAACTTCGGCAACTCGCTCGGCGGCTTCAACTCCTTCCTCAACGAGCTCTCCTACGACCCGAAGGGCCCGAAACCGGGCTACCTCTTCTACCTGCCCTGGCTCAACCACGACTTCAACGCGGCCTTCAACCTGCAGGACGCCGGCGGCCCTGTCCTCAGGGGCATGGTGCTGATCTCCTGCACCGGGGCCAATCTCGGCTACGGGTTTGCGAAGGAAAAGACCCTCCAAGGACACGCGTTCCTGGAAACGCTGATCGAAGTGCTCGCGGTTCCCCGCGCCACCGAAATCCCGGTTTCCTTCCCGACCCCGACCGGCACTTGCGTATACACGCCGAAGGGCACCAAATGAGCAAGCGCGCGCCCAGCACCACCCAGCTCCTGGTGATCACCGGCTTCGCGCTGTCCTGCTTCGGGATCCTGCTCTTCCTCTGGGTCACCTTCGGCGGGCCGACGCCTTTCCGGGCGAAGACCTACGAGCTGAAGGTCCCGTTCAACGAGGCGACCCAGCTCGCCGAACAGTCCGACGTCCGCATCTCCGGCGTCAACGTCGGCAAAGTCCAGAGCATCGCCTTGGCGCCGAACGGCAAGCAGGCGCTGGCAACGGTGGCGATCGACGACCAGTACGCGCCGCTGCCGGAATCGACCCGGGCGATCCTGCGCACCAAGACCCTCCTGGGGGAGACCTACATCGAATTGACCCCGGGCTCGCGCCAGTCGCCGGAGCTCAGCGACGGCGCCACCCTGCCGGAGGCCAACGTCGCCGAATCGGTCCAGCTCGACGAGATCTTCCGCACCTTCGACTCGCAGACCCGCGCCGCCTTCCAGGAATGGATGCAGGAAGCGGCGGTGGCGATCAACGGCCAGGGCCAGAACCTCTCCTACGCGATCGGCGGCCTCGAACCGACCTTCAACGAATTCGACAAACTCTTCCGCGTCCTCTCCAGCCAGGAACTGGCGGTCGCCCAGCTGTTCCGCAACGGCGCCACCACCTTCCGCTCGCTGCGCGGCCGCGAAGGCCAGCTCGCCGACCTGATCCAGAGCTCCAACGCCGTCTTCCAGACGACGGCGCGGCGCGACCGCGACATCGAAGCGCTCTTCCGCGCCTTCCCGACCTTCCTCGACGAGTCGAAGCTGACCGTCAGCCGCCTCAAGGACTTCTCGCTCGAGGCCGACCCGCTGATGCGCCAGCTGGTGCCGGCGGCCGAACAGCTCTCGCCGACGCTGATCTCGCTCTCGAAGCTGGCACCGGAATCGAAGGGGCTCTTCGAAGGCCTCGGCCCGGTGATCGAACGGGCACCGACCGGCTTCGCCGCGTTCCGGAAGATCTTCGCCGACGAATTCCCGCCGCTGCTGCGCGCGCTCGACCCGTTCGTCCGCAACCTCAACCCGATCCTGACGGGGCTGAAGCTCTACAAGACCGACCTGGCCGGCTTCTTCGGCAACCTCGCCGCGACCTTCAGCGGCGAACTCCCGCCCAGCGGCCTCGAAAGCGAAGGCGAAGAACAGCCGCATTACCTCCGCGTGATCGGCGGGATGAACCCGGAAACGCTGTCGACCTATCCGCGGCGCCTGGCGATCAACCGCAACAGCCCCTACAGCCCGCCGAAATGGGCGGAAGGCCTGACCAGCGGCACCCTCCCGGGCTTCGACACCCGCCAGTGCACGACCGGGATCGTGGCGACGCTGAACCCGGAATCGGGGAAGAGCGAAACCTTCAAAGAACGCTCGGTCCAAACCGAAAAAAAATCGGTCGAGGAAAACGCCGAAGAACTCTTCAAACGAGTCAAGGAATACGCCTTCGCCGGCAAGAACAGCACCTCCGAAATCGCCGCCCCGGCCTGCAACCAGCAGGGCCTGTTCAAACCGATCTACGGCAGCGGCCCCTCGACGCAGTACCAGCACACCTTCGAACAGCCTCAGCCGTAGGACTCGGAGAGCTGACGCATCCGAATCCTTCGAGCGGGTACGGTTGTGGCAGTGCCCATCTAAACCTTGGGAGGAGCCGGAGATGCCGACGTTTTTGATGCTGACGAACTTGACCGCGGAGGGTGTGCGGACCTTAAAGAACCATCCCGGCCGGATCGCCGAGGTGAACCGGGAGGTCGAGCAGATGGGGGTCAAAGTGGTCTCCCAGTACGCGACGCTCGGGCAGTACGACTTCGTGACGGTGGTCGAGGCGCCCGACGAGAAGACGATGGCCAAGGTTTCGGTCGAGCTCGGCTCGCGCGGGACGATGACCAGCCAGACCCTCGCCGCGATCCCGGCCGAGGACCTAGCCGGCTCGCTCTAGGTCGCTTTCGTTGAGGGCACTCGTAGTCGGGGGAGGCGGGCGCGAGCACGCGATCGTGCGGGCGCTGCGGCGCTCGCCGCGGGTCGAGGCCGTGCTGTGCGCGCCGGGAAACGCCGGCATCGCCGCTGACGCGGAATGCCTGCCGAACGTCGCCGCCGACGACGTCGCGGCGATCGTCGCGGCTGCGAAGGACAACGGCGTCGACCTCGTCGCGGTGGGCCCCGAGGCGGGGCTGGTCGCCGGCGCCGTCGACGCGCTCGAGGAGGCCGGCATCGCCGCCTTCGGCCCGACCGAAGCCGCCGCCGAGCTGGAGGGGTCGAAGGCCTTCGCCAAGGAGCTGATGGCGGAGGCGGGCGTGCCGACCGCCGGCCATGTGCTCCTGCGCAGCCGCGAGGAGGCCGACGAGCAGTTGGTCCGTGCCGGCTTCCCGACCGTGCTCAAGGCCGACGGCCTCGCCGCGGGCAAGGGCGTGATCATCTGCTCGACCGAGGGGGAGGCGCGCGAGGCGCTCGACGTCTTCTTCACCGAGCGGCGCTTCGGCGCGACGACGGTGGTGATGGAGGACTTCCTCGAGGGCGAAGAGCTCTCGCTGCTTGCGCTCTGCGACGGCGAGAACGTGGTCCCGCTCGCCCCCGCCCAGGACTACAAGCGAATCTTCGACGGCGACGAGGGGCCGAACACCGGCGGGATGGGCAGCTACTCGCCGGTGCCCGGCTTCGGCCCGGCCGAGGTCGAGGAGATCGTCGAGCGGGTGCACCGGCCGGTGGTCGCGGCGATGGCCGCGCGCGGCGTTCCCTTCCACGGCGTCCTCTACGCGGGCCTGATGATGACCGCCGAGGGTCCGCGGGTGCTCGAGTTCAACACCCGCTTCGGCGACCCCGAGACGCAGGCGGTGCTGCCGCGGCTGCGCTCCGACCTCGCCGAGATCTTCCTCGCCGCCCGCGAGCCCGGCGGCCTGGCCGGCGCCTCGGCGGAGTTCGCCGACGAGTGGGCGGTCACCGTCGTCCTGGCCTCGGCCGGCTACCCGGAGTCCTCCTCGAAGGGCGACGTGATCCACGGTCTCGCCGAGGCGGCGGCGATCGCCGAGGTGACGCACGCCGGAACGGCCGAGCGCGGCGGCGAGATCGTCACCGCCGGCGGCCGGGTACTGAACGTGACGGGGCTCGGAGCCAGCCCCGCCGAGGCACGCGATCGTGCGTACGATGCTGCCGGCCGGATCTCCTTCGAGGGAATGCAGATCCGGCACGACATCGCCGCCCGCGCCGTCGAGCGCGTCCCCACTTGACCGGGATGAATTTTCGATTACCAGAGTTCCCATCACGAGAGAGGAATTGATGAGCGAGATCTCAGAGGAGCCGCAGGCGACCGGCACGGCCGCTGTCCCCCCGCCCGATCCCACGGAGACGGCGACGATGCCGGCCGTGGAGGAAGCGTTCAAGGAAATCGACGTCGACGAGCCCCACGTCGGGATCATCATGGGCTCGAAGAACGACAAGCCGAAGATGGAACCGGCGGGCAAAGCTCTGGAGGAAGCGGGCATCCGCTACGAGGTGCGGGTGATGAGCGCGCACCGCGACCCGGAGATGGTCCGCGAGTACTGCCAGAACGCGCGGATGCGGGGGCTGAAGGTGATCATCGCCGGCGCCGGGATGTCGGCGGCGCTGCCGGGAGTCGCCGCGGCGCACACCGACCTGCCGGTGATCGGGGTGCCGATCCTCGGCAAGAGCCTCGGCGGCCTCGACGCGCTGCTCTCGGCGGTGCAGATGCCCCCCGGGATCCCCGTCGCCTGCGTGGCCATCGACGGCGCGAAAAACGCCGGCGTCCTCGCCGCGCGGATAATCAACGCGTGATCCCCCGCTACACCCGCCCTGAGATCGGGGCGGTCTGGACGCCGCAGGCGAAGCTGGAGAGCTGGCTCGAAGTCGAGCTGGCCGCGACCGAGGCCTGGGCCGCGGAGGGAGTCGTGCCGCAGGACGCGGCCGAGGAGGCACGCGCGAAGGCGGCCTTCACCGTCGAGGCGGTCGAAGAGCGCGAGAAGGTGACCGATCACGACGTCGCCGCCTTCGTCGACGTCGTCGCCCAGTCGGTCGGCGAGCACGGCCGCTGGATCCACTACGGCCTCACCTCCTCCGACGTGCTCGACACGGCGCTGGCGCTGCAGCTGCGGCGGGCGGGGGCGATCGTCCTCGCGAGTGCGCGCGCCTACCGCGACGCGCTGGTCGAGCGGGCGCTTGAGCACCGCGACACCCTCTGCGTCGGCCGCACCCACGGCGTCCACGCCGAGCCGACGACCTTCGGGCTGCGGCTCGCGGGCTTCGCCTTCGAGGCCGACCGCAACCTGCGTCGGCTGGAAGGCGCCTTCGAGGAAGTCGAGATCGGCAAGCTCTCCGGCGCGGTCGGGACCTACGCCTCGGTGCCGCCCGCGGTCGAGGCGCGGGTGATGGAGCAGCTGGGCCTACGGCGCGAGGAGGTGGCGACGCAGGTGATCCCGCGCGACCGCCACGCGGCGCTGCTATCGGCGATCGCGATCGCCGGTGCCGGCCTCGAGCGCTTCGCGACCGAGGTCCGCAACCTGCAGAAAACCGAGGTTCGCGAGGTCGAAGAGCCCTTCGCCGCCGGCCAGAAGGGTTCTTCGGCGATGCCGCACAAGCGCAACCCGATCCGCACCGAGCGCGTCACCGGCCTCGCCCGCGTCCTCCGCGGCTACGCCCAGACCGGGATCGAGAACGTCGCTCTCTGGCACGAGCGCGACATCTCCCACTCCGGCGCCGAGCGGGTGGTCTTTCCCGACGCGACGATCCTGCTCGACTACATGCAGGACCTGGCGACCAAGGTCGCCGCCGGGATGAAGGTCAACGAGGAGCGGATGCGCGAGAACCTCGGCCTCACCTACGGGGCCCTGTTCAGCCAGCGCGCCCTCACCGCCCTGGTCGAGTCGGGGATGACCCGCGACGACGCCTACCGGGTCGTCCAGGAGAACGCCCAGCGCGCCTGGGACACCCGCACCGAGTTCCGCGACCTCCTCGCCGAGGCCGCCCCCAACCTCGACATCGACGCCGTCTTCGACTACGACGCCTACCTGACTCACCTCCCCGAGATCTTCGAGCGCCTGGAAGCGCTCAGACGGGAATGACGGTCAATCCGGCGACGCCGTTGAGTGCGTCGAAGTCCCCGTCCTGCGTCAGAACCGGGATTTCGTGGGCAGCGGCGGTCGCCGCAATCCAGACGTCGTTGACGTTGACGCTTCTGCCCGCGGCTGCCAAGTAGACGCGCATCTGCGCCCAGGTCCTGTCGACTTCACTGTCAACAGGCAGAATTGGGAAGCGGGCGGAGGCCTCCAGCGTCGCTATGCGGCGGTCGCGAAGCGCAACGGTTTCGGCAGCAAAGACCCCCACCCGGAGCTCGGCCCGGGTGACTATCGAAACCGCGCTCTCAAGAGGAATCGCCTCCTGCCGAAGGGGTCGACCGCTCTCAGCAGCGATGAAGACCGAGGTGTCCAGCAGGCCCCGCGCGGGACGACTCATCCAAGCGGCCCCAGGTCTGCGGTGGTATCTCCTGCAAGGCGCTCGAGATCGTCTCGCAAGCCCGGATCGGCCGAGAACCTGGTGACGATCTCCATCACCTCCTCCGGGCGGAGCCAGCGCGACTGCTCACGGTGCGGCGTCAGGTCCGCAACCGGTTTCCCCCGCCGCGTAATCACAATTCGCTCGCCCTCCTCGACCCTGCGCAGCAATCCAGCGGTGTCATTGCGGAGCTCTCTTGATGCCACTTCTACATACATGCTACGAATGTAGCACTTGATCTCAATGGAATCAGTTGGGTCAAACGCTTGGGAAATGCGATCCTGAGCTGAGGATGACCGAGCAGCTCGAGGCCGACGTCGCGATCGTGGGCGCTGGGCTGGCCGGACTGGTTGCGGCGAGGCAGCTGGCGGCGACGGGCGCCCGGCCGCTGGTGGTCGAGGCGCGCGATCGGGTCGGCGGGCGGCTGCTCAACGAGGAGATCGGCGACGGCAAGGTCGTCGAGGTCGGCGGGCAGTGGATCGGGCCGACTCAGGACCGGATCGCGGCGCTAGCCGTCGCGCTCGGCGTTGCCACCTTCCCCACTTATGACGAGGGTCGGCACGTGGTCGAGATGGACGGGAGCCGGGCGACCTTCGCCGGGTCGTTCACCGACGCCAGCCTCGCGTTGGTCCGCGATCTCTCGAAGGCGATCTCGCCGCTGGCGCTGATCGACTTCGAACAGGCGCGGGTCCGGCTCGACCGGATGGCGCGGCGGGTGCCGCTGGAGGCGCCGTGGGAAACGCCGAAGGCACGCCGCTGGGACGGCCAGACCTTTGCCACCTGGGTGCGTCGCAACACTCGCACCGCTGCCGCCCGCAGCCTCTTCGAGCTCGTGACCGAGGCGGTCTGGGCGGCCGAGCCGGCCGACGTCTCGCTCCTCCACGTCCTCTTCTACGCACACTCGGGCAGCGGCTTCAACAGCCTGATCGGCACCGGCGGCGGTGCTCAGCAGGACCGCTTCCACGGCGGTTCGCAGCGGATCGCGCTGCTGATGGCGGAGCAGCTGGGCGCCGAGCGGGTGCGGCTCGGCTCGCCGGTGCGGCGGATCGAGCACAGTGGCGACGGCGTCGTCGTCCACGCCGCCGGCGGCAGCGGGGCCCCGGTGAGCGTGCGGGCGCAGCGCGCGATCGTCGCCGTACCTCCGACCATCGCCGGCCGCATCGACTACGACCCGCCGCTGCCGGCGCTGCGCGATCAGTTGACCCAGCGGATGCCGCAGGGCAGCGTGATCAAGACGATGGCGGTCTACGACGAGCCATTCTGGCGCCGGGAGGGACTGTCGGGGCAGGGGACCAGCGACCTCGGCCCGGCGCGGGTGACCTTCGACAACTCGCCTCCCGACGGCAGCCCCGGGGTCCTGCTCGGATTCCTCGAGGGCCGCTTCGCGCGCCACTGGGCGACGCGGCCGGCGCCGGAGCGGCGCGAGGCGATCCTCGCCGGCCACGCGCGCCTGTTCGGGCCGCGCGCGGCGCAGCCGGTCGAGTTCGTCGAGCGGGTCTGGGCCGAAGAGGAGTGGACGCGCGGTTGCTACGGCTGCCTGATGACGACCGGCGGCTGGACCGAATACGGCCGCGCCCTGCGCGAGCCGGTCGGCCGCCTGCACTGGGCCGGCGCCGAGACGGCGACGGTCTGGAACGGCTACATGGACGGCGCCGTCCGCTCGGGCGAACGCGCCGCCGCCGAGGTTCTCGCTCAGATCCGGTAGGCGGGCACCGGCTCGGCCTTGCCCTTGAGGTCGAGCTCGACCCGCTCCCCGGGCGGCGCTCCCTCCAGCCGCGCCACCAGACGGGCGGAGGCGACGATCTCGCCGCCCTTCGCCTGGCCCTGCAGACGAGCGGCGGTGTTGACGACGTCGCCGATCGCGGTGAAGTCGTTGACGCTGCCCTGGCCGACGTTGCCGACGAACGCCTCGCCGTAGTCGAGGCCGATGCCGACCTCGGCGAAGGGCGGCTCCTCGCCGCCGTAGCCGACGGCGCCGAGCAGCTCCCGGGCGTGCCGCAGCATCACCGGCGCCGCCTCCTCGAAACCCCCGTACATCGGCAGGTAGAGCGCCATCACCTCGTCGCCGATCAACTTGTCGATGATCGCCTCGGGGAAGAGGACGCGCTCGGCGCTGGTGTAGAAGCGGCGCAGGAGCGCGCTCACCTCCTCCGGGTCGCGCTGCTCGGAGAGCCGCGTGAAGCCGCGGATGTCGGCGAAGAGGACCCCGGCCTCGGTCGTCATCCCGCCCGGCGGCGCCGACTCGACGCAGGTCGCGCAGAGGTTCGGGCTCTTGCGCGAGGGGCGGTAGCCGAGCGGCCGCACGAGCCGGCTGCCGAAGCCGGAGAAGGGGGCACCGCAGATGCCGCAGCGTGGGCTGGAGGGAAGCGCGCGCAGCACCCGGCTGACGGCCCGCCCCGTCGGGTCCGAGGCCATCGAGAAGTAGGCCGCCCAGTCGTCGGCGCTCAGCGGCTCGTCCTTCTGCTTGCGCGCCACTTTGCGGAGCCGGCGCTGCGCCGCCCGCTGCCAGAAGGTCAATCGCTCCGGAGGGACGTCGTCGCCCACCGCACGATTGTAAACCCGCGCTGGGCCGCAGAGAAAGCCGAGTAGGCTTGCGGCATGGACCTCTACACCTGCGGCCAAAAGACGCACGGCCCCGGTTTCGCCCATCCGTGCGCGAAAGCGGGCAAGGCGCTCGACGCGGCTGGCTACGAGTACGAGCTGAAGACCGTCGGCGGCTACCGCCTGATGCCCTGGACCTGGGGCAGCCGCGACGCCGATCGCGAGGAGGTCAAGCGCCTCAGCGGCACCAACGAGGTGCCGATCCTCGTGCTCGACAACGGCGAGGTGATCTCCGGCTCCGGCGCGATCGCCCGCTGGGCGAAGGAGCACCCCCGCTCCCCCGCCAAGTCCGGCGGCTGAGGCAGCCCACTAGACGGCGTGCGTTATCAGCGCGCCAGCGAGGCTGATCAGGAAAAAGATCTGGATGTAGAACAACTTGTCAATCCGGGCATTTAATCCATCGAACTTAGAGTCGAACTTGGCGTCGATTCGGGCGAAGCCTTCACGCATCTCCTTGAAGCCGACATCCACTCGCCCGCTCAGTTCGTCCATCCGCTCGTCGTTCCAGCTGTCCACGTCCCCCTCCCTCTCTAGAAGTGCCTCCATGGGAGGATTGTAGACAAAAGACTTCGAAACGTGTTGTCAGACCGTGACAGTCTCGCGCGCGGGCTGCCGGGCGGTGACGACGACCGGCGTGCCGTCCTTCGGCGAGAGGGTGATGTTGCGGCGGCCGGTGCGCTCGGGGCGCGGGTCGGCCTTGCGCAGCTCGCAGCGGGTCAGCACCTCGCGCAGGACGATCCGCATCTCGAACTCGGCGAAGGTGGCGCCGATGCAGCGGCGGACGCTGCCGCCGAAGGGGATCCAGGCGTAGGTGTCCGGCCCCTCCTCGAGGAAGCGCTCGGGCTTGAAGGCGAAGGGCTCGGGATAGACGTCGGCGCGGGTGTGGGTGAGCCAGATCGCCGGC